>LNFM01000639.1_pt1 | contig 84774 bp, 91 predicted proteins | sample 596031 | NCBI WGS metagenome assembly LNFM01 (sample SAMN04254537, study PRJNA301005) | activated carbon metagenome | isolation source: dual media filters at the Ann Arbor, Michigan drinking water treatment plant | place: USA: Ann Arbor | reverse complement strand
GTACCAGACGATCGCGCCCAGCCCGACGAAGGGGCCGGCCACGATGTAGGCCAGGCACAGGAAGGGCGCGGCGAAGAACAGCGCCACGTCGCGGCCCCACTGGCCGAACTGCGTGCTGGGGCGGGCGATGAGCCACTTGCCGAAGTGCCACAGCGGGATGGCCACCAGCGCCACCAGCCCGAGCAACGGCGCCAGGAGGATGAAGGCCAGGGTGACGAAGGGTGCTGCCAGCGCCGGCACGCGGCGCCACGGTTGCGGGGCGGCGGGTGCTTGCACGGCGGCCTGCGCAGCTTCCTGCAAGGGCGCGGCGGCGGACACAGCAAGCGGCGCAGCGGGCGCAGCGGTGGCTTCGCGCAGCGCGTCCAGCGCACCCTGCTCGATCATCTGGGGCGACAGCGGCTTGTGCAGCACGGCGCGCACGCCGGCGGCCCGGGCCCGTGCCTCGTTCTCGGCGGTGGCGTAGCCGCTGACGATGACCACCGGCAGCCAGGGCCGCTGCGCACGGATCTGCTCGGCCACGGCGATGCCGTCCATGCCGGGCATCTTGATGTCGGTGAACACCGCGTCGTAGTCCTCGGCGGCGATCTTGCGCAGGGCTTCTTCGCCATCGCTGGCGGTGACCACTGCGTAAGGACAGCACCCGGTCGAAGCTCTTGCCGACGACGGGGTCGTCATCCACCACCAGGACCTTGGTCAGACGTTGCGCGCTCATGATGTTTCCTTTCAATCAGGTGGTGTGGATGGGTTGCGGGGCGCCGTGCGCTGCAATGGCCCGCGGCAGCGGGTCTTCGCGACGCAGCGTCCACTGCTTGTGTTCGTAGGCGCTGGTGGCGGCCTGTATCACAGCGGCCGGCTCCAGGGGCTTGGCCAGGTAGTCGTGCGCGCCCAGGCGCATGGCTTCCTTGGCGCTGTCCAGCGAGGGGTAGCCGGTGATGACGACCACTTCGCACTCGGGCCAGCGGCTGCGGATCTGGCGCAGCACTTCCAGGCCGTCCATGCTGGGCATGCGCAGGTCCAGCAGCACGATGTCGTAGGGCGCGGCCTGCATGGCTTCCAGGGCCTGCAGGCCGCCGTGCACGGCCAGGGCCTCGCAGTGTTCGCTGGACAGCACGCGCAGGTGGCAGCGGCGCACGATCTCTTCGTCATCGACGATCAGGATGCGGGTGGTGGCGTTCATGGTCTGTGGTCTGCGGGCTGGGGGTCTTCTGAGCTGAAGGCATGCGCAATTCGTGCCACCGCGCGCCGCCCGGCGCTTTTGTTCGGCGAATCAATGACTTGGCGATCCCGGCGCGCGGTCGGGGCGGCGCGGCGGGCGCCTTCGCACACTCGAAGTACGCGGCAAATGTGCAGCGCCGGGCGTGCGCGGGCCGCCTGCTGTCGTGGAATCAAGGGCTTGGCGCGTTGCCGGGGTGCCTAAGTTTTTTGTGCGGTCTGCGCCGCGCCCCGCTGCTCCCGTCCGTGATCTGGCTCACGCTGGCCCGGGCCGCGATGCGGCGCATCCCCTGGAGGAGGGGAGGACGACGCCGACATTCAAGGCAACACTGGAACCAGCAGCAGGCCAGTGCAGACCCAGCGGGGAAGCCTGCGGATCGGTCGATGCGGCAGGAAAGGAAAGGTCATGAAGACTTCACTTGCGTCTGAGCCTGCGGCGGCGCCCTGCTCGCACGAACTGCGCTTCGCATCGCTGTACCACTCGGGCCGCGGCGTCGTCGTGCCCTGCGACGCCACTGGCAAGGTCGACATGGACGCGCTGCCCGAGCGGCTGCGCAACGCCTACCTCGGCGCGCGCGCCATGGTCGGGCGCGAATACCTGTTCCCGACGGTTCAGCGCGCGCACTGAGGCGTGCCTTCGCGTTCGCACCTGGCCCGGCCAGGGCGGGCACGCGCCCGCCGCGCTGGCACCAGGGCTTTCTGGCTTCCCACGGCGGCGGCATCCTGTGGAAAATAGATCCCCATGCCCCTTGACGTTGCATTGCTGAAGGTCTTGCGTGGTCTCGAAGCGCTCACCACGGGACTGCCGATCCGTGAGATCGTCCAGCTGGGGGTGGACATTGCCCAGCATGCGACTTCGAGCCAGATCGCCTACCTCCACTTCCTGAACGAGGATCAGAGCACCCTCGAGCTGGGCGTCTGGTCGCACGACACCCTGAAGACCTGCACCGCGGTGTCCGACCGTCACTATCCGATCGCAAAGGCCGGCATCTGGGCTGACGCGGCGCGATTGGGCAGGCCTTGCGTGCACAACGACTACGCGGGCCACCAGGGCAAGCGTGGTCTGCCGACGGGCCACACCACCCTGGTCCGGCACCTGGGCATGCCGGTGTTGACCGACGGCGCGACGCGCATGATCGTGGGCGTGGGCAACAAGCCCGAGGACTACGACGACGCCGATGTCGAAGTGCTGGACCTGGTGGCGCGCCGCATCTGGTCGGTGGTCGAGCAGCGGCGCGTGCTCGAGCACCAGCTCGACCGCAGCCGGCGCATGGAACACCTGCAGCGCAGCGCCAACGTCGCCGACTTCGAGTACGACCAGGACGCCGACGGCCTGCGCTTCGATTCGATGTACGGCAGCCTGTTCGCCCTGCCAGGTGACGCTGCCCCGCCGGCGCAGCTGACGCAGTTTCTGGAACGCGTGGCGCCACCGCACCGCGACCGGGTGCGCGACGTGCTGAGCGCGCCCTCGGGGCGCCAGGCACTGCGCATCGAGTGCCTGCGCCACACCGGCGAGCGCTACCCGGCCGAGCTGATGGTGGAGTTCCGTCCGCGCGAGATCGGTGCGGGGCTGATCGGGGTGGGCACCTTGCAGGACGTCACCGAACAGGCCCTGATGGATGAACTGCGCCTGCGCGCCGACCACGACCCGCTGACGGGGCTGCCCAACCGGCACCTGCTGCAGCAGCACCTGGGGCATGTGGGCGCGCGCCGCAGCGGCGAAACCGGCTACGCCTTCCACTTCATCGACCTGGACGAGTTCAAGCCCGTGAACGACACCCTGGGGCACGAGGCCGGCGACGCGGTGCTGCGCAAGGTCGCGCAGCGCCTGCAGCGGGCCACGCGCAAGGGTGACCTGGTGGCGCGCATGGGCGGCGACGAGTTTGCCGTGGTGCAGGCCGACGCACGCACGCCAGCGGCGGCCACCGGGCTGGCGGCCAAGCTGGTAGAGGCACTGGGCAAGCCGATGCTGGTGCGCAATGCCACCGTGCGGGTGACCGCCAGCGTGGGTGTCGCCCTGTGCCTGGACTGCCAGCGCCCCTGGCAGCAGTTCGTGGATGCCGCCGACCGCGCCATGTACCGCGCCAAGATGAGCGGCGGCAACGGCTTCAGGCTGGCCGGGGACGAGGCTCAGCCGTAGACGTTGGCCAGCGTGCCGATGCCGTCGACCACCACCTCGACCGCCGTGCCCGGCTTCATCGGCAGCGCCCCCAGCGAGGTGCCGCACAGGATCACGTCGCCAGGCTCCAGTGTCATGTCGTGCGACAGCCGCGACACCAGTTCGGCCGGGCCGAAGAACATGTCGGCCAACGCGTAGTTCTGGCGTTCGCGCCCGCCCACCAGGGTGCGCAGCGTGGCGCCGGCGGGGTCGAAGCCGGTGGCGATCACCGGGCCCAGCGGGCAGAAGCCGTCGAAGCTCTTGGCCCGCGCCCATTGCGGGAAGGCCGGGTCGCGCTGCAGCAGTTCCAGCGCCGTCACGTCGTTGGCGCAGGTGTAGCCCAGGATGTGCGCCTGCGCATCGGCCAGGGCCACGGCGCGCGCGCGCCGGCCGATCACCACGGCCAGCTCACCTTCGTAGAACACGCGGCCGTCGTAGGCTGCCGGCACCGGCACGGTTTGCCCATGGCCCAGCAGGCTGCCGGGGGACTTGAGAAAGTACAGCGGCTCGGCCGGCTCGGCCCAGCCGTTCTTGGCCGCCGCGGCGCGGAAGTTGTTCCACAGCCCGATGATCTTGCCGGGCTCGCAGGGCGGCAGCCAGTGCAGGCCTTCAAGGGACAGTGTCTCGTCGGTGGCGGTGTGTTCGCCGAGCAGCGTGCCGGTGTAGCGGCGCACGCGGTCGCCGTCCAGCGCGCTTTCAAGGGCGCCCAGTGCGGGCTGGCCCTGGTGCAGGAAGCGAAGCCATTTCATGCGGGATGTCTCCTGTCTGGTGTGATCGGCTGGGCGTGAGCCGCCAATGCCCTGCGGCGCCACGCGGGTGGCGCCGGCAGCGCATGATGCCGCGGTCTGCTGCACAAACCCTGGCCCCCATGAACCTGAACGACGACTTCTCGCTGCGCATCGTGGCCCCTGCGGCCGGCGCCCCCTGGACGCCATCGCCCCTGCCGGGCGTGGAGCGGCGCATGCTGGACCGCCTGGGCGACGAGCGCGCCCGCGCCACCAGCCTGGTGCGCTACGCGCCCGGTGCGCATTTCGAGCGCCACGTGCACCCCGGCGGCGAAGAGATCCTGGTGCTCGAGGGCGTGTTCTCCGACGACAGCGGCGACCACCCGGCGGGCAGCTACCTGCGCAACCCGCCCGGCAGCGCCCACGCGCCGTACTCGCGTGAGGGCTGCCTGCTGTTCGTCAAGCTGTGGCAGTTTGCGCCCGACGACCTGGCCCCCGTGCGCATGGACACGCACGCCACGCCCTGGCGGCAGGGCCTGGTGCCCGGCCTGCAGGTGATGCCGCTGCACGAGCACGACGGCGTCTCCACGGCCCTTGTGCGCTGGGCGCCCGACACCCGCTTCCACACGCACGCCCACCCCGGCGGCGAAGAGATCCTGGTGCTGGACGGCGTGTTCAGCGACGAGGCCGGCGACTACCCCGCGCACACCTGGCTGCGCAGCCCGCGCTGGAGCCGCCACACGCCTTTCACCGGGCCCGAGGGCGCGCTGATCTACGTGAAGGTGGGCCACCTGGGTGCCGAACTTCTGGCGCCGCCGATGGTCGCCTAGAGCGCCAGCGACGGCCGCTGCGCCAGCGCCGTGCGCCAGCGCAGCAGGTTCGGTTGCTGCTCGCCCGGCCGCAGCTTGATCACGCGCGCAAAGTCCACGGCCACCACCGCGGTGATGTCGGCCAGGCTGAAGCGACCGGCGGCGATGTACTCGCGCCCGGCCAGGCGTTCGTCCAGCGTGGCAAAGAACTGCTGCGCGCGCGCCAGGCCGCGCGCCGCCAGTTCGGGGATCTGCGCATAGTCCACCGGCCCCGGCAGCGCGCGCTGCGCCATCGCCGGCGAGCCGTTGCGCAGCGCCTCGGCCACGGCCAGCAGGCCTTCGAATTCAGCGCGCCAGTGCCAGCTGGCGATCTCGGCCTTCTCGGCCGGCGTCTCGCCCAGCAGCGGCGGCTGCGGAAAGCGCGCCTCCAGGTAGGCGGTGATGGCCGCGTTGTCGGTGAGCAGCAGGCCGTCTTCGGTGCGCAGCGCGGGCACGGTGCACAGCGGGTTGATGCGGCGGTAGGCCTCGCCCAACTGCTCGCCGTTGCGCAGGTCGATCTGCACGGTGTCGTGGGCCACGCCCTTCTCGGCCAGCAGGATGCGGGCGCGGCGCGGGCTGGGCGCGGTGCTGCAGTCGTAGAGCGTGATCATGGTGCGGGGTTCTCGGTTGGCGGCGCCAGCTTGTCCTGGGTGCGGGTGTCGAAGTCGCTGGCGTCGTGGCGTTCGTGCAGCTGGGTGGACAGCGGGCCCCAGGTGCGGTTGACCATGCGCCCGCGCTGCGCCGCCGGGCGCTGCGCGATCTGCCGGGCCCAGCGCTGCAGATGGGTGTAGGCCTGCACGTCCAGGAATTCGCCCGCCTCGTACAGCAGGCCCTGGGCCAGGGCACCGTACCAGGGCCAGACGGCGATGTCGGCGATGCTGTACTCGGCGCCGGCCAGGAAGGGCTGCTCGGCCAGGCGCCGGTCGAGCACGTCGAGCTGGCGCTTGGCTTCCATCGCGAAGCGGTCGATGGCGTATTCGATCTTGGTGGGCGCGTAGGCGTAGAAGTGGCCGAAGCCGCCGCCCAGGTAGGGCGCGCTGCCCATCTGCCAGAACAGCCACGACAGGCATTCGGCGCGCGCCGCGGCGCCGGCCGGCAGCAGCGCATCGAACTTCTGCGCCAGGTGCAGCAGGATGGCGCCCGACTCGAACACGCGGATCGGCTCGGGCCCGCTGCAGTCCAGCAGCGCCGGGATCTTGGAATTGGGGTTGACGGCGACGAAGCCGCTGCCGAACTGGTCGCCCTCGGTGATGCGTATCGGCCAGGCGTCGTACTCGGCACCGCTGTGGCCCAGGGCCAGCAGTTCCTCGAGCATCACCGTCACCTTCACGCCATTGGGCGTGGCCAGCGAATACAGCTGCAGCGGGTGGCGGCCGCGCGGCAGGGGCTGCTCGTGCGTGGCGCCCGCCGTGGGGCGGTTGATGTTGGCAAAGCGGCCGCCGTTGCCGGGCTTCCAGGTCCAGACGGCGGGCGGGGTGTAGTCGGCGGGGGCTGTCATGCGGGCGGCTCCTGGCTGCGCCCTTCACGGGGGGCGCAGTGCGGACTGTAGGCGCTGGTGGATGCCCGCGCAGTTGCCGCCGTTCAGTCGTCGCGCTCGGCCTTCCACAGCATGTAGCGCAGCATGGCCACGCTGCCGGCCACGATGCCGGCCACGGCGATGAACGAACCCAGTGCCAGCGTCGACAGCCCGCTCATGCCCTGGCCGATGGTGCAGCCCAAGGCGGTGACGCCGCCCAGGCCCATCAGCATCGCGCCCAGCAGTTGCTGGTGCAGGTCCTCGAAAGAGGCAAAGCCCTCCCAGCGGAACTTGCCCGCCGACAGCGCGTACGCGGCCGAGCCGGCCACCACGCCCAGCACGCTGGCAATGCCGAAGGTGGCATGCAGCGAGGCGTCGGTCCAGAGCATCAGCAGCTCCAGGCTGAAGGCCAGGGGTGCCACGAAGCTCATCGATTCGAGCGTGCGCGTGTTGGTGGCGTGGTATACGGTTTCCAACGTGTCGGGGTTCTCGCCGTAGCCCAGGTGGCCGGTGACGTACCAGCCGGCCGCCACCAGCAGCCCCAGCACCACGGCCCCGACGATCTGCGTGGTGTTGGCGCGGAAGCGGCTGTCCTTGAAGACGAAGAACAGCGCCCCGGCCAGTGCCAGGCCGGTGGTGGCCAGCAGCGCGGCGCGCGCCTCCAGGCCGGTGGCGCGCGCCAGCGCCGTGGCCAGGCTCTGGCTGTCCCAGCCCAGGGTGCGCAGGTCCACGTTCACCGGGTCCAGCAGCGCGGCGCGCCACTGCCCGAACAGGCCCTTGAGCGTCATGTAGGCGGCGATGGCCATGAACACCAGCACCACCAGCGACCGCAGGCTGCCGCCGCCCAGGCGCACCAGGTTCTTGTTGGCGCAGCCGCCGGCCAGCGTCATGCCCACGCCGAACAGCAGGCCGCCCAGCAGCAGCGACAGCCAGGGCAGCACCGGCCGCTGCACCACGGACTTGGACAGGTCCACCTGCCCGGTATAGGCCAGCAGGGTGGTGCCGGCCAGGGCCACGGCAACCGCCAGCACCCACATGCGCACGCGCCCCCAGTGGCCCATGTTGACCACGTCCGACAGCGCGCCCATGGTGCAGAAATTGGTGCGGGCTGCCACCAGACCGAAGACGAAGGCGATGACGAAGCCGCCGCCGATGACGATGCTGCTCATGCTCATGCACGCGCCTCCTGCAGAGCCCCGGGGCGGGGCAGGCTCAGATGAACAGGCAGACGTCGGTCTCGCCGGCGAACTTCATGAAGGTGGCGGCGCCGCCGTATTCCACGCCATCGATGAATTCGGACTTGTCGAACTCGAACAGGTCCACCGTCATCTGGCAGGCAATGAACTTGACCTCGGCTTCCAGGCACAGGTCGCGCAGCTCGGTCAGCGAGGCCACGCCCTTCTTCTTCATCTTGGCCTTCATCATCGAGGTGGCCATGGCCTGCATGCCGGGCAGCACCGAGACGATCACCGGCATGGGCACCGGCATGGGCATGGCCGGGTTGGCCAGCGGGCTGATGGCGATGCCGCTCAGGTCCTTGCGCAGCAGTTGCAGGCCGTAGAAGGTGAAGAAGATCTGCACCTCCCAGCCCAGCGCGGCCGCGGTAGACGCCAGGATCAGTGGCGGGTAGGCCATGTCCAGCGCGCCCTTGGTGGCGATGATCGCCATCTTCTTGGTGGCCATGCGCTGCGCCTCAGGCCTTCTTGAGGAAGAAGACGTACTTGCCGCCTTCTTCGCCCGACTGCAGCAGCGCGTGGCCGGTCTGCTCGGCGAAGGCGGCCATGTCGCACACCGAGCCCGGGTCGGTGGCCACCACGCGCAGCACCTGGCCCGGTGCCATGTCGGTGAGCGACTTCTTGGTCTTGACGATGGGCAGCGGGCAGGCCAGGCCCGAGGCGTCGAATTCCTTGTCGAATTTCATGTTTGTCTCCGGTGCGCCAGCGGCGCTGTTCGTGGGGTGATTAGCGTCGCTGGGGGCCGCCACCGTCTATTCCCGCGACGGGGGATGGGGGATAGCCCATCCGGGTAGGGGCGGCGGCCGCAGCTTGCTCAGAAGCGGAAGCTGTACATCACCTGCACGTTGGTCTGCTTGTGCGTGACGACGATGCCGTCGCCGTTGGTCACGCTGCTCTCGGGGGCCACGGTGAGCGAGGCGTTGACGGCGTGGCGGGGCGCGATCTGCCAGCCCAGGCCCAGCGTGTAGTGGTTCTCGACAGTGGCCGGGAACAGCGGGTTCACGAAGGCTTCCGGAATCGGATTGTCGGCATGGTTGTAGCCGGCGCGCAGCGTGAACTGCTGGTTCAAGGCATAGGCCACGCCGAGGTTGACGACGGTCTGGTCCTTCCACTGCTGCGGCAGCGCGAAGGTCACCGAGCCGCCGAAGCCGGCGCTGTCGTAGCGCATCTTGAAGCTCTCCATGACGTCCGACCAGCCGATGCGCTTGACGTCGGCCGCCACCAGCAGCGCCGGAGTCGCCTGCCAGGCGCCGCCGATAGCCAACAGAGTCGGCCACTGGAAGTCGAGCACCGTGATGCGGCCAGCGTCGCCGAAACCACCGGGACCGCTCATCGCCGCGCCGGTGGTGCCGGTCTTCATGTCGTCCAGCGTCGTCTTGCCCTGGTATGACGCTCCCAAAGTGAAGCTCGGGCTGGCCTTCCAGACGGCGCCCAGCTTGAAGGCCCAGCCGGTGGACCGGGCGGCGCCGCTGAAGTCGTTGTCGTCCGAGAAGTCGATGCGGACCCAGGGCGATCCCGACAGCGGCCCCAGTTGACTGGCCAGCCCGCCCGATGGGACGCCGGTCACCAAGCTGGCCAACCGGCTGCCCGGCAATTCCATGCGCAGGTCGAGGTTGGCCCAGACGAAGTCGATCGAGCCGCCGACGATGAAGTTCGGCGCCACCTCCCAGGCCAGCGGCAACAGCAAGCGCCCTACGCCGAGCTCGGATCGGGTCTCCCGGCCCGAGCCGCCGGCCGTGAAGAACGCATTGCCGTCGTACTCGGTGCCCATGCCGCCTTGCGCGAACATGCCCACGCCGTAGGTCAGGCTGCCGCTGCGCCGCGCGTAGCCGAAGGCCGGCATGACGTAGGAGGTGCCACCGGACTTGGCGGTCGCGCCGGGGACCGAACTGGCCACGTCGGGGCCCAGCACGCCGAAGGCGGCGTCCAAGCGCGCGCCCGGGGCCATCAGGCCCAGCGTGGCCGGGTTCTGCGCCATGGCCGCCGTGCCGTGGTCCAGTGCCTGCGACGCGCCGCCCATGGCGGTGGAAACTGGCCCATAGCCTTCCATATTCATGCCGTTGGTGGCCAGTGCCGGCAACGCGAACGCGCACAGCGAGGCCAATGATGTGAGTTTGAAGAGCCGGGGTGTCGCGCGCATGTTCGTTTCCTTTTGTGGGTGAAGAAGGGGAGTTGAATACGGTGCCGGCGCGTTCACCAGCGCGCGAGCAGGCGGCCCTTGGCCACCTTGCTGGGCCACAGCCGCAGCGGGCTGTTGCCCTTCTCGATGCAATTGCCAGTCTGAACCTCGAATACCCACCCATGTTTGGGGCACGTCAACTTGCAGTCGTGTAGCGCGAGGTCGGGGATGTTGGTGGTCTGGTGCGGACAGCGGCTGTCGTAGACGCGCCAGTCCTTGCCTGCACGGTGCACGAACAGGCCGCGGCCGTCGCATTCGACGCGCAGTGTCTGGCCGTCCTTGAAGCCCTTGGTGGCCATGACGTCGTGCCATTCGCCGGCCGCGCCCATGGCGCCGGGCTGGAACTCGGGCAGGTCCATCGCCAGGATGATGTCCGCCGCCCAGACGATCTTGGCCAGGCCCAGCGTGGGGAAGGCCATCAGCAGCGCGTCCAGCACCTCCACGGGCGTGCAGCCCTCGCGCAGCGCACGGCCCAGGTACTGCCTGAAGCCGCGCTCGGTCTGCGCGTCGACCTTGGTGATCACGCTGATCAGGTTGCGGGTCTTCGGGTCGAGGTGCTTGCCGCACTCCTTGAGGAAGGCGAAGTAGTGGCCGAGCGCGTCACCGCGCGCCTTGATGAGGTAGTTGAGGGCGTCACTCATGGTCGGAGGGGGTTGAGGGAGTCGACGGGAGCCGCCGTCGTCGGTGGGAGGCTGCTGCGCGGCGAGCCGTCGGGCAGCGTGGTCTGGCATTCCCTGAAGGCGCGCACCGCGCAGTCGCGGCAGAGGTCTGTGTCGAGTTCCGGATAGACCGTCCGCAGCGCGTCGCCCTTGTGCTCGATCAGGCGCTCGGCGCCAATCGCCTTGATCTGCTCGCTGCGCACGAGCATGTCGTGCACGGCGGGCCGGGCGCCGACGATCAGCAGCCCGCCGCCCAGCGCGCGCCGACGGCGGGCTTCCTCGGCCAGCATCTGTGCGCCGGCCAGATCGACGAAGTTGACGCCCGGCGCCAGCAGCAGCACCCACTTGCGGCGCGGGTCTTCCTCGTCGACGAGGTGCAGGTGCTCGCGCACGTGCTCGACGGCGCCGAAGTAGATCGAGCCGCTCAGGCGCAGCATCGCCAGCTGCGGGCAGGCGGGCGCCTGCGCGTCGGCCGCCGTCATCTTGCGGCGCACGTTGCCGAGCTCGGCGCGCAGTGGCGCGCGCTCTTCGATCACCGGCCGCGACGTGCGGTACAGGTAGAACAGCAGCGAGACGACGACGCCGGCGAACAGGCCTTTTTCCAGGTCCGCCAGCACGCCCAGCCAGGTGACCGCCAGCACGATGCGCTCGCGCGGGTGCCGGCGCAGGATCTGCCCGATCTGGTGCCAGTCGATCAGGCCCCAGGCGACGATGAAGAGGATCGCCGCCATCGCCGCCACCGGCAGGTAGGCCGCCAGCGGGGCTGCGAGCAGCGCGATCGCGAGCAGGAAGGGTGCCGACAGCGCGGCCGCCAGTGGCGTGCGTGCGCCGGCCGCGTGGTTGATGCCGCTGCGGTTGAAGGAACCGCTGGACGGGTAGGCCGAGAGAAAGCTGCCGGCGATGTTCGAGAGACCCTGGCCGATGAATTCCTGGTCGGCGTCCAGCCGCTGGCCGCTCTTCAGGGCCACCGAGCGCGCGATCGCCACCGCCTCGGTCAGGCCGATGATCGCCACCACCACGGCCGGGAACAGCAATGCCTTCAGCGACCCGTAGGACAGGTCGGGCATCGACAGCGAAGGCAGCGCGCTGGGCAGCGCGCCGACGGTCTCGATGCCGGTCTGGGCGGCGCCCAGCGCCCGGTTGAGCGCGGCGGCGACGAGCGAGCCCACCAGCATCGCGACGATCATGTACGGCAGCCGCGGCACGAAACGCCGCGCCAGCAGGCCTGCGGCCAGCGTGGCCAGGCCGACCACGGCAACCCACAGGTGGGATTCGCCCAGGTGCTGGGCGGCGTACAGCAGCACCTCGTGGAACTCGGCACCGCGCGGCACCGCCAGGCCGAGGAAGTGCTTGATCTGGCTGGCCGCGATCAGGAAGGCCGCGCCGGCGGTGAAGCCGACGATCACCGTGTGCGAGATGAAGTTGACCAGCGCGCCCAGCCGCGCCAGGCCCATCGCGAGCTGGAACACGCCAGCCAGCAGCGCCAGCGTGAGCACCATGCCCAGGTAACGCTCGCTGCCCGGCTCGGCGATCGGGCTCAGGGTGGCGAACACCAGCACCGAGATCGCCGTCGTCGGCCCGCTCACCAGGTGCCGGCTCGACCCCCACAGCGCGGCCACGACCGCGGGCACCATCGCGGCGTACAGGCCGTACTGCGGCGGCAGGCCGGCGATGGTGGCAAAGGCCACCGCCTGCGGCAGCACGACCACCGCGCCGGTGAGCGCGGCCAGCGCGTCGTGGCGCAGCGTCTCGCCGGTGACCTGGTCGCGCCAGGCCAGGAAGGGCAACCAGCGCAAGGCGAGCGCGGTGGGCGTCATCACGCAGCCGGCGCGAGCAGTTCGCCGCGCCCGTCGCGGCCCAGCGTCGCGTAGATCGCCGCCAGCGCCTGCTCTTCGTTGGGGAACAGGTGGCCGGCGCCGATCAGTTCGTCCAGGTGGGTGCGCCGCATCACGTCGAGCACCTGCTTCTTGACGCCGCAGAAGTACACCTCGATGCCGCCTGCGCGCAGCCGTTCGACCAGGTGGCGCACCGCCTCGTCGCCCGAGGCGTCCATCTGGTTGATGCCGTTGGCCACGACGAGCAGGACGCGCGCCTGCGGCTTCTTCGCCAGTTCGTCGAGCACCTGGGATTCGAAGAACGCGGCGTTGGCGAAGTACAGCGTGTCGTCGAAGCGCAGCGCCAGGATCTCGGGGCTGGTCGGCAGTTCGGGATAGACCTGCACGTCGCGCAGCACGCCGTCGGAGTGGCGGCCGAGCACGGCCACGCGCGGCTTCATCGTGCGCCACAGGTACAGCAGCACCGCCAGGCCGGCGCCCATCAGGATGCCCTTGTCCAGGTGCGGCGCGGCCAGCAGCGTGAGCACGAAGGTGGCCAGCGCCACCAGGCCGTCGGCGCGGCTGGCGCGCCAGGCGTGCACCAGCGCGGCGGGCGTGATCAGGGTGGTCACGGCCAGCAGGATGATCACGCCCAGGGTGGCCTTGGGCAGGTGGTAGAGGAAGGGCGTCAGCACCAGCAGCGTGGCGGCGACGAACAGGCCGTTGAAGACCATCGCGAAACCGGTCTTGGCGCCGGCCTGCAGGTTGATCGCCGAGCCGGTGAACGATCCGCAGGCCGGGTACGACTGGAAGAACGAGCCCGTGAGGTTGGCCAGGCCCTGGCCGATGAGTTCCTGGTTCGGGTCGATGCGCTGCCGCGTCTTGGCCGCCAGCGCCTTGGCCATCGCGATCGACTCCATGAAGCCGACCAGCGCGATCACCACCGCGGCACTCAGCAGCGACAGCAGGGCGTCCCAGCCGATGCGCGGCACGCGCAGCGCCGGCAGGCCCTGCGGGATGTTGCCGACGACGTCGCCGCCGCCCACCAGTTGCAGCTCGCCGTCGGCGATCTTCTTGATGCGCCAGGCCCGGCCGTCGGCCGGCTGGCCGGCACTGCCGGCCAGCACCAGGCGCGGCGGGCTGCCCGGCGCGGCCTGGCCTTGTTCGAGGCGCACGCGCGCCAGCGTGCGCCAGCGCTGCTTGTTCTCGGCCGCAAGGTCGGTGGCGTCGAGTTCGCTCAGGTGCAGTTCATGGCGCAGCGTGGCCCCTGCCCGCAGGTCGCCGGGCGGCAGCGCGCGCAGCTTCGCCGCCTGCTCGGTGGCCCTGGCGTTCAGCTCGCGGATGCGGCGCGCGGCCTGGTCGTAGTCCAGCAGTTCCTGCCGCAGCGCATCGTCGGTGACCTGTTCGATGCGCCCCGCCGCCTTGTGTTCGTAACCCAGCAGCACGCTCGCGACGATGGTCACGACCACGGCGATCAGCACGCTGAGCTTGGAGACCGCAGCAATGCGCTTGAGCAGCAGCATCAGCGCCAGCGCGAAGGCCGACATCGCCAGCGTCGGCAGGTGGGTCTGCGGCAACTCGGCGAGCATCTCCCAGATGTCGAGCAGGAAGGAACCGCCGCGCCCCTTGGGGATGCCCAGCAGCATGTCCAGCTGGGACAGCGCGATGATGATCGCCGCCGCGTTCATGAAGCCCAGTATCACCGGGTGCGAGACGAAGTTGACGATGGTGCCGAGCTTGAAGGCGCCGAGCGCGAACTGCACCACGCCCACCATCAGCGTCAGCAGCAGTGCCAGCTCGATGTACTCGGCCGAGAACGGCACCGCCAGCGGCGTCAGCGCGGCGGCCGTCATCAGCGAGATGATCGCCACCGGCCCGGTGGCGAGCTGGCGCGACGAGCCCCACAGCGCGCCGACGATGGCCGGCACCAGCGCCACATACAGGCCGAAGTGCACCGGCAGGCCCGACAACTGGGCGTAGGCCATGGCCTTGGGCACGAGCACCAGCGCACCGGTGATGCCGGCGATCAGGTCGCCGCGCAGGAGCAGCGAGCTGACCGGAAACCAGGCCAGGAAGGGCAGCAGCCGGACGAGCCGCTGGCCGCGCTCCGCCGCGGCGTCGCCGCCCGCATCCGTCACGACACCGCCTGGTGGTAGAGGTTCTGGGGATGGCGCGGGCAGTCGGCAGGCGCGAAGACCAAGCGGCATTCGTCCCGGAGGCGCCGCTTCACCTGGCAGGGCATCACTGCGGCCGCTTGATCGACATCGCGCCGCGGATCTGGCCCACCGCGTAGCCGACGGCCCGGTCCTCCGGATACAGCTCCTTCAGGCGCGTGCTGACGGTCGGGCTCAGACTGGCGGCGTCGCCATGGCAGGCCAGGCAAAGCTGCTGCGTGGGCAGCGCGCGCATGTAGCGCTGTAGCTTCTGCCCACCTTCGTTCACCACCTCGGCCTTCTCCAGCGTGGCCGGGCTCTCGCCGGCGACCGCGCGGCGGTCGAAGTCTTCAAGCGCGGCACGCTCCCAGGCGTCGGGCACGGCCTTCGGGTTGCGCTGCCGCAGGCTCACGCGCCGGATGCTCCAGCCGCTCTGCTCCGACGCGGCCTTCGCCAGCTTCGGTGCCTCGTCGCGGCATACCGCGATGGCGCCATCGGGGCCGCCCTTGTCGATGGCCGCATTCAGCGTGGCGAGCAGCTTGGGCGGCACTTGCGCGGCCACCTGGCGTGCATCCTGGATCCAGGACGCGTCCTGGGCTTGCGCGCTGACGCACGCAGCCCACAGGACCAGCGCGAGCGCACCGTGTCTGTTTCGCTTGATCATGGCAATCAGTCCCTTCGTGGGGGTCAGGAAACGGCCTGGTAGTACAGGTTCTGCGGGTGCCGCGCCTGCGCGAAGAAGAACCAGCGCTCGGCCAGCAGCCCGAGGTACTGCACGCCGAAGGCGGCGAGCAGCGTCGGCGTCGAGGACTCCAGCGGCTGCGCGCGCCCGAGCACGAGCAGCGCCAGCGGCAGCACGAAGGCCAGCAGCAGGAAGGCCGGCTTCACCGTGCGCAGCCAGAGCGCCGACGCGCCGTGGAAGAACTCGCGCGTGTTGAACGAACCGCCCATGAAGCCCATCGAGCGCTGCACCACCACCGGATGCTTGATGCCGATCGCCGACTGGATGGTCGAACGGGGTTTGAGACGCGCATTGCGCAGCAACGATGCGACGCGGCCCGCGGCGGCCAGCGCCGTCAGCACGATCGCCCAGCCGGCCAGGAACGCCACCCGCTGCGGCTCGACCAGCGCCGCCAGGCCGGCGGCCAGCGTGAACCCCGAAGCGCCGCCCATCAGCGTGTAGTTCAGCGGTGTCAGCGCCGTGTGCCACTCGGCGAGAAAGCGCACCGCAGCGTAGATCATGCCGGTGCAGACGAAGAGCGCGAGCGCGAGCACCGTGCCGAGCACGGCGACCGCGAGCGCAAGATCGATCTCGACGCCGCGCGCCGAAGTCATCAGCACCGGGTCCCAGCCGCTCAGGAACAGCAGCCCGTAGAGCGCCACCGCCGCCATGAAGGCCGGAAGCACGATCACCTCGCGCGACAGCCATGAGGTGCGCCACATCGCCGCCGAGCGCCAGGCGCGCTCGGGGCGCCCGAGGTGGAAGAACGACGCCACCAGGCCCCCGGCCAGCAGCACCAGCGCGGCCGCGCTGCCGGCGACGAACAGCGCGCTGCCCTGCGCCGGCGGCAACAGGCCCGCCAGGGCATAGAGCTGCAGCGTGGCCAGCGCCAGGAAGAGGCCCTGGCCGGCACCGATCAGCGTCGTGAGCAGGATGACGGAGAAGGCGGGATTCATCGGGCTCGGGCAGGCGTGCGGCAGGGGGGAAGGGACGGTGGCGCTAGACGCTGGCGTCTTCGAGCGTGGCGGTGCCGGCCGCCGGCTGCGGCAGGTGGCCTTCGACGGTGAGCGGGTTGTCGGCGCGCACCAGTTCGTCGTCGTGGATGCGCAGCCTGGTCTTGCGCCGCGGCAGGTAGTGGTTGGCCGGGTGCGTGCCCCACTCGGGCATCAGCGCGTAGCCGCCGTTGTCGCGGATCGCGCGCGAGACCTCGGACTGCGGGTCGTGGATGTCGCCGAACAGGCGCGCCGAGGTGGGGCAGGCCTTGACGCAGGCCGGCTTGCGGTCGATCTCGGCCATCCGGGTGTCGTAGATGCGGTCCACGCACAGCGTGCACTTCTTCATCACCTTCTGGTTCGCGTCGAGCTCGCGCGCGCCGTACGGGCAGGCCCAACTGCAGTACTTGCAGCCGATGCACTTGTCGTAGTCGACGAGCACGATGCCGTCCTCGGCGCGCTTGTAGGAGGCGCCGGTCGGGCATACCGGCACGCAGGGCGGGTCTTCGCAGTGCAGGCAGCTCTTGGGGAAGTGCACGGTCTCGGTGTGCGGGAACTCGCCCACCTCGAAGGTCTGCACGCGGTTGAAGAAGGTACCGCTGGGGTCGGCGCCGAAGGGGTTCTGGTCGCTCATCGGCCCGGCGGCGCCGGCACCGTTCCACTCCTTGCAGCTGGTGACGCAGGCGTGGCAGCCCACGCAGACGTTGAGGTCGATGACGAGCGCGAGCTGCTTGCGGCTCATCGCACGCGCCTCTTCAGCGTGGCCAGCAGCCCGCTCAGCGAGACCAGCTCGCGCGGCCGCTCGGCCATGCCCGGGTAGGGCCGCATCGCCCCGAACTGCGGCGCCGTGGCCTGCGGCTCGCCGTCCTCGGCCTTGACCACGCGCACCCGCACGTCGTACCAGGCGGCCTGGCCCGTGATCGGGTCGGAGTTGGAGACGCGCGCGTCGCTGCCGCGCACCGGCAGTTCCTCGCTGATCACGTGGTTGAGCAGGAAGCCTTGACGCGACTCGTTGGCGTCGGGCTCCAGGTTCCAGGCGCCGGCCGCCTTGCCGATGGCGTTCCAGGTCCAGACGGTGCCTGGCTCGACCGCCTGTGAGTGCGCCGCCTTGCAGCGCACGCGGCCCCACTGCGACTCGACCCAGACCCAGTCGCCGTCGGCGATGCCGGCGGCGCGGGCGGTCTGGGTGTTGATGTGCAGCAGGTTGTAGGTGTGGATCTGGCGCAGCCAGGCGTTCTGCGAGTCCCACGAGTGGTACATCGCCATCGGCCGCTGCGTCACCGCGGCCAGCGGGTACTTGTGCTTGTCGGTGACGTGCGCCTCGAGCGGCTCGTAGAAGAAGGGCAGCGGGTCGAAGTAGGTCTCGATGCGCTTCGCCAGGTGCTGCGGCGGCTTGCGCGTCAGGCCCTTGCCTTGTGCCGCGGTGCGGAAGCGTTGCAGCACCTCCGAGTACAGGTGGATCAGGATCGGCTCGGCGTAGCGCGTGATGCGGTTGGCGCGGCTCCACTCCAGGTAGCCCTGGTTCCAGTTGCGCATGTACTGGTAGCTGCGCGGCAGTTCGTGGTGGAACACGCAGTCGTGCTGCGCGTACATCTCCCACTGCCTGGGATTCGGTTCGCCGACCAGGAACTTCTCGCCGCCCTTGCCGCGCCAGCCGGCCAGGAAGCCGATGCCGCTGCCCGGCTCGGTCTCCCAGTTGACGACGAAGTCGGGGTAGTCGCGGTACTTGCGCTGGCCTTCCTTGGTGACGAAGGTGGGCAGCTTCAGCCGCGTGCCGATCTCGATCAGCACCTCCTGGAACGGCTTGCAGTCGCCGCTGGGGGGCACGACCGGGATGCGCACCGCGTCGACCGGCCCGGTGAACTCGCTGATCGGCCGATCGAGCATCGACATCACGTCGTGCCGCTCGAGGTAGGTGGTGTCGGGCAGGATCAGGTCGGCGAATGCCGTCATCTCCGAATGGAAGGCGTCGGCGACCACGAGGAACGGGATCTTGTACTCGCCGGCCTCGTCCTTGTCGTTCAGCATCTTCCTGACTTCGACCGTGTTCATCGTGGAGTTCCACGACATGTTGGCCATGAAGATCAGCAGCGTGTCGATGCGGTACGGGTCGCCACGCCAGGCATTGGTGATCACGTTGTGCATCAGGCCGTGCACCGACAGCGGGTACTCCCACGAGAACGCCTTGTCGATGCGCACCGGGCTGCCGTCGTCGTTGACGAACAGGTCGTCCGGGTCCGAGGGCCAGCCCAGCGCCATGCCGTCGAGCGGGCTGTTCGGCTTGACCGCGCGCGCGTCGTTGGGCGTGCGCGCGCAAGGCGGGATCGGGCGCGGGAACGGCGCCTTGTGGCGAAAGCCCCCGGGCCGGTCGATCGTGCCCAGCAGCGACATCAGGATCGCCAGCGCCCGGATGGTCTGGAAACCGTTCGAATGCGCCGCCAGCCCGCGCATGGCGTGAAAGGCCACCGGGTTGCCGCTGACGGTGTCGTGCTCCTTGCCCCACGAGTCGGTCCAGGCGATCGGCAGCTCGATGCGCTGGTCGCGCGCGGTGATGCCCATCTCGTGCGCCAGGCGCCTGATCGTCTCGGCCGGGATGCCGGTGATCTGCGCCGCCCATTCGGGCGTGTAGTCCTTGACCCGGTCCTGCAGCAACTGGAACGACGGCTTGACGGGCGTGCCGTCGGACAGCTTGAACTCACCGAGCAGGAACGGATCGGCCCCCGGCGTGTGGCTGACCACCGGTTTGTCGGTGTGCCGGTCCCACCACAGCTTGTTCTGCGGGTCGTAGCAGGCTTCCTCGGCCGGCACCTCGGTGCGCACGAACATGCCGAACTCGTCGTGCGCGGCGTCGAGGTTGACCAGCTCGCCGCCGTTGCTGTACTGCACGACGAAGTCGCGGTCGTACAGGCCCTTGGCCAGGATCTCGTGGATCACCGCGAGCAGGAAGGCGCCGTCGGTGCCGGGGCGGATCGGCACCCACTCGTCGGCGATCGCCGAATAGCCGGTGCGCACCGGGTTGATCGAGACGAAGCGGCCGCCGTCGCGCTTGAACTTGGCCAGCGCGATCTTCATCGGGTTGGAGTGGTGGTCCTCCGCGGTGCCGATCATCACGAACAGCTTGGCGCGGTCGAGGTCGGGGCCGCCGAACTCCCAGAACGAGCCGCCGATCGTGTAGATCATGCCGGCGGCCATGTTGACCGAGCAGAAGCCGCCATGCGCGGCGTAGTTGGGGGTGCCGAACTGGCGCGCGAACAGGCCCGTCAACGCCTGCATCTGGTCACGCCCGGTGAAGAGCGCAAACTTCTTCGGGTCGGTGGAGCGGATGCGCGCCAGCCGCTCGGTCAAGGTGGCGAAGGCCTCTTCCCACTCGATCTCGACGAAGTCGGCCGCCCCCCGCTCGGCACCTTCGCGGCGCTTGAGCGGCTTGGTCAGGCGGGCCGGCGAGTACTGCTTCATGATGCCCGACGAACCCTTGGCGCAGATAACGCCCTGGTTCAGCGGGTGGTCCGGGTTGCCGTCGATGTAGCGCACCTTGCCGTCGCGCAGGTGCACGCGGATGCCGCAGCGGCAGGCGCACATGTAGCAGGTGGTGTTGCGCGTCTCGCGCGCGGCACCGGCATCCGGATCGGCTAGCGGGTCATGCAGCGGAGATCGGGCCATGGGCTTTTGTTGAGGTCGTGTCGGCCAGTCAGGCGGCTTCTTCTTTGCGCAGGAGCAAGGCCACTGACACGTCCCGGCAGGCGCATGGGGCGATTGAACGCGGGGCCGGCGCTTGCGTCCATTCCCGGATGGGCGTAGCGCAACCTACCCGTCAGGGGTACGCGCCGTGGACAGCGGGCACGACGGACCGAGTGGCCGCGGCAGGGCGCGCGCAGCACGTCACGGGGTGCGCCGCGAGAACACGCGTGTCTGCACCAAGGGCTTGCCTCGAACCCGGTGGCCGTGGCATTGCGCCGCCGGCGATCGCAGCGGTCAATGCCGGGGTTGCGCGCCGATCGAGCTGCCGGCTGAGGGCGCAAGCATCTTGGCGATGCGCCCGCCAACCAGGGCCAGGCGTCGCCCGGCCCGCGCCAGCTGCTTGCTGACTAGACCTGGCGCCAGGGCAGGCCGTGCTTGCGCCAGCCGCCAAGGTTGCCGCGATGGTGCTCGGAGTCGAGTTCGCCTTCGAACCCTTCGAGCACGTTGGCGACCTGGGTGAAGCCGTGCTTCTCGAGTTCAAGCGCCGCGTCCACCGAGCGCTTGCCGCTGCGGCAGATCAGGATGACGGGCCGGTCCTTGCGACCGGCCATGCGCAGCACCTGGTCGGCGAAGTGCGGGTTCGTCTCGAAATCGGGCGCCGTATTCCACTCGATGTTGATGGCTTCGACCGGGTGGCCCACGTAGAAGAACTCGACCTCGGTACGGCAGTCGATCAAGAGCGTATTCGCGTTGTCCTTGATGACCTCGAACGCTTTGGTGGGATGCAGGTGTTCCATGGCATTTCCTCTCGGGTGGATTCTCGCACCGGGCCAGCGGCCGGGTTGGAACACTTGCTCATATGCTTATTCTCGCGCCCGGGCCTGCAGGTCGCGCGCGATCTGCAGGCGTGCACGGCAGCCCTGCGAAGGCGTGCGCCGGATCGGGCTCGCCCGCGCTCCGGCGTGACGCCTACGGCCGCTTCGGCGTCTTGTACGGGGCTTCCTTCTGGAGGGGTTTCCAGATCGTTTCGTAACCGACGAAGCCCTTCTCGTTGGGCGGCATCTGACGCGTCGTCACATAGGGCGTGACGCCATCGGGAACCTTGGTCGGGGGAGGCTTGTGGTCGCTCATGGGTCACCTTTCTTGCCGCAATGTGTGGCAGCTGTTCAAACAGGTCTCAGACGCGAGGGGTCGACAGCGGCACCCGCCTGGATCGCCCCGCCCGCTCTGGTCTCTACATCGGTCGCGTCGCGCACGGTCAGTATCGCCAGCGTGAAGACGACGCCTCTGCCGCAAAGCGGGTTGTTGCCATCGACCGTCAGTCTCTCGTCGTCCATGTGCGTCACGAGGAAGCTGCGCGTCTGACCCTTGTCGTTCTCCATCAGGATGGATGTGCCGACGTGCCGGTATTCCTCGGGGACGTTGTCGATGTCATCGGAGAAGACCAGCGACTCGTCTCTGGGCCCGAAGATCTGGCTGCCGTCGATCGCCACTTCGATGACGTCGCCTGCGGACTTGCCCTCGAGCTGCATGTGGACCGAAGGGGCCAGGATCTCGTTGTGTCCGTGCACGTAGCCGAGCGGGAAATCGACCGTGGTGAGGACATGCCCCGTCGTCCTGTCGGTCACCTTGTAGGTGAGTTCTACGAACTTGCCGGGCCGGATGACTTCGCTCATTTCAGATGCCGTCGCAGTGATCAGAAGATGGATGCGCCGAAGATCCGGAGCTTGCCGTCCTCATAACCCAGGACCAGGCGGCCCAGCCATTCGCCGGGCTTCTTGGTGCTGCGCTGGCGGTAGACGACCGTCACGTGCTCGCCCCGGCGGATGATGCCGAGCGGGTCGATCTGGTCGGACAGGCTGCGCGCCAGTTCGCTGTGCGCGAACTGGTGGCCCGCCACCACCTGATCGATCGTCCGCGCCATGGAACTGGAAAAGTTCCTTGCGAACTCCCCGTACTTGCCCTCGTTCGAGTACTTGAGGAGGTCGCTCCACAGGGGATGGGCCAGGCCCAGGATCTCTTCGTCGGTCTTTTCAATGATGTTCACGCGTGTGCCCGGGGGTCGTGCTACTTCTCATCGGCCACCAGGTGATAGCAGGGCGCCTTCTCCATGGTGTATTCGCCGCTCTTCGGATCGCGGCGCGAAACCGTCAGCACGTGCCAGTCCTTGTCGTCCACCTTCATGGCGTCGCCGCGGTAATAGTAGCCCGGCCAACGGGTCTCCTTGCGGAACAGCGTGTGCTGCGTGACGCACTCGGCGGCGCGATGGCGGTGCTTCAGTTCCCACGCGCGCAGCAACTCGTGGATGTCCTTTGCGGCCAGGCTTTCGAGGTCTTCCTCCATGATCTTGAGCTTCTTGAGACCGATGTTCAAGAGCTTCTCGTTGGTCATGTAGTTGACGGTCACGCCGCCACAATATTCGTCCATCAGCTTCTGCAGGCGGTCCAGGCCCTGCTTGGGATTGATGTAGTGCGGGTTGACATCGCCCGCCACGATCTCGTTGCGGTAGATCCTGTAGTGCTCCATGGGCTTGAAGATCTCTTCCCCACGGCGCTTGATCTGCTCGTCGGATACGACGATGCCCTTGGCCTTGCCGTCATCGATGTACTTGCAGGCGGCCTTCGCGGCGAGCCGGCCTTCGGTGAACGACCCCGACGAGAAGGCGTGCGGCGTGCCGCCCACCGCGTCACCGGCGCCGAACAGGCCTTCGATCGTCGTCATGCGGTTGTAGCCCCAGAAGTACTCGGGCGGGGACAGATCCTCGGGGCCTGAGCACCAGGCACCCGAACCGGTGGCGTGCGAGCCCATGACGTAGGGCTCGGATGTCGTGAGCTCGGGGTTTTCGTTCTTCGGGTCGACATCGGTTGCCGCCCACAGAACCGCCTGGCCGACGGTCATGCCGAGGAAGTTCTCCCAACCCACCTCTTCCAGGTGCGGATCCTGGAAGGCGCGCATGGTGATCATGTGAATGGGGCCGCGCCCGGCATTGACTTCGTTGATCAACGCGTGGTTGCGCAAGCAGGTCGGGATGGGCCGATGCGTCAGGTGTGAGGCTTCCGGGTCGAGATACTCCTTGCCCACCATCTTCTGCAGTTCGGGGAACCACTTGGATTCGTACTCTTCGCCCACGCCATTCTGCGTGTAGGTCTTCAGGTGCAGGAAGTAGGCGCCGACCGGGCCATAGCCGTCCTTGAAGCGCGCCAGCACGATGCGGTTTTCCATCTGCGTCATCTTGGCGCCGGCATTGATCATCAGGCCGTAGGCAGACCCCGACGACCAGGGTGCGTACCAGGTCCGCCCGGAACCTTCGCCCACCGAGCGCGGCTTGAAGATGTTGGAGGCGCCGCCTGCGCCGCAGATCACGGTCTTGGACTTGAAGACGTGGTAGTTGCCCGTGCGGACGTTGAACCCGACGGCACCGGCCACCCGGTTTTCCTTGCTGTCGTCCATCAGCAGATGGGTGACGCAGATGCGGTTGAAGACCTTGTCCGCCGACTTCTTGGCGGCCTCGGCCACGATGGGCTTGTAGGACTCGCCGTGGATCATGATCTGCCAGCGGCCTTCACGAAGGTAGCGCCCGGTCTTGGCGTCCTTCATGATGGGCAGGCCCCATTCCTCGAACTGGTGCACCGTGGAGTCGACGTGGCGGGCCATGTCGAACAGCAGGTCTTCGCGCACCATGCCCATCAGGTCGATGCGCGCGTAACGGACATGGTCCTCCGGGTTGTTTTCGCCCCAGCGTGTGCCCATGTAGCAGTTGATCGCGTACAGACCCTGTGCAACCGCACCCGAGCGATCGATGTTGGCCTTCTCGGCAATGACGATCTTCTTGTCCTGACCCCAGAATCTCGCCTCCCAGGCGGCACCGGTGCCGCCAAGGCCCGCACCGACGACAAGAATATCGATGCCGTCTTCGATGATGGTTTCGTAAGCCATTAGTAGCAAACCCCCGTCTTGAGCTTGAGACCTGCGGCTGCAAGCGTGCGCAGGCTGCCGTCATCCAGGCGGATGTATTTCGGTTCGTTGTAGAGCAACTCGCCGGCGCGCATTTCCTTGCTGGGCGCGGGAACCTCCGCCAGCTTCGGGATCGCCTGTCCCCAGGGCTTGGTGGTGATGGGCGACAGGAAATTCTTTTCCGTCCCGTTGCGGAACTTGATCCGCCAGGCGATGGTGCCCTTGCGTTCGTCGCGGTCGACGCGAACGCTGTGGCCCAGCGGTGCAAAGTCGGCATAGCCCCGCACATCGATCGCATGCTGCGGGCAAGCCTTCACGCAGGAGAAGCACTCCCAGCACATGCTCGGTTCGATGTTGTAGGCGCGTCGATAGGTCTTGTCGATGTGCATGATGTCCGAGGGACAGATGTCGACGCAATGTCCGCATCCGTCGCACCTCGTCATGTAGACGAAGGTAGGCATGTACTGGCTCCTTGTTGTGTTGTGCCCAAAAGGTGCGGGCTGTCTTTTAGTAGTGGCGCGGTGCTTCGCGCTTGATGCCAAGCCCCATGTCCATGGGGGCATCCCGCAGCAGTTCCATCGAGTGCCGTGCCTGTTCTGCGGGGTCGTCCCGTGTCTGCAGGGGCAGGTTGGCGGCCGTGCCGTTGGCCTTGGAGACCCGCTTCTCGAAGGCCGCGGCGGGCTTGAAGAACATGTGCGCGAACTTGGACCAGTACACGCCGCCGAACAGCACCGTGGTGGCGGCGATGTACAGGCCGAAGAAGATGACGGAGGCCGTGCTGCCCTGCGCCTGCAGGCCGGCCCAGACGAGGCCGAGCGTCACGCTGGCCAGCAGCGACAGGATGAAGAGATCGGCGCGCATCAGGCGCAAGGGCGTGCCGCCTTCGGCCGCGACGTCGACGCGGATGAAGAACCAGAACCAGTAGCCACCGGCCAGGACCATCAGGCCGCCCAGCCACCAGATCTGCGCCACCAGGGCCGGCGTCGGCGTCGCGGCCGTCGGGTAGGCGAACACCATGACCGCGGTGGTGACCAGGTACAGGATGAACCCGTACATCGTGAGCAGGTGGGCGACGCGGCGCCGCTGGTTGCAGAACTCGCCCGACGCGAGCACATCCACCACGACGGTCTTGACCGCGATCGACGCCACATCGACCGGCGTGCCCTTGTCCCGCGTCTTGCGCCAGTTGGCGAAGAAGTATTTCGCGCTGGCCTTGTGGGACATGTCGAGCAGCGTGCCGGCGATCACCGCCAGCGCCATCAGCGCGATGTAGATCTGCATGGCATTCGGGGGCAATGCGCCGCTCAATGCGGCAAACGGGTTCAGGGCGAACATGGGGGGCGGTCTCCTCGAAACGGTTTTTCTTCATGGCCTTGCGGCCATTCCACAGGGGTGCGGGTTTCGGCCCGCTGCCGATCACGCGGCTCAATCACTGCAAGTGGGGCGAAGCAGGCTCGCCCTCCAGTTCCTTCAACTCGAAGCGCATGGCCGCCAGATCGCCCATCACCCACGTGGATGGCGCGGCCAGGCCGGCCACCGTGCCGGGGTTGACGAGCCAGGTGGCGCGGCCCTCCACACTGGCGACGCTGCGCACTTCGGCACGGTGCGAGTGACCGCAGCACACCAGATCCCAGTGGCCGGTGCAGGCCATCGCATGGCCGTAGTCGTCCTGGTGAACAAGGAAGATCCGCCGGCCGGCGAGTTCGATGCGGGCGTCGGCTCCGTGGTAGCGCAGCCGGCCTTCGCTGGCTGCGGCCAGCCGATGCAGCGCCTGGGCGTCGCCGAGGTTGTTGCCGTGGATGAGGTGCACCGGCAGCCCCAGCGCCAGCGCAGGCTTGAGCGTCTGGGTGCCGATCAGGTCGCCGCAATGCAGCACGGCTTCGGCGCCCAGCGCCTTTGCTTCGCGCACCGCCTGGCGCAGTGCATCGGCGCGATCGTGGCTGTCGGAGACGATGCAGACGCGCACGCGCTCACCTCGGGGCAGCGGCCGCGGGGGCAGGCGCTGCGTCCAACTCGGCGTAATAGGCGCGGAGGATTTCAACCACTTCCGGACGGCTGAACTGCGGCGGAACGTCGGCGCCTTCGGACAGCCACTTGCGCAACTGGGTGCCCGAGACCTGCAGGCGGTCTTCGTCGGTGTGCGGGCAGGTGCGCGCCGAAGCCATGCCGCCGCAGCGGTGGCACCAGAACGACACGTCGATCTTCAGCGGCTTGGTCAGCAGCGCATCTTCCGGGATCTCGTCGAAGATCTGGTGTGCCTCGAACGGCCCGTAGTAGCTGCCGACGCCGGCGTGATCGCGGCCGACGATCAGGTGCGAACAGCCGTAGTTCTGGCGAAAGAGGGCGTGCAGCAACGCTTCGCGCGGGCCGGCGTAGCGCATGTCCAGCGGATAGCCGGCCTGCACGATCGTCGAGGGCACGAAATAGTTCTTCGCCAGCGCGGCGATGGCCTGGGTGCGCACATCGGCCGGGATGTCGCCGGGCTTCAAGGCGCCGAGCAGCGAGTGCACCAGCACCCCGTCGCAGACCTCGATCGCCACCTTGGCCAGGTACTCGTGCGAGCGGTGCATGGGGTTGCGCGTCTGGAAGGCGGCGATGCGCGTCCAGCCGTAGGACTCGAACAGCGTGCGTGTCTGCGCCGGCGTCATGAACAGGTCGCCGTACTTCTCGGGGAAGCCGCCCTGCGACAGCACCTTCACCGGCCCGGCAAGGTTGACCGCCGGCTGGTCCATCACCATGCGCACGCCGGGGTGCGCGGGGTCGTTGGTGCGGAAGACGCGGACGCATTCATGCGCCTTGTCGATGGCGTACTGCTCGGTCACGCGCATCGTCGCCAGCACGTGGCCGTCGTCTGGGTCGACGAGCGCGATCTCGCCGCCGGGTGCGATGGCCGACGCGAAGGCTTCGTCGGCCGACAGCGTGATCGGGATCGGCCAGAACAGGCCCGCCGCGGTGTGCAGGGTGTCGCAGACGCTGCGCCAGTCGTCCTGGCCCATGAAGCCTTCGAGCGGCGTGAAGCCGCCGATGCCCATCATGATGATGTCGCCGCGCTCACGCGAACTCACCCGCCACTGGGGCAGGGATTGCGCGCGAGTCCGCTCCTGCTCGAGTGCGGGACCCGACAGCAGCAGCGGCTTCAATTCCGTGCTGCCGTGCGGGCTGACCAAGCTGTTCATCGATGGGCCTTCTTGTGCTTCTGCCGATGGAGGACGGTGCACGACGCTCAATGGGCCCCCGGGCCGACGTGCGACCCTGTGCTGCGCGTGGTGCTGGCGCATTGGGCAAGATGCGGCTCCAGGCGTCTACTACCGGGATGGGGCAGGCGGCGAATAGCCCTTTTGGGGTATCGGCGAACGCGCGAAATGCAGTGAAACGGACGGGGTCGGTACTTACCCTGAGTGACGGAATTGTTTGAAGATCCCACACCTGCTTGGGTATCCTCGCTGATCCCGATACCGGTCAGGCCGCCAGCGGTGTCAAATGCCATGCTCGGCATTCCGCTGGGCGCTAGCGGGTGCGATGTTCGAATCCAAGATCCATGCTGTTTCCGACATGACAAGCGAGGTCGAGACATCTCGGTCCAGCGTCAATGCCGAAGCCCGCATCCTTGGCGAGTTGGCGTCGGACCTGGCGGCCGAGAGCAACATGCCGGAGTTGCTGAAGCGCTTCCTGCTGCCCTTGTTGCAGATGTCGGGCGCAGAGGCCGGAGCCGTGCGCGCGTTGTCGGGCACCGGTGACCAGTTGCACCTGATCAGCAGCGTCGGGCTGCCCGACGACATGGCGCGGGCCGAAGCAACGGTCCAGGCCCACTGTGGTGCCTGCGGTGCGGCCGCGTCGGGCGAAACCCCGACCTGGGCGAACGAAGCCGTGGGCTGTGCGCGGCTGCGCCCCGCCGGGCCTGCGGGGGCCGATTTCCGGTGCATGGTGGCCGTGCCCCTGCGCTACCGCGGGCGCGTGCTGGGCATCTACAACCTCTTCTACGCGCGCAGCCCGTCCCCGGGGCCGGAGGTGTTGGCGGTGCTCAAGGCCGTCGGCGAGATCCTCGGTCTGGCGCTGAACAACGCGCGCCTCGAAGCCGAGAAGCTGCAGGCCCGGCTGACCCAGGAGCGCCAGCGCATGGCCGCCGAGGTGCACGATTCGCTGGCGCAGTCGCTGGCCTTCGTGAAGATGCGCATGCCGCTGCTCGAGGATGCCCTGGTGCAGCACCAGGAAGCCCGCGCGCTGCAGTATTGCGGAGACGTGCGCGCCGCGGTGTCGCAGGCGCATGCCAGCCTGCGCGGCATCCTGACGCACTTTCGCTCGCCCATGGATCCGCAGGGCCTGGTGCACGCGCTGGACGCCAGTGCCCGTCAATTCCGCGACAGCACCGGCGCCGGGCTGGAGTTCATCAACCGGATACCGGATCTGAAGCTGGGGCCAGACGAGGAAGCGCAGGTCTTCCACATCGTGCAGGAAGCCCTGAGCAACGTCGCGCGCCACGCCAGCGCCCGCCATGCGTGGCTGCAGGTGGCGGCGGCGCCACCGGGCGGTGTCGAGATCGTGGTCGAGGACGACGGCGCCGGCCTGCCCGCTGTCGCAGCCCGCGGCGGCTCGCACTACGGTGTGGAAGTCATGCTCGAGCGCGCACGCCGCCTGGGCGGCACGCTGGAGATCGGCCCGCGACAAGGTGGCGGCACGCGTGTGCGGCTGGCATTCCCGGCGCCCCAGGTGGCGACCATCCCTGCCAAGGGAGCGTGGTGATGGCGGGGCCCCGCATCGTTCTCGTCGATGACCACGCGCTGTGTCGCAATGGCCTGTCGGACCTGCTCTCCTATCGCGGCGGCATGGATGTGGTGGCGGCGCTTTCCGACCCCGACCAGGTGCTGAAGGTGTTGCGCGAAACGCAGCCCGATCTGGTGGTGCTGGACCTGCGCATGCCGGCCATCGATGGCCTGGCGTTGCTGCGACGCATCCGCGCCGAGGGCATCGACACACCGGCGGTGATCCTGACCATGAGCGACTCCGAGGTGGACCTGTCGGCCGCGCTGCGCGCCGGCGTGTGCGGCTATCTGCTCAAGGACATGGAACCCGAGGATGTGATCGCCGCCATCGGCAACGCCGCGCGTGGCGAACTGACCGTGGCGCCGTCGATGACGCTCAAGCTGGCGCAACTGCTGCAGTCGGGCAGCAAGGGCAGCGACCGGCGCGGCCTGCTGGCGTCTCTCACCGAACGCGAGCGCCAGATCCTCGATCACCTGGCGCGCGGCGAAAGCAACAAGACCATCGCCCGTGCGCTGGACATCAGCCACGACACGGTGAAGCTGCACGTGCGGCACATCCTGGCCAAGCTCAACCTCAGCTCGCGCGTCGAGGCCGCGGTGCTGGCCGTCGAGATGCGCGCCCTGGGCTCGCGCTGATCGGCGCAGCGCGGGTCGATCAGCGGCAGGCGGCCCCGGCCCCGGCGCACCGGGCTGGGTGCCGCAGCCGGTTCAGGCGCCCAGGGTGGCCAGGGCCGGCATGCCGGGGTGGGCAACCGGAACAAGGGGCGCCGATGCAGCTTCGCGCTCCCGCGAGAACCAGGCGAGTTCGTCGCGCAGGCGCACGACCTCGCCGATGATCGTCAGGCAGGGTGACTGCAGCCCGGCGCGCGCCACCGCGTCGGCCAGCGTGCCCAGCGTTGCGCAGACCTCGCGCTGCGACGCCAGCGTGCCCTGCGCCACCACGGCGGCCGGCCAGTCGGCCGGCAGGCCGTGCGCGATGAGTTGTTCGCAGATCGTCGCCAGCCCCGACAGCCCCATGTAGATGACGACCGTCTGGCGCGGGCGTGCGAGCGCGGGCCAGTCGAGGTCGCAGCTGCCGTCCTTGAGGTGGCCGGTGACGAAGGTGCAGCTCTGCGCGTAGTCGCGGTGCGTGAGCGGGATGCCGGCATAGCTGGCCACGCCGCAGGCCGCGGTGACGCCCGGCACCACCTCGAAGGGGATGCCTTCGGCGGCCAGCACCTGGAGCTCTTCGCCGCCGCGGCCGAAGACGAAGGGGTCGCCGCCCTTCAGCCGCACCACGTTGCGCCCCGCGCGCGCCAGGCGGACCAGCAGGGTGTTGATGTCCTCCTGCGGCATGCTGTGGTGGTTGCGCTCCTTGCCGACGTAGATGCGCTCGGCATCGCGTCCGATCAGCGCCAGCACTTCGGTGCCGACCAGATGGTCGTGGACCACCACGTCCGCCTGCGCCAGCAGCCGCGCGGCGCGCAGCGTCAGCAGGTCCGGGTCACCCGGGCCGGCGCCGACGAGGTAGACCGTGCCACAGGCGGCACGGCAGGCTGCCATCATCGCGGGGATGTCGACCAATGAGTTCATGCCCTTGTTCTCCTTGTCACTGCAGCGTGCCTGTCAACCACCGCAGCCTGCGCAGCCACCGCTGCCGCAGGCGCCGCGTGCCGTCGGCGCACCCGAACCAACGTCCGCACCGGCTTCCTCGGCGGACGGGATGAAGACGAAGTCGAAGCGCCCGGGCTCGATCTCCACGTAGTCCAGCAGCGTGCCGGACAACAGCGGCTGGCTGGGCGAGCCGACGAGCACGGTCAGGCCGCCGAACGCCGCCGGTTCGTCGCCTTCGCGCTCTTCGTCGAAGCCCATCGCGTACTCGATCGAACCGTCGGCGGTCTGCCGGGCGGCCACGCGCAGGGCCTGCCCGGCGGCGTCGCTGCGCACGGCTGCGGCCAGGAGCTCGCTGGCGGCAGCGGTGGTGACCTTGAACATCGTGTCGCTCATTTCAGTGTTCTCCCTTGGTGCGCAGCAGCCCGGCGAGGCGGTTGCCCTGCTTCTGCGGCCCGCCGCGCGGGAACAGGTCGTGCAGGTGGTGGTTGCTGCCAAGCTGCGGCCCCCAGGCCTGCGTGAAGTGCTTGATCATCACGCGCACCTGTGCCTGCACGCCGTGCTCGTGGTAGTACTGGCGCAGGAAGCGGATGACTTCCCAGTGTTCCGGCGTCAAGTTCAGCTCCTCCTGGCTCGCCAGCGCGCGGGCGAAGGCTTCCGACCAGTCGTCCAGGCGCTGCAGGTAGCCTTCGCTGTCGGTCGCGACGGCGCGGCCGTCGACCATCACGGTGCGCTGGAGGGTGTCGTGCATCGGCGTGTTCCCGTTCCTCATGCCGGCACGGCCTGGGCCGGGCACGGCGCCACGGGCAGGCGAGCTTCGCGCTGCTCGCGCACATAGGCGACGAAACGCGGTGCCCAGTGCGACCCGGCCCCGCTGCGCAGATGGGCATACGACGCCAGCAGCCTGTGCACCTGCAGGCCGTCGTGCTGGCCGTCGATGCCGTGGCCGCGCTGCACGCGGTAGGCGAAGGCGACCCCGGGGTCCAGGTTCTCCAGGCTGGAGTGGTGGAACTCGTGGCCGCGCAGCGTGCCGCTCCCGCCGTTGCGCCACGGCATCGCCGCCGTCTCCTGCAGTTGCACGTAGCCGCGGCCCACCGGCCGCGCGTGCATCACGGCGTCGCCGGGTATCGCGCCCACCATGCGCGCCGTGCGGCCCTGCCAGGTGATGCTGCGCGACAGGTACATCAGGCCGCCGCATTCGGCATAGGTGGGCAGGCCGGCGACGATGGCTTCGCGCAGCGCCGCACGCAGCGCCGTGTTGGCTTCGAGCTGGGCCATGCAGGCCTCGGGAAAGCCGCCGCCGATGAACAGCCCGTCCAGCGCCGGCAGGCGCGTGTCGTGCAGCGTGTCGATGGGCACCAGTGTCGCGCCCGCTGCTTCCAGCGCGGCCAGGTCGTCGGGGTAGTAGAAGCCGAAGGCGCGGTCGCGGGCGATGCCGATGCGCAGGTCGGCGCGCGGCGCCGCCGGCGGCGCTGCGCTGCCGGCGAAGGGCAGCGGCCCGGCCGACGCGGCGAGCGCGCGCACGTGGGCCAGGTTGACCTGCTGCGCGACGATGCGGCCGATCTCATCGACGCGGGCTTGCGCGTCGTCGACCTCGGTGCAGGGCATCAGGCCCAGGTGGCGTTCCACCATCGCCAGGCGTTCGTCCTCGGCCACCGCGCCCAGCACCGGCACGCTGGTGTAGTGCTCGATCACCGCGCGCAGCTTGGCCTCGTGGCGCGTGCCGCCCACGCGGTTGAGGATGACGCCGCCGATGCGGATGCCCGGGTCGAAGGCCTGGTAGCCCAGGATCAGCGGCGCGATGCCGCGCGTCATGCCGCGCGCGTCGATCACCAGCAGCACCGGCATGCCGAGCTGGCGCGCCAGCGCGGCGTTGCTGTTGCTGCCGTCCAGCGCCAGGCCGTCGTACAGGCCCTTGTTGCCTTCCACCAGCGCCAGATCGGCGCCCTGGGCGCGCGCGCCAAAGCCGGCGGCCAGCGTGGCCTCGTCGGCCAGCCAGGCGTCCAGGTTGTAGCAAGGCCGGCCGCAGGCCCGCGCCAGCCACATCGGATCGATGTAGTCGGGCCCCTTCTTGAACGGCTGCACCGCCACGCCGCTGCGGGTGAGCGCGGCGCCCAGGCCGAGCGTGACCGTGGTCTTGCCCGAGGACTTGTGCGCGGCCGAGACGAGCAGGCGGTGCATGGCGCGCCTCAGCCGCCCTTGGCCGCGGTGGCGGTGGTGGCAAAGTCGTCCTGCGGCATGAAGTCGAGCACGCGCACGCCCACGGTGGTCAGCACGAAGGCCGCGCCCAGGCCGCCCAGGCCCAGCAGCCATTCGGGCAGCGCGGGTGTGTAGGCGGCCACTGCGCCGTCGCCGAAGCTGCTGCTGACCGCCGCGCCGGGGAAGATCTCCAGCGGGAAGGCCTGGCCGCCGATGATGAACACGTACAGCCAGGCGCCCGCGCCCAGCACCACCAGAATCGAGGCCATCAGCGTGTCGCGCCCGCTGCCCAGGCGCGGATGGAACAGCAGCAGCAGCGGCAGCAGCGATCCGGCCAGCACGAAGCCGCCCCAGAACAGCGCCGGGTAGACGCCGCCGTCGCGAAGGATGAAGGCCTCGAACGCCGCCTGGCGCGCAAAGTACAGGTTGGTGAGGTGGTACACCGCCACCAGGTACAGCGCCGCACCGACGAACACCCCCAGCAGCCGCGCCATGCGGCGCTGGATGGCGGCGGGCAGCGTCTGCCCGTTCCAGGCGTACATCACGTGCTGCACCAGCAGAAAGACGGCCAGGCCCCAGGCGAAGGACAGCACGATGAACAGCGGCGCCATCAGCGCGCTGTGGAAGGCCTGGCGTGCGACCAGAAAGCCGAAGATCGAGCCGGTGCCGGTGGTCAGCACAAAGCGCCACAGCAGCGCCGCCAGGCCGGCCGGCTTGGACCAGGCGTTGAAGCGGCGCTCGAACATCGTCCACAGGTAGACCGCGACGATGGCGCCCATGCCCGAGTAGAGGATCACGTTCCAGGCGAAGACCGAACGGAAGTTGTAGTGCGTGGCCGCTACCAGCACGCGCTCGGGCCGGCCCAGGTCGAGCATCAGCACCATCAGGCCGCCGGCCAGCAGCGCCAGGCACAGCAGGCCCGACAGCGGGGCGCGCGGCTTGTACACCGGCTGGCCGAAGACCGAGCCGATGGAGGCCACGTTGAGCACGCCCGACGCGGCCACGATCATGAACAGCGCGAACACATGCGGCAGGCCCCAGACCACCTGGTTGTTCATGCCGGTGACGATGTGGCCGTGCACTTCCATGTAGTGGGCTGCGCCCAGGCCCACGGCCGTGAGCGCGCCGCCCAGGGTCAGCAGCAGCCAGAAATTGCGGGTGTCGGCGGCGCTTCGCATGGTTCAGAGCCCGTGGTAACGCACGCCCGGGTCCAGGCGCAGATCGGCGCGCAGCTGGGTGCTGCTGATCTCGCGCACGCGGCGTGCAATCTCGCTGTCGGGGTCGTTGAGGTCGCCGAAGACGATGGCGCCGTGCCCGGCGCGGCTGCAGGCCTGGGCACAGGCAGTCGTCTTGTCACCGCGGTCCAGGCGGTGCACGCACAGCGTGCAGCTCTCGACGCAGCCCTTGCCGCGCGGCACGTCGGGCTTCTGGTCGGTGAGCGGCTCGTGCACGAAAGAGCGTGCCTTGTAGGGGCAGGCCATCATGCAGTAGCGGCAGCCGATGCAGGTGTGGCGGTCGACCAGCACGATGCCGTCGGCGCGCTTGAACGAGGCGCCGGTGGGGCAGACGTCCACGCAGGGCGGCTGGGCGCAGTGCTGGCACATCACCGGGGCGGATGCGGCACGGCCGGTGCGCAGGTCCTTGATCTCGACCTTGCGCAGCCACTGCGGCCGCGTGGCGTCGGGGCCGCCGGCCAGGCCGTTCTCGGTGTTGCAGGCGTCCACGCAATCGGTGCAGCCGGTGGCGCACTTCGTGGTGTCGATCAGCATGCCCCAGCGCACCCGGGGGTTGGCACCGGCAGTGGGCGTGGTGTTGGTGGTGGCGGCCTGGGCAATCTCGACCAGGCGTATGCCCGGCGCCAGCATCACGCCGGCCAGGCCGGCTGCCGCCACGCCCAGGAAGCCGCGGCGGCTCATCGCGGGCCCCCCGCGGCCACGGCGGCGGCCTTGCCGGTGTGGCACTCGAAGCAGTCGATGCTGACCGCCGCGTAGCGGTGGCAGCTGACGCAGAAGTCACCCGGCGCCGCGGCCACGCTGGCGGTCTGGCGGCTGGCGTGGCAATCGATGCAGCCCTTCAGGCTGTGGCGCGCGCCGCGGATGCCGCCGTGCACGGTGTCGTCGCGCTGGTGGCGCAGCAGGTCCATGTGCTGGCGGCGCATGACAGCCGGCGGCTCCACGCACTGCGTGCCGGCGCGCGCCGGCTCCAGCGCGGGGATGGGCGTGCGCCCAGCCGCCAGCGCCGTGGCGGCGGCCGCGCCGGCCAGCAGCAGCACAATGAAGCGGCGCAGCACCATCCCTACTCTCCGAGCCCCATCTGGATGTAGCCGGTGGGGCAGACATCCTTGCAGATGTGGCAGCCGATGCACTTGTTGTAGTCGGTGTCGACGTAGCGGCCGGTGGTGGACTTGTTCTTGGAAACCTTGAAGACGGCGGTCTGCGGGCAGTACACCACGCAGTTGTCGCACTCGAAGCACTGGCCGCAGCTCATGCAGCGCTTGGCCTCGGCCTGGGCCTGGGCTTCCAGCAGCGGCAGCAGACGCTCCTCGAAGTTGCTCAGCGCCTCGGTCGCGCTCAGCGTCACCACCTTGCGGCGTAGCCGCGGCGTGTAGCTGAAGTGGCCGAGGAACAGCTCCTTGTGCGAGATGACGTAGCGGTCGGAGCGGTTGTCGTAGTTGTGGATGGCGCCGGTGCTGGCGTCGGTGCCGCGCAGCGGGGCCTCGACCGGCGTGATCTTCAGCCCCTTCTCGATCATCTTGCGCGTCAGGTCGAAGCCGTGCACGTCGATCTTGGGCCGCTTGTCCTGGGGCTCGCCGCGCAGGTGGCGGTCGATGCCGTCGGCGGCGATGGCGCCGTGGCCGATGGCCGTGGTCAGCAGGTGCGGGCGCAGCACGTCGCCGCCGACGAACATGCCCGCCTGGCCCTGCACCTGGTAGTTCTTGTCGGCCGTGATGGCGCCCTTGCCGTTGTTCAGCACCTCCAGGCCGGCGAAGTCCACCGCCTGGCCGATGGCCGAGACGATGAGGTCGGCCGCTATGTCCTCCTCGGTGCCGGGGATGGTCTTCACCTCGAGCCGGCCGCCGACGAACCTGGCCTCGCAGCGCATGATGCGCAGCGCGGTGGCGCGGCCGCTGGCGTCGCGCAGCACGGCCACCGGTGCCATGCCACCGCGGATGGCGATGCCTTCGCCCAAGGCGTGCTCGACCTCCTGCTTGCTGGCCTGCATCTTCTCGATGTCGAAGATCGAGGTCAGCGTGACCTCGGCGCCCTGGCGGCGCGACAGCGTGGCCGCGTCGTGCGCGGCAAACCCGGTGGAGCCGGAGATGGCGTTCTCGGGCCGGTCGGATTCGTGGATCTGGTCGATGTGGCCCAGGCGCCGCGCCACGGTGGCCACGTCGATGGAGGTGTCGCCGCCGCCCACCACCACGACGCGCTTGCCCACGTGCAGCATGCGCCCGTCGTTGAAGGCCTTGAGGAAGGCGGTGGCCGTGACGCAGTTGGGCGCGTCGCTGCCTTCCACCGGCAGCGGCCGGCCGCTCTGCGCGCCCAGGCCCAGGAACACGGCGTCGAAGTCGGCCTGGATCTGCGCCAGCGTCACGTCGCTGCCGATGCGGCAGCTCATGCGCGTGGCCACGCCCAGGTCCAGGATGCGCTGGATCTCGGTGTCCAGCACCGCGCGCGGCGTGCGGAAGCCCGGGATGCCGTAGCGCATCATGCCGCCGAGCTCGGCCCGCTCGTCGAAGATCGTCACCGCGTGGCCCTTGCGCGCCAGCTGGTAGGCCGCCGACAGCCCGGCCGGGCCGCCGCCGATCACCGCCACTTTCTTGCCGCTGGGCTGCGCCGGCTTGGGGTAGGCCAGGCCGTGCTCGTTGGCCCAGTCGCCCAGGAAGTGCTCGACCGAGTTGATGCCGACGAAGTCTTCCACCTGGTTGCGGTTGCAGCCCGATTCACAGGGCGCGGGGCATACCCGGCCCATCACCGACGGCAGCGGGTTGGCTTCGGTCAGGCGGCGCCAGGCGTACTCTTGCCAGGGCACGCCGGCGGGCGGCTTTTCGACGCCGCGCACGATGTTGAGGTAGCCGCGGATGTCCTCACCCGCGGGGCACGAGCCCTGGCAGGGCGGCGTGCTCTGGATGTAGGTGGGGCACTTGTGCGAGTGGTCGGCGTCGAAGATCTGGTCTTGCCAGCGCCCGGGCTTGTCGTCGCCATCGCGGTAGCGGCGAAAGGTCAGCGGGCGCGGCGGCGTGGTGTCGAGGGGTGCGGACATGGCGGGTCTCCTGGATGCTGTTGTGGATAGGCTGCCGCGGTCACTTCTCGGCCAGACGCTCGATGCCCATGGCCTTGAGCACGTATTTCTCGTAGATGGGCTCGGAGTTGCCGTTGCGCATCTTGCTCATGAAGTACTTCTCGAAGGCGATCTTGGCCAGGTGCACCCACTTGCCCTTCTTGAACCAGTTCACGTTGCGCGGCGGAATCTGCGGCAGCGCCACGAAGGCCGCGCCGGTGTCGCCCATGTCGGCCAGGCAGATGGCGTTCCAGGTGGCCTTGGCGTTGGGCGTGGCGCCCTTCAGCTCATCGGCGATGTTGCGCACGATGGCCGAGACCATGGTCTCGATCATGTAGCCGGTCTTGGGCGCGCCGGTGGGCACCACCGTCACTTCCACCGGCGGGATGGCCACGCACACGCCGGCCGAGAAGATGTTGCGGTAGGCCTTGCTGCGCTGGAATTCGTCGATCAGCACGAAGCCGCGCGGGTTGCACAGCCGGGGCACCGCGGCCACCGGGTCCACGCCCTTGAAGGCCGGCAGCATCATGGCCAGCTTGAAGGGGACTTCGTGCTCCTTGAGCACGTTGCCCTGGTCGTCCAGTTGCGTGGTGAACAGCTTGCCGGCTTCGACCTTGGTGGTCTTGGCGTTGGTGATCCACTTGATGTCGTGGCCACGCATCTCGGATTCCATCATCGACTTGCTGTCGCCCACGCCGCCCAGGCCCAGGTGGCCGATGTAGGGCTCGCTGGTGACGAAGGTGATGGGCACCTGGTGGCGCTGCTTGCGCTTGCGCAGGTCGGCGTCCAGGATGAAGGCGAACTCGTACGCCGGGCCGAAGCAGCTGGCCATGGGCATGGCGCCGATGATCACCGGGCCGGGGGCCTTGAGGAATTCCTGGTAGTCGGCCCAGAACTTCTGCGCATGGTCGACCGAGCAGATCGAGTGCGTGTGGCCGTTCACCGGCCCCGCGCCCGGCACCTCGTCGAAGCTCAGCTTGGGGCCGGTGGTGATGACCAGGTAGTCGTAGGCCAGCGTCTGGCCGCCGTCCAGCGTCAGGCTGCTGGCCTCGGCGTCGATCTGCGTCACCGCCTTGCCGATGAAGGCGATGTTCTTGCGCGCCAGCAGCGGCTCCACCTTCAGGATGACTTCGTCGCGCTGGCGCCAACCCACCGCCACCCAGGGGTTGGACGGCACGAACTGGAAGTAGTCGAGCGCGCTGACCACGGTGACCTTGTGCTGCGCGCCCAGCATGGCGCGCATCTCGTAAGCGGCCGGCATGCCGCCGAGGCCGGCGCCCATGATGACGATGTGAGCCATGGTCAGTCTCCTGTCGCCTTCATTGCGGCTCACCCAGCCGTATGGCCTTGCTCACCAGTTGGTGCACGCCGCCGACCATGCTCATGTCGAAGCCGTAGTAGGGCAGCACCTTGCTGAACTGCGCCTTGCAGATGGCGCAGATCGTGGCCATGAAGTTGACGCCGTGGTCGTCGACCACGTGCTTGAGCGCTTCCATGCGCGGCAGCGCACCCTTGACGCGCAGCTCGATCAGGTCGTCGGTGAGCAGGCCGCCACCGCCACCGCAGCAGAAGGTGGACTCGTGGATGGTGCCCGGCGCCATGTCGTGGAAGCGGTTGGCCACCGCCTTGATGATCTCGCGCGGGATCACGAACTGCCCGCCCGGCATGCTGCCCATGCGCGAGGCCCGCGCCACGTTGCACGAGTCGTGGAAGGTGATGATGCGGCCGTCGTTCTTCTCTTTGTCGAACTTGAGCGCGCCGCGCTGGATCAGGTCGTAAGTGAACTCGCAGATGTGCTGCGGCACCGGGTAGCGCGGGTCCAGCCAGTCGAAGGGGCCGATCAGCGTGTTCCAGAAGCTGTAGGCCACGCGCCAGGCGTGACCGCATTCGCCGACGATGATGCGCTTGACGCCCAGCTCTTGCGCCGCCTGCTTGACGCGCAGCGAGATGTTGCGCATCTGCTCGTAGTTGCCGATGAACAGGCCGAAGTTGCCGGCCTCGCTGGCTTTGGTGGACAGCGTCCAGCTGATGCCCGCGGCGTGGAAGACCTTGGCATAGCCGATCAGGCTTTCGACATGTGGTTCGCTGAAGAAGTCGGCGCTGGGCGTGACCAGCAGCACCTCGGCGCCTTCCACGTCCAGCGGGAACTTCACCGCGACGCCGGTTTCCTCGAGCGTGTCTTCCTCCAGGCCCAGCAAGGTGTCTTCCAGCGCCGGCCCGGGAATGCCCAGGTTGTTGCCGATGCGGTGCACCTTGCCGATGATCTCGTTCGCGTACTTCTGGCCCAGGCCCACGCTGTCCATGATCTCGCGCGCGGCCATGGTGATCTCGGCGGTGTCGATGCCGTAGGGGCAGAACACGCTGCAGCGGCGGCATTCGCTGCACTGGTTGTAGTAGCTCCACCAGGCGTCGAGCACGTCCTTCGTCATGTCCACCGCGCCCACCAGCTTGGGGAAATGCTTGCCGGCAAAGGTGAAGTAGCGGCGGTAGACGGCGCGCATCAGATCCTGCCGCGCCACGGGCATGTTCTTGGGATCGCCGGTGCCCAGGAAGTAGTGACACTTGTCGCTGCAGGCGCCGCAGTGCACGCAGGCGTCCATGTAGACGCGCAAGGACCGGTACTTGTCCAGCAGCTCGCCCATGCGGGCAATGGCGCGCTGCTCCCAGCCTTCGGTCAGTTCACCCGGGAAGCCGATCTTCTCTTGAATGGCGGGCGAGGCGACGAAGGGCTTGAGGTGCGCGGTCGCGCCCTCGGCCACCAGGGGGATGACCGGGTAAGGCCCGAGGGCGGGTGTCTTGAAGGCGGCGGTAGCCATGGCGGGGCGCCTTACTTCTTTTCCAGGGCCGAGGCCCAGGCGGCGATGTGGCGCGCCTCGCGCGAGGTGTCGGCCTGGTTGCGCGTGGGGCTGAAGAACAGCCCCGGCGCATGCAGCAGCTTGCTGATGGGGAAGATCAGCATCAGCAGCGCCACCAGCGCCAGGTGCAGCAGCAGCAGCGGGTCGGCGGGCAGGGGCTGGATGTCAAGCCGCATCAGCCCCAGCATGTAGGCCTTGACGGCCACGATGTCGGTGGGTGCCACGAAGCGCAGCGCCATGCCGCTGAGGCCGATGGCCAGCAGCAGCGCCAGGTGCAGGTGATCCGACGGCGTGCTGATGTAGCGCACCCGGTCCACCAGGAAGCGCCGCGCCCACAGCCCGGCCAGACCGGCCACCATGGCGAATGAGGCGTAGGTGCCGAAGGGCTGGATGAAGGCGATCACGTCCCACACCGGCTGCTGGAAGTAGCGCGCGTGGCGCAGCAGCACCAGCAGCAGCGCGGCGTGGAACAGCCAGCCGAAAGCCCAGGTCCACTTGTTGCCCTTGAACAGGCTCTCGAAGAACACCACCTCGCGCGTCATGCGCAGGGCCACGCCGCTGGTGGTGGTGGGCGCTGGCGTGGTGGGGATCTTCAGCGGTGCCGGCGTGCGCGTGTAGCTGCGGATCTTGAGGGCCACGCCGACCACCAGCACCGCGGTGGCGGTGTAGAAGAGCAGCGCATAGGCGAGCGCAAGCGCCGACATGGCCGTCGGGGTTCCGTGGCAGCGGGGAGCTGGCGGCGGCTTAGACGCAGCCGGTCGGCTTGGGCAAACCCGCGATCTTGCAGGCCTGCTTGGCCGGCCCGTAGGGGAACAGCTCGTACAGGTACTTGCTGTTGCCCTTCTCGGGGCCGAGCTGCTTGCCGATGGCCTTGGTCAGCACGCGCACCGCGGGGGCGATCTGGTACTCGTTGTAGTAGTCGCGCAGGAAGTTCACCACTTCCCAGTGGCTGGGCGTCATCTCGACGTTCTCGCCCTTGGCCAGGACGTTGCCGATGTCCTCGTTCCAGTCGGCCAGGTTGACCAGGTAGCCTTCCTCGTCGGTTTCGTAGGTGTTGCCGTTGACTTCGATGCCCATGGGCTGTCTCCTTGATCCTCGGCTCTTCTAGAGCCAGGTTTGGTTGTTGGGGTGCTCGGCCACGAGGTCGACGAAGCCGGCGTAATCGATGGCGGTCACGCCCGCCTGCAGCCGGCTGGCCATGCCGCGCGCCTGCAGGTCGGGCTGCAGCACGTAGACCTTGAGCTGCTGCAGCGCGTCGGTCATGCTGCAGCTGGCGGCGCCGGCCTGGGTGGCGGCGTATACGGCGTCTTCGATCAGCAGCAGCGCGCTGCCGGGCTGGGCCAGGCGCAGGCAGGTCTGCAAGGCGCTGGCCTGCATGTGGGACTTGTTGACGATGTGCAGCATGGCGTTGGGGCGGGTCGGTTTCAGAAGGACAGGACCACGTCCTGCTCGGCCATCAGGGCGGCCATCTCGGTGCTGGACAGCACCTCCACGGGCACCAGCAGGTCGGCTTCGGTCAGGCCGCGTTCGTCCATGGACTCGCGTTCGACGAACAGCTTCTCGACGTCGTAGCCGTCGAGCGCGCGGTAGGTCTTGCTGTGGTTCTTGATGCCGATGGCCTGTGTGTCCTGGCCCTTGACCAGCTCGTACACGCCATCGTCGATGAACACCAGGCTCACGTCCTGGTCGAAGGTGGCGGCGATGAGCACGACCTCCAGGCTCTCCAGCGCGTAGATCGTGCCGTAGGGGGCCTTGCGGTTGACGAACATGAACTTCTTCATGGTGCAGGGTTCCTGTTCAGCCGCCGAAGGTGAGCATGCGGTCGGCCTTGATGCCGCTGTCCACCAGCTGGCCCAGCCCCGAGATGCGGAAGCCCGGTGCCAGCACCTCGTCCTTGATGCCGCGGCGCAGGGCGGCGGCCACGCACACCACCAGGTCCACGCCGTGCTGCGCCTTCAGCGCCGACCAGCGGTTGACCACGTGGCGGTCGTCCTGCGGCGGCTCGGTCAGCCGCGTCGCGTTGTAGACCCCGTCGTGGTAGAAAAACACGCGCTGCACCTCGTGGCCCTTGGCGATGGCCGCAACCGCAAACTGGTAGGCGGTGTCGCTGGCCTGGTGGGTGTACGGGCCTTCGCTGACGAGCAAGCCGAACTTCATGTCTGGTCTCTTGCTTTAGAAGCGGATGTGCGTGGACGCGTTGAGGTTGGCGCGCGAGCCGCGCCAGTCGTCGATCAGGTACTTGGTGAAGGGCAGGTCGCACTTCTCGAAGAAGCGCGGCCAGCCGATGCGCTCGACCCAGTCGGACACGCGCTCCCAGGAGCGGGCGTCTTCCTTGTAGGTGTAGAGGATCTTCTTCACCATGGCCGACACCTCGGGCCAGCGCGGCGGGTTGTTGGGCAGGCCGCTGGCCACCAGCTTCATGAAGGTGGGCTTGCCGCGCGCGTTGCTGTTCTTGCCGCCCACCCAGATGGCCAGCTTGGTGTGCTCGGGGTCGTTGATCTGCATCGGCGGGCAGGGCGGGTAGCAGGCGCCGCAGCACATGCACTTCTGTTCGTCGATCTCGAGCGAGGGCTTGCCGTTGACCAGCGCCGGGCGGATGGCCGCCACCGGGCAGCGCGCCACCACCGCCGGGCGCTCGCAGACGTTGGCCACCAGGTCGTGGTTGATCTTGGGCGGCTTGGTGTGCTGCACGATGATGGCGATGTCGGCCTGGCCACCGCAGTTGATCTCGCAGCAGCTGGTGGACAGGTGCACGCGGTTGGGCATGTCCTCTTGTATGAACTCGGCGTACAGGTCGTCCATCAGCGCCTTCACCGCGCCCGAGGCGTCGGTGCCGGGGATGTCGCAGTGCAGCCAGCCCTGGGTGTGGGCGATCATGCTCACCGAGTTGCCAGTGCCGCCCACCGGGAAGCCGTTGCTCTGCAGTGCTTCGACCAGCGGCGCGACCTTGCTCTGGTCGGACACCATGAACTCGATGTTGCTGCGGATGGTGAAGCGCACATGCCCTTCGGCATAGGTGTCGGCGATGTCGCAGAGCTTGCGGATGGTGTAGACGTCCATCTGCCGCTGCGTGCCGGCGCGCACGCTCCAGACTTCGTCGCCGCTGTGGGCCACGTGGTGCAGCACGCCGGGCCGCGGCCGGTCATGCCATTTCCAGTTGCCGTAGTTCTTCAGCAGCGTGGGGTGCAGGAACGGCTTGTTGTCGGGAACGCCGCTCTCGATGGGGTTGCGCATGGCCATGGTCTCGTTTCCCTTCTTCAGGCTGCCGACTTCTGGGCGTTGATGCGGGCGACCTCGTCGTCCCAACCGTCGGTGCGCACATAGGGGTTGGTACGGGGGGCCGACACCATGTTGGCGTCGATCTCCACGCCGATGCCTTCGAGGAAGTTCACCAGGCCTATGCGCTCGATCATCTCGCCAGTGCGCTCGTGCTCGAGCGCGTTCTCGGCGAAGAAGTCGATGACCTTCTGGCCCAGTTCGACCAGGGCGTCGTAGTCCTCGTCGGTCTTCAGCGGCATGAAGGGCACGATCACGGTGCCCATCAGGTCGCCGATCTTGAGCGTGCGCTTGCCGCCGATCAGGATGGTGGCGCCGGTGTCGGTGCCGTGCGCCAGCGCGCCGGTCATCACGTTGATGCAGTGCATGCAGCGCACGCAGTTGCTGTTGTCGATCTCCAGCGCGTGCGTGTCGTTGAGCTTGACGCTGCTGATGCGGTCACCCGTCGCCACGTCCTTGACTTCCTTCAGCAGGATGGTCTTGGTGGGGCAGCGCGAGATGACGTCGTTGACCAGCTCGTTCATGCCGTGCTTGTCGAACCACTTGCGCGCCAGCGCCTCGTCGGTGCGCATGTTGTCGCGCCAGGTGCCGATCACGGCCATGTCCGAGCGCTGGATCGAGTTCATGCAGTCGTTGCCGCAGCCGCTGAACTTGAACTTGAACTTGTAGGGCAGGGCCGGACGGTGGATGTCGTCGAGGAAGTTGTTCAGCACCTGGCGGTGCGCGCGCGCCTCGTCGTAGCAGCTTTGTTCGCAGCGGGCAGCGCCGACGCAGCTCATCGAGGTGCGCACCGCGGGGCCGGCGCCGCCCAGGTCGAAGCCCAGTTCGTTGAGGGCGTCGAAGGCGTCCTGCACCTTGTCGGTCTTGGCGCCCTGGAACATGATGTCGCCGCTCTGGCCGTGGAAGGCGATCAGGCCCGAGCCGTGCTCTTCCCAGATGTCGCACATCTTGCGCAGCACAGCGGTGTCGTAGTGCATGCCGGCCGGCGGCTGGATGCGCAGCGTGTGGAACTCGGCCGCGTCGGGGTATACCGGCGCGCCTTTCTCGTCCTTCAGCTCGGTGAAGCGCGGGATCACGCCCCCGCCGTAGCCGAACACGCCTACCGTGCCACCTTTCCAGTAGCCCTTCTTGGTGCGGTAGGACGTCTCCAGCTGACCCATCAGGTCGACCATGTAGTCCTTGTCGTTGGCCAAGCGCTTGAGCCCGGTCACGAAGCTGGGCCAGGGGCCGGACTCGAGCTCGTCGAGCATCGGTGTGTCGTGCGGTTTCTTGGCCATGCAGCTTGTCTCCAGTTCTATGGGGCTCGCCGCGCCGGCTGCCACTGTGGGGATGAATCGTGGCGGCATGGGCGGCCGCCCGCTATCACTCTCGTTGGGTAGCGAAGATAGACCGTTGAGGGTGGGCCGCCACTACCCGTATGGGCTATTCGGCGCTCACCCGTACCGGGTATGGACAGGCCACTGGCGCGGCGCGCTCAATGCCGCCTTTGATGGGCCTTCCATGACGCGTCTGACTCCGCTGGCCAAGCTGCGCGCCCCCCTGGGCGGGCAGGAGATCGAGCTTCAGCAGATCGATTTCGACGGCGATGGCATGAGCCTGCTGCGCACGCGCATCCGCGAAGGCAGCCGCTTCACCGTGTTCGACATCGACCCCGTCACCGCCGAGCAATGGGGCCAGGAGATGCTGGCCTGGGCCCGGCGCACGCTGCCACCATGATCGACCTGGCCTTCGCCCTGCAGGATGCCACCAGCGTGCCGCGCCAGCACCGGCGCGCGCTGGCCGCCGCGCTGGCGCAGGCGCTGCCCTGGCTGCCCACGCTGCCCGGGGCGGGCGTGCACCGCCTCAATGTGTCTGCCGGCGGCGGCGCGCAGGCGCTGCTGTCGGGTCGCACCCGGCTCACGCTGCGCCTGCCGCGCGAGCGTGCCGCCGCTGCCGCGGCACTGCAGGGCCAGGCGCTGGACCTGGGCCCGGTGCGCCTGCGCCTGGGCGCGCCGCAGCTGCGCGAACTGCTGCCGCACGGCACCTTGTACGCACACCTGGTGGCGGCTGAGACGGGTGCCGACGAAGCCGACTTCCTGGCCGCGGTGCAGGCCGAGCTGGACGCCCTGGGCCTGGCCTGCCGCGCCATCTGCGGCCGCCACCAGGCGCTGGACGAAGACGGCCTGCACGGCTTCAGCCTGATGCTCGACGGCCTGTCCGCCGCCGGCGCGCGCCAGTTGCTGGACAGCGGCCTGGGAGCCCACCGACTGCTGGGCTGCGGCCTGTTCGTGCCGCACCGCTCGGCTGCCGCGGTGGGCACGCCCAATTGATCTGCCAATCAAAGATAGCAAGGAGACACCCCTCATGCCCTACACCGTGAACGGCGCCGAGCTCGAGACCGACGAGCAGGGCTACCTGATCGAGCCCGACTACAGCGACGAGGCCGTGCAGGTCATCGCCGCCGCCGAAGGCCTGGAGCTCAACGACGACCACTGGAAGGTGGTGGCCTACCTGCGCGACGAATACCGCGAACACGGCCACACGCCCAACTTCCGCAACATGCTCAAGGGCCTGGGCGAGGTGATGCCGGGCTGCGACAGCAAGGCCTTGTACGAGCTGTTCCCGCTGGGCCCGGCCAAGCAGGGCGCCAAGGTGGCCGGCCTGCCGCAGCCCTTGGGCAAGGGCGGCTACTGATGGCCCGCACGATGGCCCGCGACCAGGCCGTCGGCGGCGGGGCGGGCGCATGAACGCGCACACCCTGCCCACCATGCGGCTGAAGACGCACTGGTTCAAGCCCGGTGCCAGCAAGTCGCCGGCCGAGCAGGCCAGCGCCATGGCCTTCATCGAGTTCCGCGTGGCGCAGCAGATGCTCAAGCGCATGCGCGGTGCCGACTTCGACATCGATGCGGGTCAGCCCTATTTCGACTTCCTGCGCGAGGTGCTGGTGTTCCTGGTGGCGCTGACCGACCGCATCGCCTTCGCGCAGATGCCGGCCGAGGCGCGGGCCGAGTTCACCATGGCGTTGGTGCGTCACCTGGCGCGCAATCTGGCCGAGAACGAGCAGGACCTGCTGGGCGCGCCCGCCGAGGGCGCGGCGTCCTATGCCGACAGCTTCATCGACCTGGTCAACGAGGTGACGGCGCACTACGGCGAGTTCGGCGCCGACCCGGACAGCGCGGCCGGTGGCACCGGCTTCCAGCCCGACTTCGGCTTCGTGCGCTACCTGGGCCGCCGGCTCGAGCCCACGCTGCCCGACAAGGACCGGCGCTGGGTGCTCGACCAGGTCATGGCGATCGAGGCGCCCGAGGCCATCGCCACCGTGCAGCGCGCCATGCGCGACCTGCACAACCCGGCGCCGCGGCGCGCGCGCCGCAGCAGCGTGAGCGGTGAGTAGGGCCATGGGCGCCAGCCTGCCCAGCGCGGCGCACGCCGCCAGCCCCTTCGATCTGGACGACGACCGCGCCTACCGTGGCTGGCGCGACTGGAAGCTGCAGCACGCGGCCACCGACGCCGCCGCGCTGACGGTGGAGCTGGGCGACCCGCACGCGCCGACCGCAGCCGAACGCGAGGCGCTGCTGCAGCGCATCGCGCGCTGCAACCTGGCGCTGTACTGCTGCACGCCTCGGGGTGAAGACAAATCCCTGGTGCGCGACCTGGGGGCGGCGCTGGGCCTGCACCGGCTGGACGCCAACTGGCTGGCCGATGAAGACGGCATCTCGCCCATCGCCGTGTCCGAAGCCAGCGACGGCCGCGGCGGCTTCATCCCCTACACCGACCGCGCCATCCGCTGGCACACCGACGGCTACTACCACCCGCAGTCGCGGCGCATCCACAGCATGATCCTGCACTGCGTGCGCCCCGCGGTGCGCGGCGGCGAGACCGCGCTGCTGGACCACGAACTGGCCTACATCGCGCTGCGCGACGCGTCGCCGGCACACGTGCAGGCGCTGATGCAGCCCGACGCCATGACGATCCCGGCGCGCGAGGACGACGACGGCGTGGCGCGCGCGGCGCAGGCCGGCCCGGTGTTTTCTATCGACGCGCAGGACGGCAGCCTGCACATGCGCTACACCGCGCGCACCCGCAGCATCGAGTGGAAGGCAGATGCCGCCACGCGCGCTGCCGTGGCCGCGCTCGAAGCCCTGCTGGCCAGCTCGCCCTGGGTGCTGCGCCTGCGGCTGCAGGCCGGCATGGGCGTGGTGTGCCACAACGTGCTGCACGACCGCGCGGCTTTTTTCGACGACGCGGCCCGCCCGCGCCTGCTGTACCGCGCCCGCTACCTCGACCGCTGCGCCTGTGCGCCATCGCCATGGCGCAATGGGTGACCATCTGGCGCGCGGCGCAGCTGGTGGGCGTGCCACGCGGCACGCTGCAGCAGCGTGTGCGCGCCGGCGAGCTGGCGTTGAACGACGGCATGGTGTCCACCGCGTCGCTGCTGGCCCTGTACCCGCAGGCCGATCTCGAGGCCACGGGCCTGCTCGAGCGCGTGGTGCAGATCCGCGACGAGGCCTTCGGCCGGCGCGTGCGCGAGCGCCTGCTGCCCAGCCAGGAAGTCCTGGCGCAGCGCGTGTTCCGCCAGAGCCAGGAACTGGCCGACACCCAACGCCACCTGCAGCGCTACCACGCGCTGGTGCTGGACCTGCGCTCACGCCTGCAGGCACTGGCCGCGCAGGGTGGCGACCCCCGGTTGCTCGAACTGCAGTCCCAGCTGAACGACGGGCTGGCGCGGGCACTGGCCACTGAACCGGTCGATGTGCTGGACGTGATGGACGACATGCTCAAGGTGGTATCGGCCCAGGTCACGCTGCGCCCCAGCGGCCACCAGTTCACGGTGGAGGGTCACGACACGCTGCTGCAGGCCGGCATGCGCGCCGGGCTCAAGCTCAACTACGGCTGCGGCAACGGCAGCTGCGGCATGTGCAAGGTGCGCGTCACCGCCGGCCAGGTGGCGCGCACCGTGCCCACCGACTACCCGCTGTCGGAGCAGGAGAAGGCCCAGGGTTACGTGCTGGCCTGCGCGCACACGGCGGCCAGCAGCGAGCTGACGCTGGAGACCCTGGAAGCCGCCGGCCCCGACGACATGCCGCAGCAGGAGATCGTGACCCGCGTGTACGCGCTGCGGCCGCTGGCGCCCGACACGCTGCTGCTGCACCTGCAGACGCCGCGCAGCCACCGCCTGCGCTTCCTGGCCGGGCAGGGCGTGGCGCTGGGCAGCGGGGTCGGCAACGATGCGCGCTCGCAGCACCCCATCGCCAGTTGCCCCTGCGATGACCGAAACCTGCAGTTCTTCATCCCGCGCGACCCCGACGACGCGCTGGCCGTGCGCCTGTTCGACGGTGAGGTCAAGGTCGGCGACAGCCTGGGCCTGAGCGGCCCCAGCGGCCGCTTCGTGCTGGCCGAGGGCACGCTGCCGCTGGTGTTTGCGGCCTGCGACACCGGCTTTGCGCCGGTGAAGAGCCTGATCGAGCACGCGCTGTCGCTGGACGCCGCGCCTTCCATCACCCTGTACTGGCTGGCCACGCGCGCCGACGGCCACTTCATGGCCAACCAGTGCCGCGCCTGGTCGGAGGCGCTGGACCCGTTTGAATACGCGCTGCTGCGCAACGGCAGCACGGCCGTGGGCGCCAGCCAGATGGCCGCGGCCATGCGCGCCGACCTGTTCGACATCGACTGCGCCTTCTACCTGGCCGGGCCGGAGGACTTTGTCGAGACGCTCAGGGCCGAGCTGCTGTCGGCCTCGGTGCCCGCGGCGCAGATCCACTGCGAGGCCACGGCATGAGCGCGCGTGGCCGCTCCAGAGCGCTCATGCCGCAGCGCGCAGCGCGGAGGCTTGGTCAATGAGTCGGTGTGGCTGCCAGACACCCGCCTGCGCGCCGGACACGGAAGAGGCCGCAGCCGCCAGCTGCAGCGGCGGCGAGTCCTTTGCGCTGCGCGTGCTGGGCGAGGACATGGCGCCCGAGTTCCTGCACGGCGAGATCATCATCGTCGAGCCCGACGGCGCGCTGCACGACGGCAGCTATGTGCTGGCACGGCAGGGCGACGAATGGATCTTTCGCCAGCTGTGCCAGCGCGCCGAAGGCTGGGCCCTGCGCGCACTCAAGGCCGGCCTGCCGGAGCTGCCGCTGGCCGACCTGCAGGCGGTGCACGGCGTGGTGATCCAGAAGGCCGTGCCCGGGCGGCGGCGCCTCAGCAAGTTCTACAAGTGATGCAGTTTGCCCCGCATGCCCACAACCTGCCGCCGCCGCGCCGCGGGTTTGTCCGGGCGGCGTTCGGGCATCGGACTTTCTACAGTGATGTGGCCCCGGGCCGCGCCCGCGCCCGCCACCACGCCCTCGCCCCAGGACACTTCTTGCACCCAGCCCCCCTGTCTGCCGGCCACCTGCAGCGCGCGCCCGAGAACTTTCTCGACGCGGCTGGCGTGCAGGCGGTGCGCACCGAGGCCCGCCACGGGCGCCGCGACTTCATCCGCCAGGCCTTTGCCGCGGCTGCCGTCGGTCTGCCGCTGCAGGCACGCGCGCAGGCCGGTGACCCGGCCATCCTGCAGCCGCAGGCGCATGCACTGGGCCTGGGCCGCCCGGTGCTGAGCGAGGCCTATGGTCGACCCTCGCGCTTCGAAGCCGCGGTGCAGCGCCGCGCCAGCCCGGGCCTGACGCCCACGCCGCAGTCCTCGGTCTCGTTTGCGCCGCTGCAGTCGCTGTTCGGCATCGTCACGCCCAGCGGTCTGCACTTCGAGCGCCACCACCAGGGTTGGTGGGATGTGGACCCGACGCAGCACCGCCTGATGCTCAACGGCAGCGACGAGCGCCTGCTGCGCCGGCCCATGGTCTTCACGATGGACGAGCTGATGCGCCTGCCATCGGTCAGCCGCTTCCACTTCATCGAATGCGGCGCCAACACCGGCATGGAATGGGGCAACGTGGCCGTGCCCACCTGCCAGTACACGCACGGCATGCTCAGCTGCAGTGAATTTACCGGCGTGCCGCTGAACCTGCTGCTGGACATGGCCGGCGCCGACCGGCGGCGCGGCCGCTACCTGTTGGCCGAAGGCGGCGACGGCTCGGGCCTGACGCGCACCATCCCCATGGAACTGGTCGAACGCGGCGAGGTGCTGGTGGCCTATGGCCAGAACGGCGAGATGCTGCGGCCCGAGAACGGCTACCCGCTGCGCCTGGTGGTGCCCGGCGTGCAGGGCGTCAGCTGGGTCAAGTACCTGCGCCGCATCGAGCTGGGCGACCAGCCCTATGGCAGCAAGGACGAGACCCTGCAGTACGCGGATCTGATGCCCGACGGCCGGCTGCGTCAGTACACCAGCGTGCAGGAATGCAAGAGCGTGATCACCCAGCCCTCGGGCGGGCAAAGGCTGCTGGACCGCGGCTTCTGCGCCATCAGCGGCCTGGCCTGGTCGGGGCGCGGGCGGGTGCGGCGCGTGGATGTCTCGGTGGACGGCGGCCAGAACTGGCGCGCCGCGCGGCTGCAGACGCCGGTGCTGGACAAGTGCCTCACGCGCTTCGGCCTGGACTGGGTGTGGGACGGCAGCCCCGCCCTGCTGCAAAGCCGCGCCGTCGACGACACCGGATACGTGCAGCCCACGTATCGCCAGCTGCGCGCGCGGCGCGGCACGCGCTCGGTCTATCACAACAACGCGGTGCAGACCTGGCTGGTGCAGGCCAGCGGCGAGGTGTCGAATGTGCAGCTGGCCTAGCGCGGCGTTGGTCGCCCTGCTGCTGGCCGCCGGTGTTTCATCGGCGCTGGCGCGGGACGCCTACCCCGGCATTGGCCGCGCCGCCACGCCCGCCGAAGTGGCGGCCTGGGACATCGACGTGCGGCCCGACTTCAAGGGCCTGCCGCCAGGATCCGGCACGGTGGCGCAGGGCCAGCTGCTGTACGAGGCGCGCTGCGCGTCCTGTCACGGCGTGTTCGGCGAAAGCAACGAGTTCTCCACGCCACTGGTGGGCGGCACCACGGCGCAAGACAGCGCCAGCGGCCGCGTGGCCGCGCTGGCCGACCCGGCCTACCCGGTGCGCAGCACGCTGATGAAGCTGCCCACGCTCGCCACGCTGTGGGACTACATCCGCCGCGCCATGCCCTTCAAGACGCCGCGCTCGCTGCAGCCCGACGAGGTGTTTGCCGTGGTGGCCTACCTGCTGCACCTGGGCGACCTGCTGCCGGCCGATGCGATGCTTTCGGACGGCAACATCGCCGCCGTGCAGCAACGCCTGCCCAACCGCCACGGCATGGCCACCGACCACGCGCTGTGGCCCGGCCGCCCGGCTGTGCCCGACGTTCGTGCGCGCCGCTGCCTGCGCGACTGCGGCGCCTTCCCGAGCGTGGCCTCGGCCCTGCCCGACAGCGCGCTGCCCCTGCATGGCAACCTGGCGGAACAGAATCGCAGCGTGGGCGCCGTGCACGGTGTCCAGACTGTGCCGCCCCCTTCACCACGACCGCGGCCCTGAAGCCGCGGCGCCCCACCCATCACACAACAAGGAGACATCGATGAACACGCGCAGAGAACTGCTCACCCGCTCGGCCCGGCTGGCCGGCATGCTGGCCGCGCTGGGGCTGCTGCCGCTGACGGCAGGCGCCCAGACCGCGGCCTACCCCAGCGCGGCCTTCGACGCCAAGAACATGGCCGATCTGATGAAGGCGCTGGGCACAGGCGCCCCGACTGAGAGCCGCGACATCGGCATCACCGGCCCCGACATCGCCGAGAACGGCGCCGTGGTGCCGGTGGGTGCCACCAGCACGCTGCCCGGCGTCAAGCGCATGCTGCTGCTGGTGGAGAAGAACCCCTCCATGCTGGCGGCGATGTTCGACATCGGCGACGCCGTGGACCCCAGCGTCACCACGCGCGTGAAGATGGGCCAGTCGTCCAACGTCTACGCCGTGGCCCTGATGGGTGACGGCAAGGTGCTGTACGCGGTCAAGGAAATCAAGGTCACGCTGGGTGGTTGTGGCGGCTGAGCCGCGCACCCGACACAAGCAATCAAAGGAGACAGACATGGCAGACCCGATGAAGATCCGCGCCCAGATGGCCGGCGACAAGGCCACCGTGCGTGTGCTGATGAGCCACGAGATGGAGACCGGTCAGCGCAAGGACGCCGCCGGCAAGAACATCCCCGCCTGGTACATCCAGCAGGTCACGGCGCAGCTCAACGGCAAGCCCGTGTTCAACGCCTACTGGGGGCCGGCGGTGGCCAAGAACCCGTTCATGCAGTTCAACATCCGCGGCGCCAAGGTCGGCGACAAGGTCAGCATCAGCTGGCTCGACAACAAGGGCGAGAAGCGCACCGACGAGGCCACGGTCAGCTGATGGCGCGCCCAGGAGACAAGCGCATGAAGAACACCCTGATAGTGGCAGCCCTGCTGGCCCTGGCCGGCACCGCCCAGGCGCAGCAGAAGTCCGCCGCCGACGGCATTGCCGAATACCGCGCCATGCTGGCCGACGGCAACCCGGCCGAGCTGTTCGAGGCCAGGGGCGAAGCCCTGTGGAAACAGAAACGCGGGCCGTCCAACGCCTCGATGGAGCAGTGCGACCTGGGCAAGGGCCCGGGCGTGGTGAAGGGCGCCTTCGTCGAACTGCCGCGCTGGTTTGCTGACACCGGCCGCGTGCAGGACCTCGAATCGCGCCTGCTCACCTGCATGCAGAGCCTGCAGGGCCTGGACGCTGCCGAGATCGCGCGCACGCCCTTCGGCCGCGGTGAGCAGCGCAACCTGGAAGGCCTGGTGGCCTGGATCTCGGCCGAATCGCGCGGACTGCGCTTCGCCCTGCCCCAGGGCCACGCCGAAGAGCGCAAGACCTTCGAGTTGGGCAAGCGCGCGTTCTTCTACCGCGCCGGGCCTTACGACTTCTCGTGCGCCTCGTGCCACTCGGAAGCCGGCAAGCGCATCCGCATGCAGGACCTGCCCGAGCTCACGCGCAACCCGGGCGACGGCATCGGCTTTGCCGCCTGGCCCGCCTACCGCGTGAGCAGTGGCGAAATGTGGAGCATGCAGCGGCGGCTGAACGACTGCTACCGCCAGCAGCGCTTCCCCTTCCCTGGCTATGGCTCGGACGTGACCATCGCCCTGGGCGTGTACATGGGCGTCAACGCCCGTGGCGCCGAGTCCATCGCGCCTGCGCTCAAGCGCTGAAGGAAGCCGGCATGAAGACCCCCAAGCCCATTGCACGCATCCCCCTGGCCGCCGCCGCGCTGGCCGCCCTGTCCCTGGCCGGCTGTGCCGCGCTGCAGCCCAGGCCCAACTACGACGCCGAAGTGGCGGCGATGATGAAGGCATCGTTCCGCGACCAGGGCATCGCCAAGGCCGATCGCCTGCAGCAGGACGAGGCCAACGATCTCTGCTCCAAGGCCGAGGGCGCGCCGCTGCCCGAGGGCGTGGCCCAGGCGCTGCAGCAGGCCGCGCTGCGCACGGTGCGCCAGCCTGCCGACGGCCGCTACATCGGCGACTGGCGCGAAGGCGAGAAGCTGGCGCAGAACGGCCGCGGCATGACCTGGACCGACGCCTCGGCCGCGACCACGGCCAATGGTGGCAGCTGCTACAACTGCCACCAGATCTCCAAGGCCGAGATCTCGCACGGCACCATCGGTCCCAGCCTGTACCAGTACGGCAAGAGCCGCGGCGTGCAGGACCTCGAGTCCCCCACGGCGCGGGCAGTGGTCGAGTACACCTGGAACAAGCTCTACAACGCCAAGGCCTACAACGCCTGCTCGGGCATGCCGCGCTTTGGCCACGCCGGGCTGCTGGACGAGACCCAGCTCAAGCACCTGATGGCGCTGATCCTGGACCCGCGTTCGCCGGTCAACCAGTAGGCGATCGCGCATGAGTCTGAGCCGGCGCGAATTCCTGCAGGTGCTGGCCGCGGCCTCGGCCGCCGGCCTGCCGCTGCAACGCCACGCCGAGGCCGCGCAGCCCGGCCTGTACGAGCTGCCGCGCTTCGGCCAGGTGTCGCTGCTGCACATGACCGACTGCCACGCGCAGCTGCTGCCGCTGTACTTTCGCGAGCCCAGCGTCAACATGGGCGTGGGCGCGATGCAGGGCCAATGGCCGCACCGCGTGGGTGAAGAACTGCTGCGCGCCGCGGGCGTTGCGCCGGGCTCGGCCCAGGCCCACGCCTTCACCTACATCGATTTCGAACTGGCGGCGCGCCGCTACGGCAAGGTAGGCGGCTTTGCCCACCTGGCCACGCTGGTCAAGCAGCTGCGCGCCAGCCGCCCGGGCGCGCTGCTGCTGGATGGCGGCGACACCTGGCAGGGCAGCGCCACGGCGCTGTGGACCGGCGCACAGGACATGGTGGACGCCTGCAAGCTGCTGGGCGTGGACGTGATGACCGGCCACTGGGAGTTCACCTACGGCATGCAGCGCGTGCAGCAGATCGTGGACGGCGACTTCAAGGGCCGCGTCGACTTCGTGGCGCAGAACGTGCGCACGGCCGACTTCGATGACCCGGTGTTCAAGCCCTGGGTGATGAAGCAGGTGAACGGCGTGGCGGTGGCCATCATCGGCCAGGCCTTCCCCTACACGCCCATCGCCAACCCGCGCTACCTGGTGGCCGACTGGAGCTTCGGCATCCAGGAAGAGAACCTGCAGAAGATGGTGGACCAGGCGCGCGCCAAGGGCGCGCAGGTGGTGGTGCTGTTGTCGCACAACGGCATGGACGTAGACCTCAAGCTGGCCGGCCGCGTGCGCGGCATCGACGCCATCTTCGGTGGCCACACGCACGACGGCGTGCCACTGGCCGTGCCCGTCACCAACGGCGGCGGCAAGACCCTGGTCACCAACGCCGGCAGCAACGGCAAGTTTCTGGGCGTGATGGATTTCGACGTGCGCGACGGCCGCGTGGCCGACTACCGCTACCGCCTGCTGCCGGTGTTTGCCGACCAATTGCCGGCCGACCCCGAGATGGCCGCGCTCATCAACCGCGTGCGCCAGCCGCATGCCGCGAAGCTGGCCGAGAAGCTGGCCGTCACCGACGGCCTGCTGTACCGGCGCGGCAACTTCAACGGCAGCTGGGACCAGCTGGTGTGCGACGCGCTGATGGATGTGCAGGGCGCGCAGATTGCCTTCAGCCCGGGCTTTCGCTGGGGCACCACGCTGCTGCGGGGCGACACCATCACGCGCGAGCTGATGATGGACCAGCTGGCCATCACCTACCCCTGGGCCACGCTCGCCGAGATGACGGGCGAGACCATCAAGACCATCCTCGAGGACGTGGCCGACAACCTGTTCAACCCCGACCCCTACTACCAGCAGGGCGGCGACATGGTGCGCGTGGGCGGCCTCAGCTACAGCTGCAGCCCGCACGCCAGGATGGGCAGCCGCATCACCGATCTGCGCCTGGGCGGCCGCCCGCTGGACGCCGCACGCCGCTACAAGGTGGCGGGTTGGGCGCCGGTGGTCGAAGAGGCGCGCCACGCGCCCGGCGCCCGGCCGGTGTGGGACGTGGTGGAGACGTGGCTCAAGTCACAGCCGGGCGGCCGCGTCGCGCGGCGTCAGCTCAATACGCCGGCCCTGGTCGGCATGCAAGGCAACACGGGCCTGGCCCCGGGATAGGCGAACATGAACAAGACCCTTGGATTTCTCATCAGCGCCGCGGCCCTGCTGCCGGCAATGCCCGCCGCGGCCCAGCAGCCAACACCCGGCACTTATGCGGTCAGGCTGCTGACGCCCGAGACCGCGCTGGTGGCGGCCCAGGCCGCGCTGGCGCAGTGCCGCAAGGCCGGTTTCCAGGTGGCGGTGGCCGTGGCCGACCGCAGCGGCGGGCTGCAGGTGCTGCTGCGCGACCGCTTTGCCGGCGCGCACACGGTAGAGGCCGCCACGCGCAAGGCCTGGTCGGCGGCGAGCTTTCGCATCTCCACCACGGCGCTGGCGGCCGAGACCCAGGCCGGCATGCCCATGAGCGGCATCCGCGCGCTGCCCGAGGTGGCGGCCTTCGGCGGCGGCCTGGTGATCGAGGCCGGCGGCAGCACCTTCGGCGGCATCGGCGTATCGGGTGCGCCCGGCGGCGAGGCCGACGATGCCTGTGCCCGAGCCGGCCTCAAGGCCATCGCCGAAGCCATAGAGTTCTGATGCCGCGACCCCCATCCGATACGGAGACGACCATGAACATGAAGCGCCTGCTGGCCTGCACCCTGATCGCCCTGACCGCGCCCCTGGCCAGCGCCCAGGACGCCGTGGTCTACCACATCGACGACGCGGCAGTCCAGGGTCTGAAGGGGCTGCGCAACATGCGCAACCACCTCGACGTCGACCCCAAGGCGCAGATCACCGCGGTGACGCACGCCAACGGCGTGGACTTCCTGATGGAGGGCGAAAAGCACGTCAGCGGCACCGAGTACGCGCCACTGGTCTCGGCCCTGGCCAGCCGCGGCGTCAAGTTCGAGATCTGCGAGATCACGCTGAAGAACCGCAATCTCAAGAAGGAGCAGTTCATCCAGGAGGCGACGTTCACGCCCTCGGGCGTGGTCCGCATCGCCAAGATGCAGAAAGACGGCGCTTCCTACATCAAGCCCTGACAAGGCACGAATGAACCTACTGCGCAACCCGATCTGAGGCCTGCGATGCTCGCCGTACGGGTGTACGGCTGCGCTTCTCGACCTCACCTCGGGCTGCTCGCGACGGTTCCTTCGCGCCTTGTCGAGCCCGTCTTGCTCGATCGAACCGTCCAGTTCAGGTCGACATCTCGGTCAGGATGTTCTTGAGCCAGCTTTCGGCGTAGACGGCTTCCAGCTCCGACAGGTCGGGCGACACGCCCACCGAGCCGGGCACGGCCACGATGGCGCCCTTGTCCACCTTGTAGACGCCGGTCACTTCCACCGCCTCCTTGGCGCTGATGAAGCTGTAGCAGGTGTTGATGCCCGAGAACTCGCTGAGCTCGCGGTCGTTCATCGTCGCCACCAGGTTGAGCGCGCAGGCCTTGGCCTCGGAGTTGGCCGAGTAGCCCGACTTGGGCATGGCGCCGGCCAGCGCTGCGTCGCCGATGACGTGGATGTCCTTGTGCAGGGTCGACTCGAAGGTGGTCGGGTTCACCGGGCACCAGTTCTTGTCGGGGCCCACCAGGCCTGCGGCCACGGCGATGCGCCCGGCGCGCTGCGGCGGGATCAGGTTGACGACGTCGCCCTTGACTTCTTCAAGGCCCTCGATCGACACGGTGCGGGTGGCGTCGTCGACCTCGGTCACCTTCTTGGCGCCGCGGTAATCGATGATGCCGGCGTAGTGGCGCGCCCAGCCCTTCTTGAACAGCCCGGCCTTGGAGACGATGTCGGGGTTGGCGTCGAGCACGATGAGCTTGGACTTGGGCTTGGTCTGCTTCAGGTACATGGCGATCATGCTGGCGCGCTCGTACGGCCCGGGCGGGCAGCGGTAGGGCGTGAGCGGCACCGACATCACCACCGTGCCGCCGTCGCGCATGGCCTCGAGCTGGCGGCGCAGCAGCAGGGTCTGCTCGCCGGCCTTCCAGGCATGCGGCACGCGCCCGGGCGTGCGCTCGGGGTCGTAGCCCTTGATGTCCTCGAAGCGGAAATCGATGCCGGGCGCAACGATGAGCCGGTCATAGGCGACGGTGCCGCCGGTCGTGACCACCTTGCGCGCCGCCGGGTCGATGGCGGTGACGGTCGCGTAGACCATCTTGATGCCGTGGTTGGCGGCCAGCTTGTCGTAGCCGAAGCTCAAGCTGGACAGGTCTTTCAGCAGGCCGCCGATGTACAGGTTGCTGAAGGGGCAGGACACGAACTGACGGTTCTGCTCGATCAGCACGACCTCGATGCCGGGGTCGTTCATGCGGATGTACTTGGCGGCGATGCTGCCGCCGTAACCCCCGCCGACGACGACCACGCGGCGGCCGCTGCGGGGAATCATCTCACCGGTGGTGGCGCATCCGGCCAGCGCGACGGCTGCGCCGGCACCGGCACCCAGGGCCCTGAGGAAACTTCTGCGTTGCGTGCTCATGGTGGCGGCTCCTGGCTACTTCACGCTGGCGTAGTAGTGCGCCAGGGCTTCGAGTTCCGGCATCGACAGCGGCTTCATCTTTTCCTGCTTGCGATCGAACATCTTGCGGCGCCCGGCGGCGTAGTCCTGCATCTGGATCTCGAGGTAGCGCACCCACTGCCCGGCCAGGATGGGCGAGTTGTCCTTGATCTCGCGGCCGTCGTCGACGTGGCAGCGCGCGCAATGGCGCTCGTGCAGGTCGGCGCCCTGCGCGGCCTTGGCCGCGTCGGCCGAGCCGCTGTTGGCAAAGGTCTTCTGCCGGGAGAAGAATTCGCCCATGGCCTCGAAGTCGGCATCGCTGTAGCCCTTGGCCAGGCGGCCCATCACCGTGGCCGGGCGCTCGCCGCTCTTGAAGCCCTTCATGGCCTCGACGATGGCGATGCGCGACTGTCCCGCCAGGCTGGGCATGCTGGGACCGGCGCTGGCGCCGTTGGTGCCGTGGCAGCCGGCGCAGGCGCTGGACAGCATCGCGGGCGAGGTGGCTGCCAGCGCCGTGCCCAGCGACAGCAGCAGCACGGCGGCGCCGGCCGCTGTCTTGCAAAGCCTTGTGACCATGGTGTCTTGTCTCCTTCGTCGTTATGGAATTGCGCGTGCGCCGGTCCGGCTGCCGCGCCTGCTATTGCTTGACCACGTTGACGTGGCTGCGCACGTCGGGCATGGCCTTGTCCAGCGCGAACTGGTAGCCCAGCGACACGTGGTGATGGCGATCGGCGGCGTGGTCTTCGTGGATGGCGAAGCCAAAGCCGTAGATGCGATCGGGCACGATGGCGTGGTCGCCGGGCCCGCCCGCAGCCAGGCTGCGCTCGAACACCACCACCCACTTGCCGCCTTCCTTGCGGCCTTCGGCGCGCAGCAGGCTCTTGCCGCCGGCCATGTGGCGCGAATCCAGCACGTGGCCGTCCACCGGCTTTTCGCCCTTGCCGCTGCGGAACTGCATCAGGTCGAGAAACTTGCCGGCCTTCAGCGCCGCGGCGATCTCGGCGTCGGAGCGCAGCTTGTCCCAGCCGCCGCGCGGCTTGGTCATGGAGATCGCGCTGCGCGACTCGGGCAGGTACTTGGTGACGCCTTCGCTCCAGCCCAGGGCCTTGGCGCGGGCGTGGCCCTTGGCGGCGTCGCTGGCGTCGGGCATGGTCTGCAGGTCCATGTGGCAGGCGCTCCAGCAGCCGTTGAGCGCAGCGCCTTCCACCGTGCCGCCACCGTCGAACAGCAGCGTCAGCTTGACCTCGTTGCGCGCGTCCTCCTTGGTGTCGCCAGCCTTGGGCGATGCCCACTCGAAGCGGAAGTAGATCTTGCTGCCGTCGTGCGCCACCTGCAGCGTGGCCGGCAGCGAACCGGCCTTGCCCTTGGGCGGGCTGGCGTCGAGCACGGTGCGCGAACTGCCCAGCGGCTTGCCGGCGATGATCTTGTCGCCGATCTCGGCCGCGTCGCCCTCGTGGCACTTGGCGCAGGGGCGCTTCTTGTCGACGATGTCGGGCACGGCCGAGTGGTCGGCCTTGTTCATGACCCACTCGATGCCGGCCTGGCCGGGGTAGAACAGGTTGAGCTTGCGCGGCGCCACCTTGGACCAGTCGGGATCGGCCCAGGCGCTGCCGGCCAGGCAGGCGCACAGCGCCAGCAACAGCGGCTTGAAATGCATGCTTTGTCTCCTTGTGTCGTTGTCGCGGCCGCGGCTAGCCGGGTGCCTTGGCTTGCTGCGGCGGGGGCATCGTGTTGTGGGCAATGCCCTTGTGGCAGTCCATGCAGGTCTGGCCGTCCTCGATGGCGCTTTCGTGGCGCACCACGGAGCGGTCTTTCTGCTTGGTGGTGTCCATGGTCTTGAAGTCGTGGCAGTTGCGGCATTCCTTGGAATCCACTTCCTTCATGCGCGCCCATACGCGCTGCGCCATCTCCAGGCGCTTGGCCTGGTACTTCTCGGGCGTGTCGATGGTGCCCATCAGGTGGCCGTAGACGTCGCGCGCGGCCAGCACCTTGAGCGTGAGCTTGCGGGCGTAGTCCAGCGGATGCTTGCTGCCGGCCACGTGGCAGTCGGCGCAGGACACGGTGGTGCCGCTGCGGTTGCTGAAGTGCACCGTCTTCTTGTATTCCGCATACGGAATGCTCATCTCGTGGCACGAGAGGCAGAACTCGGTGCGGTTGGTCCACTCGACGCCGGTGTTGAGCGCGCCCCACAGAGCTATGCCGCCGATCAGGCCGACGAACACGGTGGCCAGCAGCGACATCTGCGGCGGGCGCTTCAGGCGCGCCCACAGGCCGCGGCGCGGCGCATCCTGCGCGGGCGTCCGCTCGGGAGTTCTGTCGCTCATGCCCTTGTTCCCGGGTGACCGGCGCTGGGCGCGCCCTGCCTGCCTTGCAGCATCGAAGAACCCCTTTGTTCGAGTCGAACCGCGCCCAAACTGCGGCAGGCGATGGTGGCTTGCGGCCGGCGGATTCCACACTACCCACATGGGTTAGGAGCCATCACCCAAAGCGGTAGGGCGGGCAAACGCGAGCCTGCGGTGCGCGGGCGCACGGCCGTTGCGCCCTAACATTTGGCCGTTCCGAACTTCTAGGCGAACCCCGCATGCCGATGCTGCCCCCCTTGCGCCTGATCGCCGGCCTGATCGCCCGCCTGGCCGTGGCGGCGGCACTGGTGTTGCCGCTGGGCGCCGCTGCGCAAACGCTGGAGGCGCGGCCGGTGGCCGAAGGCGTGTGGTACTTCCAGGGCGATGCCGCCCTGGGCTCGCCGGCCAACCGCAACTTCATTTCCAACAGCGGCTTCGTCGTCACCGGCGACGGCGTGGTGGTGATCGACGCGCTGGGCTCGCCGGCGCTGGCCACCGAGATGCTGGCGGCGATACGCCGCGTGACCAGCGAACCCGTGCGCCACGTCATCGTCACCCACTACCACGCCGACCACATCTACGGGCTGCAGGTCTTCAAGGCTGCCGGGGCCAGCATCCTGGCGCACCGCGCGGCGCGCGAGTACCTGCACTCCGACACCGCGCGCCAGCGCCTGCAGGCCAGCCGCGCCGAGCTGGCGCCCTGGGTCGACGCGCAGACCCGACTGGTGGAGGCCGACCGCTGGCTGGACGACGGCGAGACGCGGCTGCGCGTGGGGAAGGTGGAGTTGTTGATACGCCACGTGGGCTCGGCGCACACGCCCGAGGACCTGGTGGTCTTCGTGCCCGGGTCCGCCGTGCTGTTCTCGGGCGACCTGTTCTTTCGCGGCCGCATCCCCTTTGTCGGCCAGGCCGACAGCCGCCGCTGGATAGAGTCGCTGCAGCAGTTGCTGGTCTACGGCCCGCGCCGTGTGGTGCCGGGACACGGGCCCTTGTCCAACGATCCGCAGGCCGACCTGGCGCTGACCCTGGACTACCTGCGCCACCTGCGCCACACCATGGGCGAGGCCGCGCGCAACCTGGAGCCCTTTGAAGAAGCCTACGCCCGCGCCGACTGGTCGCGCTTCGAGGGCCTGCCGCTGTTCCGCGCGGCCAATCGCATGAACGCCTTCAACACCTACCTGTTGATGGAGCAGCAGGCCGAGCGATGAGCGTTGCGCCCGACCGACGCCGCTTCGTCGCCGGCCTGGTCCTGGCCGGGGCCGGCGCGGCCCGCGCGGCGGAGCCGCTGGCGCGCGGCCAGGCGCTGGCCTGGCCGGCGCTGACCCTGCTGGACGGCCGCGTGCTGGCCGCCGCCGACTGGGCCGACACCGCCGCGGTGCTGGTCTTCTGGGCCACCTGGTGCGGCTACTGCAAGCGCCACAACGCGCGCATCGAGCAGTTGCACCAGGCCAGCGCGGACAAGCGCCTGCGCGTGCTGGGCGTGGCCGTGGAAAGCGACGAGGCCGAAGTGCGGCGCCTGGTGCCGGCGCAGGGCCTGCACTTCGCGGTGACCCTGGGCGCGCCCGCGTTGCGCGCGCAGATCAGCACGCGCCGCTCGGTGCCGCTGACGGCGTTGGTCGACCGCCGCGGCCGCCTGGTGCAGGTGATCCCGGGCGAGATGTCGCTGCCCGACGTGATGGCGCTGGCGGAGCTGGCGCGCGGCTAGCGGCGTGGGTTGCCTCAGCCGAACCGGGGGTAACCGTTCTCGACCCAGGCCTCTGCGTTGTGTCCAGCGGCTTGGGTTCTTCTTGTCGCCGCCCATGGTCCAAGGGCCGGTCAACGCGGGTTCTGACTCACCCTGGCACGTCATCGCTACGGCCCAGCGCTCGTCGTCGTTGTTCTTGATCACGCGCGCAGTCCAGCCATCGTCGCCTCAGCGGCGCGCATCCGGCCCCAGGTGCTGCGGACCCGTCACGCCCATCGAGACGTAGATGCTGGTCAGCCCGTCCATGCCCACCGGCGCCGGGCTCACCCAGGCCTGGGGCACGTAGAGCAGCGCGCCGCCCACCGGCACCGGTGCCGTGGGCACGATCACGCCCAGGTAGGGCTGCCCGCCCACCTGCACCGGCTCGGGCGAGGCCAGCAGGCCCAGCACGGCGGCGTTGCCCGGGCCGCCGAAGGTCAGCCACACCGGGCTCATCGAGCGCGTGCCTTCGCCGTCGCGCTTGGACAGCAAGTCGATGAACTTGCGCAGCGTGTCGTACACGTTGCGCACCAGCGGGATGCGCTTGACCACGTTGTCCACCGCCGCCATCAGCACCGGCCGCAGCCGCGTCTGCACCAGCAGGCCCAGCGCGAAGATGGCGCCCACCACGATGGCCACGCCGATGCCGTAGCCCGCCACCTCGCTGCCCGTGACGCCCAGGCCCAGCGAACTGAGCAGCCCGCCCACGAAGCTGCCCGGCCCCAGCCAGCCGTACAGCATGCGCGCCCCGGCCACGAAGATGGCCACGGTGGCGGCCAGCGGCAGCGCGGCCACCAGCCCGGTGATGAAGATGTTGACGGCGTGGCGGGTGGTGGCCTTCAAGGGCATGGCGGCTAGGCTCCGGGTCGTGAGGGCGGCAGCGGACACGCCCGTGGCGGGGCTGCGGCCGGCATGATGGCACCGGGTGGCCGGACGACGAAGGTCGCTGCCCGGCAGTCCGGCGTCACGGGCCGGCCCGGGCCTGCTGGCTACTTGACCGCCGGCTCCAGCTCGCCATTGGCCGCCTGCAGCTGGCCTTCGTCCAGCTGCCCGGCCAGGGCCGCCAGGCGCAGTCGGGCCAGCAGCAGGGCCACGCGCGCCTGGGCTTGTGCCAGGCGGGCGGCGGCCAGGTCGTTGTCGGCGTTCAGCAGGTCCTGCGTGGTGCGGTGGCCCACCTGCAGGCCCAGCGCCGTGGCGTCGCGCCGGGCCTGGCTGGCGGCCAGGCCTTCGCCCAGGGCCTGCAGTCGCTCGGCGCCCACGCTCGAGCCCTGCCAGGCGCTGCGCACCTGCTGCGCCACCTGCTGGCGCGACTGTTCCAGCTCGGCCTCGGTCTTGAGCGCCTGACGTCGCGCCTCTTCGCCGCGCGCGTCGCGCATGCCGCCGCTGTACAGCGGCACGGTGAGCAGCACACCGATGCTGTGCTGTGACGCGTTGTTGCTGGCCGTGCCGAAATCGCCCTGGCCGGCCAGGCGCTCGCGGCCGGCTTGCGCCACCAGGTCCAGCGTGGCCGACGCGCGCCGGCTGTGCTTGTCGGCTTCCTTGGCGGCGATGGCCAGCGCCAGGCGGCGCACGCGCAGGCCGGGGTTGGCGCGGTCGGCGTCGGCCAGCCAGTCGTCCAGCGCGCGCGGCGGCATGGCGCTGCGCGCGGCGGGCAGCCGTGTGGACAGCGCGGTCGCGGCCAGGCCGGTGCTGTCGGCCAGGCGGCCGCGTTCCAGGTCGCGCTCGCTGCGCGTGGCCACCAGCTGCGCGCGCAGGCCGGCCAGGCGGGCGCGGGCTTCCTGCACGTCGGTGGCGGGTACGTCGCCCAGGCGGAAGCGGTCTTCGGCTTCGGTGCTGCTGCGCTGGGCGCTGGCCAGTTGGGCCTCAAGCAGACGCACGCCTTCGTCGGCCAGGGCCAGTTCCAGGTAGCGCTGGCTGGTCTGCAGCATCAGCTGCTGGCGTGCGCCGCCGGCTTCCAGGTCGGCCAGGTCGGCCGCCAGCGCCAGCTGCTCCTGCTGCACGCGGCGCTGCGGGTTGTACAGCGGCTGCACGGCCGACACCGACCAGCGCGCCGCCGTACCGTTGTTGACCGAGGTGCTGAAGTCGGCGCCGCTGGCCGTGCCCAGGCCGGGCGCCGAGAACTGTGCGCCGCGGCTGTCCGTGCGGTTGCTGCCCAGGCCCACTGATGCGCTCAGTCCCACCTGCGGGCGCCACAGCGCCGCGGCCTGGTCGCGCTTGGGCTGGGCCGCGGCCTGCGCCGCCTGTGCCACGGCCAGGTCGCGGTCGTTGGCCAGTGCGGCGCGCCAGACGTCCATCAGGTCGGCCGCGGCCGCGCCCTGCAGCGTGGCCAGGCCCAGGGCGCTGGCCAGCGCCGTGCGAACAAGGTGTTGGCGCATGGCGTTCAATGCGCCGCCGCCAGGCCGGCCTGCACCCAGCGCAGCAGGTCGCCGCTGCTCATGGCGCCCGACTGGCGCGCCACTTCGCGGCCGCCCTGGTACAGCACCAGCGTGGGGATGCTGCGGATCATGGCGGCGCCGGCGGCGCGCGGGTTCTCGTCCGTGTCGAGCTTGGCGAAGCGCACGCCCGGCAGCTGCGCCGCGGCCTGGGCGAAGTGCGGCGCCATCATCTTGCAGGGGCCGCACCACTCGGCCCAGTAGTCCACCAGCACCGGCTGCCCGCTGGCGGCAATGTAGGCCGGCAGCGTGGCGTCGCTCAGCGCCACGGGCGCGGCGGGGGCCAGTTCGGTGGCGCAACGCCCGCACACCGGCTGGTCGCCCAGGCGTTCATCGGGCACGCGGTTGGTGGTGCCGCAGGCGGGGCAGACGAGGTTCATGGTGTTCGCTCCTTGCGTTGGCTCAGGCGCCCGGGCGCACGCCCAGCTTGCGCAGGATGCTTTCCATCAGGCACCACTTGGTCAGGCCGCTCTGCAGCAGGTTCACGCCCACGAAGGCGGTGAAGGCCAGCCACCACTGGTTGACGAAGATCGGGCTGCCGGGTATGCCCAGTGCCAGAGACAAGAGGATGAAAGCGCCAGCGACGACGCGCACGGTTTGCCAGGTGGTCATGTTCAGGTTCCTTGGGGGGTGGGGTTGGGGGGAACGGGTTCGCCCGTGAGGGCGTGCAGCCGGTTGCGGTAGGCCACGTAGTAGAGGATGGGGATGACCACCAGCGTGAGCACGGTGGACACCGAGATGCCGAAGATCAGCGAGATCGCCAGCCCGTTGAAGATGGGGTCGTCGAGGATGAAGAAGGCGCCCAGCATGGCCGCCAGGCCGGTCAGCACGATGGGCTGCGCGCGCGTCACGGCCGAGTGCACGATGGCCTTGTCGAAGTCGACACCTTCGCGCACCTGCAGGTTGATGAAGTCCACCAGCAGGATGGAGTTGCGCACGATGATCCCGGCCAGCGCGATCATGCCGATCATGCTGGTGGCGGTGTACTGCGCGCCCAGCAGCGCATGGCCGGGCATCACGCCGATGATGGTCAGCGGGATCGGCGCCATGATGATCAGCGGCGTGAGGTAGCTGCCGAACTGCGCCACCACCAGCAGGTAGATCAGCACCAGGCCCACGGCATAGGCCGCACCCATGTCGCGGAAGGTCTCGTACGTGATCTGCGATTCGCCGTCCCACTTGATGGCGTAGTCGCGCCAGGCGTCGGCGGGCTGGTTGATGAAGTATTCCTGCAGCGTGCCGCCGCCCGGCGTGGCGATCTTCGCGATCTCGTCGCGCATGGCAAACATGCCGTACAGCGGGCTGTCCAGCTTGCCGGCCATGTCGGCCACGACGAAGTTCATGGGCAGCAGGTCCTTGTGATAGATCGGCTGCTCGCGCTGCGTGTCGCTGATCGTCACCAGCTCGCGGATGGGCACCAGCCGGCCGGCGGCGTTGCGCACGGTCAGCTGCAGCAGCGCGTCCAGGTCGCCGTGGCGCTCGGGCGGCAGCTGCAGCGTGGCGGCGGCCGGGTACTTGCTGGCGTCGTGCAGGTAGGTGGTGGCCTCGCCGGCCAGGCCGGCGCGCAGCGTGCTCACGATCTCCTGCTGCGGCACGCCCAGCATCGCGGCCTTGCGCCGGTCCACCAGCAGCAGCGTGCGCGGCGCCGCGGCGATGCTGCTGTCGTCGACGTCGACCACGCCCTCGGCGCGCTCGAACACCGCGCGCACGGCCTTGGCCACCTGCAGCCGGCCTTCGGCCTCGGGGCCGTAGATCTCGGCCACGATGGGCGACAGCACCGGCGGCCCGGGCGGCACTTCCACCACCTTGACGTTGGCGCCGTGGCGGCGGCCGATCTCCTGCAGCGCCGGGCGCACGCGCGTGGCGATGGCGTGGCTCTGGTCGTCGCGGTGGCTCTTGTCCACCAGGTTGACCTGCAGGTCGCCCACCTCGCCGCCGGCACGCAGGTAGTACTGGCGCACCAGGCCGTTGAAGTTGATGGGCGCGGCCGTGCCGGCATAGGCCTGGTAGTGGGTGACCTCGGGCACGGTGGCCAGGTAGGCGCCCAGCTCGTGCAGCACCGCGGCGGTCTGCTCCACGGGCGTGCCGGCGGGCATGTCCACCACCACCTGGAACTCCGACTTGTTGTCGAAGGGCAGCATCTTCAGCAGCACCAGGCCGGTGGCCGGCAGGGCCAGCGACACGGCAATCAGCGCGGCAATGCCCAGCCCCAGCAGCCCGCGGTTGCGGCCGCCGTGGGTGCGGCTCAGCAGGGGGCGGAACACGCGCTCGAACAGCGGTGCCAGCTTGCCCGCCAGGCCGTGGCTGCCGCCGTGGGCCGCGGCCCCGGCGGCTTCACCCTCGGCCGGTGCCGGCACGGCCTTCATCCAGATGCGCGCCAGCCAGGGCGTCACCACGAAAGCGATGGCCAGCGACAGCAGCATGCCCATGCTGGCGTTGATGGGGATGGGGCTCATGTACGGGCCCATCAGCCCCGAGACGAAGGCCATGGGCAGCAGCGCGGCAATCACCGTCAGCGTGGCCAGGATGGTGGGGCCGCCCACTTCATCTACCGCGCCGGGGATGATCTGCGCCAGCGAGCGGCCGGGGTACAGCATCTGGTGGCGGTGGATGTTCTCGACCACGACGATGGCGTCGTCCACCAGGATGCCGATGGAGAAGATCAGCGCGAACAGCGACACCCGGTTGAGCGTGAAGCCCCAGGCCCAGGACGCGAATAGCGTGACCGTGAGCGTCAGGATCACCGCGCTGCCCACGATGGCGGCCTCGCGCCGACCCAGCGCGATGAACACCAGCGCCACCACCGAGGCGGTGGCGAACAACAGCTTGGTGATCAGCTTCTTGGCCTTGTCGTCGGCGGTGGCGCCGTAGTTGCGCGTTTCCACCACCTGCACGTCGGCCGGGATCAGGGTGTTGCGCAGCACGTCCACGCGCTGCATCACCGCGTTGGCCACGGCGATGGCGTTCTCGCCCGGCTTCTTGGTGATGGACAGGGTGACGGCCGGGTACTCGGCCGCGGCTGCGCCCGACGCGGCCTTGGCGCCATGCCAGACATAGCGGCTGGCGGGCAGGGGACCGTCGCGCACGTTGGCCACGTCGCGCATGAACACCGGCTTGCCGGCGCGCGCGCCCACCACCAGATCGGCCACGTCGCTGGCCTGGCGCAGGAAGGGCCCGGACTCGATGGCCACGGCGCGGTTGCCGGCAAGCAGATCACCCACCGGCAGGCCCAGGTTGGCCGTCTGCAGCGCGCGCCGCATGTCCGACAGCGTGACGCCGGCACTGGCCATGCGCGTGGGGTCGATCTCGACCATCAGCGCGCGGCCGGGGCCGCCCACGGTGGCGACCTCTCGCGTGCCGGGCACGCGCTTGAGTTCCAGCTCCAGGCTGTGCGCCACGCGCTCCAGCTCATACGCGCTGGCGTCGGCCTGCCCGCGGTGCAGCGTGAGCGTGACGATGGGCACGTCGTCGATGCCCTTGGGCTTGATCAGCGGCGGCAGCACGCCCAAACCCTGGGGCAGCCAGTCGGCGTTGGAGTTGACGGTGTCGTACAGCCGCACCAGCGCCTCGGTGCGCGGCACGCCCACCTTGAACTGCACGGTCAGGATGGCCAGCCCCGGGCGCGACACCGACATCACGTGCTCGACGCCGGTGATCTGCGCCAGCACCTGCTCGGCCGGCCCGGCCACCATCTGCTCCACGTCGCGCACCGCGGCGCCGGGGAAGGGGATCAGCACGTTGGCCATGGTCACGTTGATCTGCGGCTCTTCCTCGCGCGGCGTGACGGCCACGGCAAAGACGCCCAGCAGCAGCGCCATCAGCGCCAGCAGCGGCGTGATGTGGGCCGCCTGGAAGAAGGCCGCGATGCGTCCGGAGACGCCCATGGCGGGGGTGGTCGTGGGGCTGTTCATGGCGTGGGGCGGCCGGTTCAGCGCACGCGGGCCGCGGCCTGCGGGTCGGTGGCCACGCGCTCACCGACGGACAGGCCCGACAGCACCTCGACCCGGGTGCCATCGCTGCGGCCCAGGCGCACCTGGCGCAGCAGCGGGCGGCCAGTGGCGTCGAGCACGTACAGGCCGGTCATCTCGGTACGGCGCAGCACGGCGCTGAGTGGCACCGATACGGCGTCGGCGCCACCGCTGCCGGCCGCCAGCGGCAGCCACAGGCGCGCAAACATGCCCGGCGCCACGCCGGCCAGGCCGGCCGGCAGTTCGGCGCGCAGCGGCACGGTGTGGGTGGCGGCGTCCAACGTGGGCAGCAGCTGCACGCGCGTGGGCGTGACCCATTGCGCGGCGGGCGGCAGGCCGGGTAGCTCGACGCGCGGCAGCTGGCCGGCCACCAGGCGTGCGGCCACCGATTGCGGCACCGACGCGGTGATGCGCAGCGCCGCCGGGTCGTACAGCGTGGCCAGCGGCCGCCCGGGCATGGCCATGTCGCCCAGGGTCACCGGCAGCTCGGCAATGACGCCGGCATAGGGCGCGCGCACCACGTGCAGCCCGGTCTGGGTGCGCGCGGCGCCGGCCTGCGCCAGCTGGGCCTCCAACTGCGCGCGGTTGGCCTTGTAGGCGGATTCGGCGCGCTCCAGCGCGGCCTGGCTGATGTAGTTCTTGGCGTGCAGCTGCTGCTGACGCTCGAAGTCCTTGGTGGCCACTTCCAGCCCGGCGCGCACGGCGCGCGTCTGCGCGTCGCTGGCGGCGGCGGCCTGCTCGGCGCCGCGCGCGTCCAGGCGCATCAGCAGCTGGCCGGCCTTGACGCGGTCGCCCACCTTCACCGGCAGCTCGACCACCGCGCCCGGCACCTGGGCCGCGACGACGGTCTGGCGCAGCGCCTCGACCACACCGTCGAAGCTGGACGAGGCGCTGGCCGCGGCCGACGTGGCCTGCACGCTGGCCAGTTCGGCCGAAGGGGCTGCTGGGGCTGCCGACATCGACAGCCCCGGCGCCAGCGCCATGGTCAGGGCATAGGCCAGCGGCCATGGGTGAAGCTTGAACATGCGATCCCTCTGGGTGGGTGGGGGCCCCGCAGGAAACGGCCTGCGGGCTGGAATGAGAGATATTGTTTGCGCACATGCGCAAATAGTCAAGTAGAATCTTGCGCACCGACCAGCATTGAAAGGCGGGCTGAGGCATGATCGATCCAGACCCCAACACAGCGTGCCAGAGCATGGAAAGTCTTCCCAACGAGGCCTTGGTGCAGGTGGCGGCCTACTTCCAGGCGCTGTCCGAGCCGACGCGCCTGCAGGTGCTGAACCTGTTGCGCCGCCAGGAGCACAGCGTGGGTGACCTGGCCCAGCTGTGCGGCTACAGCTCGGCCAACATCTCGCGCCACCTGGCCCTGCTCACCCAGCACGGCCTGGTCACGCGTGAGGCGCGCGGCAACAGCGCCTACTACCGCATTGCCGACCCCTCGGTGTACGCCTTGTGCGACCTGGTCTGCGGCAGCATCGCGCGCCAGTTCGAGCGCACGGCGCAGGAACACGCCGCCTTCGTCGCCCCCGCCCCCGCCCCGCCGCTGGCGCCGACACCGACACCGGCGCCGGTGTCGCGCCGGCCCGTGCGCCGCCGCTGAAGACCCGGCCCGCGGCCCGCCGCGACCAGCGACCGCAGGGAAACCCCCCTGTGGCGCGGCGCTTTGGCGCTGCGGCTTCTGCATAGAATCGCCGCGCCACCTGACCAAGGCCCCGCGACGTGCTCCATTCCGTCAGCCTGTTCGTCTCGCTCTACCTCTTCTGGCTGCTGCTGTCGGGCTTCTTCACGCCTTTCCTGATGTCGGCGGGTGCGGGCTGCGCGCTGGCGGTGGTGCTGTTCGCGCGGCGCATGGCCGTGGTCGACCAGGAGGGCCACCCGGTGCACATGCTGCGGGCCATCGTTCTGTACTGGCCCTGGCTGGTAAAGGAAATCGCCAAATCGGGCTGGACCGTGGCGCGCATCATCCTCGACCCGCGCCTGCCCATCAGCCCGACGCTGGTGCGCTTCAAGCCGACGCAAAAGACCAATGTCGGCCTGGTGCTGCACGCCCAGTCCATCACCCTCACGCCGGGCACCATCACGGTCGAAGGCTGGCCGCATGAGTTTCTGGTGCACGGCCTCACGCGCGAGGGCGCCGAAGGCGTGATCGACAGCGAGATGGACCGCCGCGTCACGGACTGCGAGGGCCGCCGCTGATGTTTGCCGTGGCCGCCCTGGCGCTGCTGGCCACGCTGGCCCTGGTGCTGGTGCGCGCCACGCTGGGCCCGACGCTGTTCGACCGCGCGCTGGCGGCCAATTCGGTGGGCACGGTGGCCATGCTGCTGCTGGCGGTGATGGGCTTCCTGGGCGGCCGGCCCGAGTTCCTGGACCTGGCCATCGTCTACGGCCTGCTCAACGTGGTGGGCACCATCGCCGTGCTCAAGTACTTCCGCAAGGGCGACCTGGGCGACCCCGGTCTGGACGAGGACGCGGCCCGATGAAGCTGGCGCTGGACCTGGTGAGCTGGGCCTGCCTGGTGCTGGGCGGCGGCTTTTGCGTGCTGGGCGCCGTGGGCATGCTGCGCATGCCGGACTTCTACACGCGCATGCACGCCTCCAGCGTGATCGAAACGCTGGGCGCCGGTCTCATCCTGCTGGGCCTGGCACTGCAGGCCGGCCCCACGCTGGTGACGGTCAAGCTGTTCTTCGTGGCCCTGCTGATCTTCTTCGTCAGCCCCACGGCCACGCATGCGCTGGCGCGCGCGGCCATGGTTCGTGGCCTCAAGCCGCTGCTGCACGAACCGGGGAGCCCGCCATCGAAGCCCTGATCATCAACTCGCTGCTGGTCATGATGGCGGTCACGGTGTGGGTGATCGCGCGCAGCCGCAACCTCTTCGGCGTGATCGTGCTGGGCGGGCTGTACAGCTTTCTGATGGCCACGGTGCTGGTGGCCATGGACGCGGTGGACGTGGCCATGACCGAGGCCTCGGTCGGCGCCGGCATCTCCACCGTGCTCTTCCTGACCGCGCTGTTCCTGTGCAAGAGCGAGGAAGCGCGCCCGCTGCACCGGCCCTGGGTGCCGCTGCTGATGTCGCTGGCCACCGGCGGCCTGCTGGTCTACGGCATGCTCGGCCTGCCGGGGTTCTCGGACCCCGCCGCGCCCATCCACACCCACGTGGTGCCGCGCTACCTGAACGAGATGAAGCAGGAGGTCGACCTGCCCAACGTCGTCACCGTCGTGCTGGCCAGCTACCGCGGCTACGACACGCTGGGCGAGACCACGGTGGTTTTCACCGCCGGGGCCGGCGTGGTGGCGCTGCTGCGACGCCGCCGCAAGAGCAGTGACGCCAACACCACGCAGGGGGGCACGCTGTGAGGAGCGACCTGATCCTGCGCGTCATCGCCAAGCTGCTGCTGCCCTTCATCCTGCTGTTTGCGCTGTACGTGCAGTTCCACGGCGAACTGGGCCCGGGCGGCGGTTTCCAGGCCGGCGTGATCCTGGCCGCGGCGGTGATCTTCTACAGCCTGATCTACGGCCTGGCCGACGCCCGCCGTCTGGTGCCCGAGCCGCTGGTCGAATCGATGATGGCCATCGGCGTGCTCATCTACGGCGGCGTGGGCGTGGCCGGGCTGCTGCTGGGCGGCAACTTCCTCGACTACTTCGTGCTCGACCGCAACTCTGTGATGGGCCAGCACCGCGGCATCTTCTGGGTCGAGGTGGGCGTGGCCGTCACCGTGTCGGGCGTGATGCTCAAGATCTTCTACATGTTCGCCGACCGCGGCAAGGCGGACGACGAGTGAGCACGCCCCCGGCAGCGCGCGGCACCAGGGCGCCCGCATGAAGCAGCTGTTCACCAGCCACTTCAGCTTCTTCATCACGGTGTTCCTGATGATGGCCGGGCTGTTCATCGTCATCGCCCGCGGCAACCTCATCAAGAAGCTGGTGGGGCTGGGCATCTTCCAGACCTCGGTCTACCTGCTGTACATCGCACCGGGCAAGCTGGTGGGCGGCACGGCGCCCATCCTCAGCGACGCGTTCACGGTCTACTCCAACCCGCTGCCGCACGTGCTGATCCTGACCGCCATCGTGGTGGGCGTGGCCACGCTGGCGCTGGGCCTGGCGCTGGTGGTGCGCATCCGTGAGGCCTACGGCAGCATCGAGGAAGACGACATCCTCAGCCTGGACGCCGGCCGCACGCGCGCCGAGCGCGAAGAATGAGCCTCGCGGCCCATCTGCCTGCGCTGCAGGTCGTCGTGCCCCTGCTCGCCGCGCCGCTGGCGGTGCTGCTGCGCCAGCGCCACCTGGCCTTCGGCGTGGCGCTGGCGGCCAGCTGGGCGTCGCTGGCCATCGCCATCGCACTGTGGTTGCGCGTGGCCGATGCAGGCACCATTTCGTACGCCATCGGCAACTGGCCACCGCCCTGGGGCATCGAGTACCGCGTCGACAGCCTCAGCGCCTTCGTGCTGGTGCTGGTCACGGGCGTGGCCGCCGTGGTGCTGCCCTACAGCCGCGCCAGCATCGTGGACGAGGTGCCGGCGCAGCAGCACTACCTGTTCCACACCATGTTCCTGCTGTGCCTGGCGGGGCTGCTGGGCATCACCATCACCGGCGACGCCTTCAACGTCTTCGTCTTCCTCGAGGTCTCTTCACTGTCGACCTACGTGCTCATCGCGCTGGGGCGTGACCGGCGCGCGCTGGTGGCTTCCTACCAGTACCTGATCATGGGCACCATCGGTGCCACCTTCTTCGTCATCGGCGTCGGCCTGCTGTACCTGATGACGGGCACGCTCAACATGGCCGACATGGGCCAGCGCCTGGCCGCGGTGGAGGGCTCGCGGCCGGTGCTGGCGGGTCTGGCCTTCCTGACGGTGGGCATCTCGCTCAAGGCGGCGCTGTTCCCGCTGCACCAGTGGCTGCCCAACGCCTACAGCTACGCGCCCTCGGCGGTCACGGCGCTTCTGGCGGCCACGGCCACCAAGGTGGCCGTGTACGTGCTGCTGCGCTTCTACTTCACGGTGTTCGGCCAGGCCGCGGTGTTCGACGCATCGGCGCTGCAGCAGATGCTGCTGGTGATGGCGCTGGCGGCCATGTTCCTGGCGTCGGCCGTGGCCATCTTCCAGTCCGACCTGAAGCGCCTGTTCGCCTACTCCAGCGTGGGCCAGATCGGCTACATCGTGCTCGGCGTCTCGCTGCACTCGCAGGCCGGCCTCACGGCCAGCGTGCTGCACCTGTTCAACCACGGCGTGACCAAGGGCGCGATCTTCCTGCTGCTGGGCGGCGTGGCCCTGGTCATGGGTGGCACCAGCCTGGCGCGCGTGCAGGGCCTGGGTCGGCGCATGCCCTGGACCAGCGCCGGCATCGTGCTGGCCGGGTTGTCGCTGATCGGCGTGCCGGGCACGGCCGGCTTCATCAGCAAGTGGTACCTGCTGCTGGCCGCGCTGCAGGAAGGCCGCTGGGCGCTGGTGTTCCTGATCGTCGGCTCGTCGCTGCTGGCCGTGGCCTATGTCTGGCGCTTCGTCGAAGCCGCCTACTTCCGCGCGCCGCGTCAGGACATCGACCCTGACACGCGCCTGCCGCTGGGCATGGCGCTGCCGGCGGCGCTGATGGTGGCGGCCACGTTGTACTTCGGTCTGGACACCTCGTTCACCGTGGCATCGGCCAGCCAGGCGGCGGCCGATCTGCTGGGGGGCGCGCGCTGATGCTGGCGCCTGAACACGCCATCGCCGCGGCGCTGCTGGTGCCCACGGCCGGCGCGCTGCTCATCGCCGCCGCCGGGCGCAGCCCCAATTTGCGCGAAGCCGTCACCGGCGTGACCGCGCTGGCGCTGCTGGGCTGCGTGCTCAGCCTGCTGGGCCCGGTGCTGGGCGGCGCGCGGCCGGCGCTGGCGCTGTGGGCGGTGTTGCCCGGGCTCCAGATTGCTTTCAAGGTCGAGCCCCTGGGCATGCTGTTCGCGCTCATCGCCTCGGGGCTGTGGATCGTCAACTCGCTGTACTCGGTGGGCTACATGCGCGGCAACGCCGAGGCCCACCAGACGCGCTTCTACGTGTGCTTCGCGCTGTCGCTGGCCGCGACCATGGGCATCGCCTTCGCAGGCAACCTGTTCACGCTGTTCATCTTCTATGAAGTGCTGACGCTGGTCACCTACCCGCTGGTCACGCACCACGGCACCGACAAGGCGCGCCAGGGCGGCCGCACCTACCTGGGCCTGCTGATGGGCACGTCCATCGTCTTCCTGCTGCCGGCACTGGTGTTCATCTGGTACCTGGCCGGCACCACCGACTTCACCCCCGGCGGCATCCTGGCCGGCAAGCTGGGCCACGCCGAGCTGGCCGGGTTGCTGGCGCTTTGCATGTTCGGCATCGGCAAGGCGGCGCTGATGCCGGTGCACCGGTGGTTGCCCGCAGCCATGGTGGCACCCACGCCGGTGTCGGCGCTGTTGCACGCGGTGGCGGTGGTCAAGGCCGGTGTCTTCACCGTGGTGAAGGTGATCGTCTACATCTTCGGCGTGGACAACCTGGCCGGCGCGGGCATCAGCGGGGCGGCCGACTGGCTGGTGGTGGTGGCCGGTTTCACCATCGTCAGCGCCTCGGTGGTGGCACTGGGGGCCGACAACCTGAAGCGCCGCCTGGCCTATTCCACGGTCAGCCAGCTGTCCTACGTGATCATGGCGGCGGCGCTGCTGGCGCCGTTGTCGCTGGTGGGCGCGGTGCTGCACATCGCCGCGCACGCGGTGGGCAAGATCACGCTGTTCTTCGCCGCCGGGGCCATCTACACCGCGGCACACAAGACCGAGGTCAGCCAGCTCGACGGCATCGGCCGGCGCATGCCCTGGACCATGGGCGCCTTCACCATCGCCGCGCTGTCGATGATCGGTCTGCCGCCGGCGGTGGGCTTCGTCTCCAAGTGGTACATGCTGTCGGGCGCGATGACGGCGCAGCACTGGCCGGCGGTGGCGGTCATCGTCGCCAGCACGCTGCTCAACGCCGGGTACTTCCTGCCCATCGTCTACCGCGCCTTCTTCGTGGCGCCGCCGGCTGACGATCACCCGCACGGCGAAGCGCCGTGGCCCATGGTGCTGGCGCTGAGCGTCACCGCCGCGGCCACGCTGGCACTGTTCTTCCTGCCCGATGTGCCGCTGGCGCTGGCGCGGCAGACGCTGGCACCCTGAAACCGGAGGCCGCCGCATGGACACCCGACCCGCAGCAACGCATTGGCTGGACGACCCGCGCAACGTCAAGCGACTGTGGCGCGGCTTTCTGGTGGTGCTGGCGCTCACGGTGCTGGCCGGGCTGGTGGTGCCGATGCACCCACACTTTGCGATCGAGGCGCTGTTCGGCTTCAGCGCCTGGTTCGGTTTCCTGGCCTGCGCGGCCATGATCGTCGTGGCCAAGGGCCTGGCGCTGCTGCTCAAGCGGCCCGACAGCTACTACGAGCGCCGCGATGACTGATCTGCACCTGCACCCCGGCCTGGTGCTGATAGGCGGTGCGCTGCTGCTGCCGCTGCTGCGCGGCGCGCTGCGCTCGGCTGCCATCGTGGCGCTGCCGCTGCTGGCGCTGGCGCTGGTGTGGAAACTGGGCGACGGGCCGCTGTGGCAGGTGCAGTTTCTCGAGCACACGCTCACGCCGCTGCAGGGCGACAAGCTGTCGCGCCTGTTCGCCACCATCTTTGCGCTCATGGCTGCGGGCGGCGGGCTGTTTGCGCTGGGGCAGAAGAGCCGGGTCGAGGTGCCCGCGGCCTTTGTCTACGCCGGCTCGGCCATGGGCGTGGCCCTGGCCGGTGATCTGGTCACGGTGTTCGTGTTCTGGGAGCTGATGGCCGTGGGCTCGACCCTGGTGCTGTGGAGCCAGGGCGAGCAGCCGGCCTACCGCGCCGCGCGCCGCTACCTGATGATCCACCTGGCCGGCGGCGTGATCCTGTTTGCCGGCGTCACCGGCCACATCGCCCAGACCGGCAGCGTGGCCTTCACGCGCATGGCGCCCGACAGCATCGCGCAGGTTCTCATCCTCATCGGCTTTCTGGTCAACGCGGGCGCGCCGCCGCTGTCGGCCTGGCTGCCAGACGCCTACCCCGAGGCCTCTTACAGCGGCACGGTCTTCCTCTCGGCCTTCACCACCAAGACGGCGGTCTACGTGCTCATCCGCGGCTTCCCGGGCACCGAGGTGCTGATCTGGGTGGGGCTGTTCATGGTGTTCTACGGCATCGTCTACGCGCTGCTCGAAAACGACATGCGGCGCATCCTGGCCTACTCCATCGTCAACCAGGTCGGCTTCATGATCGCCGGCATCGGCATCGGCACCGAGATGGCGCTCAACGGCGCCGCGGCCCACGCCTTCACGCACATCATCTACAAGGCGCTGCTGCTGATGTCGGCCGGCTCGGTGCTGCTGATGACGGGGCGGCGCAAGTGCTCCGAGCTGGGCGGGCTGTTCCACACCATGCCGCTGACCACCGTGTGCGGCACGATCGGGGCGCTGGCGATCTCGTCGTTCCCGCTCACGTCGGGCTTCGTCTCCAAGAGCATGGTCTCGCAGGCCGCGGCCGACGGGCATCTGCTCACGGTGTGGCTGCTGCTCACGGCGGCCTCGGCCGGGGTGTTCTTGCACGCCGGCATCAAGTTCCCGTGGTTCGTGTTCTTCCAGAAGGACAGCGGCCTGCGTCCGGCCGAGCCGCCAGCGCCCATGCGCTGGGCCATGCTGGCCTTCGCGTTCCTGTGCATCGCGCTGGGCGTGTGGGCCGAGCCGCTGTACGCGCTGCTGCCCTACCCGGTGAAGTACGAGCCCTACACCTGGGCGCACGTGCTGAGCCAGCTGCAGCTGCTGCTGTTCTCGGGCCTGGCCTTCTTCGTGATGCTGCCTTACCTGAAGCGCACTCTCACCATCACGCTGGACACCGACTGGCTCTGGCGCCGCCTGCTGCCGGGCTTCGTGCGGCGCCTGCGTGGTGCCGGTGCCGTGATCGGCCCGCCGCTGGACCAACTGCAGGGCCGCGCCAGCGCGGGCCTCGTGGTCGGCTTGAAGCGCTACGTGGGGCGCGAGGGCCGCCTGGCCAACACCTGGGCCGTGCGCAGCATGGCGCTGTGGGTGGTGGTGCTGATGCTGGGCTACCTGCTGCTGTTCTACGTCTGAGCGGCCTTCAGCGGCTGGCCGCCTGGGCGATAGTGGCTGGCGAGGCCGCATCGCGTGGCCCTGCCAGCCCCGGTGCGGACGGCTGCTGGATCAGCTCCACCACCTGGGCGCCGGCCGTCAGCGTGGTGTCGTCCATGCAGATCAGCTGGCCCTGCACCACCGCGCCCAGCTCCATCTGCAGGCGCCGGTAGCGCAGCGTGCCGGTGATGCGTGCGCCGGCCTGCAACTCGACGAACTGCTCGACATCGATGTCGCCCTTGATGCTGCCGCTGATCAGCGCGTTGCCGCAGCGCACGCTGCCCTCGATCACGCCGCTGGCCGACAGCACCAGCAGTGCCGGCGTGCCGCCGTCGCCGCCCAGGCCGTTGATGCGCCCGCGCACGCGGCCGTCGATGCGCAGGCCGCGGCTGAAGACCAGGTCGCCGTCGAGTTGCACGTCCTCGGCCACCAGGCTGGACAGTTGCGTGAGCTTGATCGCGTTCTGCTGTTTGGGTCTACCGAACATGGCGCCTTCTAGGGTTTGGTTTCGCGCGCGCGCCGGAAGAAGGTCAGTTCCTCCTGGCTCGCCCGCAACTGTTGGTTGAGGCTGTCGATCTGGCGTTCCAGCTCTTGCGCATGGGCTTCGGACAGCATCAGCGCCAGGCGTTGCTGATCGCTCAGCTGCTGCCAGTGTTCGCGCTCGGCCGTGTCGGCTGCGGGCAGCACCAGCGCCAGCGTGGCTGCTGCGCCCGCACCGGCTGCCAACGCCAGGGCCAGTGCCAGCCCCAGGCGGCCGCGCCCGCGCGGCGCGCTGGCCACCACCAGGCCCGGGCCGGTGAGTCGGCGCGTGACCGGGTGCAGAAGGCGGCGCAGCATGGGCGGCTGCGCTCAGCGCTGGGCAAATGTGCGTGGGCCCGGGTCGCGCTGGCCCAGGTAGCGCCGCGGGTCCACCGGCACGCCGCCCTTGAGCACCTCGAAGTGCAGGTGCGGCCCGGTCGAGCGCCCGGTGGAGCCCACGCGCGCGATCAGCTCGCCCGGTGCCACCACTTCGCCCGTGCGCACCAGCAGCGCCGAGGCGTGGGCGTAGCGCGTGCGCAGGCCGTTGCCGTGATCGATTTCCACCGTCAGGCCGAACTCCGGCCGCGGCCCGGCGACGTCCACGCGCCCGCCGGCCGCGGCCAGGATGGGCGTGCCGGCCGGCGCCGAGAAATCCACCCCGGCGTGGAAGGCGTGGGCCTGGGTGAAGGGGTCGCGGCGATTGCCGAAGGGCGAAACCAGGTCGCCTTCGGCCACCGGCCAGCGGCTGGGCAGGCGCAGCAAGTCGGCCTGGCGCAGCGCCACGGCGTCGGAGACGCGGGCGATGTGGCGGTCCAGGCGTTCGAGCTGCTCGTCCAGCGTGCCGGCCTCGTCCAGCCCCGGCAGCGCCAGCGGCTGCGCCTGCAGCAGCGGGCCGCCGGCCCCCGGCGCCGTGCGCTCTTCGGCCGGGCGCGTGCCGGCGCCGCGGCGTTGCGGCGCCGAGGCCTGGTCCGCCGGCTGCAGGCCCATGCGCTGGCCCAGCTGCGTGGCCTGGCTTTCCAGGCGGAACAGCCGGCCCGACAGTGCGCCCAGCTGCTCCAGCGTGAACAGCTGCGTCGGCGCGTCCACCACGGCCTGCGCCAGGGGCGGTTCGGCCCCGCGTGTGGTCTGCGCCGCGATCCAGTAGCCGGCCGAGCCGCCTGCCACCAGCAGGGTCAGCGCGGCCAGCGCCGCGGCGGCCGCGATGCGGCGCGCCGACAGCGTGTGCACACGCGAGCCCTTGCGGGCGGCAATCATCACGAAAGACAAGCCTGACTCCTTGGCAAGCAGCCGACCGGGCCGCGAGCGATCCTAGGGTCAGGCCCACCGGTCGCCGGCCGGGCGGGTGCAACGCTTTGTGTGCCCTGCGCCGCGCTCCGACGGGGGGCACGCGCGGCGGCGGTCGCTTTCGGCAACCTCCGTTACCGGACTTCGGCCGCAGCGCGGCGCACGAAGGCCTCGAAGGCCGCCGCGGGCAGCGGCCTGCTGACCAGGTAGCCCTGCACCTCGTCACAGCCCTGGGCGCGCAGGAAATCGCGCTGCTGGGCGGTCTCCACGCCCTCGGCGATGGTGCGCAGGCCCAGGCTGTGCGCCAGCTTGACGATGGCGATGACGATCTGCTGGTCCTCCGGGTCGGCGCCCAGGTCCTGGACGAAGGACTGATCGATCTTCAGGGTGTGCACCTTGAAACGCTTGAGGTAGCTGAGCGAGGAATAGCCGGTGCCGAAGTCGTCGATGGAGATGCGCAGCCCGCGGCCGGCCAGGTCGTCCAGCACCTTGACGGCGGCGCGCGGGTTGTGCATGGCCACGGCCTCGGTCAGCTCCAGGCCCAGGCAGCCGGGCGGCACGCCGGCCTCGGCCACGGCGCGGCCCACCAGCTCGGGCAGCTGCGCCTGGCGGAACTGCGCCGCCGACACGTTGACCGAGACCACCAGCGGCGGCAGCCCCTGGTCGATCCAGGCGCGGGCCTGGGCCAGGGCCTGGCGCAGCACCCACTCGCCGATGGGCAGGATCAGGCCGTTGGCCTCGGCGATGGGGATGAACTCGGCCGGCGACACCGCGCCCAGTTGCGGATGGTGCCAGCGCAGCAAGGCCTCGGCGCCGATGATGCGGCCGCTGTCCAGCGCCACCTGCGGCTGGTAGTGCAGTGCGAACTGGCCCTGCTCCAGCGCCTGGTGCAGCGCCGTGGACAGCGCCAGCGTGCGCGCCGAACGCTGCTGCATCTCGGCGGTGAAGAAGCGGTAGTCGTTGCGGCTGTCGCGCTTGACCTGGTACATCGCGGCATCGGCGCGCTGCGACAGCGTGTCCATGTCGCCGCCGTCCTCGGGGTACATGGCGATGCCGATCGAGGCCGAGATGCGCAGCTCCTGGCTGCCCACGCGCAGCGGCTGGCCGATGGCCTGCAGCAGCCGCACGGCGGTGCGCGTCGCGCCTTCGGCGTCGGTCTGCGGCAGCACCAGGATGAACTCGTCGCCGCCCAGGCGCGACACCGTGTCGCTGGCGCGCATGCCCGCCGACAGGCGCCGCGCCACCTCGACCAGCAGCAGGTCGCCGACCTCGTGGCCCAGGCCATCGTTGATGTCCTTGAAGTGGTCGATGTCCAGAAAGACCACGGCCAGCGGCTGCGCGTGGTGGGTGGACAGGTTGAGCGCGTACTCGAAGCGCTCTTTCAGGTGCGCGCGGTTGGGCAGCCCTGTGAGCTGGTCGAACAGCGCCAGCTGGCGGATCTGTGCCTCGGCTTTCTTGCGCTCGGAGATGTCGCGCGTCACGCCGCGCAGCTCGACGCGGCCGGTGCGCGGGTGGCGCACCAGGCTGCTGACGACTTCGGTCCAGACCGTCCCGCCGTCCTTGCAGGGCTGTTCCAGCTCCTGCACGGTGACATCGTGCGCGCTGCGCCGGCCGGCCTCGAAGTCGGCCGCGTTGGCGGCCACGACGCGGCGCATCTGCGCCGCGCTCGCGGCCGTGAGCGCGGCTTCCAGGGGCTGGGCCATGACCTCCTCGGCGCTGTAGCCGCGCAGGCGCTGCACCGAGGGGCTGACATACAGGAAGCGCAGGGTCTGCGGGTCCAGCGTCCAGATCACGTCGCGGATGTTCTCGGTGATCTCGCGGTACTTCTCCTCGCTCAGCACGATGGCTTCGGCCATGCGCTCGCGTTCGGCGGCCTGGCTGAAACGCTCGAGGCCGGCGTCGATGTCGGCGGTCATCTGCACCAGCAGGGCCTGTGCGTCGGCGTCGAAGGCCGGGCGTTCGCGCGCGCACAGGGTGAGCGCGCCCATGACCCGGCCGCCACGGTGCAGCGGCAGCGCGGCCACACCAGTCCAACCCTGCGCTTGCGCCCGGTCCTGCCAGGGCTCGTGCCGCGCCTGCCCGCTGCAGTCCTGGCACCACACCGGGCGGTCCTCGCGCATGGCGGTTTGCGCCGGTTCGTGGGCACTGGCGTCGGTGGCATCGATGTCTGGCGGCAGGCCGTCCGGGCCGCTGGAGCCCTGGCCGTGGCAGGCCACCGGCTGCAGCTTCCCCTGCGCGTCGAGCTCGCCGATCCACGCCAGCCCCAGGCCGCCGTAGACCACCGCGTCGTGGCACACGCGCTGCAGCAGCCCGGCCTGGTCGGTGCACTGCGCCACCGCCTGGTTGCAGTGGCTCAGCGTCTGGTACAGGCGGCTCAGGCGCTGCGCGCGCGCCTCGGCCTGCTTGCGCGGCGTGATGTCGCGCGAGAGCGCCACGAACTGCGGCGGCCCGCCGGCGTCGGCGGGCTTGCGCGCCACCGACAGTTCAAACCACAGCGGCTCGGGTTGCAGCGGCAGCAGGAACTGCCGGCCGGATGAGAAGCCGCTGCGCTCGGCCTCTTGCAGCGCGGCCATGCAGACCTCGGCGGCCGCGGGCGGCAGCACCTCGGCCAGGTTGTGGCCTGGCAGCGACTCGGCCGGCGCCGCCAACTGCTCCGGACGCGCCGCGTGCACCGTCAGGATGCGGCCGTCCAGGTCGACCTCGAACATCAGGTCGGGGATGGCGTGCAGCGTCGCGCCGAGCCGGTGGTTGACGCTCACCAGCTGGCGCGTCTTGGCCCGCACCTGCTGGCGCAGCAGCAGCACGCCGGCCGTCAGCGCCAGGCCCAGGCCGGCCAGCACGGCCAGCAGCGTGCGCACGGGCCCCGGAACCAGAACCGGTGGCTCGGCGCCGCCCCACTTTCTGACGATGTCGAAGTAGGGCGAGCCGGCCGCGTTCTGCCAGGCCTGCAGGTGCACGTCGATGCGCGCCAGCACCGCGGCCTGGCGGCCTGCCGCGGCGGCATAGAACAGGCGCGAAGGCAGGAAGACGATGGGCGTCTCGACCAGCCGATAGCCGGCGGCCTTGTAGCCGCCGTATTGGTAGCTGGCCGCCGCGGCGTCGGCCTGCCCGCTGGCCGCCATCTCGAAGGCCGCGTCCACCGTGGGCGTCGTGACCACCTCGAACGAAATGTCGAAGTCCTTGACCATGGCTTGCAGCGCCTGCTGCTGGATGCTGCCTTCGAGCAGGGCCACGCGCTTGCCCTGGAGGTCGAGGATGGAACCCAGGGTCACGTCCTGGCGGCGGTAGACCTGCGACCAGCTGGACAGCGCCGGGACACGGTGAAAATCGAAACGCAGGTCGCGCTCGGCCGAGTAGGCTACGTCGGGCATCAGGTCGATGGCGCCGGACTCGAGCTGCCGCAGGCAGTCCAGCCATTCGCAGCGCACGAAGGCCAGCTGCCAGCCCTCGCGCTCGGCGATGGCGCGCAGCAGCTCGACCAGCATGCCGCTGGGCGTGCCGTCGGCGGCACTGAAAAGCTTGGGCGGGTTCTCGTACAGGCCCACGCGCAGGGTGGGCGCCGGCTGCGCCTGCGCCAGCGCGGCCACCAAAGCCAGCAGCAGGGCAAGCCCTTGCAGCAGGCGCCCTGAAAAGGGTAGCGGCGGGCGTGACGGGCGGTACGAGGTGCGCAAGTGGGGAACTACAGGAGGGCGCAGCGTGCGCCACGGCGAGCGCCGGGCGCTGCGCATCCTCAGCATATCGGACTCTGCGGGTCGGGCCTTGAGTCTTGGGCCTGCAGCCCGAACCGGCGGCGGTTGATGGCTGTCAAGCGCGGGGCAGCGCGCTGCGGCTATGCTCTGGCCCGTGACTGACCGCCGCCGCCCGGGCTAGCCTGCCCCATGTTCACCTCGCGCAAGCCGCTTCGCAGCCTGGCCCGCCTGATGCTGGCGCTGTGGCTGTGCGTGCTGTCGCTGGGTGCGGCGCATGCCTGCGTGGTGGCGCACCAGTTGCACGCAGCAGCAGCGGCCGTTCCCTGCCCGGCGCACCCGGCCCAGCATGAGGCTGGCCCGGCCGCTGACGTCGGCGAAGAACTGGCGCTCTCGCATGCCGCGCAACTGGCCTGCGAGAGCTTCTGCGACGCCGAAGCCACCGGCACGCCCTCGGGCGCCTCCAGCCTGCAGCAGGCGGCTGCTGCCAGCGTGGTCTGGCTGGCGCCGCCGCCCACGTCGCTGCTGGCCCCGCAGGCGCTGCACGCACCCACCGCGGCCACCTGGCCCGGCCAGCCTCTGGCGCGCACCCGCGTGCCGGTGGCCATCGCCTTTCTGCGCCTGACGCTCTAGCGCCCCCGGCGCGCCGGCGTTTCGCCGTCGCGCCCCTCGATAGCCGCCGCCCTCCACCGTGAGGGCCCCATCGAGCGTTCAAGGGGAGCACCCCATGTTTCATTCCCAGCGGCTGCGTTCAGCCGCACTGGCCGCCTTGCTGGCCTTGTCCCTGCCGCAGGTGCGCGCCGCCGAACTCGGCGCCGATGTCGACAGCCTGCTCGAACACGCCCGCGCGCAAAGCCCGGAACTGGCCGCGATGCGCCACGAGGCGGCCGCCGCCGCCGAGCGCGTGCAGCCGGCCGGCGCGCTGCCCGACCCCATGTTCCGCGTCGAGATGATGGACGTGAACGAGCGCGGCCTGGGCGAGCGCCCCTCGCCGCTGCCCTGGAAAGTGGGCGAGACCAAGTACACGCTGCTGCAGAACTTTCCGGCCTGGGGCAAGCGCGGCCTGCAGCGCGATGTGGCCGGTGCCCAGCTGCAGCAGGCGCAGGCGCGCAGCGCCGCCGCCTGGGCCGAGATCGCCGCCAAGCTGAAGACCAGCTACGCCCAGTACTACCTGGCGGCCGGCAACGAACGCCTGGCGCGCGAGATCCTGGCGCTGATGGCGCAGCTGGAGCAGATCGCCCAGGTGCGCTACGCCGGTGGCCTGGTGGCGCAGCAGGACGCCATCCGCGCGCAACTGGAGCAGACGGCCATGCGCGCCGAGCTGATCGCGCTGGAGCAGGACAAGCGCATGCTGCGCGCGCGCCTGAACGCGCTGCTCAACCGCGACGCCGCCGCGCCGCTGGCCGAGCCGCAGGCGCTGCGCCTGCTGCCCGATATGGGCGTGCTCGACGCCCAGGCGCTGGCCCAGCGCGCACGCGACGCCAACCCCGCGCTGCAGGCCGAACAGGCCGGCCTGCTGGGCGCCGAGCGCCAGCGCGCGCTGACGCTGCGCAACCGCTGGCCCGACGTGCAGGTGGGCGTGTCGCCCACGCAGATGGGCTCGAAGATCGTTTCGTGGGCGCTGATGGTCGAGATCAACATCCCGCTTCAGCGGGACACGCGCCGCGCGCAGGAGCGTGAGTCGGAAGCCATGGTCGAGGCGGCGCGCGCCCGCACCCAGGCCCTGGCCAGCCAGCTGCTGGGCGAGATGGGCGAGAACCTGGCGGGGCTGGATGCCTCGCGCCGCAGCCAGGCGTTGATCAGCACGCAGCTGCTGCCGCAGTCCGAGCTGAGCCTGCGTTCGGCCCAGGCCGCCTACGAGAACGGCAAGGCCGATTTCGCCACGCTGCTGGACGCCCAGCGGCAGATCCGCAAGGCCCGGCAAGACCTGCTCAAGGCCCAGGTCGACGCGC
>LNFM01001156.1_pt1 | contig 84805 bp, 64 predicted proteins | sample 596031 | NCBI WGS metagenome assembly LNFM01 (sample SAMN04254537, study PRJNA301005) | activated carbon metagenome | isolation source: dual media filters at the Ann Arbor, Michigan drinking water treatment plant | place: USA: Ann Arbor | reverse complement strand
GGCTGATCCGTGCCGTACCGCTGTCGATCACATAGCGGATGCCCGGCACGGTGAGCGAGGTTTCCGCGACGTTGGTGGCGAGCACTATTTTGCGTGCGCCCATGGGCGCGAAAATCTTCTGCTGCTCGGCCGGGGTCAGCCGCGCATACAGCGGCAGCACTTCAGTCAGGCGCAGGTTGGCCTTGCGCAGCACCTCGGCGGCGTCGCGAATCTCGCGCTCGCCGGGCAGGAACACCAGGATGTCACCAGGGCGTTTACCTTCGGCTTTCTCGAAGGCGCTGATCTCATCCAGGGTGGCGAGAATCGCCTGGTCGACCGACAGGTCTTCTTCGACGCGGTTGCCGTCTTCGTCCTGCTCAGCCGCCAGCGGCCGGTACCAGGTGTCCACCGGGAAGGTGCGGCCGGACACCTCAACAATAGGCGCACCGCCGAAGTGCTCGGAGAAGCGCTGCAGGTCGATGGTCGCCGAGGTGATGATCAGCTTGAGATCAGGCCGGCGCACCAGCAGGGTTTTCAGAAAGCCCAGCAGGAAGTCGATGTTCAGGCTGCGTTCGTGGGCTTCGTCGACGATGATGGTGTCGTACTTTTCCAGGTAACGGTCGTGCTGGGTCTCGGCCAGCAGGATGCCGTCAGTCATCAGCTTGATCAGGCTGCGCTCGTTGCTCTGGTCCTCGAAACGCACCTGATAGCCGACCAGTTCGCCCAGCGGCGTGCCAATCTCTTCCGCCACTCGCGTGGCCACGCTGCGCGCGGCCAGGCGCCGTGGTTGGGTGTGGCCGATCAAGCCCTGCACGCCGCGGCCCAGCTCCAGGCAGATTTTCGGTAACTGGGTGGTCTTGCCCGAGCCGGTTTCCCCGGCAATCACCACCACCTGATGCGCGGCGATGGCGGCTTTGATCTCGTCGCGCTTGGCGGCAATCGGCAAGGTATCGTCATAGCGCATGGCCGGCACGCTCAAGCGGCGCGCCTCGACCTTGGCCACCGACGCCTCGAAGCGCTGCAGCCACTGCGCCAGCTTGGCCTCGTCCACCGGCGTCTGCTTGCGCAGCTCGTGCAACTGCCGACGCAGGCGATGGCGGTCGGCGAACAGCGCTTGATCGAGGTTCTTCAGCAGGCGGTCAACGGCGGGCGTGGCATCGGTCATCGGGCTATCGCGGGGAATTTCGGGGGGAGCGATTGTCGCAGATTTGCTCTGCTTCGTCCGGCTCAGCGCTGACAGGCACGCCGGTACTCCCCCGGCGCCACGCCATAGGCGCGCTTGAACTGGCGGTTGAGGTGGCTCTGGTCGCTAAAGCCCAGTTGCAGGGCCACTCCAAGTGGCGCGCAGCCTTGGCGCAACAGGGCCCGCGCCTGCTCCAGGCGGCGTTGTTGTAACCAGGCGTGGGGCGGCAGGCCGGTGGCGCGGCGGAATACGCGGGCGAAGTGAAACGGCGACAGGTTGACTGTGGCGGCCAGTGCCTCCAGTGACGGCGGCGCAGCGAGCTGGCTGGCCAGCAGCTCTTTGGCCCGGGCCACCGCGCGCGGCTCTTGGCCGGGTTGCTTTGGCGCGGGTAAGCGTCCATAGCGTTGCAGCAACTCAAGCATCACGTCGCGCCATTGGGTCTGGCGCTGCAAGGCATCGGCTTGCACAGGCTGGGCTTCGTTGGCTGCGGGTGTTTCGAGCACGCGATGCAAGGCGCCAAGACGCAACGCCAGGCCGGGGTCATGGTGCACGCTGTCGTGAAACATCAACGGCGTGTCGCACGGCATGTCCAGCTCGGCCAGCAGGCTCTCGAAGCTGCCGGGCTGCGGATAGAACACCCGGTAGCGCCAGCCCTGCTCAACGCCTTTGGAGCCAGTGTGCACCTCGTCAGGGTTGAGCAGCGCAATGCTGCCGGCGCCCGCCAGGTGCTCGGCACCGCGGTAGCGATAGCGCTCGGCGCCGGCTTCAAGCACAGCGATGACGTGGCTGTCGTGCACATGGGGCGCGTAGCGGTGCTCGATAAAGCGCGCCGACAATAGCTCAAGGCCGTGCAGGTCCTCACTGGTACTAAAAGTGGCGTGCTCGTCGGGGCTCAAGGGTTCCATGCTCAAGCCCCGATACGCGCAGCCAACGCTTGACGCACCTGAGGCCACTCATGGTCAGTGATGCTGAACAGCACACTGTCATCCAAACGACCGTCGGCCAGGCGCCGATGATTGCGTAGCACACCTTCACGCTGTGCGCCGAGTTTTTCGATGGCGCGTTGTGAGCGCAGGTTGCTGGCAGCGGTTTTGAGCTGCACGCGGACCATCTGCCAGTGCTCAAAGGCATGGGTCAGCATCAGGTATTTGATCTGGGTATTGAGGCCAGTGCCGTGTTGGCGTGCGTCGAGCCAGGTCCAACCGATCTCGGCCGCTGGTAGGGTCGGGATGAACTCGGCAAAGCGTGTGGTACCGACCAATTGCCCAGCCAGGCGGATGACGAAGGTCAGCGCCTTGCCATCGCGCTGGTCCAGCAGGCCCTGGCGGTACCAGTCCAGGCGCTGGGCACCGGCCATGTACTGCAGGCTGACGCGATTGGCTTCCGCCAGGCCGACCAGGGCCGGAATATCAGCATCAACCATGGGTTCGAGACGCAGCGCGCCGCGCTGCAGGGTGACCAATTGTGGTTTGAACATTGCCCAACTCCTTCTTGCCTCCACGCTATCAGGCCGTGCTTGGGTGCACAATTTTAAGCGTGGTCAGGTGCGGCCGCCTCCGCTGCTCCAGCGATTCGCCCCGAGACAGTCGGGTGCGCCGTGCGCACCCGCGTTAGATGCCGATTTCAGGTGCGCACGGCGCACCCTACTTCGAGCCTCCAGCTGCGACCTTGGTCGCGCCGACGCCTGGTTGCTTTGCTGCGACACTGTGGGCAAATGCGGTGGATGGCGCCACACTGGCGCACGCCAATCGCCGCGAAGAATCCCCATGTGTGTAGCCGGAGTCTGCATGTCGCTGTCCATCGGGCTGATCGCCACGGTCGCCCTTCTTTACATGGCGCTGCTGTTCGCCATCGCTTTTTATGGGGACCGGCGCAGCAAGCCGCTGTCGCCGCGCGTGCGTGCCTGGATCTACAGCCTGTCGCTGGCGGTGTACTGCACCAGCTGGACCTTCTTCGGCGCCGTCGGCCAGGCCGCCGAACAGCTCTGGTCATTCCTGCCCATCTACCTGGGGCCGATCATCCTGCTGCTGTTTGCCCCCTGGGTGTTGCAGAAGATGGTGATGATCAGCAAGCAGGAAAACATCACCTCGATTGCTGACTTTATCGCCGCGCGCTACGGCAAATCCCAGTCCCTGGCGGTGGTCGTCGCGCTGATCTGCCTGGTTGGCGTGCTGCCCTACATTGCCCTGCAGCTCAAAGGCATCGTGCTCGGCGTGAACCTGCTGATTGGTGCGGGCGCCAGCTCGACCGGTACTCGCGCCCAGGACACTGCGCTGATCGTGTCCCTGGCCCTGGCGCTGTTCACCATTTTGTTCGGCACGCGCAACCTGGATGTCACCGAGCACCACCGCGGCATGGTTATGGCCATCGCCTTCGAGTCGTTGGTCAAGCTGCTGGCGTTTCTCGCGGTGGGTGGCTTTGTCACCTACGGCCTGTACAACGGTTTCGGCGACCTGCTCGATCAAGCCCGCCAAAGCCCGGCGCTGGAGACGTTCTGGGCTGAAGCCATTAACTGGCCGTCTATGCTGGTGCAAACCGGCCTGGCGATGATCGCCATCATCTGCCTGCCACGGCAGTTTCACGTCACCGTAGTGGAGAACACCGACCCTTCAGACTTGCGCCTGGCGCGCTGGGTGTTTCCGCTGTACCTCGTGCTGGCGGCGCTGTTTGTGGTGCCGATCGCCCTGGCCGGGCAGATGCTGCTGCCAGCCGGGGTTATTCCCGACTCCTTCGTCATCAGCCTGCCGCTGGCCGAAGCCCATCCCGGCCTGGCCCTGCTTGCCTTTATCGGTGGCGCCTCGGCTGCCACCGGCATGGTCATCGTCGCCTCGGTGGCGCTGTCGACCATGATCTCCAACGACATCCTGTTGCCCTGGCTGCTGCGCCGCAAGAACACCGAGCGCCCGTTTGAAGCGTTCCGCCATTGGATGCTCACCGCGCGCCGGGTCAGCATCGTGCTGATTCTGCTGCTGGCCTACGTGTGCTACCGCCTGCTTGGCTCCAACGCCAGCCTGGCCACCATCGGGCAGATTTCCTTCGCCGCCATCGGCCAACTGGCGCCTGCCATGTTCGGTGCCCTGGTGTGGAAACAGGCTAACCGCCGCGGCGTGTTTGCCGGGCTTATCTTCGGCGCGCTGATCTGGTTCTACACCCTGATCATGCCGCTGGTAGCGCGCAGCCTGGACTGGCCGCTGGAGAGCCTGCCGGGCCTGGCCGCAGTGCTGCACGCCCCGCTGGGTTTCGAAGTGGACGCCCTGACCCGCGGCGTGGTGCTGTCCCTGGCCGGTAACTTCCTGCTGTTTGCCTGGGTCTCGTACTTCTCCCGCACGCGGGTGTCTGAGCACTGGCAGGCCGGGCGCTTTATCGGCCAGGAACTGGGCAGCAAACCGAGCAACCGCAGCATGTTGGCGGTGCAGGTCGATGATTTGCTGCTGCTGGCCAGCCGTTTTGTTGGCGAAGACCGCGCGCGGCAGAGCTTCAGCCGCTTCGCCTACCGCCAGGGCAAGGACTTCAACCCCAGCCAGCCGGCCAACAGCGACTGGATCGCCCATACCGAACGCCTGCTCGCCGGGGTGCTCGGCGCCTCCTCCACCCGCGCCGTGGTCAAGGCCGCCATTGAAGGGCGGGAAATGCAGGTCGAGGATGTGGTGCGCATCGTCGATGAAGCCAGCGAGGTGCTGCAGTTCAACCGTGCGTTGTTGCAAGGGGCGATCGAGAACATCACCCAGGGCATCAGTGTGGTCGACCAGAACCTGCGTCTGGTGGCCTGGAACCACCGTTACATCGAGCTGTTCGACTACCCCGAAGGGCTGATCTACGTTGGCCGACCGATTGCCGAGATCATCCGCTTCAACGCCGAGCGCGGCATGCTCGGTGACGGGGATGTCGAGGAAAGTGTGGCCCGGCGCCTGTTTTGGATGCGTGAGGGCACCGCCCATACCTACGAACGCACCTTCCCCAACGGCCGGGTCATCGAGCTGATCGGCAACCCCATGCCGGGCGGCGGTTTCGTCATGAGCTTCACCGACATCACCGAATTCCGCGAGGCCGAGCGCGCACTCAAGGAAGCCAACGAAGGCCTGGAGCAACGCGTCGCGGCGCGCACCTTCGAGCTGTCGCAGCTCAACCAGGCACTGACCGAAGCCAAGCGCGTGGCAGAAACCGCCAACCAGTCCAAAACGCGCTTTCTCGCGGCCGTCAGCCATGACCTGATGCAGCCGCTGAACGCCGCCCGTTTATTCTCGGCGGCCCTGTCCCATCAGGATGAAGTCCTACCGCGCGAAACCCAGGAGCTGGTGCAACACCTGGACAGCTCGCTGCGCTCAGCCGAGGACCTGATCACCGACCTGCTGGATATCTCACGCCTGGAAAACGGCCGCATCACCCCCAACCGCACACCCTTTGTCCTGAACACCCTGTTCGACACCCTGGGCGCCGAACTCCGGGTACTGGCCACCGAACAAGGCATCGACTTCCGCCTGCGCGGCAGCCGTCTGCGCGTCGACAGCGACAGCAAACTGCTGCGCCGGGTGCTGCAGAACTTCGTCACCAACGCCTTCCGCTACGCCCAGGGCCGCGTATTGCTCGGCGTGCGCCATCTGCCGGGGCACCTGCGTCTGGAAGTGTGGGACCGTGGCCCGGGCATTCCCGAAGACAAACGCAAAGTCATCTTCGAAGAGTTCAAGCGCCTGGACAGCCACCAGACCCGCGCCGAAAAAGGCCTCGGCCTGGGCCTGGCGATTGCCGATGGCCTGTGCCGGGTGCTCGATCACAAACTGGAAGTGCGCTCCTGGCCAGGCAAGGGCAGTGTGTTCAGCGTCACCGTGCCGCTGGCACCGGGCGCGGCCAGTACACCGGCAACGGCCGTGCGCGAGCCCGCGACCCTGCCGCTCACAGGCAGCCACGTGCTATGCGTCGACAACGAAGACAGCATCCTCACCGGCATGCACAGCCTGCTGACGCGCTGGGGCTGTCAGGTCTGGACTGCGCGCAACCGCCTGGAATGCGAGCACATCCTGGATGAAGGCGTACGCCCTAACCTGGCGCTGATCGACTACCACCTCGATGAAGGTGAAACCGGCACCGAGTTGATGGCCTGGCTGCGCACCCGCCTGGGTGAGCCGGTACCGGGCGTGGTGATCAGCGCCGATGGCCGCCCGGAGCTGATCGCCAGCATCCACGCCGCCGGCCTTGATTACCTGGCCAAGCCGGTCAAACCTGCAGCGCTGCGTGCGCTGATCAGCCGGCACCTGACCTTGCGCTGATTGACTGATCCAGAGCAGCCGCGCAGCACCCCTGCGCGGCTAGACTGAGTACACCGTCATCCTCAGCGAGCCGTCATGCCCGACACTCTCGACACGTTATTAAGCTTCGCCAGTGCGCTGGCCGCCGGCCTGCTGATCGGCGCCGAACGCGGCTGGCAGGGGCGCAACAGCGAAGACAACCACCTGGCCGCCGGCATTCGCACCTTTGCCCTGAGCAGCCTGCTCGGCGGTTTTGCCATGCTGCTCGGCACGCACTTCGGCGTGGTCGCCTGGGCGGTGATCTTTGTCGGCTTCGCCGCCCTGGTGATCGCCTCCTATTTCAGCCAACTGCAACGCCTGGACGACCTCGGCCTGACCAGCGAAGTGGCGCTGCTGATCACCTTCCTGCTCGGCAGCCTCGCCGTCGCCGGCTATCCGCCCCTGGCCGCCGCAGGTGCGGTGGCCGTGGCGCTGCTGCTGAGCCTCAAGCGCGTGCTGCATGGCGCCCTGCAGCGCCTGAGTGAAGAGGAACTGGGCGGCGCGCTGAAGCTGCTGTTTATCTCCCTGGTGTTGCTCCCGGCGCTGCCCAATCAGGGCTACGGCCCGTGGCAGGCCTTCAACCCCTACGCCATCTGGTGGATGGTGGTGCTGATCGCCGCCATCGGCTTTGCCGCCTACGTGGCGATTCGCCTGGTCGGCACCCGCCACGGCTTGCTGATTACCGCCCTGCTCGGCGGTATCGTCTCCTCCACCGCCATGACCCTGACCCTGGCGCGCCTGCACCCCAACCGCGCGCTGCATGGCTTGCTCGCCTGCGGCCTGCTGGCGACCTCGGCACTGATGTTTCCGCGCATTCTGCTGGAGGTCGGGCTGGTCAATCGCACCCTGCTGCCCGCACTGCTCGCCCCGCTCGGCGTGGCCACATTGGTCTATGCGGCGGGTGCGCTGTTCTACTTTCGCCGCGCCCGCAGTGACCTTGGCGAAGCCAGCGAACCACCGCTGAACAACCCCTTCGAACTCGCCCCGGCTTTGCGCTTCGCCGCCTTGCTGGCGCTGATCCTGCTGATGGTCGAAGGCGCGCAACGCTGGCTCGGCGATGCCGGCGTGTACGCCGTGGCGCTGCTCTCCGGGCTGGCCGATGTCGACGCCATCACCCTGTCCCTGGCCCGCAGCGCCCAAACCGAGCTGACACCCAGCGTGGCCGTGCAGGGCATCGTTATCGCCGCGCTGAGCAACAGCCTGGTCAAGGCCGGGTTGGTCGTCATGGTCGGCGGCCGCCAACTCGCCTGGCTGACCCTGCCGGTCATGGCCTGCGGCCTGCTCGCAGGGGCGGCGACGTTGTGGCTGGTTGGCTGAATGGCGCACCCCGTAGGAGCGAATTTATTCGCGATGCTTTTGCTGCAAGCTCAAGACCTATCGCGAATAAAGGCTAGGCGCCCCCTTCGCGCCTACAACACCTGTGTTGGCCGTGGGCTTAGCTGTCGGCTTCATCCGGCAATGGCAAACCGGCGGCCTGCTCGAGCAGATCGGGGGGCAGGCTTTTGCTGGCGCGTGCGCCGAGCAGTTTGAGGTTTTCCACCCGGCTGATGATGTTGCCGCGACCGTCGCAAAGCTTGTTGCGCGCCGCGGCGTAGGCCTTGTCTAGCTGCTGCAGGCGGCTGCCGACTTCGTCGAGGTCCTGAATAAAGGCAACGAACTTGTCGTACAGCGCCCCAGCACGCTCGGCGATTTCCCGTGCGTTCTGGCTTTGCCGCTCTTGCCGCCACAGACTATCGATCACCCGCAGGGTGGCCAGCAAGGTGGTCGGGCTGACGATCACGATGTGCTGGTCATAGGCGTCCTGAAACAGGTTGGGGTCGGCCTGCAGGGCGGCGGAGAACGCCGCCTCGATGGGCACGAACAGCAGCACAAAATCCAGGCTGTGCAGGCCGTCGAGGCGCTGGTAATCCTTCAGCGACAGGCCCTTGAGGTGGCTGCGCAGCGACAGGACATGCTGGCGCAACGCGTTCTGTCGCAGGCCTTCATCCTCGGCGGCGATGTACTGCTGATAGGCGGTGAGGCTGACCTTGGCATCGACCACCACTTGCCGGTCGCCCGGCAGCTGGATCAACACGTCGGGCTGGAAGCGTTCGCCCTCGCCGTTTTTCAGGCTGACCTGGGTCTGGTACTCGCGGCCCTTCTCCAGGCCGGCGTGTTCGAGCACCCGTTCGAGCACCAGCTCGCCCCAGTTGCCTTGGGTCTTTTGCCCCTTGAGCGCGCGGGTCAGGTTGGTGGCTTCGTCACCCAGGCGCTGGTTGAGTTGCTGCAGGCGCTGCAGTTCCTTGCCCAGGGAAAAGCGTTCGCGGGCTTCCTGCTGGTAGCTTTCCTCCACGCGCTTTTCAAAGGCCTGGATGCGCTCCTTGAGCGGGTCGAGCAACTGGCCGAGACGCTGCTGGCTGGTTTCGGCAAAGCGCTGCTCGCGCTCATCGAAAATCTTGCCGGCCAATTCGGCGAACTGCGCCCGCAGCTCATCGCGCGAGCCTTGCAGGTCGTTCAGGCGCTGCTGGTGGTGGTCCTGCTGTTCATGCAGCTCGGCGGCCAGGGCCGCACGTTCGGCACCCAGGCGGCGCAGTTCGGCTTCCTGCTGCTCACGCAGGGCTTGCGCGGCCTGGGCGCTGTCGCGGGCCTGCTGGCGGTCGTGCTGGAGCAGTTCGCTCTCGCGGCGCAGCGCGGCCAACTCGGCCTGCTGGTCGGCTTTGGTTTCGCTGACCTCGGTGATTTCCTGGCGGCTGGCGTCAAGCTGGGCACTGAGCCCGGCTTGGGTCAGTTGCGCGGCATGCAGGCGCTCTTGCAGCAGGCTGTTGTCCAGCCGCGCCTGCTGGGCCTGGCGCTGCAGCGACCAGGCGAATGCCAGCAGGGGCACGCTGGCGCAGAGCAGGCCGAGCAGAAACAGCGGCAAGGGGGCAGATAGATCAATCGACATAGGGTGCTCCGGCGGGACTGCCGGGCAGTATACATAGGGTCTGTTCTCGTTTCGTTCACGGCCGCGCCGGAGCCCGTTTTAGCGCGAGGCAAGGCACGAGATGCGAAGTTTAGCCGGCTAAATGAGCCATCGAGAAACGCAGCATCGCACTAAAACGGGCCCGGCCCTTCGGGTTGCGCGCAAAATCTCGCCATGCGGTGTTGGAGGACTTGGCAAGGGAACAACGTGGACGGCGAGTCCATTCCCTGCGTCCTCCGCCTAGCGGAACGCCGCCCAGCCTGGCGAGATTTTTCGCGGCAACGCGGCTCGCGACGAAACGGGAACAGACCCTAAGCTCAGGGCGCAATCAGAGGCGCTTGAGCAGTTGCTGGGCTTCGGCCTGGCCCTGGTTGGCGGCCAGTTCCAGCCAATGCCGGGCCTGCTGGGGCTCGTTGACTTCAGGCTGGCTGCACAACTGCCCGAGGGTCAGTTGCGCGCGGCTGTCGCCGGCACGTGCGGCCTGGCGCAGCAGGTCGAAGCCGATACGGCGATCACGGGTGTTGCCACAGTCGTGGCACAGCAGTTGACCCAGGCGGCTCTGCGCCGAGACGACACCTTGACGCGCGGGACGCTTGAGCAGCCGGCCGGCCATCTGTTTGACGCTGGCGGTCTGCCCCAGGTGCGGGCGGTCGAGTAACCACAGCGCAACGCGCAGGGGTAAACGAGTGGACGACGGGGACTTGGCAACAGGGGTCGAAAGCACGCGGGGCATGGGTAACAGCAGGTGGCCGGAAAGGCGCGCCACTCTACTCTCTTTTTTTCCGAGGTAAAGGCCTCGAGCGAGGCATTTTCAGTGTGCGCGACGAACGCGCCAGACAATCCACAGAAGCTGTGGATAACTCGGTGGACAACATGCGCGCAATGCCCGTGATCGCTGATGGGATGGGGCTCTCCGTCAAATTGATGATTTTTTCACCAGCTCAAAAAGTGCATATTTTTCATTGACTTAATAAATCAATATGAAGAATCAAGGATTTACGTCACCTCGCCATATGACCTTGACAAGGCGCCTCGTAAATGTGCACAAGTCGCCCCACGAGCGCGACAAAATGCCCCGTTGCAGCGCATTTTTACCGGGGTTGAGGCGTTGCAGTGTGCTGGCCATGCGCTAATCCTGACGCGTCGATCAGCATTGTCCATCGTGCTGCCTGCCCCGTCGTGCGCGGCCTGGCTCGACAGCGCTGCGGCATAGTGTCCCACGGCGCATGGCTCACAATTGGCACAGCCCGCGCGACGCACATTGGCGCGGTCAAAATACATGGGGTACCGTCCCCTACCCGACGCTTTCAGGATTTTTCATGACATACCGACGCCCGGTGCGCCTCCTGCTGATTGTTCTAGCGGTGCTGGTGGCAATCGGCAGCACCCTGATGGTTGCCGTCCCGCGGCTGCTGTTGGCCCAAGGTATTGAGGTGCTGGACTGGCGCGGCGCCGCAGTGAACACAGCCGGCGTGCGCCTGGCACAGCTGAACCTGCGCCGGCACAGCGAGGCCGGCACCCTGGCGCTGACGGTGGAGGGGCTGCACCTTGGCTGGGCAGGCTTCGGCCTGCAACCGCCGTTCTGGCAAACGCTGGACATCGGCCGTGCGCACCTCGACTGGCAACCCACACCCACTCCGGTGCAGGCCTCTAGCGATCGCACGCTCGATCTCGGTGCAGTGCTCGCGTCGCTGGCGCTGCTGCCCGCCCACGTGCAGATCAACGCGCTGAGCGCCGACGTGCCGTGCCCGCGCGGCCGCTGCAGGGTCGACGGTAGCGCACGGCTGGCTCGCCCCCAGGACACACCGGGGCAGCTGATGGCCAACCTGGAGGTACACCATCAGCAACACCGCCTGAGCGTTCAGTTGAACGCCCAGCAGCGTGACCAGGCCATGGCCGCCCATGTACTGCTGAGTGTCGATGACGAACCCCAACTGAGCCTGCGCAGTGACCTGTCGCCCCTCCCAGCAGGCACGCTCTGGCAGGGTGAAATCAGCACGCTCTCATTTACCCAGGCTGCGCTCGTGCAGGCCTGGCTCGCCGAGTGGTTGCCCGTCTCGGCACGCCCGTCCGCCGTGCTGGAGGGTACAGCGCAGCTAAATGCCACCTGGCAACTGCACCTGGCCGAGGGGCCGCTAAACCTGACAACGCTGCACACCCTCAGCGGTCGCCTTGAAGCGGCTGCGAACCTACCGCAAGCCTGGGCACTGCCCGGTGTTGGCGAGGTGCAGGGCGACGTGCAGGTCACCGCGCGTGCAGAACAAGGCACCTGGCTGATCGAACAGCTGCACAGCGACCTGCAACTGGACGGGCTCGCCTTGGCGGACTGGCTGCCGACCCTGCCCGCCGCCCTCAACAACCCACGCCTGAGCCTGCGCATCGCGCCCGCGCCACTGCCTGCGGATTTACCGGCAAACCTCAGCGGCCGCGCCTTGCCCCTGCAGGTCGAGATCAGCAGCAGCGGCGCCAGCGCCCTGCAAGTGAAAGCCACCCTGGCCGTGGCAACGCATGCGCCCTGGGCGGTGCAAATTGCCCACGCGCAGCTCACTGCAGCCACTGCCCGCCTGGACATGACCGACTGGCAAGGCCGCGACATCCGCGCCCAGCTCAACGCCAGCGGCTACCTGGACAGCACCCAGTTGCGCCTGGCCTTCGGCAGCGACAGCCAGTTGCAGATGGCCCAGCTAGACGGTGCGGGTGTACAGGCCCAGGGCCTGCGCGCACAGAGCGACAACCTGCAGCTGAGCCTCGACTACCCTGACAGCGCCGACCTGAGCTGGCAGGTCGAAGGCCCCCTGGGCCTACGCAGCGAGCGCTTGACCCAAGCCAACCTCAAACCCCAAAGCTGGAACTGGCAAGGCCAGCTCAAGGCCACCGATGAACAGCAGCAGGCCAGCGGTCGCCTCAACGCCCAGGCCGAAATGCCCATCGACCTCATGCTGCGCCACAGCCGCGCCGAAGGACTGCGCCTGGAGGCCAAAGCGGCCGAGCTGTTTTTGCGTGCTGGCAACCCACTGGCGCAGATCCTCGCCGACTGGCCGGCGCTGCTCGACCTCAGCGCTGGTCGCCTGAACACCCAGGCCAGCCTGACGCTGCCCACAGGCAGCAGCACCCCGCAGGTGAACCTCGACCTGGCCCTGAGCGATATCAGCGGCCTCTACGACCGCGCCACCTTCAGTGGCCTGAGCGGCGACCTGCACCTGCGCCTGGATGCACGCACGCTCAGCGCCAGCAGCACCAACCTGCGCCTGGCCGAGGTCGACCCCGGCGTGGCCATCGGCCCGACTCAACTCAGCGCCCGCTACCAGGCACCGCGCAACCAGCCCGGTAACGGCACGCTGAGCCTTGAGCGCGCTGAAACCCGGCTGATCGAAGGCCGCCTGAGCCTGGCCCCTGGCCAATGGCGCTTGAGTGACGATGACTGGTTGCTACCCCTGCGCCTGGAAGGCCTGAACCTCGACCGCCTGCTGACGCTCTACCCGGCCGACGGGCTGGCCGGCAGCGGCCTGATCGACGGCGACCTGCCGCTGCGCGTGCAACAGGGCGAGCTGAGCATCGCCCAAGGTCAGCTCGCAGCCCGCGCGCCCGGCGGTTACCTGCGCTTTCGCTCGGCGCGCTTCGACGCCCTGGGACGCAGTAACCCGGCGATGCAGCTGGTCACCCGCTCACTGGAAGATTTTCGCTATAGCGTGCTGAGTAGCCAGGTCGACTATGACCGCCTGGGCAAGCTGAACCTCGGCCTGCGCCTGGAAGGCCAGAACCCCGCCATCGAAGGCGGGCGACCGATCCACTTCAACATCAACCTGGAAGAAGACATTCCCACCCTGCTGGCCAGCCTGCAACTGACCGACAAGGTCAACGAAATCATCACCCAGCGTGTGCAACGCTATATGCTGGAACGCAACGCACAGCCGTCAACGTCGTCCGACATTCGTGTCGACGCCCCGCTACAAGGAACCCCGCCATGACCCGACCACCCCACTGGTCTTTACCCCGCGGCCTTTTCGCCCTGCTGCTGGTGCTCAGCCCGCTGGCCTGCACCCCGACTGTGCAACTGGCGATGCCCAACGAGCCGATCAACATCAACCTCAACGTGAAGATCGAGCACGAAATCTACATCAAGGTGGATAAAGCCCTGGACAGCATGTTCAGCGAATCCAGCGGCCTGTTCTAAGGAGCCCGACATGACCCTGACCCAACGCATTGCCAGCTTTATTCTGCTGTTCAGCCTGAGCCTGCCGGCGCTCGCCCTTAACCTCAACGAAGCCATGAGTGCCCTGAGCAGCGCCAAGGCCAGCGGCCAGATTGGCGAGCAGCCAGACGGTTACCTGGGTGTGGTCAGCCCTGGCGGCCAGGCGGCGGAAATCGCCGCGCAGATCAACCAGGCCCGCCGCGCCGAGTACCAGAAACTCGCGACCCAGAACGGCATCCAGCGCAGCGATGTAGAAGCCATCGCCGGGCAAAAGGCCCTGGAGCGTACGCCGACCGGGCAGTACATCCAGGTCCAGGGGCAATGGCGCAAGAAGTAGTAGCGCTATTTCAGCTCGCGCAGCCCCCGCAGCAAGCCTTTGTGAAACTGCTCGGGCGATTCGACCTGGGGTGAGTGGCCCAACTCCGGCCACTCCACCAGGGTCGCATTGGGAATCGCAGCCGCGGCTTTGCGGCCCAGTTCCGGGTAATTGCCCAGCCGCTCGGCCACGGGTTGCGGGGCACGGTTGGCGCCCGGCGCGGTGCGGTCCTTGCCGCCAATCAACAGCAGCGTAGGCGCCTGCACCTTGGGAAACTCATGCACCACCGGCTGGGTGAAGACCATCTCGGAGGTCTGTGCCTGGTTCCAGGCCACCTGCTTTTTGCCGGTGCCCAGGTACATGCCATTGAGCATCTCCACCCAGCGCTCGTACTCGGGCTTCCAGGTGCCGTTGTAGTAGAAGCGCAGCTGGTAGTTCTTGATGCGCTCAAAGGTCGTACCCAGCTCACCCTGGTACATCTGGTCGATGGTGGCGTAAGGCACGCCTTCGGCTTGCCAGTCTTCCAGGCCAATCGGGTTGACCAGCACCAGTTGCTCGACCCGCTCGGCATGGTTGAGTGCCAGGCGCGTAGCCAGCATGCCGCCCATGGAGTGACCGATCAGCGTGACTTTTTCGACCTTAAGCGAATCCAACAACGCCACCGTGTTGCTGGCCAACTGGGCGAAGCTGAACTGGTAACCGACCGGCTTGCTGGCGCTGCAGAACCCGACCTGATCGGGGACGATCACCCGATAGCCGTGGCTGCTGAGCACCTTGATGCTCTCCTCCCAGGTTGCCCCGCAGAAGTTCTTGCCATGCAACAACACCAGCGTACGACCGTTGGCGATGCCCTGAGGCGCCACGTCCATATAGCCCATGGACAGCGTCTGCTGTTGCGAGGCAAAGGTGAAGCGCTGCAGCGGATGGGGATAGTCGAAGCCTTCCAGCTGAGGGCCATACGCTACTGGCGTGGCCAGAGCGGTCGGCACAATAGCCGCCAGCCCCAGCGCAAGCGCGATGGTTGCTAAAGAGGTATGCATGCGCAGGTTCCTTGTGATCGGGAGCCCCGTCTGGCCATGGCCCTGACGAAGCGGACCTGGGACTCTAACAACCCTGACAGAGCAGTTGGGTCAGCAGTGCTTTTCCTGATGTAACAGGCGCTCTTCAGCGTTGCCCGCGAAAGGCCTTCGGCGTCAGCCCGGTGGCGCGCTTGAAGAAGCGGGAAAAGTAGGCGGGTTCACTAAAGCCCAGGCTGTCCGCCACCTGGTAAACCGTCAGGGTGGTGTACACCAGGTTGCGCTTGGCTTCGAGCAGCAAGCGCTGGTTGATCAACTGCAACGCCGAGACGCCTGCCAGGCGCCGACACAGGGCATTGAGGTGCGCCGCGCTAAGCCCCAGAGCCGCGGCGTAAGCCTCCACGGCCCAGTGCTCGCGGTAGTGCGCCTCAACCAGTTGATTGAAGCGCTGCAGGTGCAGGCGCCCTTTATCCGCCGCCGCGCTGCTGTCCAGCTCAGGCTGGGCCAGGGCACGGCGGCCAATCCACACCAGCAGTTGGCCGATCAGCGATTGCAGCATGACCTCACGCCCCGGCGCCTGCTCGCGGTATTCCTGAGCGATGGCGGCAAACAGCACGTCCAACTGCGCGCCCGCCTCGCCCACCCGGTAACAACCGGCCTGGCCCAGGGCCGACAGCCCGGTCTGCTGCTGCAACCCTTCGACCAGCGGCAGCGCCAGGCTCAGTACATGGCCCTGCACATCCTCGGAAAAGCCAAACCCATGAATGCTCAACGCCGGCACCACCTGCACGCAGGCCTCGCTGACCGCAACACGGCGGCCTTCAACATCCAGCACCGCATCGCCAGCCTGCACATAGAGCACCTGCACCAGATCACTGTGGCGATGCGGACGGATCTCCCAGTCATGCAGGCGGCTGCGCTCGGCAATCGACTCGCAGTGCAGCAGGTCAGGGGTCGGCCAGGTACGCGTCTCGCCATACAGCTTGAACACCGGGATCGCCGTGGCGGACGCGGCACTGACCATAAGAAATCCTCGGATAGTCCAATTTATTGAACGGATAGTGCCTTCTAACCGGCCCTTCCGCCATCAAAAATGCTGCCTCATAGCCGGCCGGTATGCGTGCCGCGCTGAACCTGAGGACAACAATAATGAAAACCCAAGTTGCCATCATCGGCGCCGGCCCCTCGGGCCTGCTGCTCGGTCAATTGCTGCACAATGCCGGTATCGACACCCTGATCATCGAGCGCCAGAGCCCGGACTACGTACTCAGCCGTATCCGCGCCGGCGTGCTCGAACAAGGCATGGTCGACCTGCTGCGCGAGGCCGGGGTGGGCGCGCGCATGGACCGCGAAGGCCTGGTCCACGACGGCTTCGAGCTGGCCTTTGATGGGCGTCGCGAACGCATCGACCTGAAGGCCCACAGCGGCGGCAAGACGGTCATGGTCTACGGCCAGACCGAAGTCACCCGTGACCTGATGGAGGCGCGCCAAGCCAGCGGCGCGCCGACGATCTACAACGCCAGCGAGGTGCAGCTGCATGACCTCAAGGACGGCCAGCCCTCGGTCACTTTCGTCCACGAGGGCGTCAGCCAGCGCATCAGTTGCGATTACATCGCCGGCTGCGATGGCTTCCATGGCGTCTCGCGCCAAGCCATCCCCGTAGGCGTGCTGCGCGAGTTCGAGCGTGTCTACCCGTTCGGCTGGCTCGGGGTGCTCGCCGATACACCGCCGGTCAACCATGAACTGATCTACGCCAGCCATGAGCGCGGTTTCGCCCTGTGCAGCATGCGCTCGCCCACCCGCACGCGTTATTACGTGCAGGTCGATGCCGGCGAGAAGGTCGAGGACTGGTCGGACGAGCGTTTCTGGGACGAACTCAAACGTCGCCTGCCCCGCGAAACCGCCGAGCGGTTGATCACCGGCCCGTCGATTGAAAAAAGCATCGCGCCGCTGCGCAGCTATGTGGTTGAGCCGATGCAGTACGGCAATCTGTTTCTGCTCGGCGACGCCGCGCATATCGTCCCACCGACCGGCGCCAAAGGCCTCAACCTCGCGGCCAGTGACGTCAACACGCTGTTCCGCATTCTTCTCAAGGTCTACCGTGAGGGCAGCACCGAGCTGCTCGAGCGCTACTCCGCGATCTGCCTGCGGCGCATCTGGAAGGCCGAACGCTTCTCCTGGTGGATGACCTCGATGCTGCACCGCTTCCCCGAGGCCGACCCGTTCAGCGTGCGCATGCAGCAGACCGAATTGGACTACTTCGTCAGCACCGTGGCCGGACGCAGCAGCATTGCGGAAAACTACGTGGGCCTGCCGTACGAGGCCATCGAGTAAGCGTTCGTCCGTCCACCGCGCCTGCGCCTGTAGGCGCGGTTTGATCCGCGAACAACCTCAGCCCGGCAGCCCGGGCTGAGCGCGTAGTGCGGGTATCGCTGAACCCTTAGAAAAGCTGCAGAGCCATGCCGATCAGTGCACACACCACCAGCACTTCGATAACGCCGCGCTTAAAATGCAGCAAGGCCACGGCGGCAGCCAGCGCGATCAGTGCTGACGGCCAATCGAAGGTGCCCGCAAAGCCTTGCGGCCAGAGCACGTGATAACCGAAGAACAGCGCCAGGTTGAAAATCACCCCCACCACAGCTGCGGTGATCGCGGTCAGCGGCGCAGTGAAGCGCAGCTGATTGTGGGTCGACTCCACCAGCGGGCCACCGGCGAGAATGAACAGGAACGACGGCAAAAAGGTAAACCAGGTGACCAATGCTGCCGCCAGAGCGCCAGCGATAAAGGCCTGATCCGCGCCGAACACCTGCTGCACATAAGCACCGACAAAACCGACGAAGGCCACCACCATAATTAGTGGCCCCGGCGTGGTTTCACCCAGTGCCAGGCCGTCGATCATCTGGGTCGGCGTCAGCCAGCCATAGTGACTCACAGCGCCCTGATACACGTATGGCAGCACCGCATAGGCGCCGCCAAAGGTCAGCAGCGCGGCCTTGGTAAAGAACCAGCCCATCTGCGTGAAGGTGCCCTGCCAGCCGAACAGCAGCGTCAGCACGCCCATGGGCACCAGCCACAACGCTGCCCCCACCGCGAGCAACGCCACCAGGCGAGAGCCGCGAAAGCGCGCGTGTTCCGGCGTCGGTGTAGTGTCGTCGATCAGCGCCGGCCCATAGGAGGCTGTCGCGGCCCCATGCCCACCGCCCAGGCTGAACTGATCCGGCAGAAATCGTCCGCCCAGATAACCGAGCACCGCCGCGCCCAGCACGATCAGTGGGAACGGTAGGTTGAGGGCGAAAATAGCGACAAACGATGCCACGGCCAATGCCCATAACCAGGCGTTCTTCAAGGTGCGCGAACCGATACGAAACGCCGCCTGCACCACGATGGCCGTCACGGCCGGCTTGATCCCATAAAACAGACCGGCCACCAGCGGCACATCGCCAAAGGCGATATACAGCCATGACAGGCCGATGAGGATAAACAACGACGGCAACAGGAACAGCAGCCCGGCAATCACCCCGCCCCAGGTGCGGTGCATCAGCCAACCAATGTAGGTCGCCAACTGCTGCGCCTCCGGGCCGGGCAACAGCATGCAGTAGTTCAGCGCATGCAAAAACCGCCGCTCAGAAATCCAGCGCCGCCGCTCCACCAACTCCTGGTGCATCAAGGCAATCTGCCCCGCCGGGCCACCAAAGCTGATGAAGCCTAGCTTGAGCCAGAACATAAAGGCCTGGAACAGACTGACGGAAACGGGTGCCTGCTCACCCTGGGGCTGTGGCGGTTGACTCATGGGAAGGCTCATCGTCCAAAAGGCTAAGTTGAGCGCACTCTATACATAAACCACTGCAGAGATGCGACACACAGCGGGCTACACATTTGTAGAAGGTCCCCGTGGCCCGAGCGCCGCGCAGTCGCACAGTCGCACAGTCGCACAGTCGCACAGTCGCACAGCATCTTGCCGACGACTCGCAGTTTCTCTGCCTGCCGTATGCCTATCGCATGCAAGGCATGGTGGTTCATAGAACCTCCTATACACGCTCTGTAGGAACCCGCTTGCCGGCGAGTGTCTGGCTGCCAGAAGCCTTTCGCCCGCAAGCGTCCTCCTACACGCAGCACTAGCACTTTGCATATGTTTGCTGTGAACGAGCTTAATCACCGGCGAAAGCGAGGCCCGTCAACTGCGCAGTTTTCGGCGCCATACAGCACCCCTGCCCCACAACTGGCATGCGCACATACAAAAAAAGCCCCGTCGGTTGACGGGGCTTTCGATGGAGCGGCTGGACGATCAATCAGCGCTGTGTGCCCCGATCTTGTGGATCGACAGGTCGGCACCGTAGAACTCTTGCTCCTGCGTCAGACGAATCCCCAGTGTGGCTTTGAGCACGCCGTACACCAAGAAGCCGCCCAGCAGTGCCACCAGCACACCCAAGCCAGTGCCGATCACCTGGCTGGCCATGCTGACCCCACCCAGACCACCCAGCGCCTGCTGGCCGAACACGCCGCATGCCAGGCCGCCCAGCACGCCACACAGGCCATGCAGCGGCCACACGCCCAGCACATCGTCGATTTTCCATTTGACCTGGGTCGCGGTAAACGCCCAGACAAACAGCGCACCGGCCAATGCCCCGGTAATCAGCGCGCCCACCGGGTGCATCAGGTCGGAGCCGGCGCACACGGCCACCAGGCCAGCCAGCGGCCCGTTGTGCAAAAAGCCCGGGTCATTACGGCCCACCAACAAGGCGGCGACGGTGCCACCGACCATCGCCATCAACGTGTTGACCGCCACCAGGCCGCTGACGCTGCCCAGGGTTTGCGCACTCATCACGTTGAAGCCGAACCAGCCGATGATCAGAATCCACGAGCCCAGGGCCAGGAACGGGATGTTCGACGGCGCCATCGCCACCAGGCGACCATCACGGTAGCGGCCATCGCGCCGCCCCAGCAGAATCACCGCGCCGAACGCCAGCCAGCCGCCCATGGCATGCACCACCACAGAACCGGCAAAGTCATGGAAAGGCGCACCGAACTGCGCCTCTAGCCAGGCCTGCAGGCCCAGGTTGCCGTTCCAGATAATGCCTTCGAAGAACGGGTAGATGAAGGCGACGATCAGCACGGTCGCGCACAGCTGCGGCCCGAAGCGGGCGCGTTCGGCGATACCGCCGGAAATGATCGCCGGGATGGCTGCAGCAAAGGTCAGCAGGAAGAAGAACTTCACCAAGGCGTAGCCATTGCCCTCGGTCAGTACACTGGCGGGCTGCAGGAAGTTGACGCCGTAGGCAATCCAGTAGCCGATGAAGAAGTACGCCAACGCCGATACCGCGAAGTCCGAGAGGATCTTCGACAGGGCGTTGACCTGGTTCTTCTGCCGCACCGTGCCCACTTCCAAAAAGGCAAAGCCGGCATGCATCGCCAGGACCATCACCGCGCCCAGCAGAATAAACAGCGTATTGGAGCCGTGGATCAGGGTTTCCACGGCGCTGTGTAGATTTTCCATCGACGAGCGATCCTATTCACGAAAAGCACCAAATAGAGACACGAGCATCGCACTGCGCACCAATTCGCAGCACAAGCCTGTGTACTTCGTCCCTGACTCGACGCGAGGCAGCACCAGCATGGGGCTGACCACCTTCGGCAAAATGGTACTTATTGTTTAATTATCAAGTGGTTATCTATGCACTATCACCCATCCGACAGCTCAGAATAAGCCCCACAAAAGGGCATCTGAGCAAGCCGGCGCACCAGCGCAATGCAAAGCTTGTTCCAGCATGGACACCTGCGCGTACGATTCGCTGGGCAAAGAGTCTGAACTCAGGCTTATAGTGGGCACTCGTACCTTGTAACCCGACCTAGAAAGGAGAAACGCAATGCAAAATGCCAAGCCAAACGCCCCTGCAGCGACCCACACCACTCAGGATCAGGTGATCGAACAGTTCCAGACACTGGTACGTGACACGGAAACCCTGCTGGCCCAATCGGCCAATCTGGCAGGTGAGCAGGCTGAAGAGCTGCGCCTGCAGATCCGTGAAAGCCTCGAACGTGCCCGTGTCAGCCTGCATGCCGCCGAAGAAAGTGTGCGCGAGCGTGGCCAGGCCGCCCTGGAAGCCACCGAGACGTATGTGCAGACCCACCCCTGGCAAGCAGTCGGTATTGCTGCCGGTGTCGGCGTGCTGCTCGGTATGCTGATCCGACGTTAAGGATGACCGCCATGAACGCCACGCCAACATCCCCACCGGATAGCGGCGCTTCCTCACCGCGGCGCCTGGCCGCTGCGGTGCTCGGTTTACTCCAGGGCCACCTGAGTTTGATCGGCGAGGAAGTGCGCGAACAGAAGCAGCACGTTGTCGGCCTACTGGTGCTTGCCCTCGGCGCAGCAGTGTTTGCCCTCATGCTGCTGTTCGGGCTGTCGGCTCTGGTCATGATCAGCTTTTGGGACACCCACCGCCTCGCCGCCGCGATTGGTGTATGTGTGTTTCACGGGCTGGCTGGCGCGGTGTGCGTTGCCCTGCTGCTTTCGCGCGTGCGCAGCGCCGCCACGCCTTTTCGGGCGAGCCTTGACGAATTGGCCCGCGACCGGGAGCGCCTACTGCCATGACTGAACCGTCTATCCTCACGCCTGCCGAGCAGCGCAAAGAACTGCTGCGCTTGCAGCTGGAATTGCGCCGCCAGCAGATTCGCCTTGAAACCCTGATCAGCCTGCAGCCGCTGCGCAAGGTGCAGCGCTTCAAGAACCAGTGCAGCCGGGAGTTACGTCATGACAACACCCGGCTGCTCATCGCGGGCGGTGGCTTGCTGATCGGCGTGCTTGGCGCGCGCAAGGTACGCTGGCGCGGTCTACTGCGCCTGGCCTTGCTGGCAGCCCCTGTGGTTCGCCAGGTCGCCGCACAACGTGCCAAGGTGCGACGCGTCGCCGGCCGCCAACAGCACGATAATGGCCGCGATTTTGCTTAGCTGAACGGTGCGCCGCACTTCGCGGCGCTTACCGCTCATACAGCTAAGGACCTCTCGGTGATCGACGGTCAACCGCTCGCCGTCTTCCAGCCCTTTATCGATACCGCTACCGGTCAGATTGCCGGCGTTGAGGCGCTTGCACGTCTGCGTGGTGCTGATGGCGTGCTGCGCTCAGCAGGTCCGCTATTCGCCGACCCCAAAACCCCACCCGCAGCGTTGAGACGCCTCGACCGCAGTGTGCGCGAGCAAGCGCTGGCGCGTTTTCACCAGGCACCGCCAAGCTGGTTTCTCAGCCTGAATATTTCACCCCGCTGGATCAGCCGGCTACGCCCTGAGCAGCCCCTGCCGAGCCTCAAGCAGTTGCAGCGCAGCGGCATCGACCCACAGCGCATCGTGTTTGAAATCACTGAGCTGGGCGGCGCCAGCCAGCGCCTGCCCGGCGTGGTTGCGCGCTACCGCGAAGCCGGCGCACGCATCGCCATTGATGACTTTGGCGCGGGCTACTCACAACTTGACCGGGTGCTGGCCTTGCAGCCCGACATCCTCAAGCTCGACATGCGCCTGTTCAAAGATGCCGCCCAAGGCGGCCCCAGCAGCGAAGTGGTCAAAGCGCTCGCCCAAATGGCAGAAAAGACCGGCTGCTGGATCATCGCCGAAGGGGTCGAAACCGACGCCGAGCTGGATTTCGCCCTGCAATGCGGCGCGCGCTACGTGCAGGGTTTCTTGTTCGCCCGGGCCGAGCTCGAGTTTTTCGCGGTCGATGCCTTCGTCGATCACTTTGCCGCGCTGCGTGATCGCTATGTACAACGCAAACTGGCCGAGCGCGCGCGTGTGATGGTCCTGCGTCAGCAACTCACGCAACTGATGACCGACCTGCGCCAGTCGTTTGAAATGACCCACAGCGGTCTGCCCACCTGCACCCCAACAGCCTTTCCATGGCTGCTGCGGGTTTATCAATGTGATCGCCATGGCACCCAGATCAGCCCGAACCTCGAGTGGCGCGGCAATCGCTGGCAAGCGGACGACCGCTACCTGGGCCACAACTGGTCATGGCGTCCGTACTTCTACCAGTTACTGGCCGAAGGCTGGGACGAACGCCGGCTGATTCTCTCGAGCACCTACCGCGACGCCACCACCAACCAATATTGCCTGACCGCTGGGCAGTTCATTGGTGACGACAAACGCCTGCTACTGATCGATATCGATGCTGCCGGGCTGTAAATGCCGCTACCTAGCAAACGAGCCGGCCGACAGCAGACTTGCGAACAGGCCCAGCAACGCCGAAGCTAGACGCCATAGGACAATGGCAGATGGGGACAGGCTTTGGATTGGCACACACTACTGACACGTGAACGCTTGGGTAAACCGGCACCCAGCGCCGATGAACTGGGCCGCAGTCCGTTCCACAAGGATCATGACCGCATCATCTTTTCCGGGGCCTTTCGCCGCCTGGGAACGACCACATCCACACCCGCCTGACCCACTCCCTTGAAGTCAGCTGCGTTGGCCGCTCCCTGGGTATGCGCGTGGCTGAAATGATTCGCCCGGCACTGCCGGCCTGGTGCGAGCCAAGCGATCTGGGCATGGTCGTGCAATCCGCCTGCCTGGCCCACGACATCGGCAACCCGCCCTTTGGCCACTCTGGCGAAGACGCCATCCGTCACTGGTTCCAGCAGGCTGCCGGGCGCGGCTGGCTGGACGGCATGAGCGAGGCCGAGCGTGGCGACTTTCTCAATTTCGAAGGCAACGCCCAGGGTTTTCGTGTGCTCACCCAGCTTGAGTACCACCAGTTCGACGGTGGCACTCGCCTGACCTACGCAACCCTCGGCACCTACCTCAAGTACCCCTGGACCGCCCGCCATGCCGAGGCGCTGGGGTATAAAAAGCACAAGTTCGGCTGTTACCAGAGCGAACTGCCGCTGCTTGAGCAGATTGCCCAGAAACTCGAGCTGCCCCAGCTCGACACGCAACGCTGGGCGCGCCATCCGTTGGTCTACCTGATGGAGGCTGCCGACGACATCTGTTACGGCCTGATCGACCTGGAAGACGGCCTGGAAATGGAGCTGCTGGAGTACGCCGAAGTCGAGGCGCTACTGCTCGACCTGGTGGGCGACGATGTACCCCAGACTTACCGCCAGCTCGGCGCCCGCGATTCGCGCCGGCGCAAACTGGCGATCCTGCGCGGCAAAGCCATCGAGCACCTGACCAACGCAGCCGCTCAGGCGTTCGTTGATCAGCAACAGCTGCTCCTGGCCGGCCAGTTGCCCGGCGACTTGGTGGAGCACATGCACGGCGCCGCCAAACGCTGCGTGCTCAGCGCCAAGGCCATGGCCCGCGAAAAGATCTTTCAGGACAAGCGCAAGACACTGCACGAGATTGGCGCCTACACGACCCTGGAAATCCTGCTTAATGCCTTCTGCGGGGCAGCGCTGGAACAACATGGCGGGCGCACCCCTTCGTTCAAGAACCGCCGTATTCTTGATTTGCTGGGCAGCAATGCACCGCATCCCGACTGGCCACTGCACCGTTCATTTCTGCGCATGATCGACTTTATCGCCGGGATGACCGACAGCTACGCGACAGAAATGGCGCGGGAGATGACCGGCAGATCCAGCCCGGTATGAGGGCCTTGGCACTGCTAAACACGAGTAAGCCGTCATGAAGCAGTTACTGCAGCAAAGTATGCGCTGGCACGCCGGCCCGCCCGCCTGGGGTCCTGCCGCTGTAGCCGGCTTTGGCTGCGCCCTGCCACTGCTGCTGGGGCTGTTCAGCGCTCACCCAGGGTTTATCTGGGCGTCGGTGGGAGCGTTTCAGGCCGCCCAGGCCAACCCACTGCACCGCTTTGGCATGCTGCGTATGTTGCTGCTGACTGGCCTGGGCGCGTGCAGCGCCGGGCTGGGTTTCTGGTCGGCCAGCCACCCACTGCTCAGCCTGGGCCTGTTCGCCAGCTTCGGCCTGCTCCTGGCCTGGCTGCAGCGCTATGGCAGCGAAGCCGGCAAACTGGGAATGGGCCTGGCCGTGTGCCTATGCCTTGGCCAGGGCCAATATGGCCTGGGCAGCCTGAATAACCCCCAGGCCATCGCCATGCTGTTCATGCTCGGCGGGCTGTGGGTGATGCTGTTGGCATTCGGCCTACGGGGCACCCACGGGCTGCGCATGTGGCCGTACATGCCGCGCTTTATCAGCCTGCTCAAAGTCCTGCGGCGCCATGCCCGGCGTTTACCGCAACAGCAGTGGCGCCTGCATGCCCTGGGCTGCACCCTGGCGTTCGCCCTGGCCGGGTTGGTCGTCAACCTGGCCGGGCTGCAGCGCGGTTACTGGCTGACCCTGACCGTGGTCACCACCTTGCAACTGCAGTTTCAGAACAGCCTGGTGCGCGCCCTGCAAGCAAGCATGGCCAGCCTGGCGGCGGCAGGCTTGCTGATACTGATGGGCCACAGCCTGCAGAGCCCGGCACTGATGGTGGCCACCCTGCTGCCGCTGATCGCCCTGAGCCGCGCCTTGCAAGCCAACCATTACGGCTTGTTCGTCATGCAAACGACGCTGTGTTTCGTGTTACTCGCCGAAAGCCTGGCCCACGACTGGCACCTGGCCCAGGTGCGCCTGCTCAACGCACTGATCGGCGTGGTGCTGGCGCTGTTCGTCGCCCTGTTAATACACGGCTTGCAACAACTGCTCGATGCACGCAAAGCCCCGGTAATCCAGCCTGAAGACCCGGCAAAAAGCGACTAGCTGATCTATTTTTTATGCTTAATCGCTTTTAGCCAGCACGCTTCACTGCGCTTCACTATGCTCTTGGGATATCAGCGCCATCCAAGGAGTGAAGCGCTATGCCTCTGCACCCCCGCGACCGAAGCTTCCCGCTGCATGTGCATATCAGCGTGCTGTTCACCCTTCTTTTATTGCTCACCGGCATTGCCCTCGGCCTGTTCAACTACCGTCAGACCACTCAGATCATCTTCAGCAGCAGCACCACGTTGTTCGAACGCATCCGTCACGATGTGGAAAAGGACTTGGAGCTGACCTACCAGCCCATTCGCCACCTGCTCAGCCTACTGGCACTGCACGAAGCCACCCAGGGCGAAGACCTCGACCAGCGCCTGAAGATGCTCGCCCCCATGGTCCAGGCCCTGCGTGACAATCCGCGCCTGGCCTCCCTGTACCTGGGCTACGAAAACGGCGACTTCTTTATGGTGCGGCCCTTGCGCGACGCTGTCGTCAAGGCGCGCTTCGATGCACCCGAGCAAGCGGCCTATCAGGTCTGGTCGATAGAGCGCAGCACCGCCAGCCTGGATGCAAACTACTTGTTCTATGACGGCTCACTGAACCTGATCAGCCGTCGCCAGCGCCTGGAAGAAACCTACGACCCCCGCACCCGCGACTGGTACAAGCAGGCACGGGGTGACGGCGGGCAAATCACCACTGCGCCCTATGTGTTTTTCTCAACCGCCGAGGTGGGCACCACCCTGGCGCGCCGCGCGGGCCTGACCACGGTGATGGGCGCCGACCTGACGCTCGCCGACCTGTCGGCGACGCTGGCACGGCATCAAATCACGCCCAGCAGCGAAGTGATGCTCTACGACACCTCAGGTCATGCCATCGCATACCCCAACCTGCAGCACCATCTCACCGCCGAAGGTGCCCAGCTGCCCTCGATCCGTGAACTGAGCCCCACGCTGGCCGCCTTGCTTGATACTCAGCCCACCTCCGAGAACGGCACGTTTGAACTCGACCAACGCCGCTGGATCGTGGCCCGCAGCCACCTTCAGGAAGGCGGGCCCAGTGGCCTGGAGCTGGCCCTGCTGGTCCCCGAGGACGAACTGCTGGCAGATGCTTACCGCATTCGCTGGCAAGGCGCCCTGGTCACCCTGACGATGTTGCTGCTGTGCCTGCCCCTGGGTTGGCTGACCTCACGGCTGATCGTCAAACCACTGCGGGCACTGGTGCTGGAGGCTGAAGCCATCAGGCGCTTCGACTTCGACTACCCCACCACTGGTGGCTCGCCGGTCCTGGAGGTTGACCAACTGGCGGTGTCCATGACCCGCATGAAGGAAACCATCGCCAGTTTCCTCGACATTACAGCCAGCCTTTCGGCCGAGACCCGATTCGACGCCCTGCTGCAGCGCGTGCTGCAGGAAACCATCGGCATCGGCGGCGCCCATGGCGGCCTGCTCTACCTGATCGACGAAGACAGCGGGCGCCTGGAGTTGCATGGTGTGTTTTTGCAGGGCGTCGCCCAGTCGCTCACAAGCCACAGCCTGCACAACTACGAACGCGACGCCCATGATCTGCCCGACTGGTTGCGCGGACCGGCAAACGGCGGCGACAGCTGCGTGGCCTCGATCGGCTTTGATCAAGCTGGGGATTACCGCAGCCTGCTGCAAAGCCTCGACAGCCCGCGCGTGCATCTGGTCGCCACCGGCCTGCACAACCGCCGGGGTGAAACGGTGGGGGTTCAGGTGCTGCTGCACTGTGACCGGGGCGAAGAGTCGGACCTGATCATGCAACGCCCTGAGCGCGTTGCGTTTATCGAGGCGGTTTCTGGCGTGGCGGCCCTGTGCATCGAAAGCCAGCGCCTGCTGGAGCGGCAACGCCAACTGCTCGATGCCTTCATCCAACTGATTGCTGGCGCCATCGACGCCAAAAGCCCGTACACCGGCGGCCATTGTCAGCGTGTGCCGGAGGTGACCTTGATGCTTGCCGAAGCCGCTGCCAGCAGTGACGAGCCGGCTTTTTGTGACTACCGCCCCAGCGATGACGACTGGGAGGCGCTGCGCATCGCCGCCTGGCTGCATGATTGCGGCAAGGTCACCACCCCCGAATATGTCGTCGACAAAGCGACCAAACTGGAAACCCTCTACGACCGTATTCATGAAATACGCATGCGCTTCGAAGTGCTCAAGTGCAGCGCCTGGATCGACTACTGGCGCGACTGTGCCCAAGGCGGCGACCGTGATGCCCTGGGTAAGCGGCGTGACACCCAGCTCGCCACCTTGGACGAGGAGTTCGCCTTCGTTGCCCACTGCAACCTCGGCGCTGAAGCTATGGCCGACGCCGACCTCGAACGCCTACAGCAAATTGCCCAGCGCACCTGGCTGCGCACGCTGGATGACCGGCTTGGTGTGTCCTGGGAAGAACTTCAGCGCCAGGAACGCAGCCCTGCGGCCACGCTACCGGTCGAAGAAGCGCTGCTGGCAGACAAACCCTTGCACCTGATCGAGCGCCCAACCACCGAGCTGATTGCCGAGGACAACCCCTGGGGCTTCAAGCTCGACGTGCCCACGTACAAATTCAACCGCGGCGAGCTGCACAACCTGGGCATCAGCCGCGGCACCCTGACGGCGGAAGAGCGCTACATCATCAACCATCACATCGTGCAGACCATTCTGATGCTCAACCACCTGCCCTTCCCTGCTCACCTGCGCCAGGTCGCTGAAATTGCCGGTGGGCATCACGAAAAAATGGATGGCACCGGCTACCCAAAAGGCCTGACGCGCGAGCAAATGAGCCTGCCTGCACGGATGATGGCCATCGCCGATATCTTCGAAGCACTCACCGCTGCAGACCGCCCCTACAAAAAGGGCAAACGCTTGTCCGAATCACTGATGATCATGGCGGGCATGTGCCGCGGTGCGCATATCGACCCACCGCTGTTCGGTCTTTTTGTACGCGCAGGCATCTACCGCCGCTACGCCGAACGCTTTATGCGCAGCGAACAGATCGACGATGTGGATGAGCAGGCGATATTGGAGAAGGCAGGGCTGGCGGGGTAAAACGCGTGTTGCAACAGCGATCAGCCGGACCTGCAGGGCGCAGATCCGGCCGCATCAGGCTTAGGCCTGATTGATCGTGTTTTCCGGGTACCACACGTCGAGCAGCGGGCTGACGGTGTAGTCGACCAGTTCGTTGCGGCCTTTGAGCCAGGCATCGACAGCAGCACGCTGCTCTTCGCTGACCGAGCCACGCTTGCTGAGGCATACCAGACCGAAGTCATCGCCGCCGACGTAGCCCAGACCATTTGCGGTCATGGCGTCACTCAGGAACTGCTCGAGGAAGGCGTCGATGGCCTCGTCGCTCAGGTCTTCCTTGAAGTTCAGGTTCAGCTCAAAACCCAACTCCTGGAATTCATCCACGCAGAGTTTCTTGCGCAGACGACGGGAACGGTTGGTAGCCATTGGAACAATCCTCACAGGTGATAAGCCCGCTACTTTAGCAGTTTGCCCGCCCGCATGCCCGCACAGCGTGCAACGGATTGTCGCCTGCCGCGCTTCGTCGCGGCCGGATGCCCGTAGTTAAGCGGCTTGGGGCATAATGCGCAGCACCTTCCCGAACCGCAGTGGGACTCCTTATCAATGTCTTTTATCGTTAAGCGCCAGGGCGTCCATTCCCTGATCACCGGCCTGTGCCATATCACCCTCACCAGCCTGCTCATCGCCCTGCCCGCTCAGGCGGCTGTGAAAAACACCCTGCCGCCCAGCGTGCAGAAAGCCCTGCAGACCAACAAGATCAATACCCAGTCGATGTCCCTGGTCACTGTGCCGCTGACCGGCCCGGGCGCCAGCACCTATTTCAACGCTGATGTCTCGGTCAACCCGGCATCGACCATGAAGCTGGTGACCACCTATGCAGCGCTCGAACTGCTGGGGCCGACCTACCAGTGGAAGACCGAGTTCTACACCGACGGCCCACTCAAGGATGGTGTACTCAACGGCAACCTCTACCTCAAGGGCGGCGGTGACCCCAAGCTGAACATGGAAAAACTCTGGCTGCTGCTGCGTGACCTGCGCGCCAACGGCGTGCGCCAGATCACCGGCGACCTGGTGCTCGACCGCAGCCACTTCCTGCAGCCCGAACTGCCGGTGTTCAACGACGATGGCGGCGATGCCAACAAACCCTACCTGGTGACCCCGGATTCGCTGCTGGTCAACCTCAAGTCTCTGCGCTTCATCGCCCGCGCCGAAAACGGCAAGGTTCACATTGCCGCCGAACCGCCGATTGCCGACGTCAAAATCGACAACAAGGTCAAACTGCTGCCGGCCAGCAAATGCTCGGGCTGGCCAGACGTGCGCTATAACCCGGTCAGTGAATTCGACGGGATTAACGTGATCGTCACCGGCCAACTCGCCGAAGGCTGCAGTGCCCAGACCTACCTGGCCCTGCTCGACCACCCGGGCTACGCCGCGGGCGCCATCCGCGCCATCTGGCAAGAGTTGGGCGGCAGCATCATGGGCGGCACCCGCAGCGCCACGGTGCCGAAAGATGCGCGCCTGCTGGCCCGTAGCTTCTCGCCTGATTTGGTCGAAATCATCCGCGACATCAACAAGTACAGCAATAACACCATGGCCCGCCAGCTGCTGCTGAGCATCGGCGCGCAGTTTCGCAATGAGGCCGATGGCGACGATGCCAAAGCCGCGCAGCGGGTGATCCGCGACTGGCTGGCACGCAAGGGCATTACCGCGCCGCAACTGGTCATCGAAAACGGCTCGGGCCTGTCGCGCGACGAGCGCATCAGCGCCCGGGAAATGGCCAAGATTCTCCAGGCCGCCTGGCAAAGCCCCTACGCCGCCGAGTTCATCAGCTCCATGCCGTTGGTGGCCATGGACGGCACCATGCGCCGGCGCCTGCGTAACTCGGCCCTGGTGGGCCAGGCGCACATCAAGACCGGCACGCTGAATAACGTGCGCGCGATTGCTGGCTTTAGCCGCGACAATAACGGCAACAGCTGGGCTGTGGTGGCCATTCTCAACGACCCCAAACCCTGGGGTGCCTCATCGATTCTCGATCAGGTGCTGATCGACTTGTATCGCCAACCCCAGGCCGCGCCCAAACGCTGACACCACGAAAAACGCCCCGCACTTGCGGGGCGTTTCTTTATGGCCATGCCCAATTAAATGTTGCATAAGCAACTTGGGACGAGCGACAAGCAGTGTAGGGTGCGCCGCGCGCACCAAGGCTTCACAGGCTGCGCCGGCGCGCACGGCGCACCCTACGGCTCGACTGGCATGGGTTTATTACTGCGCCTGCAAACGCCAGGCGCGGTGGATCTTCGGGTTGCGGGCGTAGTCAGGGTCCAGGGTCTGCGCGCTGATTTCTTCTACCGCATAGCGCTGCAGCACATCTGCCTCAAGCTGGAACTTGCGGAAGTTGTTGGAGAAGTACAGCACGCCACCCGGCGCCAGCCGCGCCATGGCCAGGTCGAGCAAGCGCACGTGATCGCGCTGCACATCGAACACGCCTTCCATACGCTTGGAGTTGGAGAAGGTCGGCGGGTCGATAAAGATCAGGTCGTACTCGCCGCTGTCGGCTTCCAACCACGCCATCACATCGCCCTGCTCCAGGCGGTTCTTGTCGGAGAAGCCGTTGAGCGACAGGTTGCGCCGCGCCCAGTCCAAGTAGGTTTTCGACAGATCGACACTGGTGGTCGTACGCGCCCCGCCCTTGGCCGCATGCACGGTGGCCGTGGCGGTGTAGCAAAACAGGTTGAGGAAACGCTTACCCGCGGCCTCACGCTGAATGCGCAGGCGCATAGCGCGGTGATCGAGGAACAGCCCCGTGTCCAGGTAATCGGTCAGGTTGACCAGCAGCTTGACGCCGCCTTCGCTGACTTCCATGAACTGACCCTGGGTGCTCTGGCGCTGGTACTGCTTGGTACCGGCCTGGCGCTCGCGGCGCTTGATCACCACTTTGCTCTTGTCGATACCGAGCGCCTGGGGCAACGCGGCCAGGGCATCGAACAGACGCGCCTGGGCCTTTTCCGGGTCGATGGACTTGGGCGCGGCGTATTCCTGCACATGCACCCAATCGTGGTAAAGGTCGACGGCCAGGGCGTATTCCGGCATGTCGGCGTCATACACGCGGTAGCAGGTGATGCCCTCGCGCTTGGCCCACTTACCCAGCTGTTTGAGGTTCTTTTGCAGGCGGTTGGCGAACATCTGCCCGCCTTCGCTGAGGCGCGCCAGCTCTACGGTCGGAGCGGTCACCGGCGCGGGCTTGATCGGGTTGCCGTTCTTGTTCAGCTTCGGCGCTTCAACCACTTCTTCAGGCTGGGCACTGGCCAGCTCGCGCTCGACCTGGCGCTGCGCCGGGGTGCGTCGCTCGCCGGTGACAAACTGATCCGGCAGCACCTTGATCAGCAACAGCTTGCACGGCAGGGCGCCGTTCCAGAAGGCATATTGCTTGTGGCTGCGAATGCCCATGCGCTTGCCCAGGTCAGGGGCGCCGGTGAACACCGCCGCCTCCCAGCCCATGCACGCCTGGCGCAGACGCTCACCCAGGTTCTGGTAGAGGTACAGCAGGCTGGCTTCGTCACCCAGGCGTTCGCCATAGGGTGGGTTGCAGATCACCAGGCCTTTCTGATTCTGGTCCGGACGCGGCTCGAAGGTAGCCACTTCGCCCTGGTAAACCTTAATCCAGTCGCCCATGCCCGCGCGTTCGATGTTATTGCGGGCTGGCTGGATCAGTCGCGGATCGGCTTCGTAGCCGCGAATCCACAACGGCGGCTTGGCCATACCGGCTGCTGCGCGCGCCTCGGCTTCGGCATGCAGGCGGCTCCAGATCGCCGGCACGTGCCCCAGCCACTGACTGAAGCCCCACTGCTGGCGGGTCATGTTCGGTGCTACATCGGCGGCGATCATCGCCGCCTCGACCAGGAAGGTGCCCACGCCACACATCGGGTCAGCCAAAGCGCCGCCCTCGGCGGCAATGCGCGGCCAGCCGGCACGAATCAGCACGGCAGCGGCGAGGTTTTCCTTGAGCGGCGCAGCGCCCTGCTGCAGGCGATAACCGCGCTGGTGCAGGCTGTGGCCGGAGAGGTCGAGGGAGAGGATCGCTTCACCACGATCCAGGCGCAGGTGCACGCGCATGTCCGGGTTGAGCTTGTCCACCGACGGCCGTGTGCCATCGGCCTGGCGCAGCTTATCGACAATCGCGTCCTTGACCTTCAGCGCGCCGAAATGCGTGTTGTCGATGCCCGAGCCATTGCCGCTGAACTCCACGGCCAGACTGCCCGCCGGGTCCAGGTGCTCGAACCAGTCCACCTCCAGCACACCCTCGTACAGGCTCTCGGCATCGCGCACCGGGAAGCGCGCCAGCACCAGCAATACGCGGTTGGCCAGGCGCGACCACAGGCACAGCCGGTAGGCCGTCTCCAGCGAGCCCAGCCCGCGAATGGCCGAGGTGTGCTCGCGGGCCTCTTCCAGCCCGAGCTGGCCGGCCTCTTCAAGCAGCAGACCCTCCAGGCCTTTGGGACAGGTGAGGAAGAGTTCGTGACGATCCGACATTGGGGTATCCAGTGCTAAGCAAAAAGGGGCCGCCGTCGCGGAGTACACGGCCAAAATAAGTGACGAAGCGTTGCAATGCGACACTTCGTCGGAATAAGTAACGCCTGCAATCACGATCAATTCGCAATGGCAGTGTGCAGGCACAAAACCGGCAAACGCCCGGTTCACTAGTGCTCGCAGTAATCGTAGAGCAATGTTGCCAGTACGCCTTATGGCCGTGACCACAAAACGGTTACCTGCTTATGACAAAACGATCATTCACAGGGGCAAGCGCATTCGATAGAAATCAACTCAGGTCATGGCCGCAATGGTCATGACACGGAGACCGCCACGCCGGCAGCGGGCTCCATCGGCAGATCTTCTGCCCGACCTCGCCGTGAGGTCACCAGGACATAACAGTCAACATTGAGGGCTACACCCTATGAGAAGACTTAAGCGTGATCCTTTGGAAAGAGCTTTTTTGCGCGGTTATCAATACGGCATCAACGGCAAATCCCGCGAATTGTGTCCATTTACTCTCCAGTCTGTGCGGCAGGCCTGGTTGAACGGCTGGCGTGAAGGCCGCGGCGACAACTGGGACGGACTGACCGGCACCGCTGGCATCCATCGACTTAACGAACTCCACGCGGTCGGCTGACCCCCGCACCCAACGACTTTACCTAGCCCGCTCCCTCAGAGCGGCGGGCGCAAGCCCAGAGGGCTCCTTAGAGGAGCCCTTTTTAATGCCTACTGTTAACGGCCTGAACGCGGCAAACCAGCAATCGCATCGACCGCCTGACGAATCAGCGCCGGCCCCTTGTAGATGAACCCGGAATAGATTTGCACCAGGCTCGCGCCCGCAGCGATCTTCTCAGCCGCATGACGCCCTTCGGTAATCCCGCCCACTGCGATGATCGGCAAGCGCCCAGCCAGCTCACTCGCCAGTACCTGAATGATGTGCGTGCTCTTCTCGCGCACCGGCGCCCCTGACAAGCCACCGGCCTCGTCAGCACACTCCAGCCCTTTGACGCCCTCGCGGCTCAGGGTGGTGTTGGTGGCGATCACCGCATCCATACCCGCCTCGAGCAGCGCGCGGGCCACCTCGATGGTTTCCTCGTCGCTCATGTCCGGGGCAATCTTGATCGCCAGGGGCACGCGCTTGCCGTGCACAGCAGTGAGTGCCTCCTGACGCTGACGCAGAGCGTCGAGCAGCTGGCGCAGCGAGTCACCGAACTGCAGGCTGCGCAGGCCCGGGGTGTTGGGCGAGCTGACGTTGACGGTCACGTAGCTGGCGTGGGCATAGACCTTGTCCAGGCACAGCAGGTAATCGTCGACTGCGCGCTCGACCGGCGTATCGAAGTTCTTGCCGATGTTGATACCCAGCACACCGCGATAACGCGCCGCCTGCACCCGCGCCAGCAAATGATCGACCCCGAGGTTGTTAAACCCCATGCGGTTGATGATCGCCTCAGCCTCGGGCAGACGGAAAAGCCGCGGTTTAGGGTTACCCGGTTGCGGCCGTGGCGTAACGGTGCCAATTTCGACAAAGCCAAAACCCAGCTGGGCGAAGCCGTCGATGGCGTCGCCATTCTTGTCCAAGCCAGCGGCCAGACCCACCGGGTTGGCGAACTCAAGGCCCATCACCTGCACCGGCAGGCTCGCCGGCGCCTTGGTCAGCACGCGATTGAGTCCCAGACGGCCACCGGCGCCGATCAGGTCGATCGACAGCTCGTGGGAGGTTTCCGGGGACAATTTGAACAACAGCTCGCGGGCCAGGTTGTACATGGGCAGGCTCAGCTCGTAGGAGGTTGAATCGAAGCGCGCGATTATACAGCCCGTAAGCCCTTGCAGGCGAGGCGCGGCCGACTCAGCGGTCGAGCTGGCGCAGCTCCAGCAACTCGCCGTTGGCGCTGAAGGTCAGCTCGAAGGTGCCATAGACTCCGGCATGGGTGATGAACGGGCGAAAGTGTCGGGCCGGAATACTGACACGACGGCCGTCACGTGAATGCGCCATAATCCGATCCGCGCGCCCTTCGTAGACGGCACGCAGACGATCGGCAGGCAATGCAAGATCCAGAAGGAGACTGGGCATGGAGATACCGCACAGATGAATAGCATGAGTTTGCCACAGCACTGGCTGGGGCGATCAGGCGATTTGCCTGGCAAAGCCTGTGCAGGGGCTCACACGCTCTGCCACACTGCGGGTATCTGTGGAGTCCGTTGTCGTCTATGAACCTGTCCGAGCAGCCCCCAACGCTCAGTTCGCGCCTCAGCGCCCTGGCCCAGCGCCTAGGCCTGATCGGCCGTGCACCCCGACAGATTCTGGAACGCGCCAGCCACTTGCAGCTGCCGTTTAGCCCCTTGCCCACCGTGCGCGAGAGCATTTGCTGGCAAGACGGGCCACCGCTGCAGCGCCTGGTCGACCTACCGCGCAACGCCCTGTCCGGCCCGGTGCAAGAGGACAAGGCCCAAGCCCATGCAGTGCTGGTACGGGTCATTGAACAAGAGCAGCGCGAACTGGCGAGCTATGACCTGCGCCTGATCGATGGCCTTAACAGCGGCAATGCCGAGCAAGCCAACTGCGCCAGCTTCGAGCAGTACAGCGCGCTGCCTGCCTGCCGCAGCGTGCGCATCATCAGCTATAAAGACTTTTTGCGTAGCATCAGCCTGGCCCTGCCACGTTTTCTCGCAGGTGACACCATCAACCTGCGCCAAGCCGACTGGCGCGGCGCTCGGGTGTTCTGGTCGGGCGAGCTGCACCCCGAGGCATTCGCCTGTGCCGTGGCCTATGCGCGCCGCCGGGCCCTGGAAGTCAGCCTGCCCGCAGCGCTAACCCACTACCGCCTCAACCTCGACGGCCTGGCTGATCTGCAGCGCCGCTACCACGTCCTGGCCATGCCTACCGCAGCCTGGAGCGACGCCGCTTTTATGGCCTTGCTGCTCGACAACCGCGTGCCCTACGCCCGCCTCTCGCTGCTGCGCGGCCCAGGCGCAGCCGAATTCCTCCTGCTGCCCAAACACTCGGCCGAAGCCACTGCGCTGGGTGAAGGGCTGCGCTTGGCTGGCGCGCCGGATGTGTTGCCCTACCTGCAAAGCCATCCCTGATAAACCCAGCGTCGTGACCCGGCTCTGACAGCCCCACGCAAGCGCTGCCTTCGGCCGTGAGCTATATGCGTACAGCGGCCCGGCAGCCACTTTTATTCAGGCAAAAAAATCCCCGCCAATGGCGGGGATCAAGTCAGCTATTCAACCCTCAGTGCTTGGGCAGACCGGACTGGCCGCTCTGCGCCAGGTCCATCAGCTCGCGGTTGGCCACTGCATACATGGCGTAGTCGGTGCCGCTGGCGGCACGCAGTTCACCGAGCATGATTTTCCAACGGTCGACCAGGCGGCGATGCTGCTCCAGCCAGATCTGCAGCCGCGCTTCGATGTCCGACGGGGCATCGGCCATTTGCAGAACCGAGACAGTGATCGCCCGCTGCTGCCAGTCGAGGTCATCACGGAAGGCTTCACGGGCCAGCGCCTGCCAGTTGCTTTCCACCGGCAAGCCGGTGATCTGCTGCAAGTACCAAGACAGCTCCAGGGTGCCACCCACTGCGAAGTAGGCTGCCGCCACCTGAGCCGGTTCCTGCCCGGTGAGGTCAGCTGCCTCGATGATCGGCAACAGGGTGTAGAGGTGGCTGGTGCCGGCCACTACACGGGCCAGCACTTCCGGCACACCGGCTTCGGCATAGGCCTGGTAGCGCGCCAGCCACTGCTCACGGGCGGGACCTTCGAGCAGTTCGTCCAGACGCAACGCCAGGGCCTCGACACGCGGGGCGAAATGGCCCACATCACGCTCGGCATCCAGCTCGTTGCGACGGCTGCGCAAGAACCAGCGTGTCGCACGGCGACCCAAGCGCATCAGCTCGTCCATCATCTGCAATTGCAGCTCGGCCGGTACCTGATAATCCAGCGCCTCGATCTGCTTCCACCACTGCGGCAGGCGAAATACGTCCCGCACGATGACATAGGCGCCTGCGACATTCGCCGCGCTCATGCCCGTGGACTCCTTCAGGCGCTGCACGAAGGTGATGCCCATGTGGTTGACCAGGTCGTTGGCAATTTGCGTGCTGACGATCTCGCGCTTGAGGCGGTGGCGGCGCATGGACTCGCCGAAGGTCTCGGCCAGTTGCGGTGGGAATGCCGTTTCCATCTCGCGCGCCAGGTACTCGTCATCCGGTACCTGGGACTTGAGCAGCGACTCCTTGAGGTCGATCTTGCTGTAGGAGATCAACACCGACAGCTCGGGACGGGTCAGCCCCTGGCCTTTGGCAGCGCGCTCGTTGAGCTCTTCATCACCCGGCAGGAACTCCAGGGCGCGATCGAGTTTGCCGGCGCTTTCCAGCGCAGCCATCAGGCGCTTGTACTCACCCAGGCGTTCACGGGCGCGGCGCTCAGCCAGGGACAACGCCTGGGTCTGTTTGTAGTTGTTGCCCAGCACCAGGCCACCGACGGCGTCGGTCATCTCGGCCAACAAGGCGTTGCGCTGCTTGCCGGTCATGTCACCTGCGGCGACGATCTCGTTGAGCAGAATTTTGATGTTCACTTCGTGGTCGGAGCAGTCCACACCGCCGGCGTTGTCGATGAAGTCGGTATAGCTGGCACCGCCATTGAGGCCATATTCGATCCGCCCCAACTGGCTCATGCCCAGGTTACCGCCCTCGCCCACCACCTTGGCCCGCAGCTCGCGGCCGTCGACACGCAGGGTGTCGTTGGCCTTGTCGCCGACATCGGCATGGCTCTCTTTGCTCGACTTGACGTAGGTACCAATGCCGCCGTTCCAGATCAGATCGACCGGTGCCTTGAGCAGCGCGTTGAGCAGCTCGTTTGGCGCCAGCTTGTCGGCACTGATGTCAAAGCGTGCCTTCATCTGCGCGCTGATCGGGATGCTCTTGGCGCTGCGCAGGAAGATCCCACCACCCTCGGACAGCAGCTTGCTCTCGTAGTCGGCCCAGCTCGAACGCGGCAGCTCGAACAGGCGCTTGCGCTCGGAAAAGCTCTTGCTGGCGTCCGGATTGGGGTCGATAAAGATATGCAGGTGGTTGAACGCGGCCACCAGTTGCAGCTTGTCCGACAGCAGCAGGCCATTGCCGAACACGTCGCCGGCCATGTCGCCGATGCCGATCACGGTGATGCTGTCTTTCTGTACGTCGATACCGCGCTCGCGGAAGTGACGCTGCACCGAGACCCAGCCGCCCTTGGCGGTGATGCCCATGCCCTTGTGGTCGTAACCGGCGGAGCCGCCCGAGGCAAAGGCATCGCCCAGCCAGAAGTCGTACTCTGCCGCGATACCGTTGGCGATGTCAGAGAAGGTTGCCGTGCCTTTGTCGGCCGCCACCACGAGGTAGGGGTCATCCTGGTCATGGCGCACCACGTTGACCGGCGGCACCACGGCACCCTCTTTGAGGTTGTCAGTGATGTCGAGCAGGCCGCTGATAAAGATGCGGTAGCAGGCGATGCCCTCGGCCAGCACATCGTCACGGCTGCCGCCAATCGGCATGCGCCGCGGGATGAAACCGCCCTTGGCGCCCATCGGCACGATCACCGCGTTCTTCACTTGCTGCGCCTTGACCAGGCCGAGGACTTCCGTGCGGAAGTCTTCTTCACGGTCCGACCAACGCAGGCCGCCGCGAGCGACATCGCCAAAGCGCAGGTGCACGCCTTCAACACGCGGCGAGTAGACGAAGATTTCGAACTTCGGTACCGGCTTGGGAATTTCAGGAATCGCCCGCGGGTTGAGTTTGAAGCTGAAGTACGCCTTGCTCTGACCGTTGGCATCGGTCTGATAGAAGTTGGTGCGCAGGGTGGCTTTGATCAGGTCCAGGTAGCGGCGCAGGATGCGGTCTTCGTTGAGGACCGCGACGTTTTCCAGGGCGCCGAGAATCGCCTGCTCCAGCTTCTGCTGTTTGTCTTCGAGGTCATCACTGGTGAGCTTGCGCGCAAGGTAGAAGCGCGTCTTGAACAAACGCACCAGCTCCTTGGCGATGTCAGCATGATTGACCAGGGTGCTGGCGATATAGCCCAGGTCAAAGCCCAGGCGAATCTGCTTGAGGTAACGCGCATAGGCACGCAGCAGTGCCACATCGCGCCACGGCATAGCGGCGGTCAGTACCAGACGGTTGAACGCATCGTTCTCGGCGTCGCCGCCAACGATGTGCACGAACGCATCCTGCAGGGTGTCGTTGAGCTGCTGAATATCGACGTCCAAGCCTTCGGCATAGGTAAAGGCGAAATCGTGAATCCAGAACTCGCGACCGTTCTGCTGATGCAAGCGATAAGGGAATTCGCCGAGTACGCGCAGGCCGAGGTTTTCCAAAATCGGCAGCACGTCGGACAGCGGCAACGGTGTGTCGGCGTGGTACAGCTTGCAATGCAACTGCTGATCGCCCTGGCTCAACGGCTGGTAGAAGCTCATCACCAGCGGCCGCTCAGCGCTCAGGCTCAGCAGGTGCTGCATGTCGACCACCGCCGAATGCGGCGCGAAGCGCTCACGGTAGCCGGCCGGGAAGCCACCCGGGAAATCAGTCAGCACGCGGGTGCCCTGGGCCTCGCCAAAGCTCTCGACCATCAGTGCGACATAGTCGTCCTGCCATGAACGGCAGGCCTGAATCACTTCCTTCTCAAGGCGCGCCGGATCAATCTGCACCTTGTTCTTCGGGTCCACCCGCAGAATGAACTGCACCCGCGCCAGCACGGACTCGGAGAAGAACGTCCAGAATTCGCAGTCGGTGGCCTGCAGGCGCTCCATCAGCACCTGCTGGATTTTCAGGCGGGTTTCGGTGGAATACACATCGCGCGGCACATAGGCCAGGCAGTAGCAGAAGCGGCCGTACGGGTCGCGGCGCAGGAACACGCGAATCTTGTTGCGCTCCTGAATCTGCACGATCGACAGGGCAGTGTTGAACAGCTCATCGACTGGGGTCTGGAACAGGTCGTCACGCGGCAGCACTTCGAGCACCTGAGCCAGTTCCTTGCCCAGGTGCGCTTTGGCATCGAAGCCCGAGCGTTGCTCAACCAGCTCGACCTTGCGGCGAATATAGGGAATGTCCCACACGCTCTGGGCATACACCGCCGAGGTGTAGAGCCCCATAAAGCGGCATTCCTTGACCACCCGGCCTTTGCTGTCCAGCTCACGGATGGAGACGAAATCCGGGTAAGCCGGGCGGTGCACGCGGCTCGGTACGGCAGCCTTGGCAAACGACAGCAGCAGCGGCTCGCGCAGGTAGCTGACGGCCTCCGGCTCAATGTGCAGTTCCTCGGCGCTCAGACCGCTGCGCAGACGCTTGGACAAGCCCAGCAGGGAGCTAGCGTCATAGACCATGGCGCCGCCGGCGGTGGCGTCCGTGACGCTGAATTCTTCGTAGCCCAAAAAGGTGAAGTGATCCTCAAGCAGCCATTTGAGGTAAACCCGCACTTCCTCAAGGTCAGCGCCGTCAATTTGCACGCCAGCCTGACCCGGCTTGAGCTTGCCGAGCCAGGTCAGGAGTTCCTGGGCCTTGGCCTTCATCGGCTGGAAATCCGCCACGGTCAGGCGGACATCTTCAAATACGTCGTACAACGCCGCTTCCAGCGCGCGCAATTCACTGGCACTGGCACACCGGTTGATTTCCAGGAACATCAGCGCTTCTTGGCGGATGCCCTCGCCCTGCGTGCCCTTGGGCAGAATGTCCACGAGCTCGCCCTTGGCATCACGGCGCACGCTGAATACGCTGTTTTGCAGGGTATGAATGCTGTAACCACGGCGGTTGAGCTCCATGCGCACGGAGTCGACCAGGAACGGAATGTCGGCATGGAGAATTTCAACGGCGGTGTGGGTCGACTGCCAACCGTGCTTCTCATAGTCGGGGTTGAACGCACGAACTTCAGGGTGGGCAGGGTCGAAGCGCTCCAACAGCCGCCAGGACGACAGGGTGCAACCGACCAGGTCGGACAGACGCCGCTGAGTCAGTTCGTCCAAGGCAATGATGCCGAAGAATTGCTCGGCAAACAGGGCCACTTGTGGCAACGCCTGTTCACTGACGTGCTGCGCCAGGGCCGCTTGCAGTTGATGCTGGAAGTCGGCTTTGCTGGCCGCCGTAAAGAACGCCATGGTTTTGCTCCGTTTGGCTCGTGATTCGACTGGGGCAGTCGCAGGTCATGACCGCTGCCGTTGCGCTGTAGTTCAACGTTAGTCCATGAAGCGCCGATTACATGCTCGAACGCTTAATGAGGTAGGCGACAGGGGCGACCCGCTGGTCACATTTGCGCAACGAGCTTAACGACTGCGGGCAGGTAAGCGCTTGTAAGGCTGCGACATTTTGTTTCACCCCACGCACCAACTCGGTGCTGAAATGGAATGCCGCAGCGCGCGATAACGCACGCTGCGGCCAATCCGCGCTCGTTGCGAGCGACTGTCACACCGTTTAGCTACCGCGCATAGCCTCAGGCAGTGCCAACACGATCTGCGGAAACACCGTAATCAGCACGGCCGCCAGCACCAGCAGCAGAAAGAATGGAAAGCTGGCCCGAGCCACCGTCCACAGGTTGTGCCCGGTGAGGTTCTGGATGACAAACAGGTTGAAGCCCACCGGCGGGGTGATCTGCGCCATTTCCACCACAAGAATGACAAAGATGCCAAACCACAGCAGGTCGATGCCCGCGGCCTGCACTGCCGGCAATACCACAGCGGTGGTCAGCAGGATGATCGAAATGCCATCCAGAAAGCAGCCCAGGGCAATGAAGAACAGCGTCAGGGCAAACAGCAGCACGTAGGGCGAAAGCTGCTTGGCGATGATCCAGTCCGCCAGCGCCGAGGGCAGGCCAGTGAAGCTCATGGCCGAAGTCAGGTAAGCCGCACCGAGCAGAATGAAGAAGATCATGCAGGAGGTGCAGACCGCGCCCATCAGGCTGGCCATAAAGGTGTCGCGGGTCAACGCACCGGAACACAGGGCGATCAACAGCGCGCCCACCACGCCAACCGCTGCCGCCTCGGTGGCCGTGGCAATGCCGGCATAGATCGAGCCGATCACCGCCACGATCAGCCCCAGCACCGGGATCAGCAACTTGGCGCGCCGCAGCTTCTCCATAAACGGCAGGGCTTCGCCCTCCTCCGGCAATTTATCGCGGTTGAACGCGGCCCAGAGCATGAGGAAACCGGAGAAGATCACCAGCAACAGCAAGCCCGGCAGGATGCCGGCGATAAACAGGCGAGAAATCGACACCTGCGCCGCCACGCCATAGACGATCATCATGATCGACGGCGGAATCAGCAACCCCAAGGTACCTGCGCCGGCCAACGAGCCCATGGCAATGGCCTCCGGGTAGCCGCGTGACTTCAGCTCCGGCAGGGAGATCCGCCCAATCGTCGCGGCCGTTGCCGCCGAAGAACCACTCACGGCAGCAAACAGCCCGCAGCCGAACACGTTGACGTGCAACAAGCGGCCTGGCAGCCCGCGCATCCAGGGCGCCAGCCCGTTGAACATGTCCTCGGACAGGCGCGTGCGGTAAAGAACCTCGCCCATCCAGATAAACAGCGGTAGCGCGGTCAGGGTCCAGCTGGCACTGGAGGCCCAACTGGTGGATGCCAGAATCGAGCCTGCGGGCGCTCCGCCGAACAGCTCCATGCCGAGAATGCCAACGCCCAGCAGCGATAACGCCACCCAGACGCCGCCACCCAGCAGCACCAACAGAGCGACCAATAAGGTCAGGGTTATTAGTGTGTAGTCCACGGTTCTCTCACTGAAGCAAGGCGGCGACTGCCGCGTGGATAATCCGGCCCTTGCACAGGGTCACTCACTCATCACGCCACTGGCGTCGGCCACTTCAAAACGCTCCCCGCGACAGGCCAGCCACAGGCGCTCGGCCATGGCTACGGCCAGAACAAGGGTGCCGAACACCATCGGCAGTTGCGGCAGCCACATGGGGATGGGCAGCAGGCCCGAGGACACTTCATTGAATTCGTAGGACTCAAGCACAAACAACGCGCAGTACCAGGCCAGGTACAGGGCGATCACCAAGCCGACCAACGTGCTCAGCACATCGGCTACGCGCCGCGCACGTGATGGCAGCAGGCGGTAAAGCAATTCGACACGGATATGCGCACCGCGCTGCAGGGCATAAGGCAAAGCCAGGAAGCCCGAAGCGGCCATGGCGTAAGCCGCGAACTCATCAGCCGATGGCACCATGGTGCCCAGTTGTCGCGCGACGATCTGGGCCACCACCAGCAGGCAGATCAGCACGAGGAACACACCGGATAACCACCCGGACAGGGTGTAGAGCTTGTGCAGTGGGGTCATGACGCCTCTCCCAAGCGGATAACTGAAACACCCCGGGGCCAGCACAGGCGCCCGGAGCGCGGGCGTCAGCGTGCGTAGGCGTCAAGAATCGCCTGGCCATCGGCACCGGCGCGCTTGAGCCACTCCTCGGCCATGGACTTACCGATGGTCTCAAAACCGCTTTCAACAGCAGCCGGCGCCTGATCAGCCACTTGCATGCCATTGTCGGCAAGGGTTTTCACCAGCTCGCCAGTCTTCTCCTGCGCCACTGCCCAGCCGCGCTGCTCGGCACGCTCAGCGGCAGCCAACACCGCAGCCTGGCTTGCCTCAGACAGGCGGGCAAAGGCACGCGCGTTGACGATGACGAAGTTCTTCGGAATGAAGGCCTTGACGTCGTAGTAATAGGTGGAGAAATCCCAGGCCTGGGAATCCACCCCAGTAGTTGGCGAGGTGAGCATGCCGGTGATCATGCCGGTGCTGAATGCCTGAGCGATCTCGCCGGTTTGAATCACGGTCGGCACGGCGCCCATCAGTTCGGTCATGCGTGAGGTGGCCGGGTTATACGCCCGAAACTTCATGCCTTTGAAATCATCCATGCTGCTGGTCGGCGTCTTGCTGAAGATGCTCTGCGGCGACCAGGGCATGGCGTACAGCAGCTTGATGCCCTGCTTGGCCAGACGCGCTTCCACCGCCGGACGGCTGGCCACCCACAAGGCGTGTGCCTGTTCATAGTTACGGGCCAGGAAGGGCACACTGTCGACTTCGAAGATAGCGTCTTCATTGCCCAACACCGACATCAACACATCACCCACCTGGACCTGCCCGGTCTGCACGGCACGCTTGACCTCAGGTCGCTTGAACAACATCGAGTTGGCGTGAATGCGAATCTGCAAATCGCCCGCGGTGGCCTGCTCAACATCCTGCGCAAACTCTTTGGCCACTGTGGTGATGAAGTTGCCGTCCGGCTGCTCGACGCTCATGTTCCAGCGCTCGGCGGCCTGGGCACACAGGCTGCTCAAGCCCAGTACACAAGCGATGGCCGATAGGGCGAAACGCGATGGGGTGCTCTTCATGGAGGTGCTCCTGATATTGTTCTGAACGCGCTGCTGGCGTCGTCGTGGGAAGACAGTTTTGAGTCTCAGCGCATCACCCGAGGCTGTCCAACGAGAAAAACCGGGGGGCACATGATCGGAAATCGTTATGAGCACTGGTAAGGCATAAAACGTACAGGCGCACCAATGCGACGCATGCACGGCCACATGCCAACAGGGATGTCGGGGCCACCCGACCTGATCAGAAGAAAGGCCGCCGTCGCTGCGCGCGACGGGTTTTGCAGCAGGCCTCAGGCGCTTTTTTGTTCGCCACTGGGCATTGCCAGCGCCATCATCGCGTCGCCCATTTGTTCGGCGTAGTCCTGCAGCACCTCACCCGCCAGGGCAATGATGTCTTCGCTCAACTCCAGGCCGACGCCCGTACGCCAGGTCGCCACCACCGGCAACGGCGGCGGCTCAGGCACATCATCGAGGATGGTCAGCACGCCCTGTTTGAGCTCATCGCTGACCAGCGCCGGCGGCAGCGCACCGACGCCAAACCCATCGCGGATCAGCCGGGTCATGGCCGCAATGGAGTTCACGCAGCTGATGCGCGGCGCGGCCACATTGCCGGCATGCAGCAGGTTGAGAATGTCCTGATGGGGCCGTGAATTTTTCGAAAAGGTAATGATGCGCTCGCGCGCTAGCTCATCCATGGCCGCATAGGGCCGGTGGTACAGCGAACCTGTGGGGACGATCCAGCGCACCGGGAAGCTGGCCATCTCCAGGTTGCGCACGCTGCTGTCATGGACCATGTCGGTCTGGAAAATGATGTCCAGGTAGCCCTTTTGCAGCTGATCGCTGAGGTTGCGCGCGGTGTCGGCGGTCAGTTCGATCTCCACCGCGGGGTAGCGCTCCATGATCTTTGTTACCAACGGACTCAGCCAGGTGTGAATGACGGTGTCCATCGCTCCCACCCGAATACGCCCGCGCACGCTGCCGGTGTCGCTGATCGATTGCTTGAGCGCCTGCATGGTGTCGAGCATTCGCTCAGCGTACTCAAGGACCTTCTGCCCTTCCGGCGTCAGGGAAACGCCCTTGGAGTCACGCAAAAACAGGCGAGTGCCGAGTTCATCTTCCAGCGCTGCGATGCGGCTGGAGATGGACGCCTGGGTGCTGAAAAGCTTTTCCGCGGTCAGGCGAAAGCTTTTCAGGCGGGCCACCCAAACGAAGGTTTCGAGGAATCTGAGGTTCATGGGACGACGCCTGTGCTGAGCATAGTTGTGCCCCACCGACAGCAGGACAGATGCCCTCAGGCGTAGCAGGTTACATGCCACTCATCCTTGGCCGGTGCCGTGCCGGCACACGGTTTTTTCCTATCACCCGCCCCCTGCTTTTTCTCGTTGGACGCCGCCGCAAGGCACTTCCAAGAATGTGCCGGCGATACCGCACCGCCCTAACAAGACTATCCAATCGCGCCCTGCCAAGCAGTCGGCCAAGCCGCTGCGCGCTCCCAAATCGGAGACACCCGCATGACACCTCGCACCCACCTGGCCGGCCTGCTGATGGTCGGCAGCGCCTTGCCGAGCCTCGCTCACGCTGACTTCATCGACGACAGCAAGGCCAGCCTTGAACTGCGCAATTTCTACTTCAACCGCGACTTTCGCCAGAGCGGCGCCCGCGAAAAAGCCGAAGAATGGGCCCAAGGTTTCCTCCTGCGCATGGAGTCGGGCTACACCGACGGCACCGTCGGCTTGGGTGTCGACGCCCTCGGCATGCTCGGCCTGAAGCTGGACTCCGGCGACGGCACGGCCGGCAGCGGTCTGCTCCCGGCCGATGGTTCCGGCGGCTCGCAAGATGAGTACGCGAAACTGGCACTCACGGCCAAAGCCAGAGTGTCCAACAGCACGCTGAAGGTCGGTGCCCTGCACTTTCGTAGCCCAATCGTCTCGGCCAACGACTCGCGTTTGCTGCCGCAAACCTTCCGGGGCGCCCTGCTGAATGTGCAGGAAATCGACAAGCTGACCCTGCAAGGCGGCACGATCAACCAGATCAAGGCCAACAGCTCCACCGACTACACCGACATGACCGCCAACCGCATCGGCGGCAGCAGCGATTCGTTCGTCTTCGGCGGAGGTGATTACAAGCTCACCCCCGCGCTGACCGCCGGCCTGCATTACGGCACCCTCGAAGACATTTACCAGCAGTACTACGGCACCCTGGTGCACCTGCTGCCGCTGGGCGACGGCCAGTCGCTGAAAACTGACCTGCGCTATTCCCGCAGCCGCGAAGATGGCAACTTCCGTAACCTCGACAACCGAGCCTTCGGCGCCATGTTCACCTACACCCTGGGCGGCCATGCGGTGGGCGCTGGCTACCAGCGCATGGGTGGCGACGACCCCTTCCCGTACATCGCCAGCAGCGACCCCTTCCTGGTCAACTTCGTGCAGATCAATGACTTTGCCAACACCGAGGAACGCTCCTGGCAGGTGCGCTACGACTACAACTTCGCCAGCCTCGGCATCCCCGGCCTGACCTTTATGACCCGGTACATTTCCGGCGACAACGTCGAGGTGGCCGGGCGCAGCGCCGAAGGCAAAGAATGGGAACGCAACATGGACATCGCCTATGTGGTGCAGAACGGCCCGCTGAAAAACCTGGGGCTGAAATGGCGCAACGCCACGGTGCGCTCCAACTTCGGCAACGACCTCGATGAAAACCGCCTGATCCTCAGTTACAGCCTGGCGCTCTGGTAAGCGCGTGGCCGCCGGACGGGGCACTCGGCCCCGCCGGCACACTCGATCGGCAAACAAAGCGTAGACGCACAGCTAGTTGTATGACAACTTGCCGATTCCTGAGAATCATCCTCTAAGAAGATGGCGAGGCGTTATCGTGACTTTTTCCCTGTCCTGGCAACAAAAATTCCGCGCATTGATCGGCCTTACCCTGATCAGCCTAAGCCTGATGGCAGCAGCCTCCTACTGGGCAAACCAGCGTTATAGCGAGTCTTTACAGGCGCGCGAGCGAGCCAGCCACTACGCCAGCAGCAACATTGTGCTGCTGAATCAGTGGTGGCGCACCCACGCCCTGCGCCAGCAACTCAACCCCGCCAACCTGGCCGACTTCACCCAGAACCTCGATATGCTGGACAATCTCGTCGTACAACTACCGGAACAGGCCGATGCTCTTGGCGACCCCGCCCTGAGCGAACACGCGGCCCAGATCAAGGCCCTCGTGACCCAGGATGTCGCCCAGCAGCAGGCCTGGGCGGACCTCAACCAGACCCTTGGCCTGACCCCTTTCTCCGGCCAGCGCAAAGCGCTTGGCGAGAGCGCCAGTGCCCTGGAAAAAATCACCATCGGGCTGATCCAGCCCGCCATCAGTAACGCGCTGAGCAGCCAACGTGACTACCTGTCGACCTATGACCCCGCGTTCGCTCAGAGCGCACTCTCGGCCATCGCCGAGCTTCAGGCCAAGGTCACCGAACTGGATTGGCAAGACACACCTATCGGGCAAAACGTAGCCGCCTTCGATCAGGCTTTTGCCCAGGCGCAGAACAGCATCGTGGGCATTGATGCGGTCAACCGCAGCCTGGCCGAGGTCGGCCAACAGCTGCAGACACAGGTCGACGCCCAGGCCAGCGACCTCAGCGCAGGCGTGTTGCTGCGCACCGAACAGGCGGCGCAGCAGGCGCAGCGCTCGGCACTATGGATAATGGGCCTGAGCTTTTGCGCAGTCGCCGGCCTGCTCACGCTAACCCTGCTCAACGCCTCCCGCACCCTGGTCGCCCGCCTGCAGCAAGCGACCCAGCTGCTCAGCCAAGTCGCCTCTGGCAACCTCACCGGCACCCTGCCCGTGGGCCGCAACCCCAACGACGAGTTCAACCAGCTCGCCGCCGCGACCAACCGCATGATCCAGGGCATCGGCAGCATCGTCGCCCAAGTGGTGCAGGCCAACCAGGCGCTGAGCCACCTGCACCATCATCTGGGCGATGCCATGCACGCGTTGGGCGACAACAGCACCCAGGTGGAGCAACAAACCGAACAGGCGACCTCGGCATCCCAGCAGATCAGCCTGACCCTCAATGACATGGCCCGGCGCACCGCCGAGGTGGGCACAGCGACCCACGGTGCCTACGCCGCCGCACGCGACGGCGGCGCGGTGATTCAGGCCAGCGTCGAGCGCATGGCGCAACTGGCACAACTGATCCAGGCCAGCCACGCCCAGGCCGACGAGCTGGGCAAAACCAGCACCCGAGTCAGTGGCATTATCGATGTGATCAACAGCCTGGCCGACCAGACCAACTTGCTGGCCCTGAATGCCGCCATCGAAGCAGCCCGAGCAGGCGATGCCGGTCGCGGCTTCTCGGTGGTGGCCGATGAGGTTCGCTCGCTGGCACAGAAAACGGTTGCTGCGACCACCGATATCGCGGCCATTGTCGAGCAGTTCCAGCAGCAGGCCCGACACATGCGCGAGCTGATGGGCAACGGCCTGAACCTCGCAGCCGACAGCGAACAGCACGCCGGTCAGGTCGCCACGGCCATCAGCGCCATCACCCAGGCCATGGAACGCCTGACTGGGGAAATGAATCAGGTTGTTGTGGCCATCGAGGAGGTCTCCACCACCACCGATGACATCGCCGGCAAGATGGACACCATCAACCTGCACACCGGCCAGAGCAAAGACCTGCGCCACACCCTGGGCCAGCACACCGAAGGCCTGTCCACGCAGGTCGAGGCCCTGAGCCGCAGCGCCCAACGCTTTCAGCTCGGCTGACATTACTGGCGCGACTCTATTCGCGATAAACCCATCGCCTGGATTAGCCGCAGGCGTAATCCAGGGTATGCCATACGCTCGAAGCGCCGGATTACGCTTCGCTAATCCAACCTACGGCCCTGCCGCGGCTCTATTGTGTAGGAGCGAATTTATTCGCGATAAATCGTGAAGGCGCCGCAGAAATCGCGGCCACAGCGCAGTAGCCTGGATTAGCCGCAGGCATAATCCAGGGTATGCCATACGCTCGAGGCGTCGGATTACGCTTCGCTAATCCAACCTACGGCCCTTCCCAAGTAGCTTGGTACCCCCGGCACCATCGACTTTTCCTATCCCCTGCGCGCATTTTAATTAGTTGGACGCCCTGGCGAGCGCATTGAAGAATGACGCCACAGGTCAGCGCACGACAGCGCCCGCGTCGACCGCTTCGTCATTGCACCGGCGTACCGGTGCACCAGCCAAAGGAGCTGCCCGTGAACCGTCTGCTACTGAATTGCGACATCGGCGAAAGCTTTGGCGCCTGGACCATGGGCCTGGACGCCGAGGTCATGCCCTTTATCGACTGCGCCAACATTGCCTGCGGCTTCCATGCCTCTGACCCCAGCGTGATGCGCAAGACCGTGGCCCTCGCGGTCGAGCATGGCGTGCGCATCGGTGCCCACACCGCGTATCAGGATCTGGTCGGCTTCGGCCGCCGCTCGATGGATTGCACACCGCAGGAAGTCGAAGACCTGATGCTTTATCAGATCGGCGCACTGGAGGCGATCTGCCGCAGCCAAGGCACGCGCGTCAGCTATGTAAAGCCCCACGGCGCGCTCTACCAGGACATGATGCGCAAACCGGCGACCCTGCGCGCGGTGATGAGCGCAGTGGCCAAGTACGACCGCGAGCTGCCGCTGATGCTGATGAGCACCCGCGATAACAGCCAGGCCCAGGCACTGGGCGACGAGTACGGCATCAGCCTGTGGTTCGAGGCGTTCGCCGACCGCGCCTATGACGCCGCCGGCTTTCTGGTCAGCCGCAGCCTGCCAGGCGCGGTGCACCACGACAGCGACATCATCGTCCACCAGGCCACCACCCTGGCACGCGGCGAGCCGCTAACCGCCAGTGACGGCAGCACCCTGCCCTTGCAGGCGCAAACCCTGTGCGTGCATGGCGACAACGCCAGCTCGGTGGCGGCGGTCAAACGTATCCGTGACGCGTTCGATGCGCTGGGCCAGGCATGAGTGCGCCACGCCCCCGTCTTGAAGTGGCCGGGATCGACAGCCTGATCCTGCGCCTGTTCGAACAGATCGATGAAGCCAACATGCCCTGGATGCTCGCGGCCAATGCGCGCCTGCGCGAGGCCTTTGGTGAAGCGTTGATCGACCTGGTGCCGTCCTACACCACCCTGCTGTTGCACTACGACATCAGCCGCGTCAACGCAGCTCAGGTGCGCCAGTTGATCGAGCAGGCTTTTACCGACCTGCAGCCGGCCGACAGCAACAGCGGCCGCCTGCACCAGTTGCCGACTTGGTACGACCGCCGCGTCGGCCCCGAGCTGGCCCTGCTGGCGCAGCGCAGCCAGCTCAGCGAAGCCGAGGTCATTCGCCGTCACAGCGGCCATGAGTATCAGGTATTCGCCCTGGGCTTCGCCCCGGGTTTTGCCTTTATGGGGCTGGTCGAACCAGCCCTGGCCACGCCACGCCTGAGCACACCACGCAAACGCATCGCCGCCGGCAGCGTCGGCATTGCCGAACGCCAAACCGCCGTTTACCCGGCCGTCTCGCCCGGCGGCTGGAACCTGCTGGGGCGCACGCCAACACGCCTGTTCGACCACGCCATCGACGGCTACAGCCTGTTGCAACCCGGCGACCGGGTGCGCTTCGAGCCGATCGACCACGCCGAATTCGTCCGCCTGGGCGGTGACGACAGCCCGCTGGAGGCCACCCCATGAGCGCAGCCAAGCTCACCGTACTGCGCAGCACCCCGTTTATTCAGCTGCAGGACGCCGGCCGCTACGGTGTACGCCACCTGGGTGTGACCCAGAGCGGCGCGCTGGACTGGGTTGCCCAGCGCTGGGCCAACTGGCTGCTGGGTAACGCGCCGGGCGCTGCCGTGGTGGAAATCACCTTGGGCAACCTTGAGCTGCAGTGCGAGCACGACGCCGTACTCGCACTGTGCGGTGCCGACCTGGGCGCTACCCTCGACGGTGAGCCACTCAATCCCTGGCGCAGCTTCAACGTACGCGCCGGCCAGCGCCTGTGTTTCGCCCAGCCGCGCCTGGGTGCGCGTGCCTACCTCGGTGCACCGGGCGGTTTCAACGCCGCCCAGGTGCTGGGCAGTTGCGCGAGCAACCTGCGCGAAGGCCTCGGCGGCCTGGAGTGCACGGGCAAGCCCGTGCAACAGGGCGATCAACTGAGTTGGTCGGGCACTGCCACGGCGCTGCGCCACGTGCCGGTTGCCTTGATACCGGACTACAGTGCGCCACTGCTGCTGGACATGGTGGCGGGCGCGCAGATCGGTGACTTCAGCGGCCAGAGCTTGTTTGATGCCTTTAACAGTGACTGGACCCTGGACACCCGCGCAGACCGCATGGGCATCCGCCTGCTTGGGCCGGTGCTGCAGTGCCAGCGCGGCAGCATGATTTCCGAAGGCATTCCCCTGGGCGCGGTGCAGGTGCCGCCCGACGGCCAGCCGATCATCCTGCTCAACGATCGCCAGACCATCGGCGGCTACCCGCGCCTGGGCGCCCTCACGCCGCTGGCTGTCGCTCGCCTGGCGCAGTGCGTGCCAGGCACCCGGCTGCGCCTCAGGCCCGTGGTGCAGGACGCCGCGCAGCGCGACCAATGCGCCTGGCTGGCACGCTGGCCTGCGACATGAGCGCCGAGACGGCGACTGGCGCATAGCCGGCGACTCGGCAAATGCTATAAAGTCGTCGCTCTTGAGGCGCGCAGGCCGACCCGACCGATGCGCCGTGACGGGCACACCCCGCGCCCTCCTGCACAAAGAGCCCAACGATGGAACACCGTGACGCGCTGATCGCCCTGCGACACTTCCTATCGAGCCAGATCCTCGGCCAGGAAAAGCTCATCGAACGCCTGCTCATCGCCCTGCTCGCCGACGGCCACATGCTGGTAGAAGGTGCACCGGGGCTGGCCAAGACCAAAGCGATCAAGGAACTGGCCGAAGGCATCGAGGCGCAGTTCCACCGCATCCAGTTCACCCCGGACCTGCTCCCGGCCGACATCACCGGCACGGAAATCTATCGCCCGGAAACCGGCAGTTTCGTCTTTCAACAGGGGCCGATCTTCCACAATCTGGTGCTGGCCGACGAGATCAACCGTGCGCCGGCCAAGGTGCAGTCCGCATTGCTCGAAGCCATGGCCGAGCGTCAGGTCTCCGTGGGCCGCAGCACCTACGACCTGTCGCCGCTGTTTTTGGTGATGGCCACGCAGAACCCGATTGAGCAGGAAGGCACCTACCCGCTGCCCGAAGCCCAACTCGACCGCTTTCTGATGCACGTGAAAATCGGTTTCCCCGACGCCAGCGTCGAACGCAAGATCCTCGCCCAGGCGCGCGGTGAGGCGCTCAACGGCGAGAGCAAGCCCGAGCAGCGGGTCAGCCAGCAGGCAATCTTCGCCGCGCGCAAGGAAATCCTCGGCCTGTACATGGCCGACGCGGTGGAGGAATACCTGGTGCAGTTGGTGATGGCCTCGCGCACCCCGTCCAAGTTCGACGCCGAGCTGGCCGAGTGGATCGCCTACGGCGCCAGCCCGCGTGGCACCATTTCCCTGGACCGCTGCGCGCGGGCTCATGCCTGGCTGGCCGGGCGCGACTTCGTCAGCCCCGAGGACATCCAGGCGGTGCTCTTCGACGTGCTGCGCCACCGCATCATCCTGTCGTTCGAGGCCGAAGCGGCCGGCATCGACCAGGACCGCGTGGTGCAACGCATCCTCGACGTGGTCGCCGTCGCCTGACGCCCATGCACACCCCAGACCCGCAACCCGGTATCCGGGTCGACCTCAGCGAACTGATCGAGATGCGCCACCGCGTCCACGAAGTGCAGCTGTTCTCGACCCCGGCGCGGCGCAGCCCACTGATTGGCCTGCACCATTCCAAGTTGCGCGGGCGCGGCGTGGATTTCGACCAAGTGCGCGTGTATCAGGCCGGCGACGACGTGCGCACCATCGACTGGCGCGTCACCGCACGCACCCAGGAGCCGCACACCAAACTGTTCCATGAAGAGCGCGAGCGGCCGATCTATATCCTGGTCGAGCAGAGCCCGCGGCTGTTCTTCGGCTCCGCGCTGATGTTCAAGTCGGTCCTTGCCGCCCAGGCCGCGGCGCTGATCGGCTGGGCCGCCCTGGGCCACAACGACCGTATCGGCGGGCTGGTGTTTGGCGACCAGGAGCACCATGAAATCAAACCCCGGCGCAGCAAGCAGAGCCTGCTGCAGTTGCTCAGCCGCCTGGTCCGCGCCAACCAGGCGCTGAGCCCGGAAACGCCGCTCAACCGCGATAGCTTCGGCCTGGCCCTGCGCCGCGCACGCGAGGTGCTGCGCCCCGGCAGTCTGGTGGTGGTGCTGTGCGATGAGCGCACCCTGGGCGACAGCAGCGAGCAACAACTGATTCTGCTGGCGCGTCACACCGACCTGCTGCTACTGCCGCTGTCCGACCCGCTCGACCATGTGCTGCCCGCCGCCGGGCTGCTGCGGTTTGCCGAGCGCGGCGCACGCCTGGAACTCGACACCCACCAGGCCGACCTGCGCCAGGCTTACCGCGAGCAGGGCGAGGCGCGCCAGGCCCGCTGGCAGCGCCTGGCGCAGAAGCTCGGTGTGCCCCTGCTGCCCCTGAGCACCCGCGCCGAGATGGTCGAGCAGTTGCGTGAGCACCTCAACGCCCAGCGGCCGAGGAAGCAGCCATGACCCCCCAGGAACAACTGGAGCAGCTTCAACCACTGATCGCCCCGCCGGCTATCAGTTGGTGGCCGCCAGCACCTGGCTGGTGGTTGCTGGCGGTGTTGCTGCCACTGCTGCTTTGGGCTGTACGCGTGGCGTGGCGGCACCGGCCACGTCGCCTGCGTAAGGCCACCGGCGAGGCGCCGCTTGACCCGCTGCGCGCCGCTGCCCTGGCGGAATTGCAGGCTTTGGCCAAACCCTACGACGGCGTCAGCGCCGGGCCCTGGCTGCAGCAGCTCAATGGTCTGCTCAAACGCCTGTGCCGCGAGCGCTACCCTCAGGCCAATAGTCACCTGCTGAGCAGCCGCGCCTGGCTGGCGTTTCTCGACAACCGCTGCCCGGCCGCGGGCCTGACCCGCTGGATGATCCTCGTAGAAGGTGCCTACCGACCGCACTGCGTGCTCGATGACAAAGCCATCGCCGGGCTCGACCAGGCCGTGGCCACCTGGATTCGCAAACATGTTTGAGTTCGCCTGGCCCTGGCTATTCCTCCTGGCGCCCCTGCCCTGGCTGCTGCGCCTGCTGCTGCCGGCGGCCGACAGCGGCGAGGCGGCGCTGCAGGTGGGCTTTCTTGGCGAGCTGGAAGCCCTGGCCGGGCGCCGCGCTCGTGTGCACCTGCCGAACTGGCGCCAGCAGGCGCCGTTTCTGCTGATCTGGGTCTTGCTGCTGATCGCCGCCGCGCGCCCGCAGTGGGTCGGCGAACCGCTGCCGATCCCCGCCAGCGGGCGCGACCTGCTGATCGCCGTGGATGTCTCGGGCTCCATGGGGTACACCGACATGCAGTGGCAAGGCGAAGAGGTCAACCGCCTGACCCTGGTCAAGCACCTGCTCGGCGACTTTATCGAAGGTCGCCAGGGCGACCGCGTCGGCCTGATCCTCTTTGGCAGCCAGGCCTACCTGCAGGCGCCGCTGACCTTCGACCGGCGCACCGTGCGTACCTGGCTGGACGAAGCGCTGATCGGCATTGCTGGCAAGAACACCGCCATCGGCGATGCCATCGGCCTGGCCGTCAAGCGCCTGCGCGAGCGCCCCGCGCAGAGCCGGGTGCTGGTATTGGTCACCGATGGCGCCAATACAGGCGGCGAGATCGACCCTGATACCGCTGCGGGCCTGGCTGCCGATGAACAGATCACCCTGTACACCATCGGCATTGGCGCGGACCCCGAGCAAAGCGGCGTGCTGGGCCTGTTTGGCGTCAATCCGGGGCTGGACCTGGACGAACCCATGCTGCGCGCGATTGCCGACCGCACTGGCGGCGAGTACTTCCGCGCACGCGACAGCGAGGAGCTGCAGCGTATCGGCGCGGTACTCGACCGCCTCGAACCGGTGGCGCAGGACGCAACCCTGACCCGCCCCGCCCAAGTGCTCTACCCCTGGCCACTGGGGCTGGCCGTGCTGCTCAGCCTGCTGCTGGTGACACGGCACCTGTGGCCCAACGCCCTGGCGCGCCTGCGCCTTTATCTGCCAAACAGGGGCGCGCCATGAGCGAGTTCTTGTTGAGCCTCTGGCCGCACTGGGCGCGGCCTTACTGGTTATTCGTTGTGCCGGTGTTCGGTGTGCTGCTCTGGCACCTCTGGCACCGCGAAAAGCGCGCGGGGCGCTGGCAACTGTTGTTGCCGCAAGCCTTTCACGCCGCCTTGCTCAGCGGTGGCCGTGGCCGCGCCAGCCGCCTGCCGTGGATCGCCCTGGGCCTGGCCTGGCTGCTGGCGCTGCTGGCCTTGCTTGGCCCGAGCTGGCAACGCCTGGAACACAACAACCTGAAACCTGCCGACCCCTTGGTGGTGGTGCTCGAACTGACTCCGGCCATGCTCACCGGCGATGCGCCGCCCAATCGTCTGGCTCAGGCCCGACGCAAGATCCTCGACCTGCTCGAAGCCCGTCAGGATGCGCAGACCGCCATCGTCGTCTTCGCCGGCAGCGCCCACACGGTTGTGCCGCTGTCCGATGACCTGGCCACGGCACGTAACCTGCTCGATGCCCTTAACCCGAGCCTGATGCCCGAGCCTGGCCGCCGCGCCGACCTGGCGGTGGCCCAGGCGCGCCAATTGCTCGAACAGGGCGGCCAAGGCCAGGGCCGCGTACTGCTGATCGCCAGCGGTCTGGATGACACCGAACAACAGGGCATCCGCCAGGCCATGGGCAGCCGAGGCGACAGCCTGGCAATGCTCGGTTTCGGCACGGCCGATGGGGCGCCCATCGTTCAAGAGGACGGCAGCTTTCGCAAAGACGAACAAGGCGCCATCCTCATTGCGCGGCTGGACAGCCCCGGCCTGAGCCGCTTCGCCCAGTCCCTCGGCGCACGCTACCGCAGCGCCACCCAAGACGAGCAGGACCTGCGCAGCCTCGGCCTGCTCGACGCCCCCAACCAAATGCGTGCCGCCGGGGAACAAACCACCCTGCAGGCCTGGGCCGACCAGGGCCACTGGTTGCTTATTGTGCTGCTCGTGCTCGCCGCCTGTGCCGGGCGCCGGGGCTGGTTGTTCTGCCTGCCGCTGCTGATGTTCAGCCTGCCCCAGCCTGCCCTGGCATTCAGTTTTGATGACCTCTGGCTACGCGCCGACCAACAGGGCCAGCGCCTGCTTGAGGCGCAGCGCCCGGCCGAGGCCGCCCAGCGCTTCAACGACCCGCAATGGCAAGGTCTGGCGCTCTATGAGGCTGGCGATTACGCCGCCGCAGCCGAGCGCTTCGCCCTGCAGGACAGCCCCCAGGCCCACTACAACCGTGGCAATGCCCTGGCGCGCAGCAACGAATTGGAAGCCGCCCTCGACGCCTACACTCAGGCCCTTGAGCAGCAACCGGACCTGCAGGCTGCGCAGCACAACAAAGCCATCGTCGAGGCGCTGCTGCGTCAGCGCCAGCAGCCGCAACCCGAACAGGACTCGACAGAGCCTGCCGAAGAACAACAACCCGGCGAGCAGTCCCAACCTGCCCAAGGCGGCTCGCCCGAGCAGGGTAAGCCCCAGGATGCCCCAGCCGGCGCTGAACCGCCCGCCGAGAGTGCCCCGCAGGAGCCGCCTCCGCCCACGGGCGAAAGCCAGGCGTCTCCTGAACCCGCCAGCGAAGCAGCAGATGCGGCCGAGGCCGACAGCGGTGTGGACGGTGAACGCCGCCAAGCCCTCGAACAATGGTTGCGACAGATCCCCGATGATCCGGGCGAATTGTTGCGGCGCAAATTCTGGTATGAACAGCAACAGCGTCAGGAAGCCCGCTAATGACTCGCCTGCTCTGCATCCTTCTACTGAGCCTATTGGCCTGGCAAGCCAGTGCCGAAGGCCTGCGCGCCAGCGTCGACCGTACCCGCGTCAATGCCGGGGAAACGGTTGAGCTGATGCTGGAAAGTGACGATGCCACCTTGTTCGGTAAGCCCGACCTGAGCCCCCTCAACACCCTGTTCAGCGTCCTCGGCACGCGCCAGGTCAACCGTCTGACCAGCCTGGACGGCGAGGCGCGGGCCACCACCCGCTGGATCGTCAGCCTGCAGCCGCGGCAAAGCGGCTACGTGGTCATTCCACCGCTGCAACTGGGTGACCAGCAGAGTCAGCCGATCACCCTGCAGGTGCTTGAGCGCAGCGACAACCCCGCAGCGGACAGCCTGGCGCCGGTGTTTATCGACGCCAGCCTTGATCAGGAAAGCGTCTACGTGCAGGCCCAGAGCGTGCTCACCCTGCGCATCTACCACTCGGTTTCACTGTACGACGACAGCAGCCTCAGCCCCCTGCAAATGGCTGATGCGCGGGTCGAGCAGTTGGGCGAGCCGCGCACCTATGAGACGGACATCGGCGGTGTACGCCATGGCGTAATCGAGTTGCGCTACGCCATTTATCCGCAGCAGAGCGGCGAGTTGACCATTCCTGCCCAGGCGTTCAGCGCCACCGTCGCGGACCGCTCGCGCAGCAACGATTACCTGCCCTTTGGCCCGCGCACCGGCACCATCACCCGGGTCAACTCACCGAGCATCCCGCTGACCGTCAAACCACGCCCGACCGACTACCCCAGCGACGCACCCTGGTTGCCCGCCCGCGCCCTGAGCCTGGCCGAAGCCTGGAGCCCGGAGCCGGATAACGTCAAAGTCGGTGATTCCCTGACCCGCAGCCTGATGCTCAAGGTCGACGGCCTCTCCAGTGCCCAGCTACCGCCCATTGCAACCACGCAAATAGAAGGCCTGCGGCGCTACCCGGACCAAGCACAACTGAGCAATGAAAACAGCGAAGCCGGCCTGATCGGTAGCCGGGAGGAACGCGAAGCGCTGGTGCCAAGCCGCGAAGGCACCCTGCAACTGCCCGCTGTCGAAGTGGTCTGGTGGAACACCCAGAGCGATCGCCTGGAGCGTACCAGCTTGCCCGCCCGCAGCGTTGCCGTGGCCGCCAATGCCGACCTCGCTCCCCAGCCGCAACCGGCGGATGCCCTGCAAGGTGCCCGGGTCGAAGGCCCGCCGCTCTGGCCTTGGCAACTCAGCAGCCTGCTGCTGGCGCTGACCACCGCCCTGGGCTTTGGCCTGTGGTGGCACGCACGACGCCAGCCAGCCGTGCAGCGCGCCGTACAGGTCGGCCCTAGCCCTCGCACCCTGCTCGACGACCTCAAGCGCGCCTGCCAGGCCAACGACACCCAAGCCACTCGCCATGCGCTGGATGCCTGGGCGCGTCAGCAACCGGAAACCCTGGCCGACATGGCCGCGCGCTTCGAGCCGCTGTCCACCGCCCTCGACGGCCTTAATGGCGCGCTCTACAGCGAGACCGGCCAGCACTGGCAAGGCGAAGACCTGTGGCGCGCCGTCCGCAACCTGCCCACCGCCGAAGCCACCCAAGACAGCGCGCAAGAACCTAGCCCGCTGCCGCCGCTGTACCCGCGGTGAGCCGACCATGAGCCGCGATGCAAATGCTGAATTCTGGCGCGACCCGGCCCTGCCGTTTATCGAAGCCCGCGCCGTGCGTGACGGCCGCCTGCTCTGCTACGCCCGACATGCCCACGAGACCTTTTCCATCGGCGCCATCACCGCAGGGCGTAGCACCTACATCAACCGCGACAACCAGCAGCAGGTCAGCACCGGCACTGTGGTGCTGATGAACCCCGGCGACGTCCATGCCTGCAACCCGCTGAACGACCAGCCCTGGTCGTACCTGATGCTCTACGTCGACGCGCACTGGCTGGGCGCCTTGCAGCAGCGTCTGGGTCTCAGCAAGCAGGCAACCTTCGAGCCGCTGTCGAGCATCCTCAGCGAGGCGCCTGCACTATTTGATGGGTTGCGGGCGCTGCACCGCGACCTAATCAACCCGCGCCTCACGGCGGCCGAGAAAACTCAGCGAGCGGTCCACTACTTCAGCCTGGTATTGACGCAACTCAGGCCGGCACCGGCCCAGGCGGATAAGCCCGCTCGGGTCGAGCAACTGGCTCAGTACATCCAACAGCACTGCACCCAGCCGCTCAGCCTCGACGCCCTGTGCACGGCGGCAGACCTCTCGCCGTCCTACCTGATCCGCGCCTTCAAACGCCATTACGGCCTGACGCCCCACGCCTTCCTGCTCAACCAGCGCATCCAGTACGCCCGCCAGCAACTGCGCCACGGCCGCCCCCTGGCCGACGTCGCCCAAGACGCCGGCTTTGCTGACCAGGCGCACTTCCAGCGCACCTTCAAACACCTGCTCGCCACCACGCCCGGGCAATACTGCCGTACCCCGTAGGAGCGAATTTATTCGCGATAGATTCTACAGGCGCTACGCGCTGAACCTGAGTACCGCACGGTCCCTCCCCGCAGCTTTGCATTGGCTGATATTCGAAGCATGACGCGACACTAGCGCGTCTCTACGCCTATCAAACAACCGTCACCAACAAATAAACCGCGCTACCCGCCAACAACCCCGCCATGCACCGGTTGAACAGCCGCACCCTGTGCGCATCCTGCAAATGCTGCCGCAACAAACCACCGGCACAAGACCAGCAGGCCAGCGACAGGTAACAGACCACGAAATAGATCGCCGCAAACTGCAGCACCTGCCCCGTCGCACCCTCAGCGGCGAACGCACCCATCCCGGCCACCGATGCCATCCACGCCTTGGGGTTAAGCCACTGCATGGCCGCGCCGTGCAGAAATGACGGTGCCGCCGCCTCGGCCTGCACCTCCAGGCGCCCGTTATCGCGCGCCAGCCCCCACGCCATGTACAACAGAAACACCACCCCGCCGAGCTGAATAGCGGTGGTCAGCCAGGGCAGCCGCTGCAACACCTCATGCAGCCCCAGACCGATCAGAATCAGCAGCACGGTAAACCCCACCGTCGCGCCACTGACATGCCGCAGACTGGCCCCCACCCCAAAACGCACCGCCGAACTCAGCGCTACCAAATTGACCGGCCCCGGCGAAATCGAAGACGCCAACGCAAATGCCGCCATGGACAGAAAAAGACTCATCACTTACCGCTCCCTGATTGAATACCGCAGGCAGGGTAAGAAACGTGGCGGAGCGGGTATTGAAGGAAATGCGCCTGTTGGCATTGCGGTGTACAGACAAGCGTTGGTGCGCACGGCGCACCCTACAGCATCCAACCCACGCGACCCTGCAGCACCTGATTGGGTCGCTCGTCGATGCTATACAAAGGGGACTTATCGCATGTGAAGTAGGGTGCGCCGCGCGCACCGAGGCCTCCTCAACCCTGCGTCCTGCCGAGGCAAAAAAACCGCAGCCTAGGCTGCGGTTTTTGGTGTCGCGGTGCGGGGGTTAGCCCTTGGCGCGGAGTTTTTCCGGGTTGATCAGGAAGCGGGCTAGGGCCGGCAGCAGCCAGATCGCGCCGATCATGTTCCAGAGGAACATAAAGGTCAGCATCAGACCCATATCGGCCTGGAACTTGATGGCCGAGAAGATCCAGGTTGCTACGCCGATGGCCAAGCACACGCCGGTGAACAGTACGGCTTTACCGGTGGACTTGAGCGTCTCGTAGTAGGCGTCCTGCAGCGAAAGGCCCTGGCGCAGGTAGGTCTCCAGACGGCTGTAGATGTAGATGCCGTAGTCGACACCGATGCCCACGCCGAGGGCGATCACCGGCAAGGTGGCAACCTTGACGCCGATGCCCATAAAGGCCATCAGCGCGTTACCCAGTACCGAGGTCAGCACCAGCGGCAGGATCACGCAGAGGGTTGCCGCCAGCGAGCGGAACGTCAGCAGGCACATGATGCTCACCGCTGCGTACACCGCGATCAGCATGGTGGTCTCGGACGCTGCGATCACTTCGTTGGTCGCGGCCTCGATGCCAGCGTTACCCGCCGCCAGTACAAACTCCAGGCCCTCGCGGTTGTGCTCCTTGGCGAAGGCTTCGGCCACCGCCACGGTACGTTCGAGAGTCTCGGCCTTATGGTCGTTGAGGAACACCAGGACCGGCGCCAGTGAGCAGTCGGCGTTATACAGGCCGTCTGCACGGGCGATGGAGTTGTTCAGCACATCCTGGTTGCGCGACAGGGTTTCCCATTTCAGGTTGCCCTCGTTCATGCCCTTGATGACCTGCTTGGACACGCTGACCATGGAGATGGTCGACTGCACCCCAGGGGTGTTATCCATCTTCCACATCAGCTCGTCCATGGCCGACAGGGTGTCATAAGTCGAGCAGCCTTCGGCAGCGGTCTTGACCATGATCACCAGCACGTCGGAACTGGTGGAGTAGTTGCGGATGACGAAGTCGTTATCCAGGTTGTAACGCGAGTCCGGATGCAGCTCGGGCGCGCCCTGATCGAGGTCACCGATCTTCAGGTTCTGCCCGTACCAGACGCCGCCAGCCAGGGCGACGACCGCCACGACCACGGAAATCGGCGCCACCATCGGGTGCGCGCACTTGGACAGGAAGCGCCAGAACGGATGCTCGCGCGCGGCGTCTTCGCGGCTGATCTTCACCGCCTTCTGACTGATACCGATGTAGGAAATGATCACCGGCAACAGGATCAGGTTGGTCAGGATGATGACCGCCACGCCCACCGAAGCACCGATGGCCAGTTCGCGGATCACGCCGATGTCGATCAGCAGCAGGGTGACGAAGCCGACCGCGTCGGACAGGAGCGCCACAAGGCCGGGGATAAACAGCTGACGGAAGGCCATACGCGCCGCCGCCAAGGCATCGGTCGCCTCACCCGAGGCCATGGCGATGCCGTTGATCTTCTGCACCCCGTGGGATATCCCGATGGCGAACACCAAAAACGGCACCAGCATCGAGTAGGGGTCCAGACCAAAACCCAGCACATTGAGCATGCCCAGCTGCCAACCCACGGCAATCAGGGTGGCGACCAGCACCGCCAGGGTGCTCTTGATGCAGTGGGTGAACCACAGCAGCAGGACGAACGTGATGCCGATGGCCACAGCGAAGAACAGCGCCACACCGATCAAGCCATCGATCAGGTCACCGACCTTCTTGGCGAAGCCAATGATGTGGACCTTCACATTGGGATTCTGCGCCTGGTACTTCTCGCGAATCTTTTCTTCCAGTTCGTGGGAGAACTTCTGGTAATCGAGGGGGATCAGCTTGCCCTGATCGTTCGGGTCCGGGTAGGCCTCGAGCAGCGGGATGTCGACGATGCTCGATTTGAAGTTGTTGGCCACCAAGCGCCCGACCTGACCGGACTTGAGCACGTTGTTGCGCAGCTCTTCCAGGCTTTCAGGCGAACCGTCGTAGGTCTGCGGGATCACCTCGCCACCGGCGAAGCCTTCCTCGGTCACTTCGGTCCAGCGCACGCTGGGGCTCCACAGCGACTTCAAGCCCGAACGGTCGGCACCGGAAATGTAGAACGCCTCGTCGTTGATCTGACGCAGGGTCTCCATGTACTCCTTGGTGAAGATGTCGCCTTCCACCGCCTCCACCGAGATGCGCACCGTGTTGCCCAGATTGGCCAGGTCGTTACGGTGTTCCAGCATCTTCTGGATGTAGGGATGGCCCAGCGGAATCATCTTCTCGAAGCTGGTTTGCGGACGAACCTGCGAGGCCTGATAGAACAGGAACACGCTGATCAGCAGGCAAAGCAGGATCACAGCCGGGCGATTGTTGAAGATCAACCGCTCGAGAAACGAAGCGGATTGTTGTTGGTGCTTGCTCATGCAAAGGCTCCCGGCTTGTTATTGTTGGCCCAGATCGGCGCCAGTCGGCGAAGCGAGATGCACACCGCCCTGCCCTACCAGTATCAGGTTGCCGTTATCCGTTGCTGTAACCCCGGCCAGTGAAATGCGATCACTGCGATTGTCCAGGCTGAAGGTGACGCCTTTATCGCTGCTGCTGAGCACCGTACCGCCGTGCCCGACGACCACCAGGCGGCCATCGGCCAGCAGGTTGCCGTCGGCCAGGCCGAACTCCAGCGGCCCGTTACCCGGGGTCTGGATCTCGATTTGCTCCCAGGTGTCGCCGAAGTCCGCCGAGCGGAACAGGTGCCCGCGCAGGCCATAGACCAGCAGCCCGCCCGGCTCGCCGGTGGCGACTGCACCAAACAGCGACCCCTCGTAAGGCCCTTGAATGGTTTCCCAGGTCTGGCCCCAGTCAGCGGAGCGGAACATGCCACCCAGCTCGCCCACGGCATACAAGCCGGAGCCTTCAACGCCAACAATGGCATTGAGGTGGTAACCGTCTTCGCTTTCGAGGCGGTCGCTGGCGTCGTCCCAGGTCTGGCCACCGTCTTCGGTGACAAACAGCGCGCCGTACGCACCGACAACGAAACCCGTGTTGCGGTCTTTGAACCAGACATCGAGGAACGGCGCGCCTTCTTCACGTTCCAGGTCACTGAACTGCTGAGTCCAGGTCGCACCGGCGTCGCTGGTGGCGAGAATCTGCGCATCGTGGCCGACGGCCCAGCCGTGCTGTGCATCGACGAAGTAGACCGCAGTCAGCATCTGCCGGGTCGGTACCTTGGCCTGGGTCCAGTTGCCGCCCTGGTCGTCGGAATAGAGAATGTGCCCACGGTCGCCTACAGCAACCAGGCGCGTGCCCGCCTGCGCGACATCCAGCAGCAGGCTGCGCACAGCTTTGGCAGATTCAATGGAATAGTTGGCGGTATCGCTGGTGGTTTGTGCACTCACCGGCACGGCGCCGAATACGAGTACGGACAAGACACTGCAGAGCGAGAGCGCTTTGGCCAGCGGCGAGTGGACGCTAAATACCGGTGTCAGAAAACGCGCAACATGACCGGCCTGGGTGCGCCGCATGACGGGCTCACTCATATACCTTCCCCCTTTATTGTTATAGGTGGTGCCGCTTATAACGGACTACCTATGCTATCGACCTTTCGAAAGGCCTGACAATCGGCGTGACGTTATGTTTTGTAAGGCAAACCCGCGTGATTGACGCCTTATTCGACTCACTGATACGAAAAGGCCGCTACACCTGTAGCGGCCTTGAGCCAAGACTACATCAGGATCAGCGTGTCCCGCGACGGCGCAATTCAGCCGGCTTGAAATAACCGTCCGCCGGTGCAGTCTGGCTGAAGTCGATGGTGTTCGGTTCTTCGTTGTCCAGGTTCTGCACGTGATAACGGCGAGCCTGCAGATCGTGGAACACATCGAGGGCCGACCAGGTGGTGGGCAGGTCATAGTAATTCTTCAAATACGCCACAGAAACGCGCCACAGCTCGCCCCGCCCATCGTACTGATCGACCACTGCGGCCTGCCAGCTGTCCTCATCCAGATACAGGGTGCGCTTGGAGTAGAGGTGACGCGCGCCAGGTTTGAGCGTGCCTTCCACCACCCATACACGGTGCAGCTCATGCCGGGTCAACGCCGGGTTGAGGTGGCCAACCTGCAGCAAGTCGGCGTATTTCACGTCCGGGCTGCTGACCTTGTAATTGTTGTAGGGAATGTAGATTTCTTTCTTGCCCAGCAGCTGCCAGTCGTAGCGATCCGGCGCACCGTTGAACATGTCGGTGTCGTCCGCCGTGCGCAGGCCATCGGCCGCGGTGATCGGCGTGTCATACGCCAGGTTCGGCGCGCGGCGCACGCGGCGCTGGCCGGCGCTGTAGCCCCAGGCTTGGCGAGGTTCCTTAACCTGGTCGAGGGTCTCATGGACCAGCACCGCGCCACCGGCCAGGCGCGCCGGGCTTTTGGTGAACGACAGGTAGTAAAACAGGATGTTGTTGAGGTCGGCGTAGGAACCGTTCGGGTTGTAGAACTTGAACAGCGCTTCCTGCTGCGAGGTCACCAGGGAAAACGCGCCATTGCGCTGCACCGCCACCTCGGACGCACGGCGGATGACGTAGCTGCCACGGTAGCGGGCGATGTGATTCCACAACGCTTCCACACCACTGCCGGGAATCGGAAACGGGATGCCGCCATAGGCGTCGGCAAAGCCGTTACCACCGTCGAGCAGCGTGGCGCTGGTGGCATTTTTCACGGTGTTGTCATAAATCCACTGGGGCGCCGAGCCCGATCGACGGGTCGGATACACCGGCATCTGGTAGCTGTCGGGGTAGGTGTCGAACAGCGCGATTTGCCCTGGGGTCAGGTTGGCCTTGTACTGCTCAAGGTTGGCTTTAGTGATGGTGAACAGCGGCTTGTCGTCGGCAAAGGGGTCGATGTGGTGCTGGCCCGAGCCCTTGTAGCCAGCCGGCGGCTGGGTAATCCCACCGGTCCACGCGGGAATGGTACCGGCGGCATTGGCGGCCTGTTCGGCACCGAAAGGCGTGAGGCTGCTGCCCAGTTTGGCCGCATCCTGCGGCGAAACAGCGGCCATGGCACTGCCTGCGCAGAGCACTAGGGCTGCTGCCATCAGCGTGTGCATGTTGAACATCGTGTGTCTCTCCAGGGTGAGTCAATCCCGGAGCCGTAGGCCCCGGAGCGCGCAGGGTTTAAAAGGAATACTTGACGTTCACGCCGAGGTTATCGCGGTCGCGGCTCGCATTGTTCTGCCCGGCACCATAGAACGCGGTGTATTGCAGCTCGGCCTCCAGGTTGTTCAGGTAGCTGGCACGCACGCCGAGGGTCTGGGCCTTGCGGCCTTCGACAAAGCTGCCGGTCTGGTGCGAGTTGCCTTTAAAGTCATGCTTGAACACCGCAAACGGCGACAGATTGACCCCGGCATAGACATCGTTCCAAGTGCCCGACATCACCAAGGTGTAGCCGTAGGCGTTCTTGTTGATCTGGTCATCACGGTCGTAACCGCCGATGTATGAGTTGTTCGGCCGACCGGAGTAGTAACGGGTACCGGTAATGGACTCATACTTCAGGTCACTGCCCCGCACATGTTCGGAACCCAACTCGGCCACGCCGAACAGCGAGTCGAAGGACAGCAGCGGGCCGAAGTTGTACAGCGTACCAACAGAGGTATTGAACGCCTCGACCCGCTCGTAGTTGTGAATCACATCGCCCAGTTGCACCTGCTGCCCACCAATATTGGTCACCTGCCCCGACGCCAGCGCTGGCGCCTGGGTCAGCAGGTCGCCCAGCAGATCGTTGGTGGTGGCAATGCCAATCGGCAGGTTGGGCCGGTACGCCAGCTCACCGAAGACTGAGGCCTCGCCGACGGTGGTATTGAAGCTGAAGCCGTACATGCGAATGTCTTCGACATATTCGCGCCGCGCGTTGACCTGGTTGGCCACATCGATGGTCGCTGCGCCGCCGGCGAGCCCCGCAAAATCAGCCAACACGTCGGGGTCAAGGCAGGCGGCGCCCAGCCCTTGGGATACGCAGGCGCCTTGGGCAATCTGGGTCAGGTCGACACCGGCGTAGCTGCCCAGATCAGCCGCAATGGTTGGCTCCTTGGCGTGGTAGTTGACGAAGAAGAACCCGAACTCCGTGGCGTTCAGCTCTTCGGCGATGTAACGCAGGGCCAGGCCAAACTGGCCGTCATTCTTGGCGTTGAGGTCCGAGCCGATCGAGGCCACTTTAATCGTGCCGTTGCCATCGACCGTGCGCCCGCCTTGCAAACCACCCACCCCATTCTGGCTCAACCCGGTATAGGCCTCGGCCAGGGGAATCAGCGCCGGCTGGGTCGAATACGCGGTATTGCCGCCATCGGCGAACAGATCGGTTTCCGAAAAGAAAGTACCTGCCGGGTCGATGGCGGTCTCTTTCCAGTTGAACTGGTAGAAGGTTTCCAGCGAAAGATTATCGCTCAGGCCGATGTTGAAACTCAGTGCCTCAACCGGCACCAGCACCTCTTTGACTTCCGAGCCGGGCAAACGGAATTTGGCGGCATCGACCGGGTTGGTGGTGTTGATGCCGCCGCGGTAGAACAGGCCCTCGCCCCAGTTGAACACCTGGCGGCCCAGTCGCGCGGTCAGCGGTCGCTCTGCCAGGTCCCAGTTGCCGTAGACATAGGCGTCGAGAATTTGCGCGTCACGCCCGGCGCTGTGGCGGGTTTCATAAGTAAAACGGTTGTCGTTGGGGGTGTTCTGGCTCGGCTGGGCCGGACCGCTGGCACTGAGGTAGTCGTTGCGCCGGTCCATGATCTGGGTGTCATAGAACGCCGAGCCACGCAAAAAGGCCCCGTAGTTCTGGTAGGTCACTTCCATGTCCGAGGTGATCTTGAACACCTCGGAGACCAGGCCGGTATCGAAGTTACGGTTGCCGTCGTTGCTGTTGATGTCGTCGTTGCGCGCATCCCGCCCCTGCACCCGCCACAGCTGCCCATACGACAACGTGGTGTCGATGGAGCCGCTGATTTCATTGTCCGCAAAGCTGAACTCCACGCCCTGAGCCTGGGCGGCGAGCAGCACGCCTGCCAGGGAAAAACCGACCTTGGCGGGCGCAGCCAGCAGGCCCTGCATGCGAGGGATGATGTGCATCGAAACGTACTCCGTGGGACAGATCATAGTGAGGTGACTGCAAACACGCAGGCCACCGAATACCGTACTGCGACGGCTTTTTATCAACGGGCGCACCACCAGCTCCGCACAGGCAGCAGAACACCGCGGGGCGTTGCCAGAGCCACCTTGGCTCCTGCTTAAACAGCCCTATAGAAAACGCTAAATATTACGAGAAGTGCTGATTTAGAGCGGCCGGGACGCACTATTATCGCGGCACCCATTATCTGCCGCTACCTGTGGCGCATTTATTCGCGAGTGAGGTGCTGTGGCGCCAAGACCGCTCGGTGCTGGGTCAATCAGAACCTAACGCCCATAAAAAAGAGTTACCGGCGCGACACCGGTAACTCTTTGAGGAGGCGTAGACGAGTCAGGCGAGACTTTTGCTGACCACCTCATAGACATCGCTAGACAGCTCACCCGAGGCAAGAATCCGCTCCAGCTCAGCCTTCATCAGCGCCTGACGGGTGCTGTCGTACTTACGCCAGCGGGTCAGCGAGCCGAGCAGGCGCGAGGCGATCTGCGGGTTCAGCGCGTTGAGGATGATCACCTGATCCGCCAGGAAGCGGTAACCGCTGCCGTCGACACGGTGGAAGTTGAGCGGGTTCTGCCCGGCGAAGGCACCGATCAGCGCGCGCACCTTGTTCGGATTTTTCAGGGTGAACGCCGGGTGCTCCATTAGCGCATGCACGGTGGCCAGGGTGCCGTGGCTGGCACTGGCCGCCTGCACGCTGAACCACTGGTCCATGACCAGCGGGTTGTCTTTGAAGTGCTCGGCGAAGCTGGCCAGGGCGGCGGCCTTCTCCACGGCGAACGGCGAGTTGACCAGCACGGCCAGGGCGGTCATGCGCTCGGTCATGTTGTCGGCGTGCTCGAACTGCTCCAGGCAAGCTGCCAGTACCTCAGCCTTGCCGCTGAGCATCAGGTACGACAGGGCAATATTCTGCAGGCTGCGGCGGGCGAAATGCGTCGCTTCGGCGACATAGGCGGTGCTGCGCGACTGCTCACGGTTGGCCTGGTAACGCTGCCAGAGCAGGTCGTGCAGGGCTTCGCCAAGCTGCTGGCGGGCAAACTCGCGGGCGGCGTGGATGGCATCGACATCGGCCACTTCGCTGATTTCCGTGAGGTAGCCTTCGCCGGGCAGCGAGAGCATTTCAGCGACCATGGCCGGGTCCAGCGCCGGATTTTCCAGCACCGTGCGCAGGGCGCTGACCAGGCGCGTGTCGAGCACCAACGCCTCACCACGCTGGTGCTGACCAATCAGCTCCTGCAGCACCTGCACGGCCAGTTGCTGGCCGGCTTCCCAGCGGTTGAAGCCGTCGCTGTCGTGCTGCATCAAGAACATCAACTGGTCGCGGCTGTAGGGGAAGCTGAGCTTCACCGGCGCGGAGAAACCGCGCAGCAGCGACGGCAGCGGCTGGGCGTCGAGACCGACGAAGGTCAGGGTCTGCTCGGCCTCGGTGATCGAGAACACCCGCGTGGTTGCGCCAGCCTGAGCTTCGCCTTCCAGACGCAGCGCCAGGGCGCCGCCCTCGGCATCCAGCAGGCCCAGTTCGAGCGGAATCACGAACGGCAGTTTCTCGCTCTGCCCTGGTGTGGCCGGGCAGCTCTGGCGGAAGGTCAGGCGGTAGCTGCCTGTGGCCGCGTCATAGGCTTCGCTGACTGCCAGGCGTGGTGTGCCGGCCTGGCTGTACCAGCGCTTGAACTGGCTCAGCTCGACGCCGTTGGCGTCTTCCATCGCCTTGACGAAATCGTCGACGGTCACCGCCTGGCCATCGTGGCGCTCGAAGTACAGGTCCGAGCCCTTGCGGAAACCCTCGGCGCCGACCAGGGTCTGGATCATGCGCACCACTTCGGCGCCCTTCTCGTACACGGTCAGGGTGTAGAAGTTGGAGATTTCGATAAAACCTTCCGGGCGCACCGAGTGCGCCATGGGGCCGGCGTCTTCAGCAAACTGGTGGGTGCGCAGGTAGGCCACGTCCTCGATGCGCTTGACCGTGGCCGAGTTCATGTCGGCGCTGAACTGCGAATCGCGGAACACCGTGAAGCCTTCCTTGAGCGACAGCTGGAACCAGTCGCGGCAGGTCACGCGGTTGCCCGACCAGTTGTGGAAGTACTCGTGGGCGACAATCGCCTCGACGCGCTGATGCGCCGCGTCGGTGGCGGTTTCCGCCTTGGCCAGTACGGCGCTGGAATTGAAGATGTTCAGGCCCTTGTTTTCCATGGCGCCCATGTTGAAGTCGTTGACCGCGACGATCATGAAGATGTCCAGGTCGTACTCGCGCCCGTACGCCTCTTCGTCCCACTTCATCGACTTCTTCAGGCTGTCCATGGCGTGTTGGCACTTGTCGATGTTCTCTGGCTCGACATAGATGCGCAGCGCGACATCACGGTTACTCTGGGTGGTGAAGCTGTCTTCCACGCACCAGAGATCGCCTGCCACCAAGGCGAACAGGTAGGCCGGCTTCATAAACGGGTCTTCCCAGGTCGCCCAGTGCCGGCCACCCTCTTCCGGGCCGCTGGCAATCGGGTTGCCGTTGGACAGCAGCACCGGGTAGCGATGCTGCTCGGCGCTGAGCGTGGTGGTGAAGCGGCTCATCACGTCCGGGCGGTCGAGGTAGTAGGTGATCTTGCGAAAGCCCTCGGCCTCGCACTGGGTGCAGAACATGCTGCCGGATTTGTACAGCCCTTCCAGCGCGGTGTTGCTTTCCGGGTGGATGCGCACGCTGGTGTCGATGACAAAGCTGTCCCCCGCAGGCTGCAGGCTCAGGTGGCTGTCGCTGAGCTGGTAGTCGCCCTCACCCAAGGTCTGGCCGTCGAGCGCGACCGAGAGCAGCTCAAGCTGCTGACCGTCGAGTTGCAGCACCGGCAGCGCGCCGCTGCACAACGGGTTGCGGCGCATCACCAGTTGCGCGTGCACCAGGCTGTGATCCTCGAACAGCTCGAACGTCAGGTGGGTCTCGTCGATCAGGTAATCGGGAACCTGGTAATCCTTGAGGTAGATCATCTGCGGTTGTTCGGTGCGCATGGGGACCTCTGCGTGGCAGCAGCGGCGGCGAGCCGCACGCTGGAAAGAATGGTCAGGCGGCGATCTCGTGGACGGCCAACTGATAAGCGGTGTATTTGCGGATGTTGATCACACCGGTGTCGAACATCAGGTACTGACCCTTGATGCCCAACAAGGTGCCCTCGGCCAACGGTAGCTTGTCGAGGTTGAAACTGGTGATTTTGGCCGGGTACGCCTCAATCGGATAATCGATCGCCTGCACGGGCACATCGAGGGTCTGGATGGCCTGCAAGCCAAAGCGCTGCTGCAGGCCAACAAGGCCCTCGGCGCAGGAGGCGAACAGCTGATCACGCACGGCGAGCAGGTCGACCGGCGGTGCATCGCCCTTGAGCAGCGCGCGCCAGTTGGTTTTATCGGCCACCTGGCTGCGCAGCAGGTCTTCGACGAAGCCGGACTGCTGGCGCGTAGCAACCCGCAGGATCGGCACAGCCTGGGTCGCGCCCTGGTCGATCCAGCGGGTCGGGATTTGCGTTGCGCGGGTGATGCCGACTTTGACGCCCGACGAGTTGGCCAGGTAGACGATGTGGTCGGTCATGCAGAATTGCTCGCCCCAGCTCGGCTCGCGGCAGGTGCCGGCATCGTAGTGGCAGCGTTCGGGGCTCATGATGCAGATGTCGCACTGCGCCAGCTTCTGCATGCAGGGGTAGCAATAGCCCTGGCTGAAACTCGTCTTGGTCTTGCGCCCGCAATGGCTGCAGTGGATCGCGCCAAGAAACTCCAGACGCAGGCTTTTGCCAATCAACGGGTTGACCGGCAGCAACTCATCACCCAGACGGAAGCTGTATTGCACCGGCGCATCCAATTGCGCCGCCATTTTGCTCAGGGCACCACGGGCCAACTCACTCATCAGTGCAGGGTATCCGAGGACTTGAACAGCAGATTAGGCACCGGTGCGGACTTCGACGCGCACTCCTGGGGGCCCATGTAGCCAATGCGCTGGTCCTCAGGCAGGTTCTGGATCTCCCAGGCGATCAGTGCCTGCAGGGTCAGCTCCTTCTGTTCCTGAGTCAGCTTGCGGCCGTCGGGCCACTTGCCGATTTCCACGGCGAGTTTGAGATTCTGGTAAATCTCGGGGGTGATATTTTCAATGGCGTCGAGAAAGGATGACATGGCGACCTCCGAATGCGAGGCGGCAGTTTACCAGCCCGCTCCGCACCCGCGCGAGCCGCATGCGGCTATGGCAGCGATTGAAAACGCCGCGCCAGCACGCCACCAACAATACCGGTGATACACCCCGCCACCAAGCCGCCGACATGGGCCGCATTGGCAATGGCACCGAACTGCAGCAGCTCGAAGATGCCGGTCATGCAGATCAGCAGCCAGGCCAGCATCATAACCAGCACGCCTTTGGGCAGTTTATAGGCCGGCGTGGGCGCCAGACGCTGGAACAACCAGCAGTGCCCAAGCAGGCCATAAAGCACCCCGGACAGCCCACCAAACAGCGACGGACCGCCCACGGCGTACTGGGCGATATTGGCCACCAGGCTGAAGGTCAGGGTCAGCCCCACCAGCATCCAGGCGCCCTGGCGCGCTTCGATGCGCCGCCCCAGCTCCCAGTACCAGAGGCTGTTCATTGCCAGGTGCAGCAGGCCGAAGTGCAGCAGCATCGGGGTGATCAGACGCCACCACTGGCCGCTTTCCATGCTGCTACTGAAGTAGCTCAGCTGCAGGTAGGCGCCGTCGACACGAAAATCGGTAAAGCTCAGCCAACGCACGGTGGCCAGGTTCTCACCGCCCCAGGTCAGCAACGCCACCAACAGGGTCAACGCCAGCATCGCCGCCGTCAGCGGGCTGGCCGCCAGTTGGCCGAGCACATTACGCCGCGCCGCAACGGGAGGTGCGGGTAACAGGGCTTCGCTGGCGCCCTCGGGATACTGGCTGTACAGCACCCGCACCTGCTCGCCCAGCGCTGCGTTCGGCACCCAGAGCACCTGCTCGCCGGCCTCTTCGCTGACCCGATGCGGTACGCGCAAGCGTTGCAGCAGTGCGATAAAGCCACTCAAATCGACCTGCAACGGCAGGCGCAATACGGCAACCGCACTCATGACACACGCTCCGGGCGCTCGACGTTGACCCAGACGAACTTGCCGGCATCCAGGCGGGTTTCATTGTCCAACCGGTAGGCCACCAGCTTGCCGTACATCACCGCGCTGTAATCCAGGCACGCCAGGTTCGGGCGGATCGCCGAAGGCCGCCCACGGCGCCAATAGTGACCGACGAACAACATCGGCTCGTGGTGGCCGTAGCGCAGCAGCTGGTTCTTTTGCAATTCGCTGAGCGGGGTCTGCGCGGCCAGTTCCGGCAATGCATCCGGCTGGAAAACGATATCACCGTAGGTCTGCGGGTTGTCAGCCCAGAACTTGGTACGAAAGTGCGCGCGGGTGAAACCGTCCTCACTGGTCAGCGTCAGCCCGTGGGGCAGGCGCATATCGGTGCCACGTAGCAGACGATCCATCACCGTGCAGGCAAAGCTGCCGGGCTCCGCCGAGGCCTGGATAAAGGCCTCATCGACACAACCATCGGCGAACTGCGCACGCAATGGGCTGATCAGGCTGTCATCCCAGCAGGCGTGCACGACGCGGAAGCGACCGGCATCGAGAAACAGCGGCAGCTCGTAGAACCAGTCGAGAAACTGCCGCCACTCGGCCGGGTAGGCCTCGAACTGCTCCAGGGTTTCGCGAATCAGCCGTGCGTGTCGCGGCGTGTGCTCACGCACGAACTGGTGCCCACTGCCCGGTGCGGCCGGGGTGGTCCAGCCCAGGGCGTTGTACTCGTGGTTGCCCATGATGCACAGCGCCTGGCCGGCATCGACCATGGCGTGCACCAGGTGCAGTGCCTCGCGTATACGCGGGCCGCGGTCGACCAGATCGCCAAGGAAGATCGCCATGCGCCGCGGGTGCCGCCAAACGCCACCCTGCTGGCGATAGCCGAGGGTGTCGAGCAGGTGCTCCAGGGTATGGGCGCAGCCGTGAATGTCGCCGATTAGGTCATAACCACGGTCAGGGTCGACGTGCAATTCATTCACTCCCACCACCAAGCCGGCTGCCCCAGCCCAGTTTGGTACGACAGATTTCGTAGTAGTTGTGGTCCAGCGGATGGATCAGGCAAAGCTTCTGCGGCTTCTTGCGCACGGTGATGGTGTCACCCGGCGCACAGGTGAAATGGTTCTGCCCGTCACACGAGACCTGCGGATACAGCTGCAGGTCCTTGGACACGACGATTTTCAGCTCGCTGTTGCCATCGACCACGATAGGTCGGCTGGACAGGGTGTGCGGGTACATCGGCACAATCACCATGGCATCGAGCTTGGGGTGCATGATCGGCCCGCCGGCCGAGAGCGCATAAGCCGTGGAGCCGGTCGGCGTCGCGACGATAAGGCCATCGGCCTTCTGGCTGCAGACGAATTGCCCGTCGATGTACAGCTCGAACTCGATCATCCGGTTGGATTTGCCGGGGTGCAGCACCACATCGTTGAGCGCATCGCCCTGGCCGATGGCCTCGGCGTGCCGGCGCACCTCGGCCTCCAGCAAGAAGCGGTTCTCGGTGAGGTAATTCCCCTCCAGCACCTCGGCGACTTTGGCCTCCAACTCGTCTGGGCGAATGTCGGTCAAAAAGCCCAGGTTGCCGCGGTTGACCCCCAGCACCGGCACCTTGTGCTTGGCCAGCGCCCGCGCCGCGCCGAGCATGCTGCCATCGCCACCGACCACGATCACCAGGTCACACACCTCGCCGAGGATCTTGCGCGAGGAGGTTTGCAAGCCATGGCCCGGCAGCACTTCGGCAATGGTGTCTTCGAGAATCACGTGCAGGTGCCGGTCGATCAGGAATCGCTTCAGCCGGCGAATGGTGTCGAGCACCTGGGTGCTGCCCAGGCGGCCGATGATGCCGATATTTCGAAAGTGATCCATGGTGCTCCCGCAAGGCTTGGTTCTAATCGGCCCGATTATGGGCGAAAGCCTGCGGCAGCGGCAAACCAGCCACGCTATGCTCGCAGCATGATGCCTTTTGCCGAGCTGACCGAACTGCCCCTGCGCCTGCGCGAACCTGCGGTGCGCGACCTGGCGTGGGCCCTCTGCGCCCCGCCACTGCTCGCGCAACCACCGGCACCGCAGCGTCACCCGCTGGCGGCCAGCCCATGGGCCCGCCAACCGACGCAGCTGGCCGACTGGCTGCTGGCCCTGGAGCGCGACAGCCGGCCCTTGAAGGCCTGGCTCGCACGCCGCTCAATACGCCGCCTCGGCCTGTACTACGAGCACCTCTGGCAGTTCGCCCTGCAGGCGGCGCCTGGGGTTGAACTGCTGGGCGCCAACCTGCCGGTGCGCGCCGCCGGCCAAACTCTGGGTGAGCTGGACCTGCTACTGCGCGATGACGAAGGGGTGCACCACCTGGAACTGGCGATCAAGCTCTACCTCGGCCAGCCGGATCAGGGTGGCACCTTATGGATCGGCCCAGGTGGCCACGACCGCCTCGACCTCAAGCTAGACCATCTGCGCACTCACCAACTGCCACTGCCCACCACAGCCGCCGCGCGCCAGGTGCTCGCCGCGCTGACTCAGGCGCCCATCCAGTCCGACTTGTGGCTGGCCGGCTACCTGTTCTACCCGCTGAATAGGGCCTGCCCTGCGCCCAGCGGCCAGCACCCCGAGCACCTGCGCGGGCGCTGGCTGCACGCGGCTGACTGGGCTGGGTTCGCCGAACAAGCGGCAGCCGGCCCTTGGATCGACCTGCCCCGCGCCGCCTGGCTGGCGCCGGCCCGCCTGGATGCGCTGCCTGAAACGCCCCTGACGGCAGTCACCGACCAGGCGCAACTGCGTGTACGCCTGAGCCGCGCAGCGGATGGCAGTTGGCGCGAAGCCGAGCGGGTCTTCGTGGTCAATGACGCCTGGCCTGCAGAGGGCCAGGCCTAAGGTTGGCTGTTGCGCCGCTGATCGCCGGCAAGCCGGCGCCTACAAAAGTGTGCACGCCGTCCATCCGATAGGAGCCCGCGTGCGGGCGATGCTGCCCGGGTCAGTCAGGTCGTCTAACGCTAACCACTGCGCTCAACACGCCCACCCGAACGGGCCAGGTAGCCCACCCCGCTTTCGCATAACAGGGCATCGCGCTGCAACGCCGGTAAGGCATCGACACCCTCACGCAGGGCGTAGGCATCAAAGCCCAGTTGCGACAGCAGAAACACCGCACTGAGGCTGCGCTTGCCGCTGTCGCAATAGCACAGGTAGGTACGCTGACGGTCAAGCAAACGGCTCTTGAGCCGTAACAGTTGCAGCGGCATGTTCAGCGACGCCAAGGCATGGGCGCGCTGGTATTCCTCCTGCAGCCGCACATCCAGCCACTGCGCACCGCCGGCCAGCAGCCGTGAAGCCTCACCCAGCGACACTTCATTGACCACAGGCGCCTTGAGCAGGGCGAAGAAATCCTGGCGATCCAGGCGCAGCACCTCACCGTCCTCGATCAGCGTGACCGTGGCGTTGCGCGGGCTGTCGGCCAGCAGCGCTTCCTCGCCAAAACAGGCGCCGATTTCCAGCTCAGCGAGCACCTGATTGTCGCTACCGACGCGGCGAATCACCTCAGCACGGCCGCGCTTGAGGAAGTAACAGCAATCGCCTGGCTCGCCTTCACGCAGCACCGCCTCGCCGGCCAGTACCGCCACCGACTGCAGCCGCTCGAGCATCGCGCGCACGTTGGACGGCGGCACTTTGGCGAACAGCAAATTGGCCAATAGGCGTTCCAGCCATTCCACATCACCACTGGCCTCGCCCAGCTCCAGCAGCAAATCCTGATAAGCCAGACGCCAAGTCAGCAGGCGATTGAGTGTGGCGGTGTCGATTGCCAACACGCTGGCATCACGCAGCGCGAGCGCTTCATGCAAGCGCGGCAAGCTGGGCGACAGCGGATGGCAGCTGGCTGCGCTACCGGCGGCCAGGCGCTGCACAGTGCCGTCCTCGGCCCGCAGCTGCAGCTCGCCGGCCAGCAGAAAATAGGTGGTGCGCGCCTGGTCACCGTGGCGGAACAAGACCTGACCGGCCAGCAGCGGTTGCGGCACCAGCTGCGGGCGCAGCTCACGCCACTGCTGCTCGGACAGCACGTTCAGCGGCGTCAGGCTACGCAGCTGCTCCAGGCTCAGGGGTTCACTCATGGCAGGGCTCGAACGGCACTAATTGTTCGTCAGTGTAGCCGGGCACGAGCTGCAGCGCCGACCGGCGCCCCTGTAAGCCGCCGGTGTGCACGACAATCAGGCGGCTGCCCGCCGCAATCGCACCGCACGCGATCTGCTCCTGCAGGGCCAGCAGGGCCTTGGCGGTATAGACCGGCTCCAGCGGTACGCCGCTGTGCTGCTCGCACGCCAACATGAAGGCTGCCAGCGCGGCATCGACCCGTGCGAAACCACCGCGCGCCGCCTCCAGCAGGTGATAACCCTTTGCGGCCTGACCGGCCTGTTGCAGCACCTCGGCCACCTGCTGCGCCACGCCATGGCTGGCCGGCACCGCCAGTGCCGCCGTGACCGGGTGCGCGCCCGCCTCGCCGAGCACCAGCCCAGCCAGGGTGGTGCCCGTGCCGGCTGCCAGCCACCAGCCGTCATAGTTCGCCCAGCCCAGCGCGGGCAGTTGCGCGCGGGCCATCGCCACCAACACCTGGCAACCCTGGGCACCGAGCAGCCCCCCGCCCCCTTCAGGCACTGTCGCGAAACGCGGATAGCGGGCCTGCCAGGGTGTCCAGAAATCGGCCTGATGCCGCGCACGGTAGCCGCCATAACCGAGCCAGTGCAGGTGCATGCCGAACTGCTGCAGATCACGCACGGTCGGCGTGTCCTGCGGCTCGCCACGCATCAGGCCCACCGTCGCAAAACCAAACCGCCGCCCAGCGGCAGCCAGCGCATGCAGATGATTGGAATGGGCACCGCCCAGGCTGATCACCCCCTCGGCCCCCGCCTGCTCCGCTACTGCCAAGTGCGGAGCGAGCTTGAACCATTTGTTGCCGCTGATCAGCGGATCAATCAGGTCCAGGCGCAGCACAGCCAAACACACACCGGCCGCCTCGGCCCAAGGCAGTGACAGCGGTTGCAGGGGCGCCTGCGGTTGCCAGGCAGGTAGGTGCAACGCCACTTAACTCACGGGCTGCAAACGGCTGCTGGCGCGGTGTCGAGCGCAGCAATTGGAGTCGCCAGGAGTGAAACGGCTTGGCGTATCGACCCGGTCAATCGGCATCGCACAGCGCTCGCCGCTGGGCAGCAGCGTTTCACAGGCCGGCTGCTGGTAGTGCGCCAGCCATTGGCGGTAATGCGCCTCGCTGACAAAACACTTGGCCGCGGCGTAGGCCATGGGGTTGTCCTGATAGCGCGCAACGTCCTGCAGGGCGATCGTGAGATGGCCAGCGCCAGGGTGGTAGACCACGAAGACCACACCCAGACGCGCCAGACGCTCCAGCACCTGATCACCACTCTGCGCGGCCAGTTCGTCACGCGCCAGGCGATAGCGTTCGACGTCCTGGCGCAACTGGGTTTCCTGCTCATTGCGATAGGCCAACTCGACATCACGAATGGCCACCTGCTCCTTGAGGTCGACCACTGCCGCAGCGATCCGCGCCTGGGTTTCGGTTTCAAACTGGGCCCGCAGCAGGTCATGCTGGGTACGACTGTGGCGCTCCAGCGCGCGCAGTTGCTCGGTCATGTCTTCGCGAGTGGTTTGCAGGCTCACGGCCTGGGCCGCCAATTGTGCCTTGAGCGCGTCATTGCGCGCCTCCTGCTGCTGCAACGCTTGCTGCAGCTGGTTGAGGCGGGCCTGCCATTGCAGCGCGCGCTGCTCACCCGCGAGCTTGAGCTGAGCCAATTCGTCTTCATGCTGCTGGCTCAGGCTGCTGATGCGCAGGCGCTGTTGCTTGATCAGTTGCGCCGTCTTGAGACGATGTTCCTGCTCCATCTGCGCGGCCAAGCGCTCGGCCACCTCGCGCGACGGGTCGGGGGCGTACCAGTTGTCTTCAGCGGCCATCTGCAGTCGCGCCGGCTCGACGGCTGCGCCGTTGTCTTCTTCGACCAACAGGCCCAGGCTGTTGCGCTTGACCGTCTCGCGCAGCAACACCAGATCATTGTTGCCGGGCGCCAGGTTAGGGTCCCACAGGTGCATCTGGTGCCAGGACACCGGACATTGGCTGCGGCAGGCCAGGCGAATCGGCCCACCGCCCAGGTCCGGGCCGCGCCCGGCACGGTCGGCCAAGTGCTGCAGGGGGATATTCCAGCCGCTGTCCGGCGCGCCCTTTTCATCGAAATCGAGGAAGAAGAACACCGCGGCCTTGACCTGCAAGCGCGGGTTGATCACCGCGTACACCACACGCATTTGCTGGTCGGCGAATTCGGGCATGTTGACCACGCCATCAAGCAGCGCCTCGAACTCGGCGAAGAACATTTGCTTGCAGACGCCGCGCTCGCTGAAGAACATCACGGCTTCAACCATCTGCGGCTTGTTCTGCATGCTCATCAGTCGCCCTCTGGACCTGGACCGTTACCCGCAACACGCGGAACGCCGACGCGGCCGATGGACGCGCGGCGCACACTGTACCGCGTCCGGGCGCTGGCGCCCGAACGGAGCAAGTCTAGGGTAAAACGCGGGCACAGCAATGTGATTCGGTTGGCAGACACCACCGGCACACCTGCCGGGTAGCAGGGCCTGTCACATCACGCGCGGTACGCGGCCAACAAGGGCGCCAGGCGTTGGCCCATTTCCGCACCCAGCGCCTGCAAGCCACTGAGCGGGCGGACCATCACCTCGAACTCGACAATCAGTCCGGCCTCATCAAAACGGATCAGGTCGATGCCCTTAAGCTCGCGCTCGCCCACCCGCGCGCTGAACTCCAGCACCACATTAAGGCCGTCGGCACTGACCAACTCGCGGTGATAGGCGAAATCCTCGAACACCTTGACCACAGTGCCGAGGATCAGCGCCACCACGGGCGCACCGACATAAGGTTTGAAGGCCATCGGTGAGCGGAAAACCGCGTCGGGGTGCAACAGCGGCGGCAGGTCGCTGAGGTCATGGGCGACGATCAGGCGATGCCAGTGCGCCAGGGTTTCAGCCGCAGCGGGCGCCAGAGATGAAGGGGACATGCGCAACTCCTTGTACTCGATAAACCCGGTAGCCGGCCCGCCAAGCGGGCCGGCCTGGCATCAGAGCGCAGCGGCCAGGCGCGAGCCCTGGTCGATGGCGCGCTTGGCATCCAGCTCGCTGGCCACATCAGCACCGCCGGCCAGGTGCACGGTTTGCCCGGCGGCGACCAGCGCCTCCTGCAGCTCGCGCAGCGGGTCCTGGCCGGCGCAGACGATCACCGTGTCCACCGGCAATACCTGCGGCTCGCCACCAGCAATGCTGATATGCAGGCCGGCATCGTCGATCTTCAGGTACTCGACGCTGTTGAGCATTTGCACGTGCTTATTTTTCAGTCCAGCGCGGTGAATCCAGCCGGTGGTCTTGCCCAGGCCATCACCGACTTTGCTCTTCTTGCGCTGCAGCAGGTAGACCTGACGCGCTGGCGCATGGGGCTGCGCCTGCACACCGGCCACACCACCACGCGCCTGAAGGGTGCTGTCGATGCCCCACTCCTTCCAGAACACCTCGCGGTCCAGGCTGGACGATTCGCCCTGGTGAGTGATGAACTCCGACACGTCGAAACCGATGCCGCCCGCACCGATCACCGCCACCTGCTGCCCCACAGGCTTGCGCTGCAGAATCGCGTCCAAGTAGCTGATGACCTTGGCGTGCTCAATGCCGGGAATGGCCGGCGTGCGCGGCGCAATACCGGTGGCCAGAATGATCTCGTCGAAACCACCGGCCAGCAGTTGTTCGGCCGTGACCCGGGTATTGAGGCGCAGGTCGACACCGGTGGTTTCCAGCTTGCGCTTGAAGTAGCGCAGGGTTTCGAAGAACTCCTCCTTACCCGGCACGCGCTTGGCGATGTTGAACTGCCCGCCGATTTCGCTGGCGCCGTCGAACAGGGTCACCTGATGGCCGCGCTCGGCGGCTACGGTGGCGCTGGCCAACCCAGCCGGCCCGGCGCCGACCACGGCAATCTTCTTCACCTGAGTGGTCGGGATGTAGTTCAACTCGGTTTCATGGCAGGCCCGTGGGTTGACCAGGCAGCTGGTCAACTTGCCGCCGAACGTGTGGTCCAAGCACGCCTGATTACAGCCGATGCAGGTGTTGATCTCATCGCTGCGCCCGGCGGCGGCCTTGTTGACGAACTCAGGGTCGGCGAGGAACGGCCGCGCCATGGAGACCATGTCGGCATCGCCTTCGGCAAGCACCTGCTCGGCAATTTCCGGGGTGTTAATGCGGTTGGTGGTGATCAGCGGGATCTTTACCTCGCCGCGCAATTTCGCGGTGACCTTGGTGAAGGCCGCGCGCGGCACCTTGGTGGCGATGGTCGGAATACGCGCCTCGTGCCAGCCGATACCGGTGTTGATCAGGGTGGCGCCTGCCGCTTCGATGGCCTTGGCCAGGGTGACGATCTCATCCCAGGTGCTGCCGCCCTCAACCAGATCGAGCATCGACAGGCGATAGATGATGATGAAGTTCGGCCCGACCGCTTCGCGCACGCGACGGACGATCTCCACGGGCAGGCGCATGCGGTTTTCGTAGCTGCCACCCCAGCGGTCGGTGCGCTGGTTGGTGTGGGCGGCGAGGAACTGGTTGATGAAGTAGCCTTCCGAACCCATCACTTCGACGCCGTCGTAGCCGGCCTGTTGAGCCAGGCTGGAACAGGTGACGAAATCCTGAATCTGCTTCTCGATGCCCGCCTCGTCCAGTTCATGGGGCTTGAACGGGTTGATCGGCGCCTGAATGGCGCTGGGCGCCACCGACTTGGGGCTGTAGGCATAACGCCCGGCGTGCAGGATCTGCATGCAGATCTTGCCACCGGCCTCGTGCACCGCCTGGGTGACGATGCGGTGCTTCTCGGCTTCCTCAGGCGTGGTCAGCTTGGCTGCGCCGCTGTACACGCCGCCCTCTTCGTTCGGGCCAATACCGCCGGTGACCATCAGGCCAACACCGCCGCGCGCGCGCTCGGCAAAGTACGCCGCCATGCGCTCAAAGCCGCCCGGCTTCTCCTCAAGACCGGTGTGCATGGAGCCCATCAGGGTACGGTTGCGCAGGGTAGTAAAGCCCAGGTCCAGCGGGGCGAGCAGGTGCGGGTAACGAGCAGCGGTCATGACAATCTCCACATCAGGCGGTGGCAATTCACGGAAGCGCCTGGGCTTCAGATGAACCCAGGTCGGTATGGCAGAAACGATAAGCAGCTGGCTGCGCGCCCTCAATGACCCAAAGTGACAACTTATTGATCCTGGCGTACAGCCGCTACTTGGCAAGTCCAGGCCTACGACCTACCCTGTGCCCATGAAACGCACCGTCTCGCTTATCGCCCTGCTTGTACTCGCCATTGCTGGCCTGGTCAGCTTCCTGATCTGGGCCGAGCGCCGGCCGCCCAGCCATTACCTGTCGGACCTGCGCACCCACATCATCAGCAGTCCGCGCCCGGAAAACAGCCCGGGCAATCTGCTGCTGGTGCGCCCGCAGCTGTACCCCTCCGACTTTCAGAGCACCGCACAGCTGCGCCTCAAGCTGGCCGCTGCGCTCGACCAAGCGCGGAACGCCGGCTTGCTAACCCCGGAGACGCTGGTGGCGCTGCCAGAGCATATCGGCACCTGGCTGCTGGCCCGTGGCGAGAAGGCTGAGTTCTACCAAGCCCGCACCCGCCAGCAGGTGCGCGACTGGCTGTTGCTGGGCAACCCCTTACTGGCCACCCGCGCCCTGCTGCTCAACCTCGACGCCGAGCGCCTCGACGAAGCCCTGCTGCGCATGAAGGCTGAGCAGATGGCCCGCGACTACCAACAGCTGTTCGCCGGTTTGGCCAGCGAGTACCGCGTTACCCTGCTGGCCGGCTCGATCCTGCTGCCGGCGCCGTATCTGCAAGCCGGCGAGCTGCACAGCGGCGATGGCCCGCTGCGCAATGCCAGCCTGGTGTTCAATGCCGAGGGCCAGGTGCAGGGTGAGCTGTACAGCGAGCCCTGGCCTTGGCGCGCGCAAGATGGCGTCCAGCAGGTGCAATGGGCGCAGCAGGTCGTGGCAGTCGAACGCGACTGGCTCGCCGGCCACCCGCAAAGCCGCCTGCGTCTAGCGACGGGGACGTACAGCCCACCGCTGTTTTTACGCGGTCAGCTTGACTGGCCGATTGGCGGCGCGACCCGGCATATCCACCTGATCCCCGATAACGCCGAACAGGCCAGCGACGCGCCGGGTTCACACCTGCTGAATATCTGGATACCGCCCGCGTGAACAGCCCGCGGGTACGCCTGGGCGATCTCTCGGTGGGCTTCGTGCACAGCCTGGCCGATGCAGTGGTGCAGTCCGGCCATAACCCAGCGCCCTTGCTCAGCCAATATGGCCTGGATGCCGCCCGCCTGGGCGAAGCCCGTGCGCGCCTGTCGATCCCCCGTTACATGCGCCTGGGCCACGCCGCCATCCAGTTGTGCGACGCACCGGCGCTAGGGCTCTTGATGGGCCGCCTGAGCCGTCTCGGGCAGATCGGCCTGGTCGGCGTCACCGTGGCCCAGGCCCCGACCGTACGCGAAGCCGCCCGCGCCCTGACACGCTTCGAACCGCTGTACGCGACCAATTACCGCGGCCAGTCGAGCCTGCACGAAGACACAAAAGGCGCCTGGCTGCGGTTCTACTCAATCAGCCCCTACAACGCGTACAACCGCTTCGTCATCGACTCGGTGCTGGCAGGCTGGCAGCAACAATTCACCCAGGTTGCGCAGCACGCCGTAGCGGTGGAGAGCGTGCAGATCGAATACGCCGCACCAGCCTACGCCGCCGCGCATGCTGCGCACTTTGCCTGCCCGGTGGAGTTCGGCTGCGAATACAACCAACTGCGCCTGGATCAGACCAGCCTGGCCCTGCGTAACCCGGAGCACTGCCCGAGCACCTGGCGGCATCTACTGGATATCTGCGAGCGCGAACTGGAACAGGCGACTCGCACCCGCAGCCTGCGTGAACGCGTTACCCAACTGCTCGGCCCGCTGCTGCACGGCCGCGAACCGGACCTGGCCGAAGTCGCTGCACGCCTGCAACTACCGAGCTGGACCCTACGGCGCAAGCTGGCGGAAGAAGGCACGCAGTTTCGCACCCTGCTCAACGAAACGCGCCGCGACCTGGCCATGGCCTATATCCGCGACACCGAGCTGGCTTTCGGCGAGATCGCCTACCTGCTCGGCTTCGCCTCGGCCGAAGCCTTTCAGCGCGCCTTCAAACGCTGGAACCAGCAGACGCCGGGGGAGTTTCGCCGCAATCAGCGCCTGCGCGCCTAGTGTCGCGACACGAATCATCTATCGCTTTTGTAGGCGCGAAGGGGGCGCCTAGCCTTTATTCGCGATAGTCGTTAAGGCACTGCAGGCATCGCGGCTAAAGCGGGGTGCCGCCCAGCGAAGCGCCGCCCGACCCTTCCCACGTAGCCTGGTATTGACCGACAGTTGATGTAAGACCCTAAGCCCTACAGCTCCATCGCATCGTCGTGCGGTTCGCTCGGCTCCTCGGCCAGCGAGCGCTGCTCAAGCAGCTCTTCCTGATACTCATCCATGGCGTAGCCTCCAGAACACTCAGCAAACCACTGCGGTTTACCTTTGCTCAGCAGTCTGCGGGCAGCAAATGAAGCTGGGATGACACAGCAATGACAAAACGAGCAGGCAATAAAAAACCCTCAGATCTTGCGATCTGAGGGTTTCGTATATGGCGCAGCGGACGGGACTCGAACCCGCGACCCCCGGCGTGACAGGCCGGTATTCTAACCGACTGA
>LNFM01000724.1_pt1 | contig 84838 bp, 102 predicted proteins | sample 596031 | NCBI WGS metagenome assembly LNFM01 (sample SAMN04254537, study PRJNA301005) | activated carbon metagenome | isolation source: dual media filters at the Ann Arbor, Michigan drinking water treatment plant | place: USA: Ann Arbor | reverse complement strand
GCGACGGCTTCAAAACCGCCTTCACCACCTACGGGATCAACGACATAGGCCGCAGCCTGTTGCGCCGCCCTGAACTGGAGGATGAATTGCGGAAAGCGGTCTACGCAAAGAAGCGTCGCCCGTTTTCGGTCAAGGATGACCGAATTTCTTTCATATAGGCGACAGGAACCTATGACGACGTCCTGCCTCGCCCGCTCCGGCTCCGATGGTCAAATGCGCTGCGCATCGTGCCGCCTGGTATGGGACCGCGACGAGGCGATCGTGTGCGGGCGCGAGGCGCTGAGCCTGCAGCCCGAGCAGCCGGAGCACGTGGCGTGGAAAAGCGGCCTTCCTGCACTTACGCGTTGACAGTCAACGGCACGCGTGATAGTGTGCGGATTACCCTTTTCCGTCCGTGAGGATTTTGCATGTCCGTTATCAGCCAAGGCGATTCGCAGACCTTCACGCTGCCTGCGGGCGAAGCGCTCACGGTCACGGCCGCCGCACTGTCGAGCGGTCGCATCGCCGCCTTCGCGCAGCGCCTCGGCGATACCGCCGGCCTGACCAGCGTCGCCGCCAGCACGGCGGAAACCTTCGGACCCTTCGCCACGATCAAGCGATTCCACGTCGAGGCCCTGACGGGCACCTTGACCGTCACCACGGCCCGCGTCGACTTCCCGACCGCGAGCGAAGCGGCTGCGACCGCCCTCGCCGCCGCCGCTGCAGCCGCCGCCCTCGCCCATGTGCCGGTTTCCGGTACGGTCGGCGACGTGCGCGACGTGATCGGTGAAGGCGTGCCCGACGCGACGGCGCGCGGCACCCTTACGGTCAACCCGACCGGCGACGACAATTCGCTGACCTTCACGAGCGTTGCCTACGGCGAAGGCGCCAACGATATCACCATTGAATACGTCGACCCCGAGGAAAACGACGCCGAGTTGTCGGTCGTCGTGACCGGAAATGCGATCGTCGTGAACCTTGCGACCGGCGAGGCCGGTGCGATCACGTCCACGGCCGCCGAAGTCCTCGCCGCGATCGAGGCGAGCGTGCCGGCCGATGCGCTCGTGACGGTCGCGATCCATGCCGCCGACTCGGGCGCCGAGGATGACGGCTCCGGTATCGTCACCGCCATGGCGGAGGCTCCGCTTGCGTCCGGCGCGGGCGTCGGCATCGGCGTTGCGGGCAAAGGCTCGCGCTATACCGATATCACCAACGGCACGCTGTATCTCAACACCGGCACGAAGGCGGTCCCGGTTTGGACGCAACTCGCGCCGGTTTCGTAAGGGAGTCCCATGACAAGCCAAGTCGGAATCGGCGGCGGTACGCCCGCCAGCTATGAGACGGTTGCGGCCGGTGTCACCGACCAAATGCTCGGCGGCGCGGGTGCGGTCGACGACTATCTGGAGCGGCTGATTATCGTTCCCGGTGTCGCCGCGGCCGGCATCGTGCAAATCCAGGACGGCGCCGGGACGGCCTTCACGGTCTTTGTCGGCGGCGGCACGACGGCCCTACCGAACCTCATGCCCGTGACGGTCGAATTGGGGATACGTTCGGTGCTCGGCGGCTGGAGCATCACGACCGGCGCAAATGTCACCGTACTAGCGGTCGGCAACTTCACGCGATAACAGGATTTTAGTCACATTTCAGGGCCGCTCGGTGCATCCGGGCGGCTCAAATTATTTTTGCGGATTGTGCGATTATGTGTTGACAGTCAACCTTGACGTTGTAAGGTAGCGGCATGAAAACGCATCGCACCTCCGACCGATACACCTACGTCCTGCACCGCCTGCTCGACGCGGGATGCACATGGCAAGAGGCCGACACGATTGCGCGGGAAATGAGTCGCGCGTGATCATCACACTCCGCCCGAATCAAATCGAAGCCGTCGACGCTGTCGAGGAAGCATACCGTGCGGGCGTCATGCGACCGCTCGTCGATTCCTGCGTCGGGTCGGGCAAGTCGCTGACCATGGCGGAACTGGCGCGGCGTGCGGTTGCCCGAGGCGAGCGCGCGATCATCGGTGCGCACACGCGCGAGCTAGTCGAGCAAAACGCAGCGGCGTGCCGTGACTTGGGATTGCAAGTCGGCATCAATGCCGCGGCGCTCGGCGAGCGGACTTGGCGTGCTCCGGTCATATCCGCAGCCGTACAGTCGGTTTACAAATATGCCGCGTCGTTCGGCCCCGTGCAAAATCTCATGGTCGACGAATGCCACCTATTGCCCCATTCCGAGTCGGGCATGTACCGCGAATTGCATCGCGGCCTCGGATATCCGCGCATGCCCGGCTTTTCCGGCACCGTGTTCCGCCTGCAGGGCGGGAGCCTGGTCGAAGGCGAAGGCGCACCATTCGAGCGCGTCGTGTACCGTTATTCGATCCTCGACGGGATCCGCGACGGCTATCTCGTGCCTGCATTTTCCGCACCGGCCGCCGACAAGGTCGACGTGTCCAAACTGCGCACCGAGAAAGGCGACTATTCCGGCGCGTCGCACGACAAGCAAATGCTCGCGCTCATGGACAACCATATCGCGCAAATGGTGCATCACGGCGCCGACCGCCGCGCGTGGCTGGTTTTCGAGGCGTCGACGACCGCCGCCCATGCCATGACCGAACGACTCAATGCGTGGGGCATTTCGACCGGCCTTGTCCTCGGCGAGACGCCGGCAGGCGAGCGCGCGGCGACCATCCGAGCATACCGCGAGGGGCGGCTGCGCTGTATTGTCAACGTCGCGGCGCTGACCACGGGTTTCGACGTGCCAGAGGTTGACATGCTGGTCATGCGCCGCCGCACAAAGTCGCTCGGGATGTATATCCAGATGATAGGACGCCTCTTGCGCACGATCGGCGGCAATATCTACGCCTCGATCCTCGCCGGCAAGGCTGACGGCCTGGTGCTGGATTTTGCGGGGAATATTGACGCACACGGCCCGCTCGACTTCATCCGGCCGAAAGAGACAAAGGCGAGCCTCGTGTCGTGCGACGAGTGCGGCAAGCGCAACGCCCGCGCGGCGTCCCGGTGCTGGTCATGCGACGCCGTGATGACGAAGCTGTGCCCGGCCTGCCTGGAAAACATAGCCAAGCATCACCTCGACTGTCCCGGCTGCGGTCATGACATGCGCCGGCCGGAAAGTGAAGGCGGCGAGCGCGGCGCGAACCTGCTCGAAACGCCGAGCGGCGCGGCCCTCATTGCCAGCTACAAAACAGGCACCGAGCGCGCGGGCGGCTGGCGGCCGATTCTGCGGGTGTTCGGCCGCGACGAGGCGCAAGTGACCGTTGTCGCGGGCATCGGCGCCGAAGCCGTCCAGGTTGACGTTACGGGGTCGCTGGCGCAGCAAGTGCGCGCCGCCCGGTGGCTGCGCATGGACGGCGACCAGGTCGCGGCCGTGCTGGTTCCTAATGGCTTATCGCGCAAATCCGCAATTCAGATCACGGCGGACGGGGTCAGCCTCATAGTGCCGATGCCCGGCGCGGCGGAGGCGGCGGCGTGACCACTCTCGACGATATCCTGCGACTCAATGACGAGGGAAAATTCCCCGCCGACATTGCGACGTCGCTCGGTATCACGCCGGGGCGGGTCTATACGGTGCTGCGCGAACACCGACCCGACCGGAAGCGCAAGCCGCGACCATGCACGAGCAACAAGCCTGCCATGATCCGCAGTTTGAGCGCGGAAAAGATCAAGCCGTCTCGAATCGCCTTCCTCTTGAAATGCAGTCGAGCCTACGTCTATCGGCACATAGGAGACAAAGAAAAATGACCGGCGCGCAAACTCCGCAAGACGAAATCAATCGAATATTTCGCGATCACGGAATCGAAATTCAGATTACATATCATTACGGAAAGACTTACGTTTCCGGCGTTTTTCGAGATTCCGGCCGGTTTTACGTTGCGAAACACCACGCAGACCCGCCGCGCGAATGGTGGGACGTCGTGCAGCAAGTCAAGCAGGAAATCCTCGACGAGTGGAGAGCACAATGCAAGGCCAAGTGATTAAGTGGAGCGCGATCGTCGCGAGCGTATCGCTCGGTGTCGCCCTGGTTGCCGCGCTGATTTGCGTCGCGGCTTATATCGGCATCGTCGCGATCACGCTTTTCGGCGGTCCATTCGCAACGTTCATGCTGTGCGCGTGGCTGCTCGTGAACGTGATTCCGATAGCGGCAGGCGCGGCGGGCCTGTTCGTGCTGGCATGGCTGACGGCCTTCGCTGCTGTTTTTGTCGATTTTGGTTGACAGTAAACGCAAACCCGTACATTCTACGCCCCGAAAGAGGAGTCCCCATGGCCGCAATTGACTCGCCTGCCCTGCCCGACAATCTCGACGCCCTGTCCCAATACGGCGCCGGCCTGCTCGCGAGGCATATCGAACGCTATTGGAAAGACCGCGGCTTTCCCGGCGTGGTCGCCGAGCGTTTCGAGGTGTTCCCCGGCAGCACCGTGAACGCGTGGGGTGTGCGGTCGAACCTCGTCGCCGGCCTGCCTCCGCGAGTCGTGTCATGATCGGAGACATTCGTAACCCGTGGCTGCGCAAGCCGCTCGTCGTCCTCACGGTGCTCGGTGTGTGTCTTGTCTGGACTCCGTTCGCCCTTTGCGGTGCATGGTACGGCTGGATTAACGACGAATTCGGCGACGAAATTCGCTCCGCATGGCGGGGTCCGAAATGATTCCGGGTCATATCGACGGCGCGCACGTGACACTTCGTGCTCCGGAAAATTGGAAGAAAGAACAGGACGGCGTCTGTGTGGGATTGCCGATATACGTCGAAAAGCTGCCGTCCGGCGCTATCACGTGCTCGTCGGTGTGGTTCCCGACCCCCGAGGAAATCCTTGCGATCGTGGCGGGCGCACCCGTCAAACTGACGGTCGTCGGCGTACAGCCTCCCGTGCGACTTGAAGTGGGCAAGGTGCCTCGTGCCTAAAAAGCCGAAGGTCAGTAACAAGATCAAGCGAGCGGAACCGGCAAAGCCGCGCACGCGCGTTTCCGATTCGCCGATCAATCGAATGAAACGGCGCGGCACGCTCAACGTCTACGAGTTGACGGCCGCCGACGAAATTCTCGCAGCGCATCAAATGTCGATCGGCTCGCCGGTCACGCGCGACCCTGACCTCGGGATCGTTCCCGGCCCGGCCCGGCCGGACGCCGCCGACGACCAGGCCGCACGCCGGTCGGATATTGGTCGCGTTTATTCGGTTTGGCTGCGCGACGTGCAAGCGACCCTTCCGCTGCTCGTCGTCCAGTCCGTCGTAATCGGCGAGGTGTCTTTACGCTTTGTCGAGCGCGAGGCGCGGCTGCGCAACGGAACGGCCCGCGAGCACTTGCTGACGGGATTGAGACATTTCGCGGCGCTGCGTGGCAATACGCCTCGCGGTGCGCGCGGATGGAAACTGACCACAACCAAACAGGAGAAAGCAGCATGAGCAAAGCGAAAAAGGTCGAGAAAACGCAGTCGGAAAAACTCGACGACGTCGTTTCGATCGCGACCGCAGACGGCAACGCCGACGCGAATGTCTACATGCACGGCATGGCAAACGGCCTCATTCTCGCGCAGTCGATCATTCACGGAACGGAGCCGGAATACCTTACGGCGCCGCCGCAATACCTCGACGACAAGTCGGCATCGCAGGCCCTCGCGGAAGCCGAGTCGCATCAACCCGGCTAGGTCGGCTGTAGACTGTAAACTTACGAGTTGACAAGGGGACAACGAACGGCTATAAAGGGGGACGGGTGAATTAGGCCCCGTTTAGGAGTCCTTGTTCCTCGCACTCCGGAGGCTGACATGAAGTAACTCCCGCCTTCCTTAGTTGCCCCCCCCGGTGCGGGCCTTTTCGTTTTGCAACCCTCTCGCCCGGCGCTGCGCCAGTGCGGCACGCCGTACCGACGTATGTCGATTTTATCCAGGGCGCTGCGCACGCCTCGCGCGGCGCCGGACGAGAGTGTTTCGCCCGACCTCGGGCAACGGAGTCCAGCGACCGCGCACACTTGGCTCCGCTCTGCGGGGGTGGCGCGTGGCGTAAGAGTCGAGCGCGGTCGCTGGCGCCTATCACGGCAGAAAGGGCGGGATGCCCATGGCTGCGCATACGATCGAGCAACGTGCGTTTATCGTGCGCAAGCTGGCAGCATTCGGCACGCCGAAAGATATCTGCGCGGCGTTCGCCGCGATTTATCGCGACACCGCTTGCAGCGAAAACGACGTGCTGGCGAATGACCCGCGCGTGACCGTCCTGCCGCCCGACCTGCATTCGCTGTTCTACGCCGAGCGCGAGCGCATTCTGACGGATCCCCATGCGGCGCCCTTCGCCGAACAGCGAGCGCGGTTGATCGTGTTGAGCCGGCAGGCTGACGACTATCAGTCCAGGCAGGATTACGCCAACGCCCGCGCCGTATTCCGCCAGATCGCCGAGGAATTGGGCGTTATCGGCAACAAGGGCAACAGCAAGGCTGTGCCGGCCGCCACGCCCGAGGATGACGCGCCGGTCGTCGCGATTACTCGCACGATTGTCGACCCGGTTGCTCCGGAGTCAGTATGACCGCCGGCCGGACGCTCAACATTGACACGCCTCGCGCAATGGTGCCGCTGCTCGGCAAGCATCGGTTTAAGGGCGCGAAGGGCGGACGCGGCGGAACGAAGTCGCATTTTTTCTGCGAAATGCTGGTCGAGGAAGCAATCTCGCAGCACACCCGAGCGGCGTGCCTGCGCGAAGTGCAAAATTCGATCAAGGACTCCGTCAAGCAGCTTATCGAGGACAAGATCGCCAAGCACGGCCTCTTGTCCAAGTTTAGGATTACCGACCGCGAGATAATTTGCCCGTCGACGGATAGCCTTTTCGTTTTCCGCGGCTTGCAAAATCACACGGCCGCGTCGATCAAGTCGCTGGAGGGTTTCAATCGGGCGCTGTACGAGGAATCGCAGACGCTCACGCAACGCTCGCTCGACTTGTCGATTCCGACTTTCCGCGTTCCGGGTTCGCAACAGTGGTTCGCCTGGAACCCTGATTTGCCGAAAGACCCGGTCGACAAATTCTTTCGGGAGAATACCGCCGGTCCGTGGGGAATGCTCGACAAGAACGATCCCGACTTTGTTGTCGTGACGGTCAACTATGAGGATAACCCCTGGTTTCCCGACGAGTTGCGTCGTGACATGGAACGCGACAAGCGTCGCGATCCTGATAAGTATTCATGGATTTGGCGCGGCGGCTACCGCAAGAATTCGGAAGCGCAGGTTTTCCGGAATTGGAAAGTCGAGAGTTTCCCTGCTCCGCCCGCCGGCACGAAATTGTACGGCGGCGGCGATTGGGGTTTCTCGATCGACCCGACAGTCGGCGTCGTCTGCTTTATCGTCGGCCGGAAACTCTATATCTGGCGCGAGGTGTGGGCGATCGGTTGCGAAATCGACCGGACGCCTGCCCTGTTCGACAAGCTCGACCCGGAATGGACTGCGGCACGCGCGAAGGATCCGAATTGGAAATCTCTTGCGCGTCAAATTCCAATTATCGCGGATTCGGCTCGCCCTGAGACGATAAGCTACATGCAGCGGAACGGCTTTCCGCGCATGCAAGCGGCGATCAAAGGGTCGGGGTCAGTCGAGGACGGAGTTGAATTCGTAAAATCGTATGATGTTGTGATTCATCCGGATTGCATGCACACGATCGACGAATTCAAGCTGTTCTCATACAAGATCGACAAGAAAACCGACGCGATCACAAACGAACTTGACGAAAAAGATAATCACACGATCGACTCGGTGCGTTACGCCGTCGAGAGTGTGAGGCGTGCTGTTCACACGAGCGTCGAAGGATTCCCGGCATGACCGAAAAGACAGTAGCGACGGTCAGCGCCAAGCAGCAAGCCATGATTACGGCCTCGGCTCTCGTCCGCACGCTTGCGGGCGGGACGTCGGCCATGCGGCAGGCGAAAGAAACCTATCTGCCGAGAGAGGCAGCGGAAACCGACAAGGCTTACGCGGCCCGCCTGAATCGCTCCGTTCTGTTCGGTGCGACCGAAAAGACGGTCGACGACATGACAGGCAAGGTGTTCGTAAAGCCTGTAGTCCTCGAAAGCGACGTTCCGGCGGACCTGGTTACGTTCACCGAGAATATCGACCTTGCCGGCCGGCACCTCAACGTGTTCGCTCGCGACGTGTTTCACGATGCGATGCACACCGGCATCGGGTACATTTTCGTCGACATGCCGCCCGCCGTTGCTCGCGCAGACGGCAAGCCTGCCACGCGGCAGGACGAAATCGACGCCGGAATCCGGCCGTACATGACTTATATTCCGCTCGAAAATCTGATCGGGTGGAAATCGACGACGGTCGACGGTGCCGAGACGTTGACGCAAATCCGCATCAAGGAATGCGTCACCGAGGCTGACGGCGAGTTTCACGAGACGGAAATCGAGCAAATCCGGGTCGTCGAGCCTGGTTCGTGGCGGACGTTCCGCCAGAACGATAAAAAGCAATGGGTCGAGCACACCAACGGCCTGACCAGCCTCAAAAAGATCGCGCTCGCGCCGGTCTATCTCAACCGTTCCGGGTTCATGTGCGGCAAGCCGCCGCTGCAGAAAATCGCCGAGTTGAATATCGCGCACTGGCAATCGTCCAGCGACCAGCGCAACATTTTGCACGTTGCGCGCGTGCCGATTCTGTTCGGCGCGGGTTTTGCTACTGAGGACAAGATCGCGGTCGGCGCGTCGCAGATGGTCCGTTGTTCGGACAAAGACGCCAAGCTGACTTACGTCGAGCATACCGGCGCCGCGATCGAGGCCGGCGAAAAGGACTTAGAGCGTCTTGAATTCCAAATGCAGACCATGGGCCTGCAGTTGCTCATACCGCAGCCCGGCGGAAAAACAGCGACCGGCGAAATTCGCGACGATGCGAAGGAAAATTCGCCGCTCGCCATGATGGCTCGCGGCCTCGCCGATGCGCTGGAAATGGCCCTCGGGTTCATGGCCGAATTCTCCGAAATCAAAATGCCGGAGAAAAAGGACAAGGACGCGGGCGGCTCGGTCATCGTCAACACCGACTTCGGTGTGCAAGCCGGCGCGTCGACCGACGCGCAAATGCTGCTCGACGCTGTCAATTCGGGTCAACTCGACAAGGAGTCGTTTTGGCTGGAATGGAAACGCCGAGGCATTCTGTCCGACTCGTTCGATCCTGCCGTCTCTAAGGCTCGCATTGCCGAGGAAGCGCCAGAACTCGACGCGGGTGCCGGCAACGGCATGGACCTCACCGATAAGACCGGGGACGAATAACACATGGCGCCCCCGGTCCTTCCTCGCGACGTCAAAGAACGCCCCGGCGACACGTCAGCCAACGAGACGTTGGTCGATTTGTTTATGGAGCGGGCTATCGACTTATTGCGGCTGGAGGCCGGGACGCGCGACCAGGTCGTCAAGTTTTTGCACGTGCTTGAAAGCGACACTGTAGCAGTATTAGCAAAGGCAAACTTGTCCGGAGAGGCAAACGCGGCGAACCAAAGGAATCGTCTGGGTGAACTGTTGAAAGTTGTGCAGGGTTCGATAAAGGCAACGTACAGGGGTATTTCGGTACTCATGGCCCGAGAGATTCGGGACATAATCGACGTCGAGGCAACGTGGACGGCGTCTGCAATCAACGCAGCGGTGCGCGCGGAATTTGCGGACGCTGGACTCACTCGATCGCTACTCTCGACGCTCGTGTCCGACGTCTTTATCCAGGGCGCGGCGTCTAAAGATTGGTGGGGTCGTCAAGCCGGCGGACTTGCCGAACGTTTTTCCGATGAAATGCGCCGCGGCATGGCGCTCGGTGAATCGAATGGCGCTCTAATCGAGCGCGTGCGCGGCCCGCAAGGAATTATGAAAGTTTCGCGCACGTCGGCGGAGCGCTTGGTGCGTGCGTCGGTACAAGCCGCAGCGAACACGGCGCGCGAGTCGACCTATGACCAAAACACCGACCTGATATCGGCGCTTGAATGGTCGGCGACGCTCGACACGCGCACCTCGCCGTGGTGCTACGTGCGCGACGGCTTGAAATACACGCCGAAGGATCACCGGCCGATGGGGCACACCGTTCCATGGCTTGAAGGCCCCGGTAAACTGCATTGGGGCTGTCGGTCGACGAGCGTGCCGGTGCTCAAAAGCTGGCACGAACTCGGAATCAATATCGAGGAAATACCCGAAACGACTCGCGCGTCAATGGACGGACAAGTCCCGGCGCAGATGACTTTCGAGCAATGGCTGCGCAAGCAATCGGTCGAGCGTCAAGACACTGTACTCGGTAACGACAAGGCGCAGTTGTGGCGGGACGGAAAAATTGCGTTCCGCGACCTGCTCGACCAAAACGGCCGTCCTCTCACGACCGCCGAACTACGCGCAAAAGCAGCGCAGCGATAAAGACCCCCTGCCGGCGGGACGCCGGTATCCGAACAGAGAGATTCTGAAATGGCACTCGCATTGATCGTCGATTCCCTTGAGTCCGTTCCCGAGGCGCTGCGCGGCGAATACGTCGCGGACGGCGACAAATTCAAACTGAGCGTCGAAGGGCTGGAGGATACGAACGGCCTGAAATCCGCGCTCAAGAAAGAGCGCGAGCGCGCGGACGCCAATGAAAAGCAGGTGAAAGCCTGGAAAGCGCTCGGCAAGGATTCGACGGAAATCGCCGAACTGCTGAAAAAGCAGGCCGACGCCGAGGCCGAAGCCGCCCGCAAGGCCGGCAACTTCGACGCGATTCTCAAGCAGCATCGCGACGGATGGGAAAAGGAAAAGGGCACGCTCGAAACCGAGTTGCAAGCGGCCCGCGCGTCGGAGCGCAGCGCAATCATCGAAACGTCCGTCATGGGCGCACTCACAAAACAAAAAGTCACCTCCGAAGGTGTCGAACTGCTCACCGAACGTCTCGGCAAGCGGATCCATTTCGAGACGGTCGACGGCAAGCGCGTGATCCAGATCATGCAGGCTGACGGCAAAACGCCGATGGCAGGCAGCGGCGCCGATGGCTCCGCAACCTTCGACGACCTCGTGAAAGAGGCCGTCAAGACTTACCCGTCGCTGTTCGAAGGAACGGGCGCCGGGGGCGGCGGGAAGCCTCCGAAGGATGGAGCCGGGGGAACCGGCAAGACCATTACCCGCTCTGAATTCGACGCGCTCGGTCCCTTGGCCGCCGCGGCGAAAATCAAAGAGGGTTTCAAGGTCGTCGATTAACAGCGGCACGCCGTTCGGCCCCGCATCACCACAAGGAAACGTGAAATATGACTGCCACGACTACGACCCTCACGGGATTGATCCCGACCATTTATGAGGCGTTCGACGTTGTGTCCCGCGAGCAGGTCGGATTCATCCGTGCCGTTTCGCAGGACTTTTCCGCCGAACGTGCTGCACTGAATCAGACCGTGCGCTCGCCCGTCGTGGGCGCAATGGCCGCCGAGAATCTGACGGTCGACAACGTGTCCGCGTCGGCGCCCGATCAGACGATCAACTATGTCGACATGACGATCACCAAGGCCCGCTCGGTGCCGTTCGGCATCACCGGCGAGGAAGCCAAAAGCGTTTCGCAGTCGCTCGCGACGATCAATCGCGATCGTATCGCGCAGTGCTTGCGCACCCTGACGAACGAAGTCGAGTCGGACCTCGCGGCGCTGCATATCTATGCATCCCGCGCGCACGGCACTTACAACGCGACTCCGTTCGCCACTGCCGGCGACCTTTCGGACTTCGCCGCCGCGACGAAACTCCTGAACGTCAACGGCGCTCCGAAGTCCGACCGTCACATGGTCCTCGGCGACAACGCAGCGATGAATATTCGCGGCAAGCAGTCCTCGCTGTTCAAGGTCAACGAGGCGGGCAGCGACGAATTGCTCCGCACTGGCGCCCTCGGCGTCGTGCAGGGCTGGTCGCTCCACGAGTCGGGACAGGTCAAGACGGCTGTCGCGGTCGGCACGAACAACGGTGCCGCTCAGACGAACAACGCAGGTTACGCGGTCGGCTCGACCACGATCACCCTCGACTCGGCCGGCACCGGCTCGATCATCGCGGGCGATATCATCACGTTTGCGGGTGACACGAACAAGTACCTGGTCGTGACCGGAGACGCGAGTGTCGCGGGTGGCGGTACGATCGTCATTGCCGAACCCGGCCTGCGTGTTGCGATTCCGACTGCCGTTACGGTCATCACGACCGTCGCGGCGACGACTCGCAATATGTTCTTTCACAAGTCGGCAATCCAGCTTGCTACCCGCGCGCCGGCCATGCCGGAAGGCGGCGACGCTGCGGACGACGTGATGACCATTTCCGATCCTGTGTCGGGCATCGCTTACGAATTCTGCATCTATCGTCAGAAGCGGCAGGTTCGTTACGAAGTCAACCTGGCTTGGGGCGTCAAGATGATCGCCCCGCGTCATGCCGGCGTGCTGATCGGCGCCTAATCGTTGATAGTCAGCGATTAAGTGGACAGTAAGACGGCCCGCCCGTTTCGGCGCGCGGGCCGTTCGTAGTGTCCATCCCGCAAACCGGAGTGTTTCAAATGAGCGATACGTGCCCCACCGTCCGAATCAAGACGGGCAGCAAGTGCGGCTTTTCCGTCATCAACGAGTCGGACTTCGACCCGACCAAGCACGAGATTTTCGTGTCGCCGCCGCCCGCCGCACTCTTGCCTCCGCCTCCGCTTGCGCCGCCCGCGCCGTTCGACCCGCTGGCGAACCTGCCGGAAAACTGGCGCGAGGGTGAAAACCTCCGCGACCTGGCGGCGGCTGTCGGCGGCCGTTCTGTGGAAAACCACGAGCAGGCTGTCGCCGTGATCGAGGAAGCCTTGGCGGCTCGTCAAGCGCAGTAAGGAACGTGGCGCGCATGTCTCTCAATATCACCCCCGAGATTATGCGCGCCGCATACTCCTACCTTTGCGAAACGGCGCCGTTCAATAAATGGAACCTGCCGGACGGCGAGGACATTGTTTTTCGCGTCGCTCGCGGACGCGCTTGCCACGGATGGCATAACCACGAACGCGGAAAGCACTTGATCGCCATTTCGACGGCATGCACCGGGCACACCGTCACGCTCATGGCAACCATGGCGCACGAAATGGTTCACGTTCACGAAGCGCAGAGCCGCTCGTTCACGTCGGGCGAACATAGTGCGGCGTTCAATAAGTGGGCTGCGCAAGTCTGCCGCGTCCATGGTTTCGACCCCAAGACATTCTGAGCGGAGCGTAGCACATGGCACTCGTCACCACAGCCGGAGCCGCCGACGCGGACAGTTACGCCAGCCTCGCGGAAGCGACCGCCTATTTCACGGCGCGCGGCATTGCGACCTGGACCGGCACGGACACGGTCAAGGAAAACGCCTTACGCGTTGGCACGGCGTACCTCGAAAACCAATATCGCGGCCGGTGGGTCGGTCGCCGGGTCGCGGAAACGCAGGCCCTCGCATGGCCGCGGATCGACGGCACGCGCGGGTGGGGTTATCCCCTGCTCGACCTGGACGGCTTCGATATCTCGTCGACCGCCGTACCGACGCAGATCAAAAACGCCACGCTGGAGGCGGCATTGCTCGCCCTCACCGGCTCGGCGCTGGAGCCGACTTTGGCGCGCGGCGGCGCAATCAAGTCCGAACAGGTCGGCCCTATCGCCGTAACCTACATGGACAGCGCAAGCGCGGTCGACCGCTATGTCGCGATCGAGGGCCTTTTGCGCGGCCTCGTGACGAGCACGCCGGGGTCAAGCATCGGCAATGTCGAACTCGTGAGGGCGTAACCATGGCGTTCAATTACGCCGCAACTCGTGCCACGGCCGACCGACTGTTGACGAATTTCGGGCAAGCCGTCTCGCTTCGCCGATCGACGCAAGGCGGCACGGAAATCGAGCCGACCTTTACGACGGCCGACCACGCGACGAAAGCGGCGATTCTGTATTACACAGCCCGCCAAGTGGACGGCGTGAATATCCTGACGACCGACCGTCGCGCCCTCGTCGCGGCCGGGCCGCTCACGGCGATCGGCATCACCTCGATTGCCCCGCCCGACTCGTTGGTCGTCGGCGGCGTGGCGATTCCGATCGTGCGTGTTATGCCGCTCGCGCCCGCCGGAACGGTCGCTATGTACGATTGCCAGTTGAGGGTGTGACAATGTCCGGCCTTTTTGAAGCGCAAATCTCCCGCTTCGTGGAAAAGGCGAAAGGCAACGTCGACCTGGTCGTGCGCAAGGTCGCGCTCGATATGTTCCGCCGCGTCATCATGAAATCGCCGGTCGATACCGGCCGTTTCAAAGGTAACTGGCAAGTTGCAATCGGCTCGATTCCGGCCGGCACCGTGCAAATCGACGATAAAACGGGCACCGCCACGGTCGCCAAGGTGGCAGCGGTCGCGCTCGGGATGCGCGCAGGGCAAGTGATTTACCTCGTGAATAATCTCGAATACGCCCGCCCGCTTGAATACGGGCATTCGAGACAGGCGCCGGGCGGAATGGTGCGGCTGACGATCCGGGAATTCTCTCAGGTCGTCGACAAGGCCGTGAGTGAGGTGCCTAAGTGAGTCTCGAAACCGATATTCAGGCTGCGCTTTATACGCACTTCACGACGCCCGCGCTCGAAAGCCCGGTCAAGCCCCGCGCTGCGCCGTTTGTCGCGTACACCCCCGTTCCGGGCACCGCCTATTATCACGTTCATCCCGTTCTGCGCGCGGAGCCGCAGCGCCCCGGTATTGGGTTCACAGGATCCGTGCTCCGACGCGGCATCTTTCAAATCGACGCAGTCGCGCCGGATGGAGCCGGCGAGGCGCCGGGCCTTCGCATGGCCGGACTCGTCGCCGCACGTTTTGCAATCGGCACAAAGCTCGTGGCTGGCGCGGGAAGCGCAAGACGCCGGCTGTTACTCGACAAAGAGCCGACAATCGCCTCCGCGGTCAAGGATGCACCGTGGGTTAGGTTTCCCGTGAGCATCCCCTTTCTCGTCATCACTTAGGAGCCTAGATTATGGGTGTTGCTACCGCCGCAGGCGCAAAAATCTACATCGGCACGACCGCGAGCGTCGCGGCGACCGACACGTACACGGAAATCGGCGAGGTTGCCAATATTCCGGAATTCGGGCGCACGTACAACGTCGTGAACTGGAGTCCGCTGAATTCGCGCGGCGTCCAAAAGCTTAAGGGTTCGTACAACGAAGGCGACCCGGCCGTGCAACTCGGCAAGGATATCAACGATGCCGGACAGGCGAAAGTGATCGTCGCTCGTGACGTCGATGCGGACTACAATTTCAAGGTCGTGGCAAACGACGACCTGCCCGTCGATTCGTTCGCCGTGACAATCTCCGTCGCGACTCCGGGTGTGTTCACAAAGGTCGCTCACGGCCTGGTCGCCGGGACGCAACTCACGCTTTCGACGTCTGCCGCCGACCTTCCTTTGGGCCTCACGGCCGGCACGATTTACGTCAAGGAAGTGCTCACGGCCGACACTTTCACTGTGTCCGCAACGCTCGGCGGCGCTGCGATCGACACGACCGATGCCGGCACGGGCACGCATACCGTGACGACCGTTCCGACCGGATCGACGCAGTATTTCAAGGCGCAGGTCATGTCCTACACGACCGGATACAGCGGTCCCGACAACGTCGTCACTTCGACGATGGTCCTCGGCATCAAGTCCGGTTCGCTGACGGAACAGGTGCATTTGCCGTAACGTTAAGTAAACAGTAAACGCGGCGGCGTATTGTCCACGTCGCCGCGTCCTGTCCCCAAACCCCCGCGAGGATCAAATGAGTATAAATCTCGGTGAAATTTCAACGCCAGTCGGGACGCTGCGCTGCAGTCTGCGCGCCTGGAAAACCGTCAACGCGTATTTCGGCAACTATGTCGAGGCGTTTCGCCGCCTCGCGGCTTTCGACGTGGACGCCTATCTCGTCGTCGCCGCCGCCGGACTCGGCGACGAGCCGAAGTCGGTTGAGGGGAAAGTCTACGACGCCGGCATGGTCAACCTCACGAATTCATTCTCCGAATATGTGAGTCTGCTTTCGAATGGCGGGCGCCCCGTCAAGGACGACGAGGGCACACCGAAGGGGGAAGCCTAAGCCGGGAGGATTATTTCGAGCGGCTGTTGAAAGACGGCATGGGGTGGCTCGGATGGACCGAGCAACAGACGCTCGACGCTTCTATCCCGGCAATTGAAATCGCCTTAGAGGGGCGAGTCGAAATGCTCAAGGCGTGTTTCGGGTCGAATGACAAGCCGCCCGACTCGCCCGCGCCTGTCACGTCTGTAATGCCTGCGCAAAGCGTATTCGCGGCGTTTCGAAGCGCCGCACAGTCCAAGTAACTGCGATAAGCCCGCCTGCACCCCGAAAAGGGGGCGGGCGGAATCCGTCAAGGACCAAATGACTGACATTGCACCTCTTGGGTTAGCAATCGACTCGCGACAAGCCACACAGGCTGTTAAGGAACTCGACAAGCTTGTCGCGTCGGGACGAAAGGCCGAGTCTGCATTTAAGGGTATTGAAAAAGCCGCTGCTATGGGCGGTATGCAGACCAAGGGCTACGCAGATTCGTTAGGGCAGGCTTACGGAATACAAGGAAAAATGACAGATGCGCAAGCAGGCGCAATCCGAAACTACGAGACGTTGATCGCCAAAACGCAATTGCTCGCAAAAGGTCACGGGCGCGAAGCCGCTCAACTCGTGGCGTTACGTCGCGCTGGCGTAACCGCCGATTCTCAATACGGTAAAACCGTCGCCATGCTTTCGGGTCATCTTTACGACCTGGAGCAACAGCAAAACAAGACCGAGCGCTCGTCATCAAACCTCGTCAATTCTCTGACCCGTCGCTTCATTCTCGGTTTTCTAACGACGCAAATCCGCTCGCTTATCTCCGGCCTCGTCAATCTCAACACCGAACTGGCAAAGACCGGAGACATTGCGACGCGCGCCGGCATGGGCAGCGGCGCATTTCAAGGCGCGCAGGCGGCGGCGAGCAACAAGGGAATCGATAGCGGAAAATTCGCCGACGACATGCTCAAGTTTGGGCAGGGCGTCGAGCGGGCGCGCAGCGGGTTAGGCGAACTCGGCGCGCTCTTGCGCGCCAACGGAATTACCGTGCGCGACACCGAGGACGCTTTCGGCAAGGTTGCCGACCTGGTCATGAACGCGGCGAACGAATCCGCGAAATTTTCAATTTTGCAGCAAGCCGGCCTGCCGGCGACGCGCGAAATGGTCCGGTTCATGGAACAGGGTCGCGACGCGATCAAATCGCAAGGCGACGAAGCGAAAAAATTCACTGCGCAGCAACTTCAAGGCGCGCAGGAATTGGAGGACAAGTGGCATAAACTTTGGACGAATTTTACACGATGGGGCAAGGGCGCCATTCTGGAAACGTTCGATACGTCCAATTGGTCCGTCAAGATCATGCCCGGCAGTCCGATCGACCGCGTGTTGAGATTTTTCGAAAGTAAAAAAAATGCTCAGATAAGTCTCTCGGATACCGGAGATATTTCGGGGTTCGGGGACCAGGTCAGGGGACATTCGAATCTTTCTGCTACGCCGACGATCCCCGTTACTCGCGGACCCGACCTTGCCGCACCGAAACCGGCTGCGGTCACGGTCGACCCTGCCAAGCAGCGCGAATTGCTCGGGATCGAGCAACAGCGGCTTGCGATTTTGGGACAGACCGCCAGCGTCGCCGACGTCGTTCGCCAGAAAGAGATTGAAATCACTCTCGCGCGAATGAATGGCGTCTCGGTTTCGACCGCACAGGCGGAAGCGCTTAAGCGAATCGCAGCCGAGCAGACGCTAGGAATTACCCAAATGCGGGCGAGCACCGACGCGCTGCGGATCGAGGCCGAAACAATCGGCATGTCGACCGGCCAAGCCGCCTCGTATCTCGCCGTACAGACGCGAATTAACGAGGCCCGGCGCGAGGGGCGCGAACTGACCCCCGCCAATATCGAGGCCATTCGCGCCGAAGGGAACGCCCTCGGCGAAGCCGCACAACGCGCCGACAACATGCGTTGGGGATACGAAAACCTCGTGCGCGGCCCGCTGCAGACTTTCCGGACAACGTTGATGGAAACCCGCAACGGATGGGAGGCATTGCGCGCGTCCGGCCTTAGCGCACTCGAAAGCATTTCGGCGAAGCTCATGGATATGGCCGCCAAAAATCTCTTTATGGCGGCGTTCGGCGGCGGCGCGGGCATGGGCGGCGGCGGTGCCGGAATTCTCAGTCTGTTCGGCGTCGGTGTCAATCATACCGGCTACGGGCCGGGAGATTCGATGCCTCACCGCATGGTCAGCCCGGCCGCGTTTGTCGGCGCACCCCGCTTTCATTCCGGCATCGGGCCGGGCGAGCGCGCAGCCGTCATTCGCAATGACGAGTCGGTGCTGACCCCTGGTCAGATGAAAGCGCTCGGCAACGGTGCCGGCGGCGGGATCAATGTCACGGTCAACCAGGAAAATCACTTTGTAAACGCGGACCCCAATTCCGAGGCGCGCATGCGCGAATGGGCGCGACAGACAAAGGACGCCGCGGTCGGCGAGGCTGTGCAAAAAGTCGCTGAAATCAAGGCCGGCAACCCGGCATATATGCGGGGCGGACGATGACCGTAAACGTGATCGAATTCCCGCGCGAGTGGTATCAATACATCGTCACGCAAAAATTTACGCTGCGCTCCATGACCCAATCGTCCGGACGTAATTGGGGCGGCGGCAGTCAAGTGACCGAGCCTTATTCGCAATTTTGGATCAACGAGGTGACGATGGCTCCGCAGCGCGACCCCGTGCTGCAGGATATGGACGCGCTTGTCACGGACCTGAAAGGCCGCTCCGGTGTGCTGCGCATGTCGAATTCAATGCGACTCACGCCGTGGTATGACCGCAACTTGACGCCGACAACCGCCGTATTTTCGGACGGCTCGACCTTTTCGGACGGCAGCGGATTCGCGAATAGCTACCTCCCGCCGAATGTCTACATCGTCGAGGCCGCGGCGCGCGGCGCGACGTATCTCACATTGGGCGGCTTTCCACCCTCGACAGCGAACGTTCTGCGCAAAGGCGACTTGCTGCAAGTGATGCCGAACGGCATCGCCGGACAGGTGCCGCACCTTTATAAAGCCATGATCGGCGGCTCGTCCGACGCAAGCGGATTTGTCGGCATCCGGATCGAGCCGCGGTTACGTGCTGGCGTGGCGGTCGGCGATCAAGTCAGCCTCAGATATCCGTCCACGGTGTTCCGCCTGGTCGACGACAACCAGGCCGACATTGAAGGATCCGGCGCGGGGATCGGCAATTTCGGGTTTGCGCTCATTGAAGCGCTGGACCTCGTGCCGTGACGCGTATCCTCACCGCACCGATGGCGGAGGCTTTGATCGCGGGACGCCCTCGCGGCTTGTTCCTCGAAATGGATCATCCGGACGGCGTCGGTCGTTTTTGCACCGGGATAAGCTCGCGCCCGTGGAACGGGCACACATGGACCGCAACCGGAACGCTCGGTAAAATCTCGCCGATCAAGCGCTCCAGTGAAATTGCAATTCAAGACATTGTTTTCAGTCTGAGCGGCGTCAGCACCGACGTTATAAATCGACTGAGCGCGGACGTGCGCAATCGCATCGCTTATGCGTGGCTCGCTTGTTTCTCCGCCGACGACGACTCGGTCATTCCGGACCCATATCGGCTCGTCAACGCTCAACTCGATTTTCAGACTTTTGAGGCGGACGGCGAGGGAACCGCGCGAGTCGACGTCATTGCGCACTCCGGCTTTTACACGCTCGATCGTTCCGTCGACGAGGCGTGGACGCCGGAAAACCAAAAACTCACCTACCCGACCGACACGGGTTTCGACATGATCCCCGGCCTCCAGCACCAGGATTTGCAATGGACTCCGTCTTAAGGCGCCAGCTTGAAGCGCGAGTCGTCGCGGGGATGGAACAGGCAAGCCGCGAGCCGATGGTGTGGGGCAAGGACGATTGCGCCCTTTGGGCGGCGAATATCGTGCGCGACGTCCTGCCGTATGACCCTGTCGCGCCCTTCCGCGGGCGCTACGCGACCCGCCGCGGTGCGCTGCGCGTCTTAGGACCGAAGGGCCTGAAGGGCGCCATGCAAGCCGCCGCCCGCCGGCACAAATGGCGCCGCATTGATCCCCGTCACGCCAAGCCGGGCGACGCGGGCTTGATTTGGACAACTGTCGAGGCTCCAGCGTGGGCATGGCAAGAGATTTATAACGAAAAGACCTCCGAATATGAGCGCAAACGGGTGCGCGTCATCAAGCCGGTGCCGACACTTGCAACCGTCATTTGCCTCGCGCCCGGCTGGTTCGTGGGTCGCAACGAACGCGGATTTACCGGCGTCTCTGCGAAACACGTCGCGCGAGCGTGGGCTGTGCTTGACGATTTGGAGCACGGTCAAAGAGTCAGCATGCCGCGCCTCTCGACGCGGCCGGTCATGGTGCCGACGTCGGCGATTTGTCACGAACCCGTTTCGGCAACAATCGGACTCACGTCACTGCTTGCAAGCGGATTTGCCGCGACGGGTGTCGGCTATGTCGGCGCGTTCGCCGCCGCTAGTGCGCTTGGCGGAGCGCTCGTAAGTGGCGCTCTTGCGGTCGGTGTTTCACTCGCCGCGTCGCTTTTACAGCCTCAGTCCGGCACGGGGGCGCTCGACACGTCGCTCGCCAATTCGACGCAGCAAGGCGTCCAGATTACCGAACGGCAGTCGATTCCGTACAAGCGGGTCATTGTTGGTAGCGCCTATGTCGGCGGCGCCGTATTTTTTGAGCAGGTCAAACCGCCTTATCTGACAATCGGCACGCTGGTTAACTTCGGCGAGATTGCCGGAGTCGATAAGGTTTTCATTGGAACCAATCAACTCAGTTTCGCGAGCGGCATCACGCCTGACACCATTTTGACCCCGATCAATGTCGTCGGACAACCAACATATTCCACCCGATTACGCGTGTCGTTTCGATTCGGCGCGACTGACCAGGTCGTCGACCCGCTCATTCTGGCGAAATATTCGTCAGTCGGTTCGGAATTCCGCCAGCGCGGCACCGCGACCGCTGTTTTCGAATATCATTACGGCGCAAGTCAAACCGAATTCCTGGCGTTGTGGGGACAGGTTGCGCGCCCGAATGCTTATCTCGTCGTCCGTGGAGTTGTGGCTTACGACCCTCGCGACCCGCTTCAAGATTTGGACGACGAGTCGACGTGGACATGGACGAATAACGCAACATTGATTCAGGCGTGGTATTTGACTCGGTCTTACGGCGGGCGCATCCCGACGAGCCGGATTGATTGGGACAGAATCGCGATATCCGCCGATTACGACGACGAGTTGATCGGAACGAACACGACGGGAGAATTGATAAAACGCCACACGATCGACGGCGTTATCACGCTCAACCAAAAGCCTTACGAGGTTATGCGCAAGCTCTTGACCGCGAACCGCGGCATGGTGCTTGAAAGTGCTGGCATGGTTTGGGTCGAATCGTCCCGGCCGAAAACAGCAATCGCGACAATTCACGACAGAATATTGACGGGCGGAATTAAGTACCATTCCGCGAAGTCAAAAGAAAATCTGATAAACAAGCTCCAGGTTCGACTTGTCTCACCCGAGCAGGAATACCAACTTGTCGACGGGCCGATCCTGTCGCGCACCGACTTGCAGACGGCAGACGGCGAGACGTTGATCGGAACGCTGACCCTCGACTTTACGCAGGACCATCGTCGAGCGCAGCGGCTTCAAAAGGCGTTTCTCGAAAGTTCGCGCCTCGGTCGCACGGTCACGTGCTCGGTCGACATTCGACTCATGGCCGTTGCCTCCGACGAGTTGATCGGCAACGTTGTCACCGTTTCAAGCTCGCTTTTCAGCATTGCCAACGGCACGTACCTCGTGACCGGCGTCGGTTTCTCCGACGACTGTACGTCGTTGAGCCTGGCCCTGACCGAATGCGATTCGTCGATCGAGACGGATTGGAACCCGGAAATCGACGAACAGCCCTTTACGCTCGCTTCGATAAATGTAAGTTGACAGTAAACAGATCGTATGATAGTCTGCGCCGTCCTTAGTGTAGGTTTTCAATGCCTTTTGCACATGAAGCGGTAGCGGCCATCGGCGGCGTCACGGGCGCCTCGGCGGTCAACAAGGCACTGTTGCGCGCAATGTGTACGCGCCGCATTGCCTACACGCTTGCCAGTGACGAAAGCGGCTCCGACTTTACTGCGGTCGACCCGGCAGACGGCACGATCCCGCTTTATCTGATTAAAGACGGCACCCTGTACCAATACGATTCGGCGGACAGCACGACGGCACCGGGCGCGACCTGCATCGTCACGAGCGACAACAAGCGATACAAGTCCGGTGGCATTGATTATCCGTGGTCGGTACTCGACAAGGACACGATTGCGCAGCCCGCAACGCCCGCAGTCGGGGACCGCTATTTGATCCCGACCGCCGCCACCGGGACGGATTGGGCGGGACAGGACGGCAAGGTCGGAATCTACATCGCCGCCGGCTGGCGCTTCGCCCCGGTGCCAATCGGTCGGCCGCTCTACGTCGAGGACGAGACGGCATTCTATCACCGCAACGCTGCCGGAACCTGGACGGCTGGGTTCGGAAGCATCGCACTCGGCGTAAATAGCGTCACGCTTCCGATGGTGGTCGGAGCCAACGCGTCGTTTGTAATCAAAGTTGAAAATCAGACCACGAACGCACAACCCGCTTCACCCGTCACGCCAACCGCCTATATCATCGGCCCGTCACCGACCGGAGCACAGTGGGCAGGTAATGCCGGTAAGCTGGCAATATGTCTAGTCGATGGGGCGTGGACAATCATAACGCCGGCCGCCGGCGACGTCGTTTACGACAAGACGCTCAAAGCAAGTTACGAATTCGACGGTACGACCTGGACGTCGCAAGCGGGCGCATGGCGTTTTCAGGAAACGAAATATCAAAGCGGCAATACCGACATTGTGCTCGATAACGGATCGAGCAAATACACGTATTCCACTTCGACACCGCCCACAACGTCGAACCGTCGAAGATACGAATCCGGTTCAATGCCGTTCACGCGCACAGCGAAACGCGTGGGCGCATGGCTGCGGTTCACGTACCAGGCTTCGGTTACTCCCTCGTCGAGCGGGTTATTCGCGTGCGGCTTGTGGGTCGACAGCGAAACCAACGCGCGACGGTGGGAAGCTCGCAACCTGACCGGCGCAAATTTCAGCGAAACAGTCGAGTTTTCCGTTCAGGCTACAGACTTACTCCCGCACACCTACACAGTCGCGTGGCTTCCGCCGTCGTCACCGGAACTCAACGACGTAGTCAATCGCACTTGGCGAATTGAGGAAAGTTTTTAAATGCCCGGCTCTCCGGATCCTATCGAGAACGTCACGGGCGCGACAACAACCGACGACGTTTCCAAGTCCGAACTCGTGTCCTATCTCAAGTCTGAGGTGCGATGGTTTGCGACGGCCGCCGAGGTGCGCCTGCTCAATCTGGCGACTCGATTCCGCATCATGGTCGGCTCGCGGTTTTTCAAGAAAGACACGACCGACACGACGACTCCGGACGACGAAACCGAGACAACCGCCTGCATTATCGACGGCAACGGAACGCGCTGGATTCTTATCGAGGGCGAACGTTACGACCTGATTACCTCGACCTCTGGACAAGCCGGCGCTGCCGAGGAACTTCCTGCAGTCGCGATCGTGACCCCGCTCACGCTGCCCGCGGACCTGCCGGGAAGTCTCGCATTTGTCGACGTCGCTCCGACGAGCGAGGCCATTTTCACGCTCAAGAGTAAGACCGGCGTCGGAGCCTGGACGACTGTCGCAACCGTCACATTCGAGGCCGGGGAAATCACCGGGACTTTCACACTCGCGGCCGATGCTGCACTCGCGGTCAATGATCGCGTGCGGTGGGTAGCGCCGGCCGTTATCGACGCCACGCTTGAAGGCTTTACGGCGACTGTCGCCGCATTGCGTTAATCGCAACCAAAGGAGACGGCAATGGCCGACTTTGTTTTCAATATCGCGAAGGGTGCCGTTGCCGAAAAGGTGCGCGACGGCGCGACTGATATCGGAATTTTGTTGCTCAAGGTGGTCGAAGCGGACGACACGTTGAACAATTACGACACGGTCGCCGCGCTGCTTGCCGGTAGCAATACCGAATGCGACTTCACGAACTACGCGCGCAAGACCGGCCTCACCGGCTCGATTACGGTCGACGACACGAACAACCGAGTCGACGTCGACATTCCCGATCAGACCTGGACGTCGGCCGGCGGCGCGTCGAACAACAACGTCGTGAAGCTGGTCACGTTCTACGAGGAAGCGGCGGCCGACGCGACGCGCATTCCGCTCACGGCGCAAGATTTTGTGCTGACGACCGACACCTCCGACATTACCGCCCAAATCAACGCAGCCGGTTTCTACCGCGCCGCCTAACGCCGAAAGGGATTCCCGTGGCCGAAAAACTCCCCAAATGGTTGACCGTGCGTCCGGATGGCGTCGCCGTGGTCGATCCCGACAAGGCTTACCCGATCGTGCTCAAGGCGCTCGGCGTCGCCGACAAGGACGTCGATCAATACTATGTCGAAACGGCGTATCAGTGCGCGAAAATGGCGGCGCAGGATTTGCTCGGTCAGCAAGGCGCCGTGCTGCAGATCAGAATCGAATGCCGGCCGAAATGGGCGCTGAAAAACTTTCCGGTCGGTCGCGGGATTGTCCTCGCCACCAAGGGCCGGGAAGCCAAGGCGCTTTACGGCAAGGTCGTCCGCGCACTCATGACGGCATAGCCGGATAAAGGGCGCGGTACATGATTGGCGGTTATATCGGGCAAGGCATCGGCGTTGCGTCTCGGGTTTCCGAGGCGGGTGTTGAACTTGTCGGATTGGCCACCGAGACAGACACCGCGCTCGGCATTGACCCGGTACGCGCCTATGCGATCGGACTCGCCAGCGAAACCGACACCGCTTTCGGAATTGACTTTTCCAAGGCGCAGGACGTCGGACTCGCCAGCGAAACCGACACCGCTTTCGCGTGCCGACCCCGCCGCTCCTACACCCTCGACCTGGTCGAGGAAACCGACGAGGCTCTATCTGTCACGCCCGAGGGCATCATGCCTGTCGGGCTTGCCGAAGAAAACGACGAGGCTTTTGCTATTCGACCGCTGCGCACCTATGCGCTGGACTTCGCCGAGGAAACAGGTTCGGCCTTCGCTATTCGCCCGGAAAAGCGCCGGATCATCGGCATCGGAGTTGAGACGGACACGGTGCAAGAACTGATCGCCTTTCAATACGGCCGACGCCGCACGGCGTTCGGCGTGGCTCGATAGGAGCACCGCATGTCCGCAATCGACAACCTGGTACACGAAACGAGCACGACGACCGGCACCGGAAACCTCACGGTTGCGGCTGTCAACGGCAAGCAGCGAGGATCCGACGCGTTCGGAACCGGCGACAATGGCGCCGACAATCCGGTCATGTTTATTTCCAATCGCGAGGCCGCCGAATGGGAAGTGGTGCAATGCTATTTCAGTGACGCGAATACGCTGGTCCGCAGCGCGACACCGATTGATAGCTCGAATGCAGGCGCCGCCGTCAACTTTTCGGCAGGGACCAAGGACGTCACCAACGACCAGGACGCGGAGTCGCTTCGCGCATCAATCGACTACGGACTTATTACCGGGTCCGTCACTCTCACGGACGATTACGGGAGCATCGCGTAATGGCAAGACAAATTCAATCCCGACGCGGCACCACGGCGCAGCACGCGTCCTTTACTGGCGCGGCTGGCGAGGTTACGGTCGACACCGACAAAAAGGTGCCTGTCGTACATGACAACTCGACAGCAGGAGGCTTTCCGGTCGCTCGCGACGACCTGGCGATGCACCTTGCAGGCGCGGAAACCGTGACCGGCAAAAAGTCGTTCACGACTACGCAGAAAATTCAGCAAGTGCTCGAAAAGGTCACGATCACCGCGGACAATCCCGCGGCAACGACGCACTTCGACGTGCTCACGCAGGCGATCCAGTATTACACGACCGCCAACGATACGAATTGGACGCTCAACGTCCGCGGCGACGGCTCGACGTCTCTCGACAGTCTCATGGCGGTCGGCGAGTCTCTGACGATCGCCCTCAAGGTCACAAACACCGGCACAGCCTACCGGCACACGGCGCTTACGATCGACGGCAACTCTGTCACACCGCAATGGCTCGGGGCGGCGGCGCCTTCGGCCGGCACGATCAACAAGCGCGACAACTACACGTTCAATATAGTCAAGATAGGTAGCGCGACGTTCATCGTTGACGCCTCGTTCGCGGCGGGAAATTGATATGAAAGCAGCACTCACCGAAAAGGCGGGTGGTGCGATAATAAAGGTCGGAACTCTGCCATTTTCGCATGTCCTGGCCGACGGCGGCACGGCACTGCTCACCGAACCGGGGCAAGAGGTTCCCGCGCACGCCACGAACTATCGCGTTCTAGAATATGTCGAGGTGAATTTCGATCGGCCTGGGACATACTACACTCAAGGCGAAGATGTGGAATCTCGTCAAGGCAACGTCATCACTATTACTCGACAGTGGACAGCCTGGACGCAACAGGAGATCGCCGCTTATGAGGTAGGGCGGCTCGACGCGATCGCGGAAAGATTGAATGATGTTGACAACGGAGAACGCGCAATCGTCCTTCTCATGATGGACGAACTCAACCTGCATTCGACACGTCTAGCCGCGATTTTACAGGCGTCCGCCGACGCGTCGAACCTCGCGACCTTTAAGACTGCAATGGCGGCTATCCAGCCAATACAGCAGCGAACCCCCGCGCAAATCAAAACCGCTTATCGCAGCAAGCTAGGTGTAATGACATGATCCCTTTCGACCTTCCGCCGAAGTCCGCAATTTGGATGCCGCCGAAACCGGCGATCATTCGCGCTGTGTCCCTGAAAGACGCGTCGCTCGCAATGCCTCTACTGTCGACGTTTGCGGCAGCAAGTGCTCGGGGATTGCGCTCGCCTAACTCCGGCATCGCCGCCGACAATATCGACGCCATCCCCGACATGACGAGCGGGACCACAAGCGGCGTTACGATCACAACGACGAATTCCAATGCGGGATTTCCGGCGTGGCACGCCGCCGATGATGACAACGGTACATCTTATCTAACGCAAACAGCAGCAGCATCAATCTGGAAAGTAGACTTTGGCGCCGGAAACGAGAAGATAATTCAATCGTATACGATGACTGAAATTCACGCGGGCGAATACGTGAGCGGTGTGCGCTGTCCGCAGGCGTGGACGTTCCAGGCATCGACTGACGATTTTACGTCCAGCACAGTGACGCTGGACACTCAAAGCGGACAAACTACGGTTGCGGCGAACAACAAACGGACATTCTCGGTCGTCAATCAGACGGCGTATCGCTATTACAGGCTGAATATCAGCGCAGTGTCCGGCCAGCTTCACGGTTTTGCAGAGGCCGAATTCAGAACCTAGCGGACAAATTCGCGGTTCATGGAGTAGATATTCCAGCGCATCGTGAAGCCAAGCCGCTCAAGGTGCGGTTTTGCAAGACGGGCCGATGCCTGACGGCCGTCAAATACGATCATGCATTCCGGCGCCAAGGCTACTCGGAGAATGTCGCAAGTCACGTCGCATCCATAGGTGAAATGTCCAGGTCCGTCGATATGAACGAAGTCATACGGGCCGTCCGGAATGTGAGTGAAGAACGCAGCCTTCGGTCCATATTCATCGGTCACGCTCACGTCAGAATGCAGCATCGTCACAACGCCCGACAAGTGGGGCGGTAAATCGCGGACATGACAGGCGAGCCATTCGGGACTTTCCTCGATCGCGGTCAGCGTTGCGCCGGGCTGCAGGGCGGACGCAATGACGGCGGTACTGGTGCCAGGCCCTAATTCCAGAACCCTTTGCGGGAATCGTTTTCTGACCGCCTCGTAAAGAGCGACCGAATCCGCTGCGTCCACGGCGGCCGATTTGCTGTTGCTGTATTCGACGAGAACACGCCGCAACTCTCCGTATTTAGAGAGTTTTCTTGACGCCAGAACTCCGGTAATGCGTCGAGTCAAAACGACTGCGCGCGAATAAAGTCCCATGTGTCCCCTTTCTACAGGTCGACCTTACCCCGCCTCCGACCCGGTCACAACCTCTAAACCCTCTCGTTGACAGTAAACGCAATCCCTGATAGTGTACCCTGAATTAGCCTTATTGTGGGGGATTCTCGTGGAAAAAGCCGTGAATTACGTCAAGGACGGGTTTCTGTGGCTGGTCGAGTGGACTGCCGCCAATCCGACCGCGGCAGTCGGCCTCGCCATTGGCGCGGTCGTGCTCGCCCTCGTGGTGTTTTAGCCGTGAGCGGCTTGTCTGTCGAAATTCGGAATCATCGCATCTTCGTAAACGGTGCGCAGGTTCCTTATCGACAGACGCCGAACGGCGGCAAGTCGCTCGATCCGTCCGGCATCATTTTGCATGATACGGCCGGCGACCTTCCCGGCACCGGCTCCGTCTCGTGGCTGTGCAATCCCGACTCGAAAGCCTCCGCGCACGTCGTCATCGGTTACGACGGCAAGATCACGCAACTGCAGGCGCTCAATCGCCAGTGCTGGCACGCGGGCGCGTCGCAGTATCGCGGCCGGTCGAATTGTAATGCCTTCACGATCGGGATCGAGATTGCGAACCCCGGCGCCATGTCAAAGCAGGGCACCGGCTACAGCAACAATCCCGACCCGAAAAAGGGCGTGAAGGTTTCAAGCAGCATGCCTGTCCGCAAGGCGTCGTCACCGAACCACGGCCCCGCCTATTGGCTCGAATATTCCGACGCGCAAGTCGAAGCCGTCACGGAATTGTGCCGCGCGATTACCGCGGAATACGGCACCACGTTCATTACGACCCATTGGGACATTTGCTTGCCGAAGGGTCGCAAGGTCGACACGAACCCGCTTTTTCCGCTCGACCAGGTTCGCCGCTCGGTGTTCGGCGGCAAGCCCGCCAAGGTCGCGGAAATTTCCGACGAGAGCGGCGAGAGTGACGACTCCGACATGGAAATGTCGTCGCAGTCGCGACCCGGTTTCATTCGCCGATGGTGGGGCAAGCTGACGGGCGGCACGGTGCTCGGCGGCAGCGCGTTCGGCGGACTCGCCGCGCTCACCGACTGGCAAATCGCCCTTATCGTTTTCGGCTTCCTGCTCGTGCTGCTCGGCGTCGCGCTGTGGCTCCTGTTCTATCTATTCGACGCGCCCGAATTGAAAGCCTGGATCAAGCGGAAGGTCGGTTGATGCAAACCCTCGTGTTCCTGGTTCCGGCTTTCTTTTTGCTCGCGCTCTTGCACACCGTCTGCCTCAACAGCGAAGGGCGGCAATAATGTTCGGCTCGTGGACATTTTGGGCGCTTTGGCAACTCGTCACCGGAGCCTGGTCGGTCGCGTTCATGATCGGTTGCGGTGCCGCGGCCGTCGCCGTGCTCATGCCGCCGATACTCGCCCGCCTCGTTCCCGACCTGCGCAAATGGGCGATTGTCGTCGCCGTCTGCGCGTTCTCTTACACCTCCGTTGCAGGGAAATTCTACCATGACGGACTCACGGTCAAGCAAGCCGAATGGGACGCCGCGCTCGGGCGCGAAGCCGACAAGGGTGAAGCTGCTCGCGAAAGCGCTGTCGATACTGTTCGCCGCCAGCCTCCTGACAGCGTGCGGAACGACCCGCGCAACCGTGACAACTGGCGGAAATAACAAGCAAGCCGAGAAAAAGGCCCGCTGCGCCGGCTGGCGTGCGCTCGACTTTTCCGGAAAGGACGACACCGAGGAAACCGTCGAGGGCGTCCGCATTCACAATCAAACCGGCGTCAATAAAGGATGCTGGCAAGCCGTACCGCATCCGCCGCAACGTCCCTCAGTCCGACTCTAGGAGCGTGCCATGCTGAAAGCATTCGCCGCCGCACTCTTGACGCTGGTTTCGTCGGCCGCCCTTGCGTCCGACAAAGACACGACCGCGCTGCGCAAGATGATCGAGGCGAGACTTCCGGACCTCAACGCGTTCGTGCGAGTGGCGACCGGATACAAAGCAATGCATTTGCCGAAATTGGTCATCAAGGACCGCGTTTCGCTTTACCGGATTGTCTACGGGGAACATTACACCGACCAGGACAAGGCTTGCGACATACCGGACGCGCCTTGCGTGAAAGCCGCCGCGATGCAGGGTGTAATTTTCATCGGCGACGACTTCGTGAAAGACCGGGACGATTACATTCTCGTCCATGAACTGACCCACTTTCAGCAATATGAGTCCGGCCGGGAATTTGAATGCCTGTACGCGAGAGAGCCGGAGGCATACGAAACCGCCGACAAATTTATCCAGTTGACCGGCCGCGGTCGGAAGTCGGACGCGTTCACGGTGGCCCTTCTTTCCTCGTGCCATGGTGGACAGTAAACGGTGCTCGCGATCCTCTCCGACCCCGCCGTCGCGGCGGCTGTAGCAGGTTCGGCCGGCAGCATCGGCGGCGCCGTAGCTGGCGCATTCGCCGCGCGCTGGAAAGCGGCGCCGAGCGTCCAGTCGGTCACAAACGAAGCCGTAGCCGGAATTGTGCGCCACTACACGCAAGCCCTCGCCGAGCAGACGCGCGAAGTGCATGCGATGCGCGACGAATTGCGTGAAATGCGCGACACGGTCGAGGCGCAAAGCCGCGAGATTGCGGAACTGAATAACCACATTCGCGACCTCTCCGATGCTCTTGAGCAACACGGCGTTGCACCTCCGCCCCGCCGTCGACGAGCCGACTCACCTGTAGGAGCGTAATGCGCAAATCCGGTCAACGCCTCACCGACGAGGAATGCGCGGAAGCCGTGCGGCTGAAAAAAGAGCACGGCACAAACCTCGCAGCGGCGAATGCTCTCGGCATCACTCGCCCGTCATTCGAACACCGCCTGAATACAGCGGCACAACGCGGGATGATGCTTGACCAGGCTCCGGCCATGCCGGGGTTTCGCGTTTCGCAGGTGACCACCGCGCCGGACGGCAAACAAACGATTCAACAGCGACCGGAACTTTCCGATCCCCGACCGTTACCGAAAGGGCATTTACTCAAAGGCGTTTCCCGTCTGCAAACCGGCAACGGCGAAATTCTGCTCGAATGGGTCAAGACGGATCGCGACCGTGAACAGCAATCTACAGCAATGCGCGCAGTGGTCGATGCGCTAAAAGAGGAAATCCCCCGGATCGAGCCGACGCCGATTCTATGTCCCTGCAATGACGACCTGCTCAATCAATATACAATTACCGACTTGCATTTCGGAATGCTGGCATGGCACGAGGAATCCGGCGCCGATTACGACTTAAAGATCGCCGAGCAGCTTCTTTTAAACTGGTTCGCTGCGGCGATCGCAATGTCGCCGAACGCGCTCGTAGCCATCCTCGCACAACTCGGCGACTTGCTACACCATGACGCACACGTAAGCGTCACGCCGACGCACGCGCATGTTTTGGACGCCGACAGTCGCTTGCAAAAAATGATTCGCGTGGTCATTCGCACCATGCGCCGCGTCGTCGTCATGCTGCTCGAAAAGCATCAACACGTGCACATCATTATGGCCGACGCCAATCATGACCCTGCCGGTGGCGCATGGCTGCGTGAAATGTTCGCCGCGTTCTTTGAAAATGAACCGCGCGTGACTGTCGATAGCAGCGCGAGCACATTTTATGCATATGAATTCGGCAACACCTCGTTGTTTTATCATCACGGACACAAACGAAAAATAAATTCGGTCGATAGCGTATTTGTCGGCAAATTCCGTGAGATTTTCGGCCGCACGAAACACAGCTATGCCCATCTAGGGCACCTGCATTCCGACGAATTAAAATCCGCTCCGTCCACAATGAAGGTCGAGCGGCATGAGACGCTGGCCGCACCGGATGCGTTTGCGGCTAATGGCGGATGGCTGTCGGGCCGATCTGCGAAAGTCATCACCTATTCAAAGCGGTTCGGTGAAGTCGGCCGCGTAATCCTCACCCCTGAAATGGTCACACCCTGACCGGGAGCACCCCCGAATGTCCCCCGCTTATTGCGAATCCCCGCCGCTTGTGCTCGGCGTTCCTGCTTACGACCCGCGTCAACCTCGCACGATCATCGCTTTTTCCGGCCTCGCAGGATCCGGAAAGAGCACGGCCGCCCTGCACCTGGTCGAGCGTCACGGGTTTGAACGCGTGCGCTTCGCCGGGCCGCTCAAAAACATGATGCGCGCCCTCGGGCTGACCGAGGCCGAAATTGAAGGCGACCGCAAGGAACTGCCCTGCGACCTGCTCGGCGGCAAGACGCCGCGCTACGCAATGCAGACGATCGGCACCGAATGGGGTCGAGACATAATCGCCCGCGACCTGTGGATTCGTGCGTGGCAAGCCGCTGTCGCTAAAATACCGCCTGCCGTGCCCGTGGTCGTTGACGACTGCCGTTTTCCGAATGAAGCCTTCGCCGTACTCGACACGGGCGGCATCATTGTCCGAATCACTCGCCCCGGCGCCGGGGCTGGCGCGGCCGGTCATTCATCGGAATCGCAGCAATTTCCGTTCGCTCTTTCTATCGACAACGACAGCACGCCGGACAAACTATTCGAGCACGTAGACCAACTCGTCCGCACCGTCTCGTGGGCTGTCGCCGCTCGATCCGATTCCAAACCGCAGCGCTAGGGCCGTCGTTACCAGGTCGACGCGCTCGGCGGCTTCCCTCGCCCGTCGTGATTCTCTCGTAAGCACGAGCACCGCGCGGGCAGTCGCATCGTTGTCTATCGGCATGTGACACCTCGTTTCGTTGTGGCGTCATTCTGCGATAGGTATATTTCCCTGTCAAGGAATTATTGCCTAGAAAGGCCGCGGGCATTCGCGCCCGCTGCGCCCCTGTCGTTATTCTATACCGTGCCGCTTTGCGAGCGCATCAATTTGCACCCGAACCCGATCAACATTAACGCTTAAAGTGCCCATTTCACTTTTGAGGACCATAAGAGCGCGCCCGGTTGCTTCCTCTCCCGTGTCGCTCTGCTCGCCGGTTTCGTTATCCGAATGTTTGTTGAGCATTTTTTTTTCACTCCCCAATTTGGAACGAGGAAGTTTACTGTGTGCAATTTCGCATTCGGCATAAAAGCGCGGATCATGGTTAATGCTCGCTGTGATTGCCGCCCCGAATTTTCATGCGCGCTTTTGCCTCAGATAGCCAATAAGGCAGCGCGAGCGCGGTCAAAATTGACCGCGCGAAATCGTCGCATGCGGTAACGTTTCTTTGGCGCAATCTTTGGCGAAATTCGCCGAACCTGCGGGAAAGTGGTCGGAGTGATAGGATTTGAACCTACGACCCCCTCGTCCCGAACGAGGTGCGCTACCAGGCTGCGCTACACTCCGATATGAAGAGCGCGTCTTATAGCCATGGCCCGGGGTCGACGCAACTTCGGCCGCAAGCGCGCGGAACAATGAACATCGCTCTTAAAACACGCACGCTTGCGGCCGGTCCTGGGGCGATCGGCGCCGCTATCGCCTGCCTGCGGGACGGCGGGCTGGTCGCCTTCCCGACCGAAACTGTCTACGGGCTGGGGGCCGACGCCACCAATGGCGAAGCCGTCGCCCGGCTCTATGCCGCCAAGGGACGGCCGGCCTTCAATCCCCTGATCGCGCATGTGCCGGACCTGGCGGCGGCCCGCCAACTGGCGGTGTTCGACGACGCCGCCGGCACGCTCGCGGCTGCCTTCTGGCCAGGTCCGCTCACGCTTGTTCTTCCCAAACGCGCCGATTGCCCGGTCTCGGACCTCGCCACCGCCGGCCTGGACACCATCGCCTTGCGGGTGCCGCGGCATCCGGTGGCGCATGATCTGCTGGCGGCCTTCGGCCGACCGGTCGTGGCCCCCTCCGCCAACAGATCGGGCCATGTCTCGCCGACCACGGCCACGCATGTGCTGGCCGATCTCGATGGCCGCATCGATCTCATCATTGACGGCGGGGCGACCCAGGTCGGGCTGGAATCCACCATCGTGGCCTGTCTGGGCGAGCCCGCGTTGCTGCGGCCGGGCGGATTGCCGCGCGCCACGCTCGAGGCTGCGCTCGGACAGGCTTTCGCCGCCGACGGCGATATTGAAACGACGGTTGCCGAGGACGACGCCCCGCTGGCGCCCGGGCTGCTCGCCTCGCATTACGCACCGCGCGCCGCCCTGCGGCTCGATGCGACAAGCGTGAACGCGGGCGACGCCTTGCTTGCCTTCGGGCCTGATCTTGCCAGCGGCGCCCAGGATGCGCGCAAGATTCTCAATCTGTCCGCGCGCGGCGACCTGGTGGAAGCCGCCGCCCATCTGTTCTCCCATTTACGGGCGCTGGACGCGTCCGGCGCGCGCACCATCGCCGTCATGCCGATACCGCATGACGGACTGGGCGAGGCCATCAATGACCGGCTACTCCGCGCCGCCGCGCCGCGCTAAACGTGACGCGGTTCCAGACATCAAAATGCAACGGACGTGCCGATGCCCGCTCTCGCCACCGAATTGCTTGACCGTTTCACCGGCATCGTCGGCGAGCGCTATGCGATCACCGATCCGGACGCGCAGACGCCGTATCTCGTCGAGATGCGCGACCGCTGGCGCGGGCACACGCCGCTGGTGCTGCGGCCGGGTTCGGTCGAGGAAGTGTCCGCCATCCTGAAACTCGCGAACGAGAATCATATCGCCGTCGTACCGCAGGGCGGCAATACCGGCCTGGTCGGCGGACAGATTCCGCATCACGGCGAGATCGTGCTGTCGCTCAATCGTCTGGACAAGATCCGCGAGATCGACCCGGTGTCGAGCACCATCACGGTCGAGGCCGGCGTCACGCTCCAGCGCACGCGCGAAGCCGCGGCCGCAGCCGACCGGCTCTATCCGCAATTGCTGCCCTCGGAAGGCACCTGCACCATCGGCGGCAATCTCTCCACCAATGCCGGCGGCACCGCCGCTCTGGCGCACGGCATCGCGCGTTCCCATGTGCTGGGGCTGGAAGTCGTGCTGGCCGACGGCCGCGTGCTCAACAATCTCAACAAGCTGAAGAAGGACAATACCGGCTACGACCTGAAGAACCTGTTCATCGGCGCCGAAGGCACGCTCGGCATCATCACCGCCGCCGTGCTGCGGCTTGTGCCGCGCCCGCGATCGGTCGAGGTCGCCTATCTCGCGGTGCCGTCGCCGCAGGCGGCGGTCGACCTCCTCAATGTCGCGAGCGGCCGCGCCGCTGGCGAAGTGACGAGCTTCGAACTGATGACGCGCGACGGCGTCGAGATGGTTCTCAAGCACGCGACGAATGTGAGAGACCCGCTGGATCAGGTTTATCCCTGGTATGTCCTCCTTGAAATCTCGTCGCAGGCCGAGACCGGCTTGCGTGTCATGCTCGAAGAACTGCTCGAATACGGCCTCGAGCATGGCCTGATTCTCGACGGAACGGTGGCCGAGACGCTGGAACAGGCCAAGGCGTTCTGGCGCATCCGCGAGATGATCGGCGAGGTGCAGCGCAACGAGGGCGGCTCGATCAAGCACGACATTTCGGTGCCCGTGGCGTCCATTCCCGCGTTCATCGCGGAAGCCAATGCTGCCGTGGTCGCGCTGGTGCCGGGCGCGCGGCCATTGCCCTTCGGGCATGTCGGCGACGGCAACATCCATTACAACATCACCCAGCCGGTCGGCGCCGACAAAGCCGAATTCCTCAAGCGCGAGGACGAGGTGCAGGACCTCGTGTTCGGCATCGTCATGAAATATGCCGGCTCGATCTCGGCCGAGCACGGCATCGGCATCGCCAAACGCGACCGCCTGCCCGGCGTGAAGGACAGGACCGCGATCGAGCTGATGCGCAGCATCAAGCAGACGCTCGACCCGAACGGCATTCTCAATCCGGGCAAGGTTCTCTAGTGTGGACTTTGCATTTTGACGTCGTCATGCGCGAAATTGACCCGCGTATCCCGCTTATTCGCTTACAGTGCCAACCTCGGGATGGCCGGGACAAGTCCGGCCATGACGGACTGTAATTATGTCCACTCCCAACCAAACTCGCGTCGCGATTGCCGGCGGCGGCCCGGTCGGGCTGATGCTGGCGCTGTTCCTCGACCGGCACGGCGTGAAATCGGTCGTGTTCAATAGCGAGACGACCACGCGCTGGCACCCGAAGGGATCCACGCACAATTCGCGCAGCATGGAGCATCATCGGCGGCTCGGCCTCGCGGACAGCATCCGCGCGTTCGGCCTGCCCGCCGATCATCCGACCGACGTCGCCTACTTCACCCGCTTCAATGCGTATGAGCTGGCGCGGCTGACCATGCCGTCGTCGACGGAGAAAATGCGTGCAGTCGCCGCGTCATCGCGTTTCGACCAGACGCCGGAGCCGATCCATCGCGGCAACCAGATGTATGTCGAACGTTTCCTGTTCGACTACGCGAGGACGCGGCCGAACATCACGCTGCGATTCGACCACGAGGTGACCTCCTTCGACCAGGACAAGGACGGCGTGACGCTCGCCGCCATTCATCTGTCCGACGGACGCAACGAAAACTGGCGCGCGGATTATCTCGTCGGCTGCGACGGCGGACGCTCTTTCGTGCGCCGCACGCTCGGCATCCGCTATGCCGGCGAGGACACGCTGCAGCAGGACTATTTTGGCGGGCGCATGTTCTCCACCTATCTGCGCGCGCCGACGCTCTATCGCGATTTTCTCGGAAACCGCCGCGCCTTCCAGTACTGGGCGGTCAATCCGCAACTGCGCACCACAATCATCGCGCTCGATGGAAAAGACGAATTCCTGTTCTGGATGAAACCGAAAGACCCCAGTGCCGAGCCGGGCGACGACACCGTGAAGCGCGCCGTGGCGCTGTGTACAGGGGCCGACATCCCGGTCGAGATCATCGGGCATGCGCCCTGGACCGCCGGCGTCGCGCTTTATGCCGACGCCTTCGGCGAAGGCCGCGTTCTGCTTGCGGGTGACGCCGTGCACCTGTTCACGCCGACCGGCGGTTTTGGCATGAATACCGGCATCGAGGACGCCGCCAATCTCGCGTGGAAGCTGGCTGCCACGCTGCAGGGCTGGGGCGGCGCGGGGCTGCTCGAGTCCTATGAGGCCGAGCGCAAGCCAATCGCCATCCGCAACACCAATGCCGCGCGCGAACTCGCCAAAAGCATCGGCGACGTGAATGTGTCGCCGGTCATGGAAGAAGCTTCGGACGCGGGCGCGTCAGCGCGCGCGGAGGTCGGCGCATATCTCGCCACCTTCGGCGAGGAATTCGCCTCCATCGGCGTGCAATTGGGCGCGCGTTACGATGGCTCGCCGATCATCGCGAGCGAGGAAGCCGCGCCGCAGGACAGCTTCGATCGCTATGTGCCGACATCGGTGCCAGGCGGCCGCGCACCGCATCTGTGGATGGGCGACGGACGCGGCACGGGCGACAGTCTGTTCGATCATTTTGGCACCGGCTTCACGCTGCTGCGTCTGGGCAAGACTGCGCCGGATGCATCGGATTTCCGGAACGCCGCAAAGTCCCGCAACATCCCGCTCAGGCTTGTCGATGTACCGGACGCCGAGGCGCGCGATTTCTACGGCTGCGATCTGGCGCTGATCCGCCCCGACCAGCATGTCGCGTGGCGCGGGAGCGATGCAACGAAGGCGGAGGATGTCATGGCGCAGGTGAGTGGGGCTGCATCCTGACCAATCGGCCTCATCCTGAGGAGCATTGCGAAGCAATGCGTCTCGAAGGATGGGCCGCCTTCGTCCTTCGAGACGCGCTCCTGCCGGAGCGCTCCTCAGGATGAGGGCGGAGAAAATTCAACACCAGTCACCCAAAGTCAAAACAATGACGCCTGCCGATCGTCGATAACCGGCACCTTTTTCGCGCGCGGCTTCGGTTGCTCGGCGACCGCTTCTGCCACCGGCGCGGTATAGGGTGCGATCACATCCGGGCTGTCATTGGCCACGCGATTGACCGCCGGCGACACGGCATAGGTTTCAAGCTCATCGTCCGGCAGCACGGCGATCGCGGACAGCGCCTCGTCCGCGCGCACGTTGTCGCAATCGAGCCAGGCGTCATATGTCTCAGGCCGCAGCATCACCGGCATGCGGTGATGCACCTGTTGCAGCAGCGGACTGGCCTCGACGGTGACGATGGCGGCGCTTTCCATCTCCTCGCCGTTCGGCCCGATCCAGGTGTCCCACAATCCCGCAAAGGCCAGCGGCCCCTGATCCTTGCGCCGCACCAGCCAGGGCCGCTTGGCCGCGCCCTCGCCTGTCCATTCATAGAACCCGTCGGCGGGAATAAGACAGCGCCGCCGCTTCATGGCATTCTTGAACGAAGGCTTTTCATGCGCGCTCTCGCCACGCGCATTGATCAGCAGCGTGAAGGTTTTGGGATCCTTCACCCAGGGCGGCATCAACCCCCAGCGCACCAGCGCGAAATGCCGCTGTCCCTCCTGCAGGCGCACGATCGGCACCGGCTGGGTCGGCGCCACATTGTAGCGCGGCGGGAAATTCGGCTGGTCGGGATAGCCGAACAGGCGGCGGAATTCGTCGGGGCTGGAGATGATGATATACCGTCCGCACATGCGATAAATCCGCCCGCTCCGATCACAGCAGCATCTCCCTTATGACCGATTCGCGCGCCTATCCCGACCGGCCCTATCTTGCCGCCAGCGCCGCCATCATCCGCGACGGCCGGGTGCTGATCGTGCGGCGCGCCCGCAAACCCGCGAACGGCGTCTACACCCTGCCGGGCGGCGTGGTGGAAGCCGGCGAGACGCTGGCCGAGGCGGTGACGCGGGAGGTGCGGGAGGAAACCGGACTTGAGATCGCGCCAGTGGCTCTCGCCGGTTTCCGTGAGGTGATCCTGCGCGACGGCGGCAACCAAGTGTCGCGGCATTTCGTGATCCTGTCCTTCGCCGCCCGCTGGATCTCGGGCGACACCGAACTGAACGACGAACTGGACGACGCACGTTGGCTGCGGCCGGCCGAGATTGAGGGCCTCAAAACCACCGAGGGGCTGGCCGAGATTGTGACGGCCGCCTTCGAGCGGCTGGGCGAAGCCGGCTGACGCTTGCGGCGGCTCCTGCCGGAGCGCATATGTCCCCCGTCATGACCCGCCGCCTCGCACTCATCCTCTGCCTGCTGATCCTGGCCGCCCCGCCCGCACCGGCGGCGGACAGCGGCGATGCCTTCGAGGCCGATCTGCAGCGGCTGTCCGAAATCCTCGGCGCGCTGCATTACCTCCGCGATGTCTGCGGGGCCAAGGAAGGCGCCAAATGGCGCAGCGAGATGCAGGCCCTGATGGATGCCGAAGCCCAGGCGCCGGAACGCCGCGCCAAGCTGGTGGCCAGTTTCAACCGGGGGTTCAGCGGCTTCCAGCAGACCTACCGGACCTGCACCCCGGCGGCCGATGTCGCGATCCGGCGCTATCTCGAGGAAGGCGCCAAGATCGCCCGCGAAATCACCGCCCGCTACACGAATTAGCCGCCCGGCTATCCGGCCCGTTAACCGTTCTTAAAGGTGCTGCCCCGGGGCCACAATTCTCCGTGCTAAGCACCAGTCAAGGGCGGCCCGGCGCGCGCCCGCTGGGGTGACATGAGTAATCTGACGCGCGCATATTCCGCCGACGAGCCGATTCCGGATCAGGAACAGAAGAAAGCCGCGCTTGGCTATGTCCACGAAGCCTGGGCGGAAGCCCGGCTGGACGGCATCGACGGCGACTGCATGGCGCAGGCCTGCCTGTTCGCCGCCCTGATCGAATTCGTGTCCACCTACGGCGAGGACGCCGCCGCCACATTCGCGGAAGGCCTTCCGGCCCGCATCCGCAACGGCGAATTTTCCACCGACCTGTCGCGCCAATAATCGGCCGTCATCCCAACTGCGCGCAGGGCATCAGCCCGTAGCGCGCATACAGGACTCCATCGATGTCGGCCGGAAAGAACGGCTTCTTGAGGAAGGCGCTGGCGCCCGCGCGCAACGCGCGATCGGCGATCGCCTGATCCTGGATCGAGGTCATGATGATGACGTCGACGCCAGGCTTGGACCGCTTGAGCTCGGCGAGCGTCGCTAGCCCGTTCAGGCCGGGCATGTTGTAATCGAGAAAGACCACATCGAATTCGCCCTTGCGGACCTGGTCCACACCGTTGGCGCCGTCGCTGGCTTCCGCGACGCTGAGCGTGAAGCGGCTCGCCGACAAGATCTTTTTGACGATGCTGCGCATGGTCGACGAATCGTCGACCACCAGCGCATGAACCGGAAGCCGCGCGCGCGCGGCGCGGTCCAGAAATACGCCGGCCTCGGTGGCGTTGCGCGGCTTTGGCGCGGTGGCATCGGCAGGCGAAATGATTCCGCCCGCGCCCGTCACCAGCAGGATCACCAGCGGCTTGTTGGCGGCACCGCGCGCGGTCTTGATCACCCGCGTCTGTTCGGCGGTCGGCAGCGAGGCGTCGATGAAAACGACATCGACATCGCCACGATCCAGAAATCCGCTCGCCTTGCCGGACGATTCCGCTTCGCACACGTCGAGCGGCAACGTCGCGCGCGCCGCGCCCTGGCGCAGCACCTCGCGATCGTCATCCGAACCGCAGACCAAAAGAATGCGGATCGAGAGGATGTCCCCGCTCATTCTCCGCGCCCTCCCCACAGTTACTTATCCGAGGCAGCCACACTTTCCAAACGCGAGGTATTTACGCACCGACTTACGGCACAACAATCAATGTACCGGCCGCAATGCTTCCAGGAACCGCACCGCTTCGCCCTGCCCGGATGCCAGCAATTCGCCGTTCCACATAACGCAGCAGCCGCGCACAAAAGTTCCCACCGGCCAGCCGGTAACGCTCACGCCATCATAAGGCGTCCAGCCGACGCGCGACACAATCCAGCCATTGCGGATGGTTTCACGGCGTTTGAGGTCGACAACGGTGAAATCCGCGTCAAAACCCGCTGCAATGCGGCCTTTGCAAGCGATTCCGAACAGCCGCGCCGGTCCCGCGCTGGCAAGGTCGACAAATCGCGCCAGCGACAGCCGGCCCGCATTCACATGGTCGAGCATGACCGGAACCAGCGTCTGCACGCCGGTCATGCCGGAATGGGTTTTCGGATAGGGATGCGATTTTTCCTCCCGCGTATGCGGCGAGTGATCCGAGCCGAGGCTGTCGACGACGCCTTGCTGCAGCCCCAGCCAGAGCCCGTCGCGATGCGTTTCATCGCGGATCGGCGGATTGAGCTGTGCGAAGGTGCCGAGCCGCTCGTAGCACTCGGGGGCGGCCAGCGTGAGATGCGTCGGCGTCACCTCGGCGGAGGCCACATCCTTGTGACCTGCGAGGAACTCCATCTCCTCCTTCGAGGTGACGTGCAGCACATGCACACGCTTGCCGGTTTCGCGCGCCAGCGCGATCAGCCGTTTGGTGCAGGTGAGCGCCGCCGTCACGTCGCGCCAGACCGGATGCGAGCGCGGATCGCCTTCGACCCGCAAATCCATGCGCTCGCGCAGGCGATATTCGTCCTCGGAATGGAACGCCGCGCGGCGGTGAATGGCCTTGAGCACATTGCGCACGCCGTCGTCGTCCTCGATCAGGAGCGAGCCGGTGGACGAGCCCATGAAGACCTTCACCCCGGCGCAACCCGGCAGGCGTTCCAGTTCGGCCAAGTCCTTCGTGTTCTCGCGCGTGGCGCCCATGTAGAACGCAAAATCGCAATGCATGCGGTGGTGTGCGCGCGTCACCTTGTCGGCGAGCGCCGCATCGTCGGTCGTGGCCGGGTTGGTGTTCGGCATCTCGAACACGGCGGTGACGCCGCCCATTACCGCGGCGCGCGATCCCGATTCCAGGTCCTCCTTGTGGGTGAGGCCCGGCTCGCGGAAATGCACATGGCTGTCGATCACGCCGGGCAGGATATGCAGGCCCCTGCAGTCGACAATCTCGCCGGCGGAGGCGCGCGACAGGTCGCCGATCTCCGCGATCCGGCCCGCCGTGACGCCGAGATCGCGCGGTCCCTCGCCATCCTGATTGACGACAATGCCGCCCTTGAGAATGAGGTCGTAGGTTTTCGCCATGCTGATCCCGGCTGCAGGCAGGGCTGCCGAAAGCGCTCTTGACCGCTGCCGCCTGCGCCTTACGTTTCGGCGCGAAATCTGGCAAGGGGTTTCCAAAGGATTCTCATGAAAGCGGCCCTTCTCCCGGATCGCGGCGTGGTCAAGGTCGCAGGCGAGCCCGCCCGCGGCTTTCTCAACGGCCTTGTGACCACCGATATCGGGGAGATGACCCCGCAGACGCCGCGCTTTGCGGCCCTGCTCACCCCGCAGGGCAAGATCATCGCCGATTTCATCGTGGTCCAGGCGCCGGCCGCCGATGGCGGCGATTTCTTCCTGGATTGCCCGCGGGCGCTGGCGGGAGCGCTGGTGGACAAGCTCAATTTCTACAAATTGCGCGCGAAGGTGATCGTGGAAGACCTGTCCGAGACCCTTGGCGTCATGGCCGCCTGGGACGGCGCCGGCGACACCGAATACGGGCTGGTCTATCCCGACCCGCGGCTGCCGGCTTTGGGCTTGCGCCTCATGCTGCCGCCGCATCTCGCCGACAAGGCCGCGGCCGATCTCGGCGCCGTGCTGAGCGACGCAAAAGACTATGAGTCCCATCGCATCGCGCTGGGTGCGCCGCGCGGCGGACTGGATTTCACCTACGGCGACACCTTTCCGCATGACGCCGACATGGATCAGCTCAACGGCGTGGACTTCAAGAAAGGTTGTTTCGTCGGACAGGAAGTGGTGTCGCGGGTGGAGCATCGCGGCACCGCGCGCAACCGCATCGTGCCGGTCGTGTTCGACGATTTCGCCGCCGAGGCCGGCACCGCCGTGATGGCGGGCGAGAAATCGGTCGGCACCATGGGATCGTCGAGCGGCCGGAACGGACTGGCGATGCTGCGGCTCGACCGCGTGCAGGAAGCGCTCGCCGCCGGCGCCACGCTGACCGCCGGCGGGGTGCCGCTGCGTCTGCGCGAGTCCGCCTTCGCGCAACCGGGCGCGGCCAAGGCGGTCTCATGAGCGCCGTGCTGCATCCCGACGGCAAGCACCGCTGTCCCTGGCCGAAGGACGATCCGCTTTACGTCGCCTATCACGACACCGAATGGGGCGTGCCGGAATATGACGACCGCGCGCTGTTCGAGAAACTCATTCTCGACGGATTCCAGGCCGGATTGTCGTGGATCACGATTTTGCGCAAGCGCGACAATTTCCGAAAGGCCTTCGACGGATTCGCGCCGGAGACGATCGCGCGCTACAGCCCGCGCAAGGTCGAGACGCTGATGCAGGATGCCGGCATCGTGCGCAACCGCTCAAAGATCGAGGGCACGATCGTCTCCGCGCGCGCCTGGCTCGACATCATGGACAAGGAAGACGGATTCTCCGATCTGCTCTGGGGCTTTCTCGACGGCAAGCCGAAGGTCAACGAATTCAAAACACCCAAAGGCGTTCCGGCGGAAACGCCGGTGTCGAAAGCAATGTCGAAGGAACTGGTGCGCCGCGGATTCAAGTTCTGCGGACCGACCATCGTCTACGCCTTCATGCAGGCGACCGGCATGGTCAACGACCATCTGGTGAGCTGCCACCGCCATGCCGCCTGCCGCAAGCTGGCCGCAAAACGCTGATGCCCAAGAAGCCCGCCGCAAAATCTCCGCGCCGGCCGGCGCCGAAGACCGACAACGGCAAGGCGCGCGCCTGGCAGCGCATGCTGTCGGGGCGACGGCTCGACCTGCTCGATCCCTCTCCGCTCGACATCGAGATCGAGGACATCGCGCATGGTCTGGCGCGCGTGGCGCGCTGGAACGGCCAGACCAGGGGCGCGCATATCTTTTCGGTCGCGCAGCACATTTTGCTTGTGGACGTGATGGCGCGCGCGCGCATCCCGCGCCTCGACAATAAAATCAGGCTCGCGATCTTCCTGCACGACGCCGCCGAATATGTGATCGGCGACATGATCTCGCCGTTCAAGGCGGTGATCGGCGATTCCTACAAGGCAACCGAAAGCCGCCTGCTCGCCGCCATCCATCTGCGCTTCGGCCTGCCGCCAAAATCCTCGGCCGAAACCGAGCGGATCATCAAGGAGGCCGACCGCGCCGCCGCCTATCTGGAAGCAACCCGGCTGGCCGGGTTCGAGGCCAGGGAGGCACAAAGGTTCTTCGGCAAGCCGCCCGCCATCACGGCCGTCACCGAACGCGATTACCTCACCCCCTGGCCAGCGGAGACCGCGGAAAGCCGCTATCTGGAGCGCTTCGCCAAGCTCCTGCCCTGACGCTTCCGCCGCGTGAAACCGCAGCCTATATGTAGGCCTGAAACGCGAAGGACTGCGATGATTCACGTCTGCTCACTGGCCCGCCTGCACGACACGGTCGAGGACACCCGCGCCCGCCATGTCGTCACCCTGATCAAGGACATCTCGCTGGTGCGGCGGCCCGACAGCATCGCGGCCGAGAACCACCTGCTGCTGGACATGGACGATATCGTCCAGGTGATGGACGGCTATGTTCCTCCCAACGCGGATCATGTCGAAAAGCTGATCGACTTCGTCACCCGCTGGGACCGCACCGCGCCGATCGTGGTGCATTGCTATGCCGGCATCAGTCGCTCCACCGCCGGCGCCTTCATCGCCGCCTGCGCGCTCAATCCGCGGCGCGACGAGATGACGATCGCAAAACTCATTCGCGATTCCTCGCCGACCGCGATTCCGAACATGCGGCTGGTCGCGCTCGCCGACAATCTCCTCCGCCGGCAGGGCCGCATGGTCAAGGCCGTGCAGGCGATCGGGCCGGGCCTGTCGGCCTATGAGGGCGTGCCGTTCCGGCTCGACCTCGAGTGAATCTCATGGACGCCGCGCTCACGCCGATCGAGATCGGACTGACGACGGCGATTGTCGCGCTGCGCGGCGAGGAGCCGCTGGTGCTGGTCTCCGGCGAGGTCGGCAACAAGGACGCGCCGGCCGGTCTGCCGTCCGGCCCGTTCGATCCGATCGCGCACCGCACTTTCGAGATCGGCCTGCGCGAATGGGTAGCGGCGCAGACCGCGCTCTCCATCGGCTATGTCGAACAGCTCTATACCTTCGGCGACCGCGGCCGGCATGCGCGCGTCAGCGACACCGGTCCGCATGTGGTGTCGATCGGCTATCTCGCCCTCACCCGCATGCCGGAGGATGTCTCCGCCCTGCGCGCGGCCGGCGCCGGCTTTCAGCCCTGGTACCGGTTCTTTCCCTGGGAAGACTGGCGCGACGGGCGTCCCGACATCATTGACGACGTCATGCTGCCGCGCCTCGAACGTTGGGCCAAAAGCGACAGCGACGACGCCGCGCGTGCGCTCAGCCGCAAGGAACGTCTGCAGCTCGGCTTCGGCACCGGCGGCATGCCGTGGGACGAGGAGAAGGTGCTGGAGCGTTACGAACTGCTCTACGAGGCCGGGCTGATCGACGAGGCGCGCCGCGACGGCCGCGTGGCGTCGGTGCCGGTGACGCTGGGCGAATCCATGCGCTTCGATCACCGGCGGATTCTCGCGACCTCGATCGCCCGACTGCGCGCCAAGCTGAAATACCGGCCGGTTGTTTTCGAACTGATGCCGAATGAATTCACGCTCACCGAATTGCAGCGCACGGTGGAGGCGATTTCCGGCCGTCACCTGCACAAGCAGAATTTCCGCCGCCTGGTCGAAACCACCGCATTGGTGGAGCCGACCGGCGACATGTCCACCGCGACCGGCGGACGTCCGGCCGCGTTATTCCGATTCCGCCGCGAAGTGATGCAGGAACGGCATGCGCCCGGCCTGAGACTGGGCGCGCGAAACTGATGTGAACGATCAAAGCCGGGGAGACAGCGCATGGATGCCAAGGCCGGACCACCCGATGTCGTCTCCGCGCAGACTCTGCTGTCCTATGACGGCCTGGCGTTCCTGCGCGCATTGATCGAGGGAACATTGCCGCCGCCGCCGATCGCCGAGACGCTCGGCTTCCGTCTCGCGCAGGCGGATCTGGGCCGCGTGGTGTTCGAGGGCGAGCCGCAATTCCGGCATTACAATCCGATCGGCAGCGTGCATGGCGGTTTCGCCATGACGCTACTCGACTCCGCGCTTGGCTGCGCGGTGCATTCGACGCTCGCCAAAGGCGAGACCTACACGACGCTGGAGATGAAGGTGAACCTGGTGCGCCCGCTGACGAAGGACACGGGATTGATCGCCGCCGAGGGCCGCATCCTGCATCGCGGTCGCACGGTCGGCACCGCCGAAGGCGACATCAAGGACCGCAACGGCAAGATCTACGCGCACGCCACGACGACGTGCATGATTTTTCCGGCGAAGGGCTAGAGCAATATCCTGAAAAGAGGCGTCAGCGATCCGGCTGGGCGGACGCCGCCTGATAAGGCTTCGCCACGGCATTGGCGAATTCCGCACGGCCGCCGCGGCGCCTGAACTCGCAAGCCGCGAAGCCCATGCCGTTTACCGAGCCGCGGAAGCTCTCCTGGCTGGTCTTCTGCAGATTGAAGCAGGGCTCGAACGGCAGGCCCTTGACCGAGGCGCAGACCTGCTCGCCCTTGGCGCGCAACGTATTGGCGGGCAGCACGGCGTAGCGGACCGGTCCGGAACCCTGGAACTGGATGGTGCCGGCGACCGAGCCGTCGTGATTGATGCGGCCTGTCCCCTTGGTGCCTTCAAAGCAGTTGTAGGTGAACAGCTTGCCGACCACGAAGCGGCGGGCTTCCTCGGCCTTCATTTCCTGGCCCATCGCCGGGAACGCGGCGAGCAGACCGACAACCAGTGCTCCGAAACGCAACATCTCTCGACCCCACTTGCTACGAGGCTGTTAACTGGCCTCTTACCATAACGGAGGGTGAATATGATCCACCTTCGTAGCTAAATCCTGAACGGCTTTACCCGATATTGACCACGATCCGCCCCCGGACACCTCCGGCCAGGATCCCGGGCGCGGTTCCGATCACCGCGGAGAGCGGGATTTCGGTGGTCATGGCGGCCAGTTTTGCCCGATCGAGCCCGTTTTCCAGCCGTTTCCAGGCCTCGCGGCGCCTGGCCAGCGGGGCCATCACGGAATCGATGCCCAAAAGCGACACCCCCCGCAAAATAAACGGGGCCACGCTGGTCGGCAGGTCCATACCGCCGGCCAATCCACAGGCCGCGACCGCCCCGCCATATTTCGTCATCGAGAGCACATTGGCGAGCGTGGTCGAGCCGACCGAATCGATTCCCCCGGCCCAGCGCTCCTTGGCCAGCGGCTTCACCGGCCCGGCGAGTTCGCTGCGGTCGATCACCTCTGCCGCCCCGAGACCCTTCAGGTAATCGGCCTCGTGCATCCGTCCGGTCGAGGCGGTGACCGTGTAGCCGAGCTTCGACAGCAGCGCGACCGCGACCGATCCGACGCCGCCGGCGGCTCCCGTCACGATCACCGGTCCGCGCTCGGGCGCGATGCCGGCGTGTTCCAGCGCCATCACCGACAGCATGGCGGTGTAGCCGGCGGTGCCGATGGCCATCGCTTCGCGCGTGGACATGCCGGCGGGCAGCCGCACCAGCCAGTCGCCCTTCACCCGCGCCTTTTGCGCGTAGGCGCCCAGATGCGTCTCGCCGAGACCCCAGCCGTTGCAGATCACCTTGTCGCCGGCTGTCCAGTCGGGATGCAAGGACGCCTCCACCGTGCCGGCGAAATCGACGCCCGCGATCATCGGAAAGCGGCGCACCACCGGCGCCTGGCCGGTGATGGCGAGACCGTCCTTGTAGTTGATGGTCGAATAGTCCGGACGCACGGTGACGTCGCCGTCCATCAGGCCCGCTTCGTCGAAATCCTTGAGCGCGACGGCCTGTCCGCCCTCGCCCTTCTCGATCACGATCGCTTTGAAACTCGCCACGGCTTTGCGTCCCCTGTTTGGGCCGGCGTGAAACGCTACGCCGCCGCGGCGGCCGGACGCTCCACCGGCTTCTCGACAATCGGCAGATTGATCAGCGCCGAGAGAATGCCAAGCAGTATGGCGAAATACCAGATCGCATCATAGGCGCCGGTGCGCTCGTAGATCACCCCGCCGAGCCAGACGCCGAGGAAGCCGCCCACCTGATGGCTGAAAAAGGCAAACCCCGCCAGCATGGTCAGCCAGCGCGTGCCGAACATCACCGCCACCAGCCCCTGCGTCGGCGGCACGGTGGACAGCCAGAGCAGCCCGATGATCGCCGCGAATGTCAGCGCCAGCGCCGGCGATGCCGGCAGGTTGATGAACACCAGGATCGCGAGCGAGCGCAGCAAATAGATGATCGCCAGCAGATAGCGCTTGGGCATCTTGTCGCCGAGATATCCGGCGCCGAGCGAACCGATGATGTTGAACAGCCCGATGATGCCGATCGCCCAGGCGCCGATATCCGCCGACAGGCCGCGGTCCACGAGATAGGCGGGCAGATGCACGGCGATGAAGAACACCTGGAAGCCGCAGGTGAAATAGCCCAGCACCAGCAGCAGATAGCTGCCGTGACCGAACGCTTCGCCCAAGGCGTGACGCACCGATTGCGGCGCCGTGGCCTGCACCGGCGCAACCGCATCGCGCGGACGCGCCAGCGCGAGCGACAGCGGCATGATCAGCAGCACCACCAGCGCAAAGAGCACAAGCGCGCCCTGCCAGCCGGCGCCCTGCGTGAGTCCGACCGCGAGCGGCGAGAACAGGAATTGTCCGAAGGAACCTGCCGCCGTGCCGGCGCCGAACGACATCGAACGCCATTGCGGCGGCAGCAGCTTGCCGAACGCGCCGATCACGACCGTGAAGGAGGTGCCCGCGAGCCCGAACCCGATCAGCACGCCGGCCGACAGGAACAGTTCGCCCGCCGAGGTCGCGAATGCCATCCAGGCGAGCCCGGCGGCATAGAGAACCGCGCCCAGCCACATCACCAGCACCGGCCCGAACCGGTCGGCAATGGCGCCGACAAAAGGCTGTCCCGCGCCCCAGAGCAGCATCTGCGTCGCCAGCGCCAGCGCGAACACGTCGCGGCTCCAGCCATTCTCCGCCGTCATCGGCGTGAGGAACAGTCCGAGCGTCGCGCGCGGCCCGAACCCGATCACGGCGATCAGGCAGCCGCAGACCATGATCACCAGCGGCGTGCGCCATCCGGGCGCGCGAATCTGGGACGGAACGGAGGTCACGAGGTCCTCTGGTGTCAGGCGGGATTGAGCGCGGGGCGCACGACCGGCTTCTCGACGATCGGCAGGTTGATCACCGCCGAGGCGACGCCGAAGAACACCGACAGCCACCACACCAGATCGTAGGAGCCGGTGGCTTCGAACGCGATGCCGCCGATCAGCACGCCGAGGAACCCGCCGACCTGATGGCTGAAGAAGGCAAAACCGAACAGCATGGCGAGCCAGCGCGTACCGAACATCACCGCCACCAGGCCCGAGGTCGGCGGCACGGTGGAGAGCCAGAGCAGGCCGGTCACCGCGCCGAAGATCAGCGCCGACATCGGCGACATTGGCAGCGTGATGAAGACGACGATCGAGACCGCGCGCAGGAAATAGATGATCGAAAGGATGTAGCGCTTCGGCATGCGGCTCATCAGCCAGCCGGACGACAGCGAGCCGACGATGTTGAACAACCCGATGACGCCGATGGTCCAGGCGCCGACCTCCGCCGACAGGCCGCGATCGACCAGAAAGGCGGGCAGATGCACGGTGACGAAGGCGAGTTGGAAACCGCAGGTGAAGAAGCCGAGCACCAGCAGCACATAACTGCGATGGCCAAAGGCTTCCGACAGCGCCTGGGTCAGCGATTGCGGCGCGACGCTGCCGGGCGGGCCCTTGGCGTCGTTGCGCGGCGTGCGCAGGGCCAGCGACAGCGGCAGGATCAGCAGCATGAGCGCGGCGAAGATCAACAGCGCCGCCTGCCAGCTGAACTGGTCGATCAGCGCGCGCGCCAGCGGCGAGAACAGGAATTGCCCAAACGAGCCCGCCGCCGTGCCGGCGCCGAAGGCGAGACCGCGCATGTGCTCGGGCACCAGCTTGCCGAAGGCGCCGATCACCAGATTGAACGAGCAGCCCGACAGCCCAAAACCGATCAGCACGCCGGCCGACAGATGCAGCACACCGGGCGTGTCGGAATACGCCATCAGCGCGAGGCCGGCGGCATACAAAAGCGCGCCGCCGCACAAGACGCGGATGGTGCCGAAGCGGTCGGCGATCGCGCCCGCAAAGGGCTGGCCGACGCCCCACAGCAAATTCTGGATCGCCAGCGCGAGCGAAAACACCTCGCGCCCCCAGCCATAGGTCAGCGACATCGGCGTCAGGAACTGGCCGAGCGAGGAGCGCGGGCCGAACGCAAACATCGCGATCGCGCAGCCGCAGATGACGACGACAAGCGGCGTGCGCCATGTCGCAGGGCGGCTGGGCGCGGACGAAACCGTCATGAAAGTCTCCGGCAAGTCCGGCACATCCAAAATCTCCGCGATCCCGGTTTCTGGTCTGGCCGACATCGGACGAATCCGGTGGCGGCTGGTGCGGGCGGCGTGGAGATTAGGTGGTTGCAGGCGGGCCCCAAAACGAAACTTGGTGATGGCTCCAATCCGTCTGCGACATGGCTACGCGCCTGCAGGGACTAGGCGGAGGATCGGGAAAGTGCTATAAATCTTTTGCTCGCTTTGAGGATAATTAGATCGTCCTCGCCGACGGGCATTCGTACCCGGCTCTCTTGTGCCGGTTCTTTTAGTACCCATATATGCTCAAGTTGAGTATATATGCTTGGAGGCGACCATGCCGATCCTTGCCATCGAAAGCCCGGTTACCAGCCGGGTCCCCTCCACCGCGATCCCGGCGCCTGCCGGATCGACCGCGGCCGCGCGCAAGCATGGCATCGTGCCGATGCCGGCGCTGGACTGGAACGAGCAGGTCGCCGCCGAGACCGCGCATCTCTACGAGCGCATCAAGGGCGTCATCCCGGCGGTCGAATGGCCGGTCTTTGCGCCCTATGTGAAGGCGATCAACGAGCTCAAGCGCACCCGCAACGCCGTCATCCTGGCGCATAATTACCAGACGCCGGAAATCTACAATTGCGTCGCCGACATCGTCGGCGACTCGCTGCAGCTCGCGCGCGAGGCCACCAGGGTAAAGGCCGACATCATCGTGCAATGCGGCGTGCACTTCATGGCCGAGACCGCCAAGATTCTGAATCCCGACAAGACCGTGCTGATCCCCGACAGCCGCGCCGGCTGCTCGCTCGCCGAAGCCATTACCGGCGCCGACGTGCGGCTCCTGCGCGCGCGTTATCCGGGCGTGCCGGTCGTGGCCTATGTCAACACCTCCGCCGACGTGAAGGCGGAGGTCGATATCTGCTGCACATCGTCGAACGCGCTGCAGGTGGTGGAGAGCCTCGGTTCCGATACCGTGATCTTCCTGCCCGATCAGTATCTGGCGAAATACATCGCCTCGCAGAGCAAGGTGAAGATCATCGCCTGGAAAGGCTCGTGCGAGGTGCATGAGCGTTTCACCGGCGACGAATTGCGGATCTATCGCGACAGCGATCCGAACCTGAAGATCATCGCGCATCCGGAATGCCCGCCCGACGTGATCGCCGAGTCGGATTTCACCGGCTCGACCGCGCACATGATCGACTGGGTACGGCGCGAGCGGCCCAAGCGCGTCGTTATGGTCACCGAATGCTCGATGGCCGACAATGTGCAGGCGGAGCTGCCGGACGTGCAGTTCGTGCGCCCGTGCAACCTGTGCCCGCACATGAAGCGCATCACGCTGCCGAAGATTCTCGACAGCCTGGTCTACATGAAAGAAGACGTCGTGATCGACTCCACCGTGGCCGAGAAGGCGCGGCGCTCGGTCGAACGCATGATCAATCTCAGGAACTAGGGATGGCCGCGATGCTCACGCGTCTGCGCGACAAGGTCGCCACCACTGAGAAGGCCTCCGGCTCGCTCTATTGCCCGGACGCATTCATCTCGCCGCTGGAGGTCGAGGAGGCGGTGACGCGCGCGCTCGCCGAAGATCTCGGCCGCGCCGGCGACATCACCTCGATCGCCACCGTGCCGGAGGACGCGCAGGCGCGCGCCGTCGTGGCCGCGCGCGAGGCCGGCACCATTGCCGGCCTGCCGCTGGTCGAAGCGGTGTTCCGCAAGCTGTCGCCGGATATCGAGATCATCGCGCAGGCGCGTGACGGCCAGACCGTGACGGCGAAGACCAGGCTCATGACGGTCTCCGGCAATGCCCGCGCCGTGCTTGCCGCCGAGCGCGTGGCGCTGAATTTCATCGGACATCTCTCCGGCATCGCCACCGCCACCGCCGAACTGGTCGGCAAGGTGTCGCATACCAGGACGCGCGTGACGGAGACCCGCAAGACCACGCCTGGCCTGCGCGCGCTGCAGAAATATGCCGTGCGCTGCGGCGGCGGCTTCAATCACCGCTTCGGGCTGGATGACGCCATCCTGATCAAGGACAATCACATCGCGGTCGCGGGCGGCATCCGCCCGGTTCTGGAACGCGCGAAGGCGGTCGCCGGCCATCTCGTGAAGGTCGAGATCGAAGTCGACACGCTCGACCAGTTGCGCGAGGTGCTGAATGCCGGCCTCGCCGACGTGGTGCTGATCGACAATTTCGACATCGTGATGATGAAGAAGGCGGTCGACATGGTCGCCGGCAAGCTGGTGATCGAGGCCTCCGGCGGCATCACGCTGGAGAATGCCGCCGCCATTGCCGCCACCGGCGTCGATTACATTTCCTCCGGCGCGCTCACGCACTCGGCGATCAATCTCGATATCGGCCTCGATATCGAGATGTAGTCAGCCCCTCGGCTTGTCGAAGGCGTCGGCGCGCGACTTGTCCGGCGCCTTGATCGAGCCCGTCGCCTGCACCTCCGCCGGATCCCAGGTCGGCTCGTCCGAACCGTCGCCCCAGCGTTTCGGGCGATAGAAGATGTGGATGCCGAGCGTCTTGTATTTGGTCATCGTGCGCTTCCACCACGGACTGACGTAAGTCGCGTGATAGTGCGTGGCCTTGCCGATTTCCGGCAGCCAGATCTTGCCGTCCAGCGTATCGCGCGCGATGCGTTTCGCCGTTTCCCAGGCCTCCGGCTCGGTCACCGTGTCGCGGACGTTGTCGCAGGCGAAGGTGAACTGGCAGGCGAGATGCTTGTGCGCGTTCTGGTAGACCACGCCGCAGACGCTTTCGGGATAATAGGGCGAGAACACGCGGTTCATCACCACCTGCGCCACCGCCTTCTGTCCCCGCTCCTCCTCGCCGCGCGACTCGAAATAGATCGCGTTGGCCAGGCAGCGTTCGTTCTTGGCGCGTGACGCCCCGCTCAGGCCGAGGCGCTCGGCCGGCGTGCGCGGGCGCTTGCCTTCGCCGGTGACCTCGCCCTTGGGCGCGATCGTCTCGTTCGGCTGCGGCGTCTTGCCGGGGAACTTGGCGGGCGGCACATCGTCGGATTCGGCGGCCGGCGGTGTCAGCGCCGACAATTTAATGTCGGGATCGATTTTGCCCGGCGCGAGCGGCGTCGGCGCTTCGCCCGGTCCATAGGCTTCCAGGCCGCCATGGGTGCGGCCGAAGCTTTCCGCGCCGAAATACAGCTTCGCCATCTTCATCGCCGGATTCTCGGAGTCCTCAGGAGCGGCGGCGACGCTGTCGGCGTCGCGCGGTTCCTCGTCGGTGAGAATTTCGTTGTTCTCGACCACGGCGATGCCCTCGCCCGCTTCGCTGTCCTCCTCGGGCTCGGCGGACGCGGTGTCCGTCGCCGGTTGCGGGACCGGCGCGAGGCGCGCGCTCGCGATACGCTCGGATTCCGCGACGATATCCTCGCCGACGCCGAACGGCTCGGCGGCGGGCTGCGCCCATGCGGTGATGGCAGGATAGGCGACGGCAGGTATGTCAGGCTTCGCCGCCGGCTGCGGACGGACGGCTGCCACTGGCGATGGCTCGGTGCGCAGCGCCGCAGCCCGCTCGGCGTCGGCGACGATCTCCGCCGCGATCGCAAACGGTTCGCCCTGGTCCGGCATCGCCGGTTGCGGCAAGGCGGTCCTGGCGGCGGCGATCCGGGCTTCGCGCGCATCGGCGGTCTCGCGCTCCGCCGCGATCCGTTGCGCCGCGACGATCGCGTCCTGCGAAATCGCAAACGGCTCGGCCGCACCGGCCCTGAGCAGTTCGGCGTCGGCGCGCCGTTGCGCGGCCTGCGCCGCGCGCTCCGCCGACAGGCGCCGCGCGTGGATGCGGGCGGCTTCGGCGATATAGGCTTGCGGGATCGCAAACGGCTCATGCACGGACACGGCCGGAATCGTCTCGGGCGCCGAGAGGACCGGCGCGGCGTGATCGCGCGTCCTGTCCGGCTTCGTTCTCGGGGCGGCAGGATCCGGCTGCCGCTCGCGCGGCGCGAGCAGATCGCCCTTCAGACTGCGGTTCACCACCGGAAATTCATATTGCGGCGCCGGCGGCGGCGTGCGCGGCGCGAACGGGTCCGGAAAGGGATCGCGGCCGTTGATGGAACCGGTCACGTCCAGCGCGCGCGGATCGAGGCTGGCCAGCTGATAGCCCGGTGCATCGGGAATGTGGGTTCCGATCGGACGCGGAAAGCTGAAGGTCGCGGTGTGCAGGGTGGCGAAACCGGTGGCGCGGATATGCTGGCGGCCGCGCTCGGCTACCGCCGGCTGGCGCGCGATGAGCGCCGCGAGATCCTGATGCCCGACCGAGGTCGGCATCATGATGACGCAGGACATGACAAGGCCGAAGGGACGGCGAAAGGCGCCCTTCGGCCTCTTACGCGAAGCACTCATACTGATACGCTCACGCAACGCGACCGACGCAACCGACAAACGCAACTCATCCGCGGCGGACATGCCGCGGAAGCCGCTAAAATTGTCGGATTATCGTTTCGATCGCGTTAACCGCGCCGCGCGTCATGGTAAACGCGCCGTCAAGACATAAGGCGCGGCGCGCTCAGAGCAGCTTCACCGGTGCTCCGGCGATGTAGGGGATCAGCATCATCCAGATCGCGCCGATGGCGAATCCGAGAAAGCGCTGGTTCAGGCTGAGCATCCCGCCGGTCGCGGCGCGGCCGCGCAGATAGGTGACGAGGTCGAACGCCGCCACCAGCATCAGCATCCAGAATAGCGGCTTGACCGGCAGCGCTCCGGCTTCGGGCGACCGCACGAGAATGACGCCGGCAATGATTCCGGCCACCGCCATGAAGAAATAGAAGGTCCGGTCGAGGGGCATCGATTTGTCGCGTCGTCCGTTGCTGCGGGGCGTTCAATGGCAAAACGGCCCCGCCGCAGCGAGGCCGTTTGCAACCTGGGCAGGACAATCCTGCTTACATCTTGGCGCCTTTTTCCTTGAAATACTTGGCGGCGCCGGGATGCCACGGGATCGTGGTGTTCTCGTTGTTCTGCGTGTCGAGCACGATGGCCTTGGCTTCGCCATGCGCCATCGCGACCTCATCACGCTTCTCGAACAGCGTCTTCACGATGTCGTAGGCGATTTTCTCCGACATCTTCGCATTGGCGACCAGGATATTCTGCACCACCGCGATCTTGTTGTCGGCGTCCTGGCCGGGATATGTCTTCGCCGGGATCACGCCCTTGCTGTAGAGATTGCCGTATTTGGCGTTCATCTTGTCGGTCAGATCCGAGGTGTCGATCAGCTTGAGCTTCACCCCCGGCGTCGCGCCGAGATCGGTCACCGCCGCGGTCGGCAGACCACCCACCCAGAAATACGCGTCGATCTTGCGGTCCTTCAGTGCGTTGGTCGATTCCGCAACGCCAAGGCGTTCGCGTGTCATGTCCTTGTCACGGTCGAGACCGGCGGCCTCGATCACCCGGAACGCCATCACCTCGGTGGCGCCGCCGGGCGAGCCGGTGGAGACGCGCTTGCCCTTGAGATCGGACATCTTGGTGATGCCGGTGCCTTCGACCGTCACCACATGCATGCGGTTCGGATAGAGCACCATCAGCGTGCGGACTTCGACCGGGTTGCCCTTGAACTTGTCTTCGCCTTTGACCGCATTCAGCGCGGCGTCGACCATCGTGAATGCCACTTCGCTCTGGTCGGAACCGATCAGCTTGAGATTGTCCACCGAACCTCCAGTCACGCGCGCGGTGGCCTGCACGCCGGGAAGATTCTTGGACAGCACGTTGGCCATGCCGCCGCCCATCGGATAATAGACGCCACCGGTGCCGCCGGTGGCGATGGCGATATTGGTCTGCTGCGCCAAGGCCGCGCTGGCCAGCATCGCAGCACCCAACGCCAAGCCCGAAATCAGAAGTCCATTGCGTTTCATGCGTGAATTCCTCCCTGTTATCGACTGGCCGTTTCGGCCTTGGATGGTGCCGCCGTTAGTCTCTGTTTAAAGATTACAACAAGAGCAATCACGATGCCAAATGCCGCAGTATAGCTGATATCGCGCCCGATCAGCGCCTCGGCGAGGGCTTCCAGCAGGCTCGGGAACACCAGCAGCAGGCCCGCCAGCACCAGCAGGCCGCGCTCCAGCGGCGTGGTGCGACGCAAGGCCCAGCCCTGCGCGGCGGCGGCGAGCGCCGCCAGGCCCAACGCGGTTTTGACGGTGATCATCACGATATCGACCCAGCTTCCGCCGGCCGGCATTTTCAGCAGCAGGCCGAGCCCCTGCGGGTCGAGCACGAAGACGAAGGGCACCAGGAAGGCCGGCAATGTATATTTCCAGGCCTGCAGGGTTGTCTTGTAGGGATCGCCCCCGGTGATGGCGGCCGCCGCGAACGGCGAGAGCGCGGTGGGCGGCGAGACTTCCGACAGCACCGAATAGTAGAAGATGAACATATGCGCGGCGACGTCGGGTACGCCGAGCTTGATCATGGCCGGCGCTGCGATCACCGCGCAAATGATGTAGGAGGCGGTCACCGGCACCGCGAGACCGATGATCCAGACGATCAGCGCGGTGTAGATCGCGGTCAGCAGCAGCGAACCGCCGGCGTAATCGATGACAATGGCGGAGAATTTCAGACCCAGTCCGGTCAATGTCACCACGCCGACGATAATGCCCGCGACCGCACATGTCGTCGCCGCGGTCAGGGTCTGGAGCGACCCGTCGGCGAGCGCGCGCGTGAGCTTTTTCGGCATCAGCGCGGTCTCCCGCGTCATGAAGCTCATGACGAAAGTCAGCACCGTCGCATAGAGCACCGAGGTGGTCGGCGAATAGCCCCACACCATGAAGATGACGATAGAGACCAGCGAGATGAAATGGAATCCGTAACGCCGCGTGAGCTGCCAAAGCGACAATTCGGGAACATAAGCCTCGCCGCGCGCGCCATAGCGGCGCGCGTCGATCTCGACCATGAAGAGAAGCGAGAGATAATAGAGGCAGGTCGGGATCGTCGCCATCCAGATCACGTCGAGATAGCCGATCTTCAGGAATTCGGCGATCAGGAAGGCGGCCGCGCCGAGCACCGGCGGCGAGATGATGGCGCCAAGGCCCGCCGCGGCGAGCAGTCCGCCGGCGGCGTTGCGCTCGAATCCGGCCTTTTTCATCATCGGATAGGCGACCGCGCCGATCGCCACCGTGGTGGCGACGCCGGAGCCGGAAGGGCCGCCGAGCAGGAACGACGACAGCACCACCGTGCGCCCCGCCGAATTCGGCTTGCTGCCCATCAACGTCATCGAGAAATCGATGAAGAATTTTCCGGCGCCGGAATGCTGCAGAAAGGCGCCGAAGATGCAGAACAGCACGATCAGCGTTGCCGACACGTCGACCGGAATGCCGAAGATGCCTTCCAGCGTGATGAACAGATGCCCGACCAGCGCATCGAACCCGTAGCCGCGGTGATTCCACGGCGGCGGCAGATAAGGCCCGGCCAGCGCATAGGCGATAAACAGAAGCGCAATAATGGGGACGATCGGCCCGATGGTGCGGCGCGACGCCTCGATCAGGATAGCGATGAAGAGGACACCGAGAACGACATCGGTGTGGTTCGGCAAGGTGGCGCGGTCGGTGAAATCCTCGCCACCGATGATCGCATAGCTGAGAATGCCGACCGCGGCGGCTCCGAACAGCACATCGAACCATTGAATCCGGTTGCGGAACCGTTGCGCCATTGGAAACAGCAGAAAGCACAGCACCAGCACGAAACCGACATGGATGTAGCGCATCTCCTGAGTCGGAACGATCTCGTAGGCGGCGTAGAGGTGGAACAGCGACATCACCACCGCGATCGAGGTCACGATGGTCCCCGCCCAGCCTGACAGCCGGTTGGTCAGTCCTTCTTCCTGTTCGACATAAGCTTCCGCCTTGAGAAGGCCCGACACATCCTCACCCGTCGCGGAATCGGGCCGTCCCTGCTGCTCAGCCATTCTCCCCCCTTTGACTCTATTGCTGTTTTTGGCGGGTTCGCCCCGCTTTTTTGTCCGGCCGCGGCCGGGTGTTCACGTCCCCAGGCGACGCTAGCACGCAGCCGCACGGGCGAATACCCGGTCCGGCGCCGCGGTCCGGAGAGGCCGGGAACCCGACAAATTGCCCTCCGGTTAACCATACGGAAATCGGCCCTGCGCTAGAAAAAGCAGCGACTTTGCAAAGCGTGGGGCCTCGATGACCGCTGTGTTTTTGTCTGCCGGGGTAAATCCGGTCAACGCGGTCCTCATGCTCGCCCTGTTGCTGGCAGGCGGAGCGTTCACCTGGTCCAGCTACCGCCTCAAGCGGCAGAATATCCGCCTCACCACCGCGCTCTCCAACATGACCCAGGGGCTCTGCCTGTGGGATTCCAGCGCGCGGCTTTTGGTCTGCAACGACCGCTACATCAAGATGTACGGCATGTCGCCCGACGTCGTGAAGCCGGGCAAGACGCTCGAGGAGATCGTCCGGCATCGCATTGCCATCGGCAATTTCGCCGGCGATCCCGACAAGTACGTCGCCGGAATCCGCGAGCGCATCGGCCAGATGAAGGCCGGCGTCCACATTCTGCGCTTGGCGGACGGCCGCAGCATCGCGGTCGCCGAGCAGCCTTTGCCGGGCGGCGGCTGGGTCGCGACCCATGAGGACGTGACCGAACAGCACACGCTGGAGCAGGAGCGCGCCGCACTCAGCGCCACCGAGCAGCGCCGCGCCAGTGTCGAGGCGGCGATTGCCTCCTTCCGCCAGCGCGTCGAACACGTCCTGCAGACGGTGAAGGACAGCGCCAGCACCATGAAAACCACGGCGAGCGCGCTGTTCTCCTCGTCCGATCAGACCTCGCAGCGCGCGACCGGCGCGCTGCAGGCTTCGAACGAGGCCTCCACCAACGTCACCACCGCCGCCACCGCCGCCGACGAGATGGCGAGTTCGATCAGCGAGATCAGCCGGCAGCTGGTGCAGACCACCGAGGTCGTGCGCTCGGCCGTGACCGAAGCCCGCTCCACCAATGACGGCATCAAAGGTCTCGCCGACGCGGCGCAAAAAATCGGCGCCGTGGTCGAACTGATCCGCAACATCGCCGGCCAGACCAACCTGCTGGCGCTCAACGCCACCATCGAGGCGGCGCGCGCCGGCGAATCCGGCCGCGGCTTCGCGGTCGTCGCCTCGGAAGTGAAATCGCTGGCGGTGCAGACCGCGAAGGCGACCGAGGACATTTCCGCCCAGATCCTCTCGGTGCAGTCGTCGACCGGCAACGCGGTCGAGGCGATCGCCCGGATTACCAACCGCATGCAGGAAATCCACACCTACGCCTCCGCCGTCGCGGCGGCGGTCGAGGAGCAGAACGCGGTGACGCGCGAAATCTCGCACAACGTCACCAGCGCGGCGCAGGGCACGAGCGATGTCGTCGGCGTGCTCGATCAGGTGGCGGGGGCGGCGACCGAAACCCGCCGATCCGCCGAGACGGTGCTGGGGGCCTCCGACGCGGTCGAGAAGGCCGTGAGCCATCTGCGATCCGAAGTGGAAGAATTTCTGGCGAAAGTGGCGGTGTAGATAATGGCTGCGACAACCCCGGCGACCGAGCGTCCGCCCCTCAAGCCGTCCGAGGTCTATCGCCCGCGGCTGGGCGCACAGAATCGCCCACTCTGGCAGACCACGATGGCGGAAGTGCGCGCCTGGCGCGCGATGTCGCCGGGATCGGCGGACGCCGCCCGCAAGACATCGCCCGGCAGCGATCGGGACGCGCCGAAAAGCTAGGCCTGGCTGGCGACTTCCTTGCCGAGCGCGGCCTGTGCGGCGGCCAGCCGTGCAATCGGCGCGCGGAACGGCGAGCAGGACACGTAATCCAGCTTCACCTCGTGGCAGAAGGCGACCGAAGCCGGGTCGCCGCCATGCTCGCCGCAAATGCCGACCTTGAGATCGGGCCGCACCTTGCGCCCGCGCTCCACGCCGATCTTCACCAGTTCGCCCACGCCCTCGCGGTCGATCGACACGAAGGGATCGACCGGCAGGATGCCGCGCGCGGTATAGGGCGTCAGGAAGCTCGCCGCGTCGTCGCGGCTGATGCCGAAGGTGGTCTGTGTGAGATCGTTGGTGCCGAACGAGAAGAACTCGGCGCCCCCCTTGCCTTCGGCGATCTTGTCGGCCAGCAGGCAGGCGCGCGGCAATTCGATCATGGTGCCGACCTGGTAGTCGAGCGTGACGCCCTTTTCCTTTGCGACGGCCTCCGCCATTGCATCGATGCGCGCCTTGACCAGATCGAACTCCATCCGCGTCGCGATCAGCGGCACCATCACCTCCGGCACCACCGGCGCGCCGGTGCGCTGGCCGGCTTCGGCGGCGGCCTCGAAAATGGCGCGCGCCTGCATTTCCGCGATCTCGGGGTAGGCGATGGCGATGCGGCAGCCGCGGAAACCGAGCATGGGATTGAACTCGGCGAGTTCGGCGGCGCGGGTTTTGATCTTCTGCGGATCGGTGCCCATCGCCTTGGCGACCTCGGCGATTTCCTCGTCGCCATGCGGCAGGAATTCATGCAGCGGCGGATCGAGCAGGCGGATGGTGACCGGCAGCCCCTTCATGATCTCGAACAGCTCGACGAAATCGCCGCGCTGCATCGGCAGGATCTTGGCGAGCGCTGCGCGCCGCGCCTTCTCGTCGTCGGCCAGGATCATCTCGCGCACCGCCTGGATGCGGTCGGCCTCGAAGAACATGTGCTCGGTGCGGCACAGGCCGATACCCTCGGCGCCGTACCTGATCGCGGTCTTGGCGTCGGCCGGAGTGTCGGCATTGGCGCGCACGCCCAGCGTGCGCAGCTTGTCGGCCCAGCCCATCAGGGTGCCGAATTCGCCCGACAATTCCGGCTCGATCATCTTCACCTGCCCCGCCAGCACCTGGCCGGTGGAGCCGTCGATGGTGATGACGTCGCCCTTGTTGTAGGTCTGGCCGGCAATGGTCATGGTGTTCTTGGCGTAGTCGACACGCAGCGAGCCCGCGCCCGACACGCAGGGCTTGCCCATGCCGCGCGCGACCACCGCCGCATGCGAGGTCATGCCGCCGCGCGTCGTGAGAATGCCTTCGGCGGCGTGCATGCCGTGAATGTCTTCCGGGCTCGTCTCCACCCGCACCAGGATGACCTTGCGGCCCTTCTCCTTCAGCGCCTCGGCCTCGTCGGAGGAGAACACGATTTCGCCCGAGGCCGCGCCCGGCGACGCCGGCAAGCCGGTCGCGATCACCTTGCGCTCGGCTTTTGGATCGATGGTCGGATGCAGCAGCTGATCGAGCGAGGACGGATCGATGCGCAGCACTGCTTCGTCATGCGTGATCAGTCCTTCGTTGGCGAGCTCGACGGCGATGCGCAACGCTGCTTTCGCCGTGCGCTTGCCGGAGCGGGTCTGCAGCATCCAGAGCTTGCCCTGCTCGATGGTGAATTCCAGATCCTGCATGTCGCGATAATGTTTCTCGAGCGAGGCATAGATGCGCGCGAGATCGGCGAAGGCTTTCGGCATCGCGCCTTCGAGCGAGGGCTTGTCCGAGCCGGCTTCCTTGCGCGCCTCCTCGGTGATTTCCTGCGGTGTGCGGATGCCGGCGACGACGTCCTCGCCCTGCGCGTTGATCAGGAATTCGCCATAGAGCTTCTTCTCGCCGGTGGACGGATTGCGGGTGAAGGCGACGCCGGTCGCGGAAGTGTCGCCCATATTGCCGAATACCATGGCCTGCACGTTGACCGCGGTGCCCCAGCTTTCGGGAATGTTGTGCAGGCGGCGATAGGTGATGGCGCGGGCATTCATCCAGGAGCCGAACACGGCGCCGACCGCGCCCCACAATTGCACCTCGGGGTCCTGCGGAAACGGTTTGCCGCTCGCCTCCTGCACCTTCGCCTTGTAGCGCTTGACCAGTTCGATCCAGTCGTCCGCCTCGAGCTCGGTGTCGAGGGTGTAGCCCTTGGCGTGCTTGTGGTCTTCGAGGATGTCCTCGAAATGGTGATGCTCGATATCGAGCACCACGCTCGAATACATGGTGATGAAGCGGCGGTAGGAATCGTAGGCAAAACGGCGGTCGCCGGAGAGCTGCGCCAGCGCCTCGACCGTCTGGTCGTTGAGGCCGAGATTGAGCACGGTGTCCATCATGCCCGGCATGGAGGCGCGCGCGCCCGAACGCACCGACACCAGCAGCGGATTCTTGGCGTCGCCGAAGCCTCGGCCAGCGATCTTGCCGACAGCGCTCAGCGCGTCGGCGACCTGCTTCTTGAGCTCGGCCGGGTAGCTGTTGCCGTTGGCGTAATAATAGGTGCAGACCTCGGTCGTGATGGTGAAGCCCGGCGGCACCGGCAGGCCCAGATTGGCCATTTCGGCCAGATTCGCGCCCTTGCCGCCGAGGAGATTCTTCATCTCGGTTTTGCCCTCGGCCTTGCCGTCACCGAAGGTATAGACCCACTTCGTCATCACGCTTTTGTCCCGTTCGAGCCCCGCGTCCCGGCCTGTCTTTGGCCGGTTTTGGATGTTCTTTCAACCGGAACAAAAGTCAGGCCAGCCCTGAATTTTCAGGCGTTTCCGGGTGCTCAGCGGAAAATCCCGAGCCCCAGCAGGCCGACCAGAATGAGGTAGATGGCGACGATGAAATTCAGCAGCCGGGGCACCAGCAGGATCAGGATGCCGGCGATGAGCGCCACGATCGGCTGCAACTGGGCAATGGTGATGGTCATGGAGGATCTCCGAATAAGCGGACCGGTGTGAACGGCGAAACCCGGCGGGTGGTTCCGCCGGGCGGGAGCGCGACCGTCTGCCCCGTTGACGGGACGACTCAGCCGCGCTCCTGTCGCACGCTACTGGGAGATTCGGGTTTCTCAAGTGGATTGAAAATCGGGGGAAAAGCAGATGCCGGTTCTGAATGCGCCGAAACAGATCGTTTTCATCATTTCGCTGGTGCTGGTGGCGGCCGCGGTGATGGGCGCGCTGGTCGCAATCCCGTTCGTCTCGGCCTATGCATTCTGGATCGCCGTGATCGGCTATGTGCTGCTCGCCGCCGGCGTGGCGCTGAAGGGCGTGTGAGGCGAGTCCGAGCGAGGCGGCGATTTAAGCCTCTCCCCTTGTGGGAGAGGGTGGCGCGAGCGCAGCGAGCGCCGGGTGAGGGGGTTCACTCAACGTTTCGAGGATTCGCACAAGCACTCCCTCCGGATTCTGCAGAATATCGTGATTCGAGAAGCGGACGACCTGGAAGCCGCGCGCGGCTAGATCGGCGTCGCGCTGCGCATCTGCCAAGCTCTCATTGTGTTGTCCGCCATCGGCCTCGATGACCAGCCGCTGCTCGAACGCAACAAAATCGACGATCCATGGCCCGATCGGCACCTGTCTGCGGAATTTTGCTCCGGCCAATTGCCGTGACCGCAAAAGCCGCCAAAGCTTCGCTTCGGCATCTGTCGAATCTCTTGCAGACGCTTTGCATTCTTTCTGAGTGGCTCATTGACGCGATGTCGTGACATCGCCCCCTCACCCGGCTCGCAGCTTCGCTGCTCGCCACCCTCTCCCACCCGACGTCAGATGTTTCCGACTTCGGCTACTTTAACAAAAGTTGAACCCGAGAACACTCGGGTTCAACTGGGAGAAGGTACATCAACCCTCGATCTTGGAAAAATCCGCCACCGCGCGCGTGGCTTCGCGGATTTCGTTCAGAAGCTTCAGCCGGTTCTCGCGCAGCGCCTTGTCGTCGGCATTGACCGTGACCTTGTCGAAGAAGGCGTCGACCGCAGGCCGCAGCCTGGCCATCGCCGTCATGGCGGCGGCAAAGTCTTCCCTGCCGACCGCATTGGCGGCGTCGTCGCGCGCGGTCTCGATCGCGCCGGCCAGCGCCTTCTCCTCCGGCTCCGTCAGCAAGGCCGCGTCCGGCGCGCCGGAATAGTTCCTGCCGTCCTTCTTCTCCTCGATGCGGAGAATATTGGCGGCGCGCTTGGCGCCGGCGAGCAGATTTTTCCCGTCGTCGGTGTCGAGGAATTTTCCCAGCGCCTCGACCCGTCGCACGATCATCAGCAGGTCATCCTGCCCTTCGAGCGCGAAAACCGCATCAACCAGATCGTGCCGCGCGCCCTGATCCCGCAACTGCACTTTCAGACGATCGGCGAAGAAGACGAGCAGGTCGGCCACGGCCTGTGGCCCGCCGCTCGCTGGCGGCGCGTCGTCGCGCCTGGCGGCAAGACGCCGGCGCACGCTGTCGTCGTGTCCGGCGAGAACCGCCTGCAGCGGCAAACGCAACTCGTTGTCCAGTATCAGACGAATGACACCCAGCGCCGCCCGCCGCAGCGCATAAGGGTCTTTCGATCCGGTCGGCTTCTCGTCGATCGCCCAGAAGCCGACCAGGATGTCGATCTTGTCGGCGAGCGCAACGGCAATCGACACCGGATCGCCCGGCACCAGATCGCCCGGCCCCTGCGGCTTGTAGTGATCCTCGCAGGCATGCGCGACCGCTTCGTCCTCGCCCTGCGCCTCGGCGTAATATTTCCCCATCAGCCCCTGCAATTCGGGGAATTCGCCGACCACGTCGGTGAGCAAGTCGGCCTTGGCGAGCATTGCGGCACGCTTCGCCTTCGCTACATCCGCCTTGACGACCGGTGCGAGTTGCGCGGCCAGCCGCTCGATGCGTTCGATGCGCTCCCATTGCGTGCCGAGCTTCTCGTGAAAGACGATGCTCTGGAATTTCGGCAGCCGCGCCTCGAGGCGGGTCTTCAGGTCGGTCTCGTAGAAAAATTTCGCATCCGACAGCCGCGCGCGGATCACGCGCTCGTTGCCGGCGACGATCGCCTTGCCGCCGTCGCTCGCCTCCATGTTGGAGACCAGGATGAACCTGTCGGCGAGTTTTGCGGTCTGCGGGTCGCGCACCACAAAGCATTTCTGGTTGGCGCGGATGGTGGTGCGGATCACCTCCGGCGGGATCGACAGAAAGCTCTTGTCGAAACTTCCCATCAGCACCACCGGCCATTCGACCAGCCCCGCGACTTCGGTCAGCAGGCCGGCATCCTCGACCAGTTCAAATCCTTGCGCGAAGGCGAGGTTCTTGGCCTCGGCGAGAATGATCTCCTGCCGCCGCGCCGGATCGACGATGACCTTGGCCTTTTCCAGCTTCGCCATCCAGTCGTCCTGGCGGCGCACCTCGATCGCGCCGGGCGCGAGGAAGCGGTGGCCGAACGTGGTGCTGCCGGCCGCGATGCCGCCGACTTCGAACTTCACTACCTGCGGGTCTTCGGTTTCCGGGCCGAAGGTCGCGACGATGGAATGCAGCGGGCGCACCCAGGTCAGCGCGCCGGGCTGCGCGGACTGCGCGCCCCAGCGCATGGATTTCGGCCAGGGAAAATTGCGCGCGATGTCGGGGATGATGTCGGCCAGCACGGCGATGGCGTCGCGGCCGGGTTTTTCCACCACCGCGACATAGAACTCGCCCTTCTTGGGGTCTTTTTCGATCTTCACCTGGTCGAGCGAGGTCAGCCCCGCGCTTTTCAGAAATCCGGCAACCGCCGCCTCCGGTGCGCCGACGCGCGGGCCCTTCTTCTCTTCCTTCAGGTCCGGCTGCTTCACCGGCACGCCGACCACCGACAGCGCGATGCGGCGCGGCGTGGCGAAGGCTTTCGCGCCTTCATAGACCAGGCCGGCCTCGACCAGGGCGTCGGTGACGAGCGTCTTCAGGTCCTCCGCCGCGCGCGGCTGCATGCGGGCGGGGATTTCCTCGGAAAAGAATTCGAGCAGAAGGTCGGGCATCTTGCTTTCTCTCACCCTCCCTTGGAGGGGGGAGGGTCGGCGCATGCGCGCCGGGGTGGGGTGACTGACGGTCTGGTGTCTCCGACGCGATGGCTTCAGATCGCGTGGCGCAGCGTGGCCAGAGCCATAAAGCTCCATAGGGATTGCGTCCAGCGCGACAATATTGGGGGGCAGATTCCTTGGTAAAGGACTCACACCCGACCCCGCCGCTCACGTCGTTCGCGGCGACCCTCCCCCTCCAGGGGAGAGTAAGTTCACCACCCGCCCCCGCCGCCGCCGCCGCCGCCGCCGCCGGAGCTGCCGCCCCCGCCCGAGGAAAATCCGGAGGAGGATGAGGAGACCGGCATGGCGCTGGACAGCGCGCTCGCGGTGCCGGCGACCGTCGAGGCCACCGCGCTGCCCAGGCTGCGGCCCGACCACGAGCCGGAATGCCAGGCCGGCCGGTAGTCCCGCATGGGATCGGCCTCTCCGGGATGCGCGCGCCGGAGCGCCGCCGCGAAGGCGTCCGACCACGGCTCCTCGACATTGAGCGCGACCGCATAGGGCAGCAGCGCCTCGAAGCGCTCGGCGGTGATCTCGGGCGCCCCGAGATTGAGGCGCGCCGATTCGGCGGTCTCCAGATAGAGCTTCAGCCCGGCGAGCTGGTCCATGATCGGGCCGCCGAGCGCGGTCGGCGCCCGCATCAGATAGAGGAACAGCCCGTTGAGCGTGGCGAAGGAGGCCACCAGCATGAAGGGAAACGGGTGATCGCCCACGAGCGACCACAGCGCCGGAAAGATCTCGCCAAGGCCGTTGGAGAAGATGCCTTGCAGCGCCTGGGCCGCGATCGATACGAAAATGCCGAGCACGATGAGCGTCAACGCCGCGCGCACGATGGACGCGAAGCGGGCCGACCCGAACAGCGCCAGCATGATCGGCACCAGGAACATGCCGAGCCAGACGCTGCCGAACGCGATGAAAACGATGATGAAGGTCTCGGTCTCGCCCAGCCCGCCGAACATCAGGATGCCGACGATCACCGCCACGGTCATCACGGCGCCGGCGAGGACATAGCCCAGATTGCGGCGGAAGAAGCGGTTGCGGTTTTCGTCCTCGACGGCGCTGGTGAATTTCGAGGCGACGCTCGCCACCGCCGCGCTGTTGGAGCTGTCGATCTTCGCGTTGCCGTCCTGGCCGTCGAGCCAGTTGGCGATGGCGCGCTCGCCGGCCGGCAGCGAGGCATGGCCGCCCTCCGGCTTGCGGCCGGCGCGCTTGAGCGTCAGCGTGCCGCCGCTGTCATCGAAACGCACGAGGCCGCGCACGGCGAGCGACAATGCGGCCGCCGTGAAGGCGCGCCACTTGTCGCGGGACAGGCCCCAGTTCTCGATATAGTTGGCCAGCGCCGGCGAGACGCCCTTCGGCGGATGGAACAGCGGGATGATCGTGCTGCGCCTGGGATCGCGTCCGGCCGCGTTCCAGGCGGCGAGATAATAGCCCAGCACCAGCACGAAGCCGAGGCCGCCGAAAATCCAGGCGCGGTTGTCCCAGACCGCATACCAGAACTCGTCCGCCTGCGTCGGCGGCTCCACCGCGCCCTCGGGCAAGGCGGCGGCGACGGTCAGTCCCTCTCCGGCTTGCAGCGGCCGGGTGGTGGTCACGACCAGCGCACCGTCATTGTTGATCGCGCCGCGGAAATCGCTGCCGCGCGCGCCCAGCGGGCCGGTAAAGGCGGTCCATCGCACCGGCGGGAGTCGATCGGCCAGTTCGAGCCGGTAGCTCGCCGTCAGGATCGGAAAGGTCCAGAAATTGCCGGTGACGTTCCAGTTCAGTTCCGGCTTGCCGTCGAACCAGCGTACCTGCCGCGCGGTGCGATAGCGGAAGACATAGGTATAGTCGCCGCGCGCCAGCAGCACGTCCTTGTCGCCGGCATAGATGCGGATGACGCCGCCGCTCTTGCGCTCGGTGAAATATTTTTCCGGCTTGCCGTCACGGGTGACACCGAGCAGCGTGAAGCTCACTTCGCGCCGCCTGCCCTGCGCATCGGTGAAGGTGAGCGGGAAGTCGCGATAGATGCCGCGCTTGATGCTCGATCCTTCCGCGCGCACGCGGATGCGTTCCGTCACGGTGAGTTCGCCGTCCCTCGCAAGGCTCACCTGCGAGTCGAAGGAATGGATCACCTCGGCCGCGACGCCCGGGGCGACACCGGCGCACAGCAACAGAACGGCCAGCGACAGCAGACGCAACCTTGCAAGCCCCTGCATGTCCGCCCGCCTCACGATCCTGGCCGCAGCGCCACTTTCGGCACCGCGCGCTCGGCCTCGTCCGACAATTCGAAATAGTCGCGCTCGCCGAACCCGAACACGGACGCCACCAGGTTCGAGGGAACCGACTGCACCAGCACATTCTGGTTGCGCACCGCGCCGTTGTAGTAGCGGCGCGCCATCTGCAGCTCCGTTTCCAGCGTACTGAGCTGTTGCTGGAGCTCGAGGAAATTCCGGCTCGCCTTCAGGTCGGGATAGTTTTCGGCCAGCGCGATCAGGCGGCCGATCGCGACCGTCAGCGCGCTTTCGGCCTGCGCGCGATGCGCCACATCCTCGCGCGGCAGCGCGCCGGCCGCCCCGCGCAGGCGGGTGACCTCCTCCAGCACGCCGCGCTCATGCCCGGCATAGCCTTTCACGGCCTCGACGAGATTGGGCACCAGATCGGCGCGGCGCTTGAGCTGCACGTCGATGCCGCTCCAGGCTTCGTGCGCCATCTGCCGCGTCTGCACCAGACGGTTGTAGATGACGGCCGCGTAAATGGCGGCGGCGGCGCCCAGCACGAGAAGAACGTAGGATGTCATTGCAAAATGCCGGTCGTTCACCCTCCCCTGGAGGGGGAGGGTCGGCGCGCAACGCGGGCCGGGGTGGGGTGATCTGACTTGCGGCGCCGTTCGTGCGTCAACTGAACCACATCACTTTCGGAAACGCCGCTCAACGCGGTTTTGATCTCGGCCAATACACCATCGACATTCAAAAAGACGGCGTTATTCCAAAACCGGAGAACGCGATAGCCTTCGCTTTCGAACCAGCGGGTACGCGCTTCATCACGCGCGGCATGAGCCTGTTCGCCGTGCTGCCCACCATCAACCTCGACAACAAGGCGCGCCGCCATGCAGGCAAAATCCGCAATGTAAGGCCCAATGACAACCTGCCGCCGAAAATGACTGCCGATCATCGGGTGATGTCGTAGATGCTTCCATATAAATGCTTCGGCGTCTGTCGCACGCGCTCGCATGCGACGCGCGGCAGCCTTGCGAAAACTATCGATGGGCTTGCGTCCTGTCACGGTCACCCCACCCCGCCGCCTTCGGCGGCGACCTTCCCCCTCCAGGGGAGGGTGAACACTAGCACAGGCGCGCGCGAACTTTGCTGCACGCCTCATCAATATCACCCAACCCCGCCCGCTTCGGTCGCGAGCCAGGCCGCGCCGCAGGCTTTGGCCAGTTCGCGCACCCGCAGGATGTAGCTCTGGCGCTCGGTCACCGAGATGACTCCGCGCGCGTCGAGCAGATTGAACACATGCGAAGCCTTGATGCACTGGTCATAGGCCGGCAGCGCCATCAGATGTTTTGTCTTGTCGCCATCGGCCCAGCCCGCTTCGAGATATTTCTGGCAGGCGGCCTCCGCCATCCGGAATTGCTCGAACAGCATCGCGGTGTCGCTGTGCTCGAAATTGTGCCGGGAATATTCCTGCTCGGCCTGCAGGAACACGTCGCCATAGGTGACCTTCCTGTCGCCCTCGAGCCCGTTGAAGTTGAGATCGTAGACGCGCTCCACGCCCTGCACATACATGGCGAGGCGTTCGAGCCCGTAGGTCAGTTCACCCGCCACCGGCGCGCATTCGAACCCGGCGACCTGCTGAAAGTAGGTGAACTGCGAGACTTCCATCCCGTCGCACCAGCATTCCCAGCCCAGCCCCCAGGCGCCGAGCGTCGGGCTTTCCCAGTCGTCCTCGACAAAGCGGATGTCGTGGATGTTCGGGTCGATGCCGATGGCATAGAGCGACTTCAGGTACAGGTCCTGCAGGTCGGCCGGCGACGGCTTCAGGATCACCTGGAACTGGTAATAATGCTGCAGCCGGTTCGGGTTCTCGCCATAGCGGCCGTCTTTCGGGCGCCGCGAAGGCTGCACATAGGCGGCGTTCCAGGGTTTTGGACCCAGCGCCCGCAGGGTGGTGGCGGGGTGGAAGGTACCGGCGCCGACCTCCATGTCATAGGGCTGCAGGATCACGCAGCCATAATCCGCCCAGTAACGCTGCAGGGCGAGGATCAGCCCCTGAAAGGAGCGCGCAGGCTCCAGAGCGCGGGAAGAGTTAACGGCAGTCATAATGGCTGGAGATCCGGGTTGCGGCGCGGTCTACCTATCGGCCGGGGGCGAAACGGTCAAGAAACCGGAGATTTCTCAGGCTTAACCCTGTTTTTCAGGGGTTCGATCCCCGCAACTTGGGAATTGAAATGAGCGGTCCTGATCTGTCATGGTGGTCCAGGAACCTGAACCGGAGGCCCGGAGGGTTTCCCTTCAGTCAGTAGAGTGCAGAGGGCGGGTATGTCTAAGCCGACTGTCATTATTGTGGGCGCCGACAAGGGGGGCGTCGGTAAAACGACCGTGTCCCGCACCCTGCTGGACTATTTCACCGCCCGCAACGTCCCGATCCGCGCCTTCGACACCGAATCTCCGCGCGGCACGCTCAAGCGCTTCTATCCGGAAGTGACCGAAGTGGTGGACGCCACCTCGGTGCCCGACCAGATGCGGATTTTCGACACCCTGAGCGACAGCCAGGTCACGATCATCGACGTGCGCGCCGGCCTGCTCTCCACCACGCTGGCCGCCCTGCGCGACATCGGCTTTCTGGAATCGGCCAAGCGCGGCCAGATCACGCTGGCGGTGTTCCACATCGTCGGCCCCTCGATCGCCTCGCTCGACGAGATCAAGGACATCGCGCCCTTCGTGGTCGACGGCAAATATTATCTGGTGAAAAATTTCATCAACAATACCAGCTTCTTCGAGTGGGATCAGGGCACCTACGATTCCTACTTCAAGCAGATCCGCGACGCCGTCGACCTCACGATCCCGAAGCTGAACGAAATGGCCTATGAGCAGGTCGAGCTGTCCGCCGTGCCGTTCGTGACCTTCATCGCCAACAAGACCGCGCGCGGCGACAACGCCAATTACTCCTTCGTGCTGCGCGGCTATGTGCGGCACTGGCTGGGCAATGTCTGGGCCGAATTCGACCGCGTGAAGCTGCCCGAGATCGTCGGCTCCAACGTGGTGGGCGGCCCCAAGCCTCAGAGCGGGTTTACGTCCACCCCGCAGAATCAGATACGCAGCGGCGGAGGCTGACCTCTTCTCGACGAGGGAGCGTACGCTCGGTCATGGCGCGCCGCACGCCCGTCTATATCGTCTGTTCACCGCGCCCGCGCGTCGGCAAGACGCTGATCGCCCGCGTGCTGACGGATTTCGAGCTGGTCAATAACCGGCTGCCGATCGCCTACGACCTCAACCGCAACGAGAACGCGCTCGCCGCCCTGCTTCCGCGCCACACCGTGATCGCCGACCTGTCCGAAACCCGCGGGCAGATGGCGCTGTTCGACCAGTTGATCGCCGGCGGCGACATTCCCCGCATCGTCGATCTCGGCAGCGAGGCCTTTGACCCGTTCTTCACGGTGGCGCGGCAGATCGGCTTCATGGAAGAGGCGCGCCGGCGCGGCATCGACCCGGTGCTGCTGTTCGTCGCCGACCAGCATCCGCGCGCGGCGCAGATGTACGGCCATCTGCATCAGGCGTTCACCCGCACCCTCATCGTGCCGGTGCAGAACGACGCCAATCTGAGCGCGCGCGCCTATATGGATCAGTTTCCGCCGATCACCACCGAGCGCGGCCTGTTCATTCCGCGGCTAAATCCGGTGATCAAGGGCGTGATCGACAAGCCGCATTTCTCGTTCGCCAGCTTCATGCGTAAGCCCGCCGACCTGCGCACCGAACTGCATGCATGGACCGAGAAGGTCTTTGTCGAATTCCGCGAACTGGAATTGCGGGTGATGCTGCGCGAATTGCGCGGGGCGCTGAATTTCTGATTTTTATTGCGGCAGGGTCCTGGCGGCCGTTAATGCCCCTCGAACGTCACCAGCGTGCGAACATTGACGCCGAGCGCGCGCAGCTTGGCGGCGCCGCCAAGATCGGGCAGATCGACCATGAACACCGCGGCCACGACGTCGGCGCCCATCTGGCGCAACAGCTTCACCGCGCCTTCGGCGGTGCCGCCGGTGGCGATCAGGTCGTCCACCAGGATCACGCGCTCGCCCTTGCCCACCGCGTCCTCGTGCATCTCCATCTCGTCGAGGCCGTATTCCAGCGAATAGGCGACGCTGACGCTCTTGTGCGGCAGCTTGCCCTTCTTGCGGATCGGGATGAACCCGGCCGAGAGCTGGTGCGCGATCGCCCCGCCGATGATGAAGCCGCGCGCCTCGATGCCGGCGATCTTGTCGATCTTCGAGCCCGCCCAGGGCTGCACCAGTTCGTCCACCGCGCGGCGAAACGCGCGCGGATTGCCGAGCAGGGTGGTGATGTCGCGGAACATGATCCCGGGCTTGGGATAATCCGGAATGGTGCGGATCGCGGCCTTGAGATCGTTTTCAAGCACAGGAGAAGTCATCGTGGTCTCGCGTCAGGCGTCAAATCGGGGCGGGAGCCGGCGCAATGTGGCGAAGTGCGGCGCAATGCGCAACCCGCGCCTTTGGCCGGTTCCGGCCGTCCCTGCCCGCCCTAGTGCTCCCGCATCATGCGGATCATGGCGCCGATCACATTGGAATAGTCGTCGGTCCAGACCCAGTCCTTCGGGTCGGGCTCTTCCGTGTCCCACTCGTCGGATGTGGCCAGCGCCCCGAAATCGGCCTCGCTGCGCGCCACCGCCACCACGGTCGATGAGAACTTGTGTTCGTTGTCGTCGTTGCCTTCGTCGCCCTCGCTGGTCAGCGCCACCAGGCCGTTGGCCTGCGCGATGCCGGCGACCACCGGAGCGAGCGACATGTGCTTGTTCGACACATGCATCAGCACCATGCCGGTGGGCGCGATCTTTTTTGCGAAGATCGTCATCGCTTCCTTGGTCAGCAGATGGGTCGGGATCGCATCCGACGAAAAGGCGTCCACGATCAGGATGTCGTACTGGCCGTCGGCCGCGTCGGCCAGCGTCAGCCGCGCATCGCCGACAATGATTTTGACGTCCGGCGCGCAGCTCGACAGATAGCTGAAACGTTTCGGGTCGCGTGCGATGCGCACGACGGCGGGATCGATCTCGTAATAATCCAGCCTGTCGCCGGGCTTGATCTGGCAGGCGAGCGAACCGGTGCCCAGTCCCACCACCGCGATGCGGATCGGGGCGCCCTTCTTCTCGCGCGCAGCCTTGAGACCCTGCGCCATCGGCGACTGATCGTGATAATAGGTCAGCACCTGCGGACGGCCGGTGACCGGCTGGCCGCGCGCGTCGCGGATGCGCTGCGCGCCGTGTTCGGTGGTGCCGTGTTTCAGCACCCGGTATTGCCCGTCATCGACCTCCACCACCTTGTGCACGCCGAAGAAGCTGCGCACGAAATCGCGCTCGCCGCTGTCGGCGCCGAACTGGAGCGTGAACACGAAAGCGAGCGCCACCAGCGTCGCGAATTTCAGCGTCGCGCGCTGGACCGCGAATGCCGCCAGCAGCAGCAACCCGACATAGACGTTGAATTCGGTCTCGTAGAGCTCGACCCGCCAGATCTTGGCGGCGGCCAGCATCGCCAGCGCCAGCGCGACCACGCCGGCGAGGAACACGCTGTCCAGCCAGCCGCGCGGCCGCGACCAGCCCGGCCGGCACAGGGCGGCGGCGACGATCAGCAGCGGATATTCGGCCACCCATGAGAACAGCCGGAGCGCAATCAGCCCGGCGAAAATGCCGCCGATCACCCCGCCGAGCGAGAGCCAGAGATAGAAGGCGGTGAGATAGCGCGCGGGCGGACGGCGGCGCGCCAGTTCGCCGTGGCACACCATTGCAAGAACAAAGAAGCCGGCGATGTTGACGACCAGCGCCCAGATGATGTCGTCGCTCGGCGCCATCGCATACCAGACCACCAGCAGGATGATCGCCGCGGGCTGGATCAGCGTCATCCAGCTGTGCGGCAGCACGGGCCTGGACTGAAACACGATCACGAAGGTCACGAGATACAGCGCCAGCGGAATCACCCACAGGAACGGCGAGGCCGCGACATCGGTCGAGATATGCGCGGTGACCGCAATCAGCAGGCCAGAGGGCACCGCCGCCAGCGTCATCCAGGTGAGCGCCTCGCGCCAGCTCGGCGCCGCGCCCGCATCGTCGGCGATGTCCGGAAGCGCATTGCGCGAGCGCAGCATCAGCACGCCGGACACCGCCAGCAGCGCGATCAGCACGTAGAATCCGGCCGACCAGCCAAAGGTCTGCTGTCCCAGCCGGCTGAACGGCTCGATCAGGAACGGATAGGACAACAGCGCGAGAAAGCTGCCGACATTGCTGGCGGCATAGAGAAAGTAAGGGTCCTTGGCGTCGGGATGGCCGGTGCGCGCGAACCAGGCCTGCAGCAGCGGCCCGTTCGCCGACAGCGCGAAGAATGGCAGCCCGATCGACATGCCGAACAGGCCGAGCAGCCACATCGCCTCGCCGTCATCCGGCGGGCGGCCCCAGCCCGCCGCGATCGACAGCGGCAGGGCGAGCGTTGCAATCGCCATCACCGCAAGATGGATGAAAACCGAATAGCGGCCCGGCAGGATACGGGTGATGAGATGCGCATAAGCATAGCCCAGCAGCAGCACCGCCTGGAAGAATACCATCGCCACCGACCATACCGCCGGCGAGCCGCCGAGCCGCGGCAGCACCATCTTGGCGAAGAGCGGCTGCACGGCGAACAGCAGCGCCGCGCTGAGAAAGATCGCGGCGGTATAGACGATCAGCAGCAATCTGGGGGACACGGACGACACCGCGGCGGACGGCGCGGGCGGCTGATCGGCAGTCATCCGGACATTTCCTGATTACATGAACACACGTACATCGAACCTGCAGCCAATATTACACGATCAAACGCACCGCCGCAGCCGGCCGTCAAAAATCTACCGGCCCAGCACCCGCCCCGCCACCGCATCGAGTTTCTTCAGCAGTTCCGGATCGCGCGCCTCCGGCGCGGTGATGAAGGCATTGTCGAGCGCGCGGTCGGAGCCGATCGGGCACGGCTCGTGCTCGCGCGGAAAATCCCTCGCCAGTTGCGCCACCAGGGTCTTGGCCTTTTCCGCGTTGCCGACCAGCACCTTGATCACGTCCTGCACCGTCACCGCGTCGTGGTCGGGATGCCAGCAATCGAAATCGGTCACCATCGCGACGGTCGCGTAACAGATCTCCGCTTCGCGTGCGAGCTTGGCTTCCGGCATGTTGGTCATGCCGATCACCGAATAGCCGAGCTGCTTGTAGGTCATGCTCTCGGCGTAAGAGGAGAATTGCGGGCCTTCCATGCAGACATAGGTGCCGTCGCGCACCACCGGAATGCCGGCGGCGGCGGCGGCGGACGCCAGATGGATGCGCAGCCGCGGCGAGACCGGGTGCGCCATCGACACATGCACCACGCAGCCCTTGCCGAAGAACGAGCTGTCGCGCTTGTGGGTGCGGTCGACGAACTGGTCGACCAGCACGAAGGTGCCGGGCGCAAGCTCTTCCTTGAACGAGCCGCAGGCCGACAGCGAGACCAGATCGGTCACGCCGGCGCGTTTCAGCACGTCGATATTGGCGCGGTAATTGATGTCGGACGGAGAGAGTCGATGGCCCTTGTCGTGGCGCGGCAGGAACACCACCGGCAGCCCCGCCATCTCGCCTTTGCGCAGCGGGCCCGACGGCTCGCCCCACGGGCTTTTGACGTGCTGCTCGCGGACATTCTCAAGCCCCGGCAGATCGTAAATGCCGGAACCGCCGATGATGCCGAGAACCGATTTGGTCATATCTCGTTCCTCTCCCGGCCTCATGGTGAGGAGCGCAGCGAAGCTGCGCGTCTCGAACCATAAGGGCCGCCCCATCCTTCGAGACGGCCGCTGCGCGGCCTCCTCAGGATGAGGGCGGATGACAGGTATGCCGCACCACAAAAACGAAGGGCCCCAATGCGGGGCCCTTCGTCAAGATCGAAAAACAGACGCTCAGGCGTGGCCGTGCACGTCCGACCAGACCTTTTTCTTGGTGAAATACATCAGGCCCGCGAACACGATCAGGAAGATCATGACCTGGAAGCCGATACGCTTGCGCGCTTCCATGTGCGGCTCTGCGGTCCACATCATGAATGCGGTCACGTCCCTGGCATATTGCAGCGGCGTGGTCGGCGAGCCGTCGTCATAGGTGACCTGCCCCTCGTTCAGGGGATTGGGCATGCCGATCGCGTGGCCGGGGAAATACTTGTTGTAGTGCGTGCCGGCCGGCAGATTGAAGCCCTGCGGGGCGTCCTCGTAACCGGTCATCAGCGCCACGAGGTAATCGGGGCCCTGCTCCTGGTATTGCGTGAAGATATCGATAATGAAGCGCGGGAAACCGCGCTCGTAGGTGCGCGCCTTGGCCATCACCGACAGGTCGGGCGGCAGCGCGCCGCCATTGGCCGCACGGGCGGCATTGTCGTTCGGGAACGGCTTGGGGAAACGGTCCGCCGGGCGGCCCGGGCGCTCGAACATCTCGCCGGCGTCGTTCGGGCCGTCCTGCACCTTGTATTCGGCGGCGACCGCCGCGGCCTGCGCGGGCGTATAGCCCGGGCCGCCGGGCTCGGCGAGATTGCGGAACGAGACCAGCGACAGGCTGTGGCAGTTGGCGCAGACTTCCTTGTAGACCTTGAAGCCGCGCTGCAATTGCGCGCGGTCGAATTTCCCGAACGGACCCGAGAACGACCAGCTCTGCCGCGGCGGCTCGGGCGCGCCTTCGGCGGCGCCGGCCGGCATCGCGAACGGCGCGGCGAAACCCGCCGCCAGCACCAGAGCGAGAAGGGAGCGTTGCAACGTCATGACCTGTCTCCGCTCCTTCAAGCTTTCTTCGGCGCGGCGGCGCCGTGCCCCAGCACCGATTCCTCGATCGAATTCGGCAGCGGCTTGGTCTTCTCGATGAATCCGAGCAGCGGCAGGATGATCAGGAAATGCGCGAAATAATAGATGGTCAGGATGCGGGCGGCGATGACATAGCCGCCTTCGGCGGGTTTGGCGCCGAGCCAGCCGAGACCGAGGCAGACCGCCACGAAGATCCAGAAGAACTGCCGGAACAGCGGACGGTAGCGCGCCGATTTCACCTTCGAGGTGTCGAGCCAGGGCAGGAACATCAGAATCAGGATCGAGGCGAACAGCGCGATGACGCCGAGCAGCTTGTCCGGGACCGCGCGCAGGATCGCGTAGAACGGCAGGTAATACCATTCCGGCACGATATGCGCCGGCGTCACCGCCGGATTGGCCGGGATGTAGTTGTCGGCGTGTCCCAGATAGTTCGGCGTGTAGAACACGAACCACGCGAACACGATCATGAACACGACCATGAAGAAGCCGTCCTTAACCGTCGCATAGGGTGTGAACGGCACGGTGTCCTTGCTGCTTTTGGGCTCGATGCCGGTGGGATTGTTCTGGCCGACCACGTGCAGCGCCCAGACATGCAGCAGCACCACGCCGGCGATCACGAACGGCAGCAGGTAATGCAGCGAGAAGAAGCGCTGCAGGGTCGGATTGCCGACCGCGAAACCACCCCAGAGCCAGGTCACGACGGCTTCGCCGACCAGCGGGATTGCCGAGAAGAAATTGGTGATGACGGTCGCGCCCCAGAAGCTCATCTGGCCCCAGGGCAGCGTGTAGCCGAGGAAGCCGGTCGCCATCATCAGGAGGTAGATGATGACGCCGAGGATCCACAGCACCTCGCGCGGCTCCTTGTAGGAGCCGTAATACATGCCGCGGAACATGTGGATATAGACGGCGACGAAGAACATCGAGGCGCCGTTGGAATGCAGATAGCGCAGGAGCCAGCCGTAATTCACGTCGCGCATGATGTGCTCGACCGAATTGAACGCCATCGTCTCCTGCGGGACATAGTGCATCACCAGCACGATGCCGGTGAGGATCTGGGCGCCGAGCATCAGGCTCAGGATGCCGCCGAAGGTCCACCAGTAGTTCAGGTTACGCGGCGTCGGATAGGAGACGAAGGAGGAATGGATGAGGCTCGCGATCGGCAGCCGCGCCTCCATCCACTTCATGAATGCGCTCTGCGGCTGGTAGGTCGAATGTCCGCTCATGGTGAACCTTCAGATCAGTCGTATGAAGAATGTCAGCCGATCCGGATCTTGGTGTCGGAGACGAATTGATAGGGCGGCAGCGCCAGATTGGTCGGCGCGGGGCCGGAGCGGATACGGCCCGAGGTATCGTAGACCGAGCCGTGGCAGGGGCAAAAATAGCCGTCATAGGGGCCGGAATGCGCGATCGGGATGCAGCCGAGATGGGTGCAGATTCCGATCAGCACCTGGAAATTGGCATGGCCCTCTTTTACGCGCGCCGAATCCGGTTGCGGATCGGGCAGGCTCGCGAGGTTGACGTTCACCGCCTCCTCGATCTGCTTCTTGGTGCGGTGGTTCACGAAGATCGGCTTGCCGCGCCAGAACACCTTGATCACCTGGCCCTCGGCCACCGGGCTCAGGTCGACCTCGATCGGTGCGCCGGCGGCGATGGTGGAGGCGTCCGGGTTCATCTGCGAGATGAGCGGCACGGCGACGGCGGCGGCGCCAACGGCCCCGACCGCTCCGGTTGCAATGTAGAGAAAATCGCGGCGTGTGTGTCCCGCCGAAGACGTCGCTGTCACGGTTGCAGTCCCTCTTCCGTCATGCCGAAACCTGCTTGCGCTTCGAACCCCCGCGAGGGCCACGCAGGGCGACCCGACGACAGCGAGCGAACCGGCCACGTCCGGCCCTGGGGAAAGACCGTCTGCGGCAATCCGGCCGCGTTCTATTGGCACCCTTGATAAAGGAGCGCAAGCCTGCCTTTTCAACGCTGCTAAAGAGTCGCACAAATCATTCGTATAACGTCGTATTTCCCTTTTTCGGGTCGGTCCGAACCGCATGCAGATCGCGCTCTATCAGCCCGACATTCCGCAAAATACCGGAACGATTCTGCGGCTCTGCGCCTGCCTCGGTGTGGGCGCCCATCTCATTGAGCCGGCGGGATTTCCGATCTCGGACCGGCATTTCCGCCGGGCCGGGATGGACTATCTGGACCGGGTCGAGATCGGCCGTCACGCCTCCTGGCCGGCCTTCCAGGAGTGGCGGCGGGGCGAGGGCCTGCGGCTGGTCCTGTTCACCACCCGCGGCGCGGTCTCCTATCTCGACCATGCCTTCGGTCCGCGCGACCTCCTGCTGTTCGGCCGGGAATCGGCCGGGGTGCCGGAGGAGGTGCAGGCCGCCGCCGATGCCCGCCTCGTCATCCCGATGCAGGCCGGGCTGCGCTCGATCAACATTGCCATGGCCGCCGCCATGGCCTTGGGGGAGGCTTTGAGGCAGACCAAGAGCTTCCCGCAGCCGGCTTGAACCGTCTGCTACTGTATATTATCATAATATACATCGACAGGACTCTTCGATGCCCGATTTCAGCAAGGTCGAGGGTTTTGACTGGGATGACGGCAACAGCCGGAAAAGCGCGGACAAACATGCCGTCGGCCCGGCTGAAGCGGAACAGATCTTCGCCGACGAGCGCGTGCTGATCAGTGAAGATGAAAAGCACAGTTCCAGTGAGGCTCGCTATCATGCCTTGGGAATGACGCCGGCTGGACGCGTGCTTCTGGTCACGTTCACTCTCAGACAGAACGGCACCAGACTTCGGGTTATTTCGGCGCGAGCCGCGAATCGCAAAGAAAGAGCGATCTATGAAGAAGAAGCTTAAACCCGTTCCGAAATTCCGCAGCGAGGCGGAAGAACGCCGTTTCTGGGAAACGCACGACACGACGGATTACGTCGACTGGAGCAAGGCGCGACGCGCCCAGCTTCCGAATTTGAAGCTGTCGACAACGGCGATTTCTCTGCGCCTGCCGCAGGGCCTGCTTGACCGCATCAAGATCGCCGCCAACAAGCGCGACGTGCCTTATCAGTCCCTCATCAAGGTCTGGTTGACGGAAAAAGTCGATGCGGACTGAAACCGCGCCCGCAAGTTCTCCTCTCCCCGATCCCGCGACCCTCGACGCCCGCAAAGCGCAGGCGCGCGCCTGGTTCGAAACCCTGCGCGACGAGATCTGCGCGGCGTTCGAAACGCTGGAAGACACCCTCCCCGCCGCAGCGCCGCATGCGGACAAGCCGGCCGGCCGCTTCACGCGCACGCCCTGGCAGCGCAAGGATCACACGGGGGCTGACGGCGGCGGCGGCGGCGTGATGTCGATCATGAAAGGCCGCGTCTTCGAAAAGGTCGGCGTGCATTGCTCGACCGTGCACGGCGAATTCGCGCCGGAATTCCGCAAGGAAATTCCCGGCGCCGCCGACGACCCGCGCTTCTGGGCGTCCGGCATCTCGCTGATCGCGCATTTATGGAATCCGAACGTGCCGGCGGTGCACATGAACACCCGCTTTGTCGTCACCAGCAAAGCCTGGTTCGGCGGCGGTGCCGACCTGACGCCGGTGCTGGACGCGCGCCGCACCCAGAGCGATCCCGACACACTCTCCTTCCACGCCGCGATGAAGCGGGCCTGCGACGCCCATGCGGCCGTCGCGCCCTACGACAAGTTCAAAAGCTGGTGCGACGAATATTTTTTCCTCAAGCACCGCAACGAGCCGCGCGGCATCGGCGGCATCTTCTATGACTGGCTGGATTCCGGCGACTGGACCGCCGACTTCGCCTTCACGCAGGATGTCGGCCGCGCCTTCCGCGACGTCTATCCCGAACTGGTGCGCCGCAATTTTGAAAAACCGTATAACGCCGCTGCGCGCGAGGAGCAGCTCGTTCGCCGCGGCCGCTATGTCGAGTTCAACCTGCTGTATGACCGCGGCACCATTTTCGGCCTGAAGACCGGCGGCAATGTGGAGTCGATCCTGTCGTCGCTGCCGCCGGAGGTGAAGTGGCCGTAGCAGCCCGAGTCCCGGCTAGTGGTGATGCTGTGCGCCCGCCGCCACCTCGCCGGTCCGGATCTCCCGCCATGACTGGCGGAGAATCTGCGCCGACGAAGAGAGGAACAGCGAGGCCATGATAGCGGCCACGATCAGGTCCGGCCATCTGGTCGCCGTGACCCAGACCGCAAGCGCGGCGATCATCACCGCCACGTTGCCGATCGCGTCGTTGCGCGAGCACAGCCAGACCGAGCGCACGTTGGAATCGCCGTCCTTGTAGCGCATCAGGATCAGAACGCTGGCGACATTGGCGGCGAGTGCGAGAAATCCGACCGCGCCCATCACCTCGGCGTGCGGCACGCCGAGAACGAACACGTGATAGACGGTCGCGCCGAACACCCACAGCCCCATCAGCGTGAGGCTGATGCCCTTGAGGAACGCCGCCTTCGCGCGCGTCGCCACCGCCGCGCCGATCACCGCCAGGCTCAGGCCGTAGGTCGCCGAATCCGCGAGAAAGTCGAGCGCGTCGGCCTGCAGCGCCTGCGATCCCGCCAGCGCGCCCGCCCCCATCTCGACCAGGAACATCGACGCGTTGATCGCGATCACGACCCGGAGCCGGCGCTTGTAGTCGGCCGAGAGTCCCTCAAAGGTCGCATTCTGTCCGCAGCAATCCGCGCTCATGCCGTCCTCGTGCTGACTCGCTCCACGCTATATGGGGGCGCGGCGGCGTGTTACACAATCACGGTTACAGAATTACACTTCCCGCTCTCTCGCATCGCGTGTCCCATGCCCCGCTTCGCCGCCAACATCGCCTATCTGTTTTCCGAGCGTCCGTTCCTCGAACGTTTTGCGGCCGCCGCCGCCGCCGGCTTCAGCGCGGTCGAGGGACAATTCCCCTATGACACCCCGGCCGAAGCCGCGCGCGCCGAACTTGAAAAGCACAGGCTCACCATGCTCGGCATCAACAGCGAGCATGGCCGCGCCGGCGAATTCGGGCTGGCGGCGCTGCCGGGGCGCGAGCGCGATTTCGAGGCGCAGATCGACAAGTCGCTGGCCTGGATCACGGGCGCCGGCGGTAGCGCCATTCACTGTCTCGCCGGAAAGGTGCCGCCGGAGCAGCGCCCGGCGGCCGAGCGCACCTTCATCTCGAATCTCGCGCGCGCCGCCGACCGCGCGGCGGCGAAAAACATCACGCTGCTGATCGAGCCGATCAATCCGCGCGACCGGCCGGATTATTTCCTCAACCGCGCCGAACACGCCGCCGACATCATCGCCAAAACCGGCAAGCCCAATATCAGGATCCAGTTCGATTTCTATCACGCGCAGATCGTGGGCGGCGACCTGCTGAGACGCTTCGAACAGGTTCAGCCGCTGGTCGGGCATGTGCAGATCGCCGCCGTCCCCTCCCGCCACGAGCCGGACGAGGGCGAGGTCAATTATCCCGAGATCTACAGGGCGCTGGACGCGCTCGGCTACACCGGCTGGGTCGCGGCGGAATATCACCCGCGCGGGCGCACCGAGGACGGGCTCGGCTGGGCCAGGCCATTCGGGGTGGTGCCGCGGTAGCATCAAGATAGTGTTGGCGGCGCGCGGGCGGCGTTGCTACGCTTGGCGTATGTGGGGACGGAATCGGGACAAGACCGAAGGCGGCGCGCCGGCTGCTGCGGACGAACCGCAGCGGCTGAAGGACGCCGTGCGCGCGGCACGGATCGACGCCGCCGAGCGCACCGGCGTGGTGGTGGAGCTGCGCGACGCCGAACTGGCGCGGCTCGAACTGCTGAACGAGGCGCTCGACCCGATCTTCCGGGAAATCCCCGCCGGGATCGACCTGTTCGACCGGGGCTTGAGCCGCGGCGAGACGCCCCGGCTGTGGATCGACGCCATCGCCTTCGTCGAGATGGGCCGCGACAAGCGCGTCTACCGCTTTTTGCAGGACACCCGCTACGGCCGGAAAATTCTGTCGGAATCGCCGGAGATCGGCGAGACCTCCGGCCACATCACCCGCTATCTGGCAAGCCGGCTGGTCGAGCGCGAGCGCGCCTTGTCGGGCGACAGCGCGCTGGTGGCACGCGAGGAGCGCGCGGCCAGGAGCGCGCGGCGCCGGCAGATGCGGCGCGTGATCGGCGCCTTCCTGCTCGGGATCGCGTTCACGCTGCTGTCGCTGTTCGCGGCGTTGTGGATGCTGGCGCGGGGCTGACTCTCTTCATACCTCCCCCTGAAAGGGGGAGGGATCAACTCCCCACGATCACCCGCTTCGCGATCTCCACCACCGGCCCCTCGGCATTGATGCGGAAGCCGCGCGTCACCGCTTCGACCCGCCAGCCCGCGCCGGCGCGGTCGATGCGGAACAGATTGTAGGCGGCGGGATCGCTCTCCCCGCCGAAGGACGACGCCGACGGCACGCCGACGGCGGGAATCTGTCCGCGCGGGCCGTCCAGCATCAGCATCGAATGCACATGGTCGTGGCCGTGCAGCACCAGATCGGCGCCGCGCGCCTTCAGCACGGCGCGAAAGCTATCCGCATCCACCAGCCGCTTGAAGCGGTGGTTCGGCTTGCTCTCCGGCGGATGATGGATCAGCAGCACGCGGAACAGCTTTTCCCGCTGCAGGGTGAGCAGCGTTTCCGACAGCCGCTCGCATTGCTCGGGGCCGAGTTCGCCGGTCGCCATGAACGGCGGCGTCGGCACCGCGCTCGACAATCCGATGATGGCCAGCGGCCCGCGCCGCCGCAGATAGGGAAACTCGCCGGGCGCGCCATGATCGCCGCGCATGAAGTCGCCCCAATGCGCGCCGAAATACTGCGCCGCCTGCTTCACGTAGAAATCGTGGTTGCCCGGCACCAGGCTGACATCGTGCGGCTTGCCGAGATGATCGAGAAACACCCGCGCCACCGAAAACTCCGACGGCAGCGCGATGTTCACCAGATCCCCGGTGCAGGCGACATGGTCGGGCTTGTGGTCCTGCAGGTCGTGCAGGATGCGCGCCAGCACGTCGATGCGGTGCACCTTGTGGCGGTTGCGCCGCCAGTTGACGTAGCCGATGGCGCGCTTGCCCATCAGCTCGCGCGGCTGCGGCCTTGGCATCGGGCCGAGATGCGGGTCGGAGAGATGCGCGAGGACGTACATGGGGGCTCTGGGCGACGACAATGCGTTCAGATGTATAGGAAGTCCTCTCCTCCGTCATGCCCGGCCTTGTGCCGGGCATCCACGTCCTGGCACCGCGGCAAGAAAGACGTGGATGGCCGGGACAAGCCCGGCCATGACGGGCTATTATTTCCGCCATGATCCGCCGCCTGATGCATCTGTACTGGCGCGTCTCGCGCGGGCTGACGCTGGGCGTGCGCGCGCTGGTGCTCGACCCGCAGGGCCGCGTGTTCCTGGTGAAACATTCCTATGTGCCGGGCTGGCATCTGCCGGGCGGCGGCGTCGAGCCGGGCGAGACCCTGCTCAGCGCGCTCACGCGCGAGCTGAAGGAGGAAGGCAATATCGACATTGCCACGGACGGCCCCGGCAAGCCGCCGGAACTCTACGCCATGTACTACAACGACAGGGATTCCGACCGCGACCATGTCGTGCTCTATGTGGTCGAGGATTTTTCGCAAAGCGCGCCGCCGCAGAAGAACCACGAGATCGTGGATCACGGCTTCTTTGCGCCGGACAATCTGCCGGAGGACACCTCCCCCGGAACGCGGGCGCGGCTGAACGAGGTTTTGTCCGGCGCGAAGACCGCGGAGAGGTGGTGAGCGCA
>LNFM01001913.1_pt1 | contig 84961 bp, 80 predicted proteins | sample 596031 | NCBI WGS metagenome assembly LNFM01 (sample SAMN04254537, study PRJNA301005) | activated carbon metagenome | isolation source: dual media filters at the Ann Arbor, Michigan drinking water treatment plant | place: USA: Ann Arbor | reverse complement strand
TATGCCCTTTTTGACGACCAAAGCCTTTAACTTCGGTTACTGTAATGCCTTGAACGCCTATATTTGATAAGGCTTCACGCACTTCATCAAGCTTAAATGGCTTGATTATTGCCGATACAAATTTCATATTATTCCCCTATTGGCAGGTTATTAAAAAGCCAATTCGTTAAAACTGGCTTTTCATTTTTTAAATCAAACTAATTTAGAATGTACGACCAACTGTAACAATTACTGCATCTTGATTAAGGTTTCTTTGTTCTGGAATAGCGACACCGGCATTGTTTGTACCAGCGCCGTTAAAGCTTGCGCCACCATAACCTTTATCACCCCAGTAGTCAGTATTGCTTGCACCAACGTAGTAAACGCCAGCATTCCAACCTTCAGATTTAGCAATTGCGAATGATTTGCTCAAACCAATTTTCCAGTCTGTGTAATCAGGGTTTGTTTCCATGCTGGTACTTACGCTTGCACCGTTTGGCGCATTAAGATCAAGTTTGCCTGCAACGTTTAAATGACCCACGTGACCCACTAATGTTAAGCCCCAAATTGGTAATGGATATGCAGCGTTTAGCTCAAGGTAAGTCGTGCCACTTGTACCGCCGTCCCATCCAGTTTTTCTCTCTGCACCAAACCAATCGCCCAATGTAACTGAAGCTTTAGCACTCAACCATTTGTATGAAAGGCCAAAGTTAGCTTCGTAAGTGTTCCATTTTCCACCAGTAGGCGTTAACTTAGCGCCTGTTGCATCACGGTATTTGCTCCAATCCCCACCTGGATAGAAATAACCATAAAGACCAGCAGTCCAGCCTAAGCCTTCTACAGCAGAAATAGTGCCGTTGTAGCCACCATATAAGTCTAGCTCTACATTCGCATCTGGATATGTATTAGGAGAAACATTTGAACCCCATACACCAGCATATAGTCCACTAGAGTGAGAAACATCGAAACCGCCTTGTACGGCTGGTTTACGCCATGTTTGTGACATACCACGGAAACGATAGTCAGAAACAAAACCAATATTGCTAGTTACTGTGAATGCAGATGCTGCTTCAGCGGGTGCTACAGCTGCAGCTGGTTCTGCTGCTGGCGCATCTTCTGCGTGTGAAAATGTTGGCATCGCGAAAATGCTTAACACAGCGATTGATAATAACGAATTACGCATTGTGTATCCCCTAACGTTGTTTTAAAAAAATATTAAGTAGTTTTAACCACGTTGATACCTAGCAATCCGCATGCCAATTAAATTTATATAAAAATCAATAACTTATGATTCTTATATAATTAATTGAGATATAAAAGTGCGTAAAAAATCTGTTAAACTCATTAAAAATTAAGGAAAGCCATCATGCTAAACTCATCTAAAATAGAAGAATTATCCAATAAAATCAAAGACATGGTGGCGTCATCACCATTAGCTGATGTGGATAAAAATGTTCATGCACTAATTAAGGGCGCTCTCACCAAAATGGAGCTTGTAACGCGCGAGGAGTTTAATGTGCAAACCGAGGTGCTGCGCCATGCGCGTGAGCAATTAACAAAGCTGGAGGCCAAGCTTGAGGAGCTAGAAGAAAAGCTTAAACAAAAATGAGTTTAGCTGTTCTACACAGCCGCGCATTAAGCGGCATGGACGCGCCAGAAGTGGTGGTGGAAGTTCATCTAGCTAATGGTTTGCCCAGTTTTACTATTGTCGGTTTGCCAGAGGCAGAGGTAAAAGAAAGCAAAGACCGTGTGCGCGCAGCGATTCAAACTGCACAATTTGAGTTTCCAGCAAGGCGCATCACTGTTAATTTAGCGCCTGCCGATTTGCCTAAGGAAAGTGGACGCTACGATTTACCCATCGCTTTGGGTATTTTGGCTGCTAGTGGGCAAATTCCCAAAGATGCATTAGAGCGTTACGAAATAGCGGGTGAGTTAGCGCTTACAGGCGAGTTAAGGTCAATTCGCGGTGCGCTGGCGATGACTTATCATATGGTGCATAAAACTGCGCATCACAAACGCGCATTTATATTGCCTCAAAATAGTGCATTAGAGGCCAGTTTGGTTAAAGATGCACTGATTTACCCTGCCAATTCGTTATTAGAAGTGTGTGCGCATTTAAGTGGGCATACGCTATTGCAGCAATATGTGGCTGAAACAACAGTACCCAGTAGACATTACGCCGATTTTAATGAGGTAAAAGGTCAGTCTCAAGCAAAACGCGCCTTGGAAATTGCGGCAGCTGGTGGTCACAGCGTGTTAATGAGCGGCCCGCCGGGCACAGGTAAAAGCATGCTTGCCGGCCGTTTTGCAGGCATTTTGCCCAGCATGACAGAGCAAGAGGCATTAGAAAGTGCGGCCATTCAGTCGTTAAATGGTGCATACAAGTTAGAAAACTGGAAGCGTAGACCGTATCGCTCACCGCACCATACCGCCTCAGGCGTGGCTTTGGTAGGCGGTGGCGGTATTCCGCGGCCGGGTGAAATATCGCTGGCGCATCATGGTGTTTTGTTTTTAGATGAGCTACCAGAATTTGACCGAAAAGTGTTAGAGGTTTTGCGCGAACCTTTAGAAAGCGGGCATATCACCATCTCACGCGCGGCTAGGCAAGCTGACTTTCCCGCATCGTTTCAATTGTTGGCTGCCATGAACCCATGCCCTTGTGGATATTTAGGCCATTTCAACAATAAATGCCGCTGTACCCCAGATAATGTCGCGCGATATCGCGCCAAAATTTCTGGGCCGCTGTTAGATAGAATTGACCTTTTAATTACAGTACCAGCTTTAAAAGAAGATGAGTTGGTTTCTAGCCATCAATCTGAAAGTAGCGACATTATTCGCGCACGAGTTGAAAAAGCGCGTCAAATCCAGCTAATGCGTCAAGGCAAAGCCAATTTTGCATTAGGTAGTTTAGAAATTGATGCACATTGCCAGCCCGACGAGGCTGGTTTAACTTTGCTAAAAACTGCCATTTCAAAATTAAATTTATCAGCCCGCGCATATCATCGCATTTTAAAAGTGGCGCGCACTATTGCAGATTTAAATGGCGATGAAACAATTAAGCCTGCGCACATTGCAGAGGCCGTTCAATACAGGCGAAATGAGTCCTAAAAATTTTCACATTATTTTTTAATCCAGATTATTTTTAATAACGCACCTTTTTTATCATTCACGCTAACAAATCAGCTGTAATATTTGTTCGTTGTATATTTACCCTAATTAATAAAAAATAACGGAGGAAAATAGAATGGACATCGATCAAAATAAGCAAAAAATAATCAATCTAGCTGTAATTGTTGTACCTGTCATGATTTTACTGGTGATGTTTTGGCCTATTCGCAGCGTGCCAACAGGACACAGAGGCGTGGTAACGGTTGGTGGTGCAATTAAAGGTATTGAGAGCGAAGGCTTTATGTTTTTGTTGCCATGGCAAAAGCTTAATATTTTTAATATTCGATCAGAAGAAGCTTCAGTAGAAAATGCCGATGGTAGCACCAGCGATACGCAGCCTGTGCGGGTTAGCTTAACCGTGCGCTATAGCATTAAAACGGACAAAGTAGCAGAAGTATTTGAAAAATACAGCCATGATGGCAATTTGCAATCCTATGTGCAAACAGCGACTCAAGAGGTTTTTAAAGCCACCACAGCAAAATATACGGCGCCTGATTTAATTGAAAAGCGCTCTACTGTTTCGGCCGATATATTAGATGCGTTGCGCAAAAAATTAGATATTTACGGTGCGCAAGTGATTAACGTGGATATGCGAAACTTTTCGTTCTCAGCGGATTATATGGCGGCAATTAGCGCTAAGGTAACGCAAGAGCAATTAAGGCTTGGTGCAGAAAATAAGTTAAAAACGGTTGAATCTGAACAAAAACAAAAAGTGGCGATTGCAGAGGCAGAAGCTTCTGCGCTTAAAGCGCAAGCAGATGGCGAAGCTTATCAAATCTTAAAATTAGCCACTGCTCAAGCCGATGCATTACGCATACAAAATAGTGCTTTGGCGCAAAATAAAGATGTACTTGAGCTGCGCCGCATTGAGGTTGAAAAAGTCAAAGCTGAAAAATGGAACGGCGCGCTGCCAACATCAGTCTATGCAGGCACGCCTGTACCGTTCTTTAATGTGGGAAATGATCAAAAATAGTATTTAAAATTACTATTTTTAAAGCGAAAAACTAAGCAACTACTTTTGAATTAGGGCGCGCTGTAGTGGGAATGAAACCGCTACAGCATGATAAAATATTGACTATTAATCCACTTATTCAAAGCCTTACTTAATGCAATCTGCAACAGAAAGTAAACTCCGCGAGCTTCTTGCCCAACGCATTCTTATTTTAGATGGCGCAATGGGTACGATGATTCAACAATACAAATTGTCTGAGGCGGATTATCGCGGCGAGCAATTTAAAGATTTTGCTGCGCCTGCGGGTGAGCGTGAGTTGTTTGTAAAAGGCAATAACGAGCTATTAAGCCTCACCCAGCCGCAAGTCATTCAAGAAATTCATGAGCAGTATTTAGCCGCAGGCGCCGATGTAATTGAAACCAATACTTTTGGTGCAACCACCGTGGCGCAAGATGATTACCACATGGCACATTTGGCCTATGAAATGAACGTGGTCTCAGCCAAGTTAGCCAAAGCCGCCTGTTTAAAATACAGTACTCCCGATAAACCACGTTTTGTCGCAGGTGCACTCGGCCCCACGCCAAAAACAGCCAGTATTTCCCCTGATGTAAACGACCCAGCAGCGCGTAACGTGAGTTTTGATCAGTTGGTAATCGCTTACTTACAGCAGGTGCGAGGTCTAGTCGAAGGCGGCGCAGATATTTTAATGGTAGAAACTATTTTTGATACGCTCAATTGCAAAGCCGCATTATTTGCCATTGATACGTTTTTTGACGAGGTTGGTTACACCATGCCGCTGATGATTTCTGGCACGGTAACGGATGCATCAGGTCGTATTTTATCAGGTCAAACGGTGACCGCATTTTGGCATTCTATCCGCCATGCAAAACCGCTCACCATCGGCTTGAACTGTGCTTTGGGCGCAACTTTAATGCGCCCTTATGTGGAAGAACTTTCAAAAATCGCCGATACTTTCGTGTGTATTTATCCGAATGCAGGGTTGCCTAACCCTATGTCTGACACTGGCTTTGATGAAACACCAGACGTCACTTCTAGCTTATTAAAAGAATTCGCCAATAGTGGCTTTTTAAATATGGCAGGCGGCTGTTGCGGCACTACACCAGCGCACATTAATGCCATTTACAATAGCATTAAAACATTGCCACCGCGCACCATTCCTAGCTTTGAACCTGTCACCAAATTATCAGGCTTAGAACCATTTATCATTGATAAAAATTCGCTATATGTGAACGTAGGTGAGCGCACCAACGTTACGGGTTCTAAAGCGTTTGCGCGCATGATTATTAATGAGCAGTACGAAGAGGCTTTAAGCGTCGCGCGGCAGCAAGTGGAAAATGGCGCGCAAGTGATTGATATCAACATGGATGAAGGCATGTTAGATGCCGTTAAAGCCATGACACATTTCTTGAACTTAATCGCGTCCGAGCCAGATATTGCGCGCGTGCCAATTATGATTGATTCCAGCAAATGGAACGTGATTGAAGCTGGCCTAAAATGTGTGCAAGGCAAAGCGATTGTTAACTCTATCTCGATGAAAGAAGGCGAAACCGAATTTTTACGCCAAACCAAGCTGTGCCGCCGCTATGGTGCAGCGGTGATTGTGATGGCGTTTGATGAAAAAGGCCAAGCGGATACTTACGCGCGCAAAGTTGAAATATGTAAGCGTGCTTATGATTTATTAGTTAGCACTGGTTTTCCGCCAGAAGATATTATTTTTGACCCGAATATTTTCGCGATTGCGACTGGTATTGAAGAGCACAATAATTACGCGGTCGATTTTATCGAGGCCACACGCTGGATTAAACAAAATCTGCCACACGCTAAAATTTCAGGCGGCGTTTCTAACGTGAGTTTCAGTTTCCGCGGTAACGACCCTGCGCGTGAGGCGATTCATACCGTGTTTTTATACCATGCTATTCAAGCGGGTATGACGATGGGCATCGTCAACGCAGGCATGATGGGCGTTTATGACGACTTGAGCCCAGAGCTTAAACAGCGCGTTGAAGACGTAGTGTTAAATCGCATTACTGATCCTGATAATTTACTCGCGCCAACCGAGCGCTTAATTGAAATTGCGGGCACATTGGTGGCTGGCGGCAAAAAAGAAGCCGCAACCTTAGAGTGGCGCGGTACCCCTGAAAATCCAACCACTGTTGATAAACGCCTAAGCCACGCCATGGTGCATGGCATTACCGACTTTATTGTGCAAGACACTGAAGAAGCCCGCGCAGCGTTTGAAGCCAGCGGTGGTCGTCCAATTCACGTGATTGAAGGTCCGTTGATGGACGGCATGAATGTGGTGGGCGATTTATTTGGCCAAGGCAAAATGTTCCTGCCGCAAGTCGTTAAGTCTGCGCGCGTGATGAAAACCGCCGTGGCGCATTTAATCCCGTTTATTGAAGCTGAAAAAGCCGCAGATGAAGCGAGAACAGGTGTGGTTGCTAAGCCAAAAGGCAAAATGGTCATTGCCACAGTGAAGGGCGATGTGCACGATATTGGCAAAAATATTGTCAGTGTTGTGCTGCAATGCAATAACTTTGAAGTGGTGAATATGGGTGTAATGGTGCCAGCGGCTGAGATTTTAGCCATGGCAAAAGCCGAAAATGCCGACATTATTGGGTTAAGTGGACTGATTACACCATCGTTAGAAGAGATGACTTACATTGCCAAAGAAATGCAGCGCGATCCGTATTTTAGCGAAGCAAAAACGCCTTTGTTGATTGGTGGTGCGACTACTTCACGCGCGCACACGGCGGTGAAAATAGCGCCATTTTATGATGGCCCAATTGTGTACGTGCCCGATGCTTCGCGTTCAGTCACGGTGATGCAAAACTTGCTGACGCCCGAAACACGCGGTGCGTATTTGGCTGAAATTCAAGCGGATTATGAAAAAGCCCGCACCCAGCATGCCAATAAAAAAGGTGTGCCATTACTGACTATTGCAGATGCGCGTAAAAACAAATTAGCCCTTTCTTTTGCAGGTGAATTCGCGCCCGTTAAACCAAAATTTATCGGCCGCCGCGTCTTTAAAAATATTGATTTAAGCTTAATTGCGCAATATATCGATTGGGGACCATTCTTTCAAACGTGGGATTTAGCAGGTTTTTATCCTGCTATTTTGACGGATGAAGTGGTGGGCGAAGCTGCGACTAAAGTCTTTGCTGAAGCGCAAGCGATGCTGAAAAAAATCATCGATGGCCGCTGGTTAACGGCCAATGGTGTGATTGCTTTGCAGCCTGCCAACACCGTGAATGATGATGACATTGAAATCTATACCGATGAAACGCGGCAAGAAGTTGCGTTTACTTATTACGGCATGCGCCAACAAACGGTGAAACCCGTGATTGACGGTGTGCCGCGCCCGAATCAGTGTTTGAGTGATTTTATTGCGCCTAAAGGCCCAAATGAACGCGAAACAATAGCCGATTACATTGGTTTGTTTGCGGTAACAGGCGGACTCGGCACAGAAAAAATAGAAAAACGCTTTGCAGATGCCAATGATGATTTTAGCGGCATTATGTTTAAAGCGCTGGCTGACCGTTTTGCAGAAGCGTTTGCAGAATATATGCATGAACGTATACGCACGGATTTTTGGGGTTACGCACCAAGTGAGAAATTAGAGGTAAGTGCGCTGATTAAAGAAGAATACCAAGGCATCCGCCCTGCGCCCGGCTACCCAGCTTGTCCAGACCATACCGTAAAACCCGATATGTTTAACTTATTGCAAGCAGAAGAAATCGGCATGCAGCTCACAGAGTCCTTCGCCATGTTGCCCGCAGCAGCGGTATCGGGCTTTTACTTGGCACATAAACAAGCCAAATATTTTAGTGTAGATAAAATCGGCCTGGATCAGTTGGAAGATATGGCGAAACGCAGAAACTTACCAAAAGAATATTTAGAGCGCTGGTTAAGCCCGAATTTGGGTTAAATGTAATTTTAGTATATATATCGCTTTTTGTTTGTATAGAAAATCTTATTTTGTATACATTAAAAATAAAATATGTATACAATACGCCAATGAGCGAACTAACTAAGCAGACAGAGTTTTTTGTGCGGCAAGTTGCCGAGCTAGACTTGGCGACTTTTGAGACGCTACCAATTATGAAAAAGTTGGCAAGCGCAAACCGGGCGCTGGCAGAGCTGAAAGGTATCGTTGCTAGCATTCCTAATCAAGGTGTTCTAATTGATACATTATCTATTCAAGAGGCTAAGGAAAGCTCAGAGATAGAAAGTATTGTTACAACGCATGATGAGTTATTTCAACAGGGGATATTTCCAGATAAGCAAAATCCAGCAGCAAAAGAAGTAAAAAGATACGTAGAGGCGCTTCATAAAGGCCATAATCTTTTGTGTGAAACAGGATTGGTTACTTCCAACCATATTAAGGAAATTCAAGCAGTGCTGGAAGGTAACGATGCAGGCTTTCGCACACAATCTGGCACAACATTAAAAACCGATACGGGAAATATTGTTTATACACCACCTCAAGAAGCGCAAGAAATTGAAGTATTGATGCAAGATTTAGAAAAGCTAATTAATGACCCATCTTTTATTTCAATAGATCCGTTAATAAAAATGGCGATTATTCATCATCAGTTTGAGACAATTCATCCTTTCTATGACGGTAATGGGCGTACTGGAAGAATAATTAATGTACTTTATTTGGTTCAACAAAATTTATTGAACATCCCAGTTTTATATTTAAGTTCTTATATTAATAAAAATAAACAACAATATTACCAACTATTACAGTCTGTCCGAGATGATGGAAATTGGGAGCCTTGGATACTTTATATGCTTGATGCAGTTGAAATTACTGCGAATATCACAGTAACTAAAATTTTAGCAATTCGAGATGCAATGATGAATTATAAGCATCACATACGTGACAATTATAATTTCTACAGTCAAGATTTAATCAATCATTTATTTAAGTATCCATATACAAAAATATCTTTTTTAGAAGAAGACATCAATGTTTCAAGGATTACAGCCACAAAGTATTTGAAAAAGCTTTCTTCCGACGAAAAAAATATTCTTCAGTTAACAAAAAGAGGACGCGATATTTATTTTATAAATACTGCTCTCTATAAAATTTTGGTAAATAATTAATGCATATTCATATCTTAGGTATTTGCGGCACATTTATGGGCGGTATTGCGGTGCTAGCAAAACAGGCGGGGCATCGCGTTACGGGTTGCGATGCTAATGTTTACCCGCCAATGAGTACTCAATTAGAGGCGCAGGGGATTGAGTTGATTGAAGGTTTTTCGCCTGAGCAAACCAAGCTTAACCCTGATATTTATGTAATTGGCAATGTGGTTTCGCGCGGTAATCCTTTAATGGAAGCCATTTTGAATCTTGGTTTGCCTTATATTTCTGGCCCGCAGTGGTTGGCAGAAAATGTGTTGCAAGGTAAATGGGTACTGGCGGTTGCGGGTACACATGGCAAAACCACTACAAGCTCAATGTTGTCGTGGATATTAGAATATGCTGGTTTGGCACCAGGCTTTTTGATTGGCGGCGTACCTGAGAATTTTGGTGTTTCGGCTAGGCTTCCACAGCAACCTGCTTTAGCGAAAAGCAAGCAAGACACTAAATCAACATCGCCCTTTTTTGTGATTGAGGCCGACGAATACGACACAGCATTTTTTGATAAGCGCTCAAAATTTGTGCATTACCGCCCGCGGACCGCTGTATTGAATAATCTAGAATTTGACCACGCTGATATTTTTGATGATTTGGCAGCGATAGAAAAACAGTTTCATCATTTGGTACGTACCGTGCCGCAGCAGGGCTTAGTGGTGGCGAATGGTAAAGAGTCCAGCTTGAATCGTGTGATTGAAAAAGGCTGTTGGAGCACTGTGGAAAAATTTGGCACCGACGCCGATTGGCAAGCGAGCAATGCCAGCGGCGATGGTAGTTTTGATGTGATGTATCAAGGCAAGCCGCAAGGCCGCGTGAATTGGGATTTGTTGGGTGAGCACAACCGTATGAATGCATTAGCCAGTATTGCGGCGGCACGTCATGTGGGTGTTGCTACAGAGATGGGCATTGCAGCATTAACCGAATTTAAAAATGTTAAACGCCGCATGGAAACCAAAGGCGTAGTGAATAGCGTAACCGTTTATGACGATTTTGCGCATCATCCGACTGCTATTGATACCACAGTAGCCGGTTTGCGTGCAAAAGTAGGCGACTTTGAATCGACAGGCGCCAGAATATTGGCTGTACTAGAACCCAGAAGTAATACGATGAAGTTGGGTGTGATGAAAGACGCACTGCCGGCTAGCTTAAAAGAGGCTGATTTGGTGTTTTGTTATGGTGCAAATTTAGGCTGGAATGCAGCGGACGCATTAAAACCGATTGCAAATAAAGCCAAAACGTTTGATGATTTAGGCATGTTAGTAAAAGCTATTGTAAGTGTTGCCAAACCCAATGACCATATTTTGGTGATGAGTAATGGCGGGTTTGGTGGTGTGCATCAAAAAATATTAGATGCTTTAAGTGCGGGTTTAACGGGAAAATAAAGTTTGAGTGCTGTGCTTAAACAAACTGAGTTAGAAGCTCAAGCGGCTGTGGTGAAAACTACAAAAACCATTACCGCATTTGGCATTGCAATTGCTGTTTCATTCGTTGTGCATGCGGTTATTTTAACCATTCATTTTGAGCCAGAGTTAAAAAAACTGGCTAATAAACTACCTTCGTTAAATGTTGTACTGGTAAACGCAAAAACTAAAAACGCGCCTGATAAGGCCGAATTGTTAGCACAGGCGAACCTAGACCGCGGTGGCAATACCGATGCCAATCGGCAAATGAAAACCATGCTGCCAGCACCCAAGCAAAAAACCACAGAAGTAAAATTAAAACCAAGCGCTGAGGCAAGCAGCGCAGCCAAAGCAGCCAAGCTGCAAGCACAAGAGGCGCGCGAACAAAAGCGGGTTGATGCGCTAGAAAAGCAGGCGCAAGAGTTATTGACTCAGATTAATTCGGTTAAAAAAGTAGAATCGAATCCTACTCAAGATGCTGCCTCGGCCGAACCTGAAAAAGGTGACCAAAAAGCCTTGGCAAAATCGTTAAATCGAGCAGATTTAATTGCAGCAAGTATTGAAATTGATCGCTTAGAAGCGCAAATTGCTAAGCAGCAAGATGAGTATCAAAAGCGACCAAAACGCCGATTTATTGGCGCTCGTACCAAAGAGGCCAGTGATGCCATGTATTTAGAAGCATGGCGGCAAAAGGTAGAGCGCATTGGTAACTTAAACTATCCAGCAGTGGCAAGAGACCAGAAAATATATGGGCAATTACGCATGACGGTATCGATTAAAGCAGATGGCAGCATTGAAAGTATTGTGATTGACAAAAGCTCAGGCTCTAAAATTTTAGATGAGGCCGCAAAAAATATTGTGAATTTGGCTGCGCCTTACGCCAAGTTTTCAGAAGAAATGAAAAAAAATACCGATATTTTAGGCATTACCCGAACTTGGACATTTACCCAAGAAGACGCTTTAGCAACCCAATAGCCATTATCTTTAGCTTTATGCGTCGTTATTTTTGCTTGCCTTACAATGTGTAGTGTCTGCGCAAAAATGCCTAGCCTAAAAGCGAAATCTGAATGGCTTATAAACCGTCATTGCCGCGTGGGCGGAAATACATTTTTTAATTGAATTGAATATGACTGAAAATTTTTATCAAAATCATGTGTTTTTTTGTTTAAACCAGCGCCCAGATGGTGAATCTTGTTGCCAAGATAAAGGCGCAGAAGCCACATTTGATTATATGAAATCGCGCGTCAAAAAATTGGGCTTAAATGGTGAAGGCAAAACACGCATTAACCGTGCGGGCTGTTTAGACCGTTGTGAATTAGGCCCGCTGCTAGTGGTCTACCCACAGGCAATTTGGTATACCTTTGTGGATAATGACGATATTGATGAGATTATTGAAAGCCATTTAATCAATGGCAAAGTGGTGACTAGGTTGGTGGTTGATTAAATTTTGTTGCGAATTATTGAGCAGATAAAGCGCATTCAATATGCGCTTTTATTTTTTCTTTTAGGCTTATTTTTGCGGCATCATCTAAGTTAGTAGGCTGACCTTCTCGCGCAGATTGACCCCAGTGCGAATTAGGAAAATGTTTGTCTGTAATAAAACGCGGAATTACATGCCAATGCATATGCGGCGTTTTGTTGCCAAGGCTGGCTAAGTTAATTTTATCGGCTTGCGTTACTTCTCTTAATGCCAGCTCAACTGCAAAAACGGTTTTCATCATTCTTGCCCGTTGCGGCGGTGCTAAATCCGTCATTTCTTTAATGTGTTCAAGCAATTCAACGCGGCAATAAGCGGGATAATCCACATCGTTTAATAGCACCACTCTGCAAAAATCGTCTTGCCACAAAATTTGGTGGGGGCTTGGCTTACATAAATCACAAGTGCTCAATTAAGAAGCCGCCAACATTCTGTCTAGCGTCAATTTGGCTAATTTAGCATCATGCTCAGATACTTTAATTTGATTCACAATATTACCATCAGCCAAGTTTTCTAGCGTCCAAGCCAAGTGCTGCGGGTCAATGCGCGCCATGGTGCTGCATTCGCACACCACATGGCTCATAAACTGCACCAATTTGCCTTGCGGTTTCATTTGCTCAGCTAGGCGATTCACCAAGTTTAATTCTGTACCAACCAACCATTTGGTATTGGGCGCGGCTTCACTTACAGTTTTTAAAATATATTCGGTAGAGCCTACATAATCAGAATTTAAGCAAACTTCAAACGGCGCTTCGGGGTGTGAAATCACAATGCCATCAGGATGATCGGCACGGAATTTGGTGATATTTTGCAATCTGAACATTTGGTGAACAGCACAATGGCCTTTCCACAGTAGTATCTTGGCGTTTTTGATTTCTTCAACCGTTAAGCCGCCCATAGGTTGGTCAGGGTCCCAAATTGGCATTTGTTCTAAGGGAATACCCATTTTGTGGCCAGACCATCGACCTAAGTTTTGATCAGGAAAAAACAATACTTTTTCGCGCTGTTTAAAACTCCACTCTAGTATTTTTGGCGCGTTGGTGCTGGTGCACACAATGCCGCCATGCTCACCGCAAAACGCTTTTAAATCAGCGGCCGAATTAATGTAGGTAACAGGCGTGATGGTTTCATCAAAATCCAGTACTTTGCTTAATTCGCGATAGCTTCGCTCAACTTTGGCCAAGTTCGCCATATCGGCCATGCTGCAACCCGCCGCTAAATCGGGAAGCACAACTATTTGCTCAGGTCGGCTTAAAATATCGGCTACTTCTGCCATAAAATGCACACCCAAAAATACGATAAATTCAGCATCTAAATCGGAGCAGTAGCGCGATAATTTAAGTGAATCACCAGTGAAATCCGCATGGCGATACACGGCCTCGTTTTGATAATGATGGCCTAAAATCACCAAACGTTTGCTCAGCTTATTGCGCGCCGCAATAATACGGCGCTGGCAATCGGCGTCATCAACCGCCTGGTATTTTTCAAATTTAATGGTTGCTGTCTGCATGGTAGTTTGAGCTTGAATGACTAAAGTAGTTTATTTTATAACTTTATAATTGATAAAGCGAACGCGATGATTGATAAAACTGTTGGCTACAATACTAGGTTATGACGCGCACCCAATCTTTTAAGTGCATCTATATTTGTCCAAGAAAAAACGCGATTTGCCGCTTCGCGCCAATCTACCCACTCATAACGAGTATGCTCATCTGGTGCTAGTGTAATTGGTAAAGCTTGCGGCAATTCTAAGCCAAATAAATGCTCAACATTTTCTACCACACCTGGCGCATAACGGTGCCGCCAATGCGGGTAGATTTCATAGGTGTTGCTGGCTTGCCAATCTTGTAAATCATATTGATTGGCATCTAAGCCCGTTTCTTCCAGCACTTCACGCATCGCGGCTTGTTTAGGCGATTCGCCCGCTTCAAGGCTGCCAGTCACCGACTGCCAATAACCTGCCTTGTCGGCGCGCTCCATAATAAGCACTTGTAAGTCTTTGGTATGAATCAGCACCAAGGCTGAAATAGGGGTTTTAAACACGGGGTTTCTTGATTAAGTTAAGTACCGACTAGACTATTTCTTAGCTTGCAAAGTTGCGTTTGCGCTAGCATTCACCAAATTTTTTGGTAATTGAAACACCACGCTTTCAATCACGCCGTGCAATTCAGTGACATTGGCAGCGCCTAGATTTTCTAGCGTAGCGATTACTTCTTTCACTAAAACTTCGGGTGCGGATGCACCAGCCGATACGCCAATTTTCTTTTTGCCAACTAACCATTCTGCTTTTAAATAGCTGGCGTTATCCACCATGTAGGCTTCAACGCCTTGATTTTGCGCGACTTCGCGTAACCTGTTCGAGTTAGAACTATTAGGTGAGCCAACCACAACCACTAAATCGCAATCTTTGGCCATAATCTTGACCGCATCTTGGCGGTTTTGCGTGGCATAGCAAATATCGTCGCTTTTTGGCGCTTTGATATGCGGGAATTTAGCCTTAAGCGCATCAACCACCAGCGCCGCATCATCCATAGAAAGCGTGGTTTGTGTTACATAAGCCAGTTTTTCAGGATTTTTAACGTTTAATTTTTGCACATCTTCTGGCGTTTCAACCAAATACATACCCAAACTGGCTGCATCATCCTCCGGATGGTCGTCATTACCTGCTTGACCCATAGTCCCCTCTACCTCAGGGTGACCCTTATGGCCAATCATCACGATTTCCATACCCGCTTGGCGCATTTTGGCCACTTCGATATGCACTTTGGTGACTAGCGGACAAGTCGCATCAAAGGCTGTTAATCCGCGCGCTTCAGCTTCTTTTCTTACCGCTTTAGAAACGCCATGCGCACTAAAAATCACTGTGCTGCCTTCAGGTATTTTGTCTAATTCGTTTACAAAAATAGCACCTTTGGCGCGTAAACCATCCACCACAAATTTGTTGTGTACTACTTCGTTGCGCACATAAATAGGCGCACCAAATTTTTCTAAAGCTTGTTCAACGATAATAATCGCGCGGTCTACCCCTGCGCAAAAACCACGCGGGTTAGCCAAAACAATCTCAGGTGAAATTTCGGCTTTAGTTTCAGTTTGTTGGCTACTATTCAAATCGTTAACGCCTTGTTAATTGGGTATAATGACACAAATTTTTTAAATGAATCGCCTGTAAAATTTTATGAAAAATACAGCAACTTTACTTATAACTTGCCCTGATGCGCGTGGCATTGTGGCAGCAATCGCCGATTTTTTATATCAGCATAATGCCAATATTTTACACGCAGACCAACATCAAGATGCAGAAAATAATCTATTTTTAATGCGTGTTGAGTGGGATGTGGCGAATTTTAATTTATCTGAAGCCGATTTTAGTGCCGCTTTTGCGCCAATTGCGGCCAAATTTAGCATGCACTGGCAGCTTAAATTATCACAGCACAAAACGCGCGTGGCTATTATGGTGTCGCAATATGATCACTGCTTGGCCGATTTATTGCATAGGCATAAAAGTGGTGAATTAGCCTGCGAAATTCCGCTAGTCATCAGTAATCATCGCGATACAGAAGCTTTGGTTAAATTTTACGGCATCGATTTTCACTATCTACCAGTGACTAAAGACAGCGCCACAACAAAATCTAACAAGGCGGATGTTGAGGCGGCGCAGTTTAAATTGTTTGCCGATTACAATATTGATTTAATCGTGCTGGCGCGCTATATGCAGATTCTGTCGCCAGACTTTGTGGCGCGTTATCCGCAAAAAATCATTAATATTCATCACTCGTTCTTGCCCGCATTCATTGGCGCGCGACCTTATCATCGCGCGTTTGAACGTGGCGTTAAACTAATCGGCGCCACAGGCCATTATGTGACAGAAGTACTAGATGAAGGGCCGATTATTGAGCAAGATATCGACCGTATCTCACATCGCGATCAAGTAGAAGATTTGATTCAAAAAGGCCGCGATTTAGAGCGCATTGTATTGAGTAAAGCCGTGCGCTGGCATATTGAAAACCGCATTTTGCTGTATGCCAATAAAACGGTGATTTTTGATTAATCATGGTTAGCAAATAAAAAAGCGAGGTTGAATACCTCGCTTTTTTATATGTATTTAGAGCTTACCTCAAGGTAGTAAATGCTCTAGTGCAAATAAATCCGCCACTTTTTCACGCTGACGAATCAAATGTACTTTGTCATTATCTACCATCACCTCAGCCGCACGGCCACGTGTATTGTAATTGCTTGCCATGCTCATGCCGTAGGCGCCTGCAGATTTAATAGCTAACAAATCGCCTTCCGCTAAATTTAGCGCCCTGTCATGGCCCAAAAAGTCACCACTTTCACACACAGGGCCAACAATTTCGTAGACATTAGCTTCGCCATCACGCGGATTTACAGCCACGATATCGTGATAAGCATCATATAAAGCGGGGCGCATTAAATCATTCATGGCGGCATCCACAATGGCAAAGTTTTTGCTCTCTGTATGCTTTAAATATTCTACTTTCGTGAGTAATACGCCCGCATTACCCACCAAGGCGCGACCTGGCTCAAATAGCACTTTCACATTTTTGTGCGCCAATTTAGCCAAAATCGCTTGTGCGTAAGCTTTAAATTCTGGCGGCGTTTCATCTGAATAGGTAATGCCAATGCCGCCGCCTACATCTATATGCGAAATCGGTATATTTTTGGCCGCAAGCGCGTCCACCAAACCTAAAATCAAATCCAGCGCTTCAATAAATGGCGCTAGCTCTGTAATTTGAGAGCCGATATGGCAATCAACACCATGTACGGCAATATTCGGCATAGCTGCGGCTTGCTCGTAAACCGCAATCGCATCTTCAAACGCCACACCAAATTTGTTATTTTTAAGGCCAGTTGAAATATAAGGATGCGTTTTAGCATCTACGTTTGGATTAACGCGCAAAGAAACAGGCGCAATTTTACCCATCTCGCCCGCTACTTGGTTCAGCCGATTTAATTCGCTGGCTGATTCCACATTGAAGCAAAAAATACCTGCATTTAGCGCGCTGCGCATTTCATCAGCATTTTTACCCACCCCAGAAAAAACAATCTTTTGCGGGTCACCACCCGCAGCTAGAACACGCGCCAATTCGCCGCCAGAAACAATATCAAAACCAGCACCCTGCTTTGCGAACAGATTCAATATAGCAATATTAGGGTTAGCTTTTACCGCAAAACAGACTAAATGATTGGCGCCAATTAAACCCGAACTAAAATCGCTAAAAGCCTGCGTTAAAGCCGCTTTGGAATACACATAGCAAGGCGTATCAAAGTCTGTGGCAATTTGGCCTAAGGCCATGTTTTCGGCATGCAATGTGCCATTTTTAAAATTAAATTCGTTCACGTCTTTATTCTTTAATTAGCAGGTTTGGTTTGAGTAGGAGTGTTTGGCGCAGTTTTTTCAGTTTCAATTTTGCTGGCATCGTTTGCTGGCACATTGGTTTCTTGTGGGTAACGTTGTTCTGGAATATATAGCGGGCCTTTTGTGCCGCATCCAATCAATGTGCTACTGATAGCAACCGCTAAAAAAGGTACCCATAAAAATGTATTTGATTCAGACATTGCACTCTCGCAACTACATAAAACACTATTTTAACATTAATGCGCTAAGCTAGCTGAACAGCTAATATTTGAAAAATTGATTAAATTTTAGATCGTGAATTGCCGTCTGTTACTGCTATTTTGCCGATTGTCGGATACTACTAGCATCGCAAAATTAAGTTTGGCATGATTCAATTAAGCAAAAAGGGATTTTTAAAATGAATAAATTAAAAAGACAGCAGCGAGGTTTTACTTTAGTTGAGCTGATGATTGTTGTGGCTATCATTGGTATTTTGGCGGCTATTGCAGTTCCGAGCTATACGGATTATGTAAAGCGAGGCAAAGCTGCAGAGGCGCCAGCAATGCTCGCCGACTTAAGAATTAAAATGGAACAGTGTTTTCAAGATAATCGTACATATGCATCTTGTGCGGCTAATTGCGCACCAACAAGTGGTGCAAAATATTTCACCTACAGTTGTAGCGTAGCAGGAACGGCCACAACTTACACTTTGAGTGCAGCAGGTAAGGCAACAGAGCAGATGGGCAACTTTTCCTACACGGTCGATCAATCCAATGCCAAAACATCTACCTATGATGGTGTGAGCAAAGGTGCATGTTGGGCTGCTTCAAAAGGAGCTACTTGTTAACAATGCGTTACTTACACAAACAATTTGGTTTTAGTTTGGTTGAGTTGATGATAGCAGTAGCAATAGTAGGTATTGTTGTTGTTCTTGCAATACCAAGTTATCACCAGTGGATTGAAAATAGCCGCATACGTAACGCCGCCGAGTCTATACAGAATGGTTTGCAAAAAGCGCGCGCGCAAGCAGTATTAAATAATGCACAGGTGAGATTTGTAAGAGGGACAAACTCTGCCTGGACGGTTGGTTGTGTGAATGTAACTGCACTATGCCCAGCAGTCATTGAAAATCATCAAGCAAACGATGGTGCATCTGCTAGCGTAACAGTTATTACTTTTCCAGCTGGAGCCACCACCCTTACTTACACAAATTTAGGTTCACGCTCTGCTAATGCAGGCGAATTAACAGCCGTAAATGTTGACTCATCAGCAATTGCTTCAGCTGATACCCGAGATTTGCGCGTAGTCATCGGTACTGGCGGTAATGTCCGTATGTGCGACCCAAATCTTGCTTCAACAGATGTTCGGGCATGTCCTTAGCGTGAAGGAAAATAAGATGAATAAGCCATTATCTAAAAAAATCATTAGCATCAAATTTAAACAACATTTGGCAGGTGTTGTGCTTTTGGAAAGTTTGATTGCAATCTTAATTTTTTCAATGGGTATTTTAGCAATTGCTGGTTTACAGGCATCCATGCTTAAAAACACCTCAGATAGCAAATACCGCGCGGATGCTAGCTACATTGCTCAACAGCATTTAGCTAGAATGTGGGCAGACCCAGCTAATATTGCTAATTATGCAACTGATGATGCGATAACGACTTTATTGCCAGCTGGCAGACGTATTGTGACCTATAGGCCAGCAGACGGAGTAGTGAGAATTATTGTTCAATGGCAAGTGCCAGGCGAAGCGACTCATAATTACGAAGTGAATGCTCGCATTATGGGAGTTTCCTAGTGATGAAAAAGCAACAAGGTTTTAGCTTGGTAGAAATTCTGGTTGGTCTGGTGATAGGGTTGCTAGCCACTTTAGTCATTATGCAGGTTTTTTCTGCTTTTGAAGGACAAAAGCGCTCCACCACAGGCACAGCAGACGCGCAAGTCAACGGGAATATTGCGCTTTATAATTTACAAAGAGAGTTGCAGTTTGCGGGTTATGGCTTACCCATCTTTGATAAAAACAATTCTGCGCTGAACTGCCCTACCACAACTGTTGTAAATGTTGGTACGCCACTTGCTCCTGTCAACGTTGCTTTATTTCCTATTACCATTACTGACAATGGTGGCATAGATAGTATCAGTGTTCGATATGGTGCAACCATGGCGGCGGGTATACCGGTGCGGGTAAAGTTGCTCTCTGGTAGTGTTATAGATGTTCCAAATTCACTAGGTTGTGCAGTTAACGATTCTATATTGCTCAATGCCGCGGGCAAATGTAATGTAACTAAAGTCTCAGCTATTTCGGTAGTTGCTAACGCAGATGACAAAATTACGCTTGCCAGCGCTACTGGAGTTGCGCAAGGCGACAAAGTCTCTTGCTTGGGTAACTGGACACAGGTTACCTACAGGGTGAATGCTAATCAACTGGAGCGTAACAATACGCCAATTGTGGCGGAGATTGTTGATATGCAGGCTCAGTATGGCATTTCAAATTCTGCAGATAGTAATCAAATTACCGCTTGGGTAGATGCCACAGCAGCCACTGGTTGGAATGCGCCGTCAGTTACTGATCGAGGACGTATAAAAGCAGTGCGTATTGCTGTTGTTGCAAGAAACGGATTGTTAGAAAAAACGTTAGTCACAAACCCTTGCTCATCAAGAACGGCAGCATCTCCAACTGGACTATGTGCATGGGAAGGTACTGCAGCAAGTCAAGCGCCTGCTTTAAATGTGAGCAATATGGCCAGTTGGAGAAATTATCGCTATCGCGTTTTTGAAACCATTATTCCTTTACGTAATATGTTGTGGGCTAAAAATTAATCATGATTACATCTAATCTTTCATGTTCAAAAAAACAGCTCAATTTATTCAAGCAAAATGGCCTAGTATTGTTTTTGGCATTAATTGCACTAGTAGCTATGTCGCTGGCAGCTGCAGCATTAATACGTTCAGTAGATACCAATGCATTGATTGCAGGCAATTTGGCGTTTAAACAAACAGCCACGATAGCCGCAGATAATGGCATTGAGGCGGCGATTGAATGGATAAACAACAATCCAAATGCGCTAGAAGCCAACGCAGCTGCAAGTGGATACTACGCCACTTCAACAGGAGCTGGATTGCCAAATGCAAACATTGTGCAAACAGCTAACTGGACAGATGCAAATAGCAGGCTTGCAACAGGTTTTGGCATTGATGCGTCAGGTAGAGACAATGCAGGTAATGTGATTCGGTTCATCGTTCAGCGCATGTGCTCAAACACGGGTGCTGCATCCGAGGAAAACTGTTTGTTTGGTGTAGGTGAGAGTAATACTAGTAGCAGCACAGTAAAGCCAGCTCCAGAGCAAGGCGCTAATCTTGTTGATAGCACAAGCCCAATGTACCGTGTTACTGCGCAGGTGCAAGGGCCTAAAAATACTATTAGTTATGTACAAGCGTATATTTTTTAGGGAGTTTTTCAATGAAAACCCAAACGATGAATAGATTTAAAGTGGACTATAAACTGATGATTCAAAAAATGAACAAATTAGCGACATTAGCTTTCATGTTATTTAGTCTTAGTTCGCAAGCTGCCTTAGTAGATCTTGCCACCGAGCCTTTGGTGAATGATGTGCCGCCATTAGCGCTACCAAACTTAATGTATATTTTAGATAACTCTCTCAGTATGCGTTGGGAGCATACTCCTGATTGGGTAGCAGAGGATTTTTGTAAATCTACAGCTGGAGTTTATAACGCTAATTGCGGTAATCCTACCAATGCTCAATACACTGATGGCAATCAAATTCAGGATGGTGCACCACCTTACCGCAGCCCAGATTTTAATAGTCAGTATTACAACCCTGCCACGCGCTACACACCGCCAATAAATGCTGCGGGTACACCTTTTGCTAACCAAAACGCAGCAAGTGCGAAAAAAGATTTTTATGATGTGATAGAAACAGGCAATATCAACCTTACTACTGGATTTAGTGATATTGAATGGTGCGTAAATGGCACTACTGATTGTTTACGTAATGACAATTATTTGTTACCTGGCGTGGTTAATGGTAAGTATTATGGGGAACAAAAATCTACAACTGCTTCAGGCAATAAATTATTAGCTCAAGGTGTATCGACTACTAGCTCAAAAAATCTAGGTCCGCACTACTATAAAATTATTCCTGGTGAATATTGCAATAGTTCAAGGTTAACAAATTGTCAATCAACACAAACTACAACATTTAGTTTTCCAGCAAAACTAAGGTGGTGTGATTCTAATGAGTTAACTAACTGCCAGTCACTTAAAACGGGTACTTTCCAGTTTGCGCGTTATCCTACTGTTACACTACCCCCAGGTATTAGCACCCTTACAGTGGCAGGTACTAATAATAACTCTACACTTACTAGTGTTACCGCGGGCACTGGAAACCAAATTTTATCTAGCTCTATTAGTGGTACTGGCAGTGTGAGTGCATGGGCAAATGCAATTACTAATAATATTAACGCCTGTACTTATGCCATTACAGGAAGTTGTACTGTAATTGGGTTCAGTGCAACAAGATTAGATGGGGTTGTAACGATTTACGCACCAGTTTCTTCTGCGCAATTTCCGCAGCCAACAATAGTTAAAAGTGGCGGTAGAACATATACAACAACTGCGTTTACGGGCATTTCAAAAGTAGTTCCTGGTAGCTTTCAGCGTATTGATATTGTTTCTGGCGTCACCTATCCACGAGCTAATGGTCGTACCGATTGTGTGGCTAGTACAGCTAGCTGTAGCTATAACGAAGAGTTAACCAACTTTGCTAATTGGTACTCGTATTATCGTACACGCATTCAAATGATTAAAACTTCGACTAGCATTGCCTTTAAGCCTATTAAAGAAAAATTTAGAATTGGTATGTCAAATATCAATAGCTTTATTGAAAATAATTTACAAGCGAGTAGAAACCATTATTTACCGATAGATAAATTTTTGGATGGTGTGGGCAGCCAAAAAGAAAAGTGGTATGACAGTTTATTTAGGGCACAGCTTCAGAGCGGGGCAAATGGAAGAACAACAGGAACCATGCTGCGATCAGCCTTGGCTAGCGTAGGAAGAGTGTACGCAGGAAAAGCGCCAACTGTATATAACTCAAGTAGCGGTACAGGAGATCCAGTTCAATATTCGTGTCAACAGAACTACACCTTATTAACAACGGATGGATACTGGAATGGTGCTGGTGGAGTGGACATCAACGGAACAGCTATTGGTAACAATGATGCTGCCGCAAGCAATCAACCACCAATATCAGAGGGTTCTACAGCCAGTAGTAATTCCTTAGCGGACGTATCACGTTACTATTACAGCACCGATTTACGTAATAGTGCTTTAGGTAACTGTACTGGTGCCTTGGGCACTAATGTGTGCGCTAATGATGTGTTTACTTCGCCTAATGATGAGAATGATCAACAGCACATGACGACATTCACATTGGGCTTGGGCGTTGATGGTTCAGTTGCTTACAACAGTAATTATAAAGACGCAACAAGTGGTGATTTTTTTGATATTAAAAACGGAACTAAGGCTTGGCCCGTACCAGTTCAGCAGACAGAAACTGCCGTTGACGATTTGTGGCATGCAGCCGTTAATGGTAACGGTACCTACTTTAGTGCGAAAGACCCTAATGAATTAGGTGTTAGCTTATCAAAAGCACTTACCGATATTGATAGTACTGTGGGCGCTGCTGCTGCTGCTGCAACTAGTACGCTTAACCCTGTGGCAGGTGATAACGTTGCATTTTTGGCGAGTTATGCTACATCACAATGGACTGGTAATATTGAAGCGCGTGAGATTAATACCGTAACGGGCTTAATTAACCCAGATGCTAAATGGTGTGCTGTAGATATTGGTGCGGATAAGTGTGACGCCCCTAAAACAAAAGTATTTGATACAAGTGGATCTACAACTTTAGCTTATTGTGTAGCGGCCTCATCTAACGCTACCACTTGCGATACAGAAGGTGGTAATTTTAATACCTCAGACAATAGTTGCAGCGTACTTATTGCAAGTTCATGCACAGGTACAATGACCAGTGCTACTAGGGGCTCAACTGCAGCGGCAATAACTGCTGCAAAAGTAGGACCAGTATCTGACAATCGTACTATTTATATGAAGAAAACAGTGAGTGGTGTGCCTACCTTAGTAAGGTTTGATGCTGATAACATCGCGAGCGAGTCTTTGGCCGCTAATTATCAGACATCGTTTTTGCTTACTAACCTAAGTCAAGCAGCAGCTTTATCGCCTGCTCAATTAACACAATTGACCCCTGAAAATTTAGCTAATTACCTGCGCGGTCAAAATGGCTTTGAAGAAAGTGCATCTAACATAGTAGGTACTACCGATAATAGACTCTTTAGGAAGCGTGAAGCAGTATTGGGTGATGTATTGGAATCTAAGCCCGCATTTATTGGTAAAACTACTTCTAGATACTTAGATCCTGGCTATGCAAATTTTGCCACCAGCAAAGCTACACGAGACGGCGTAGTGTATGTTGCAGCAAATGATGGAATGCTTCATGCCTTTGATGGAACTAACGTAACTGCGAATATGGGTAAAGAGCGCTGGGCGTTTGTACCTACTGCTGTTATTCCAGAGTTGTATAAATTAGCAGATACTAATTATTCAGCAAACCATAAAAACTATCTGAACGGCGACATCATCATTTCAGATATTTGTACAGCAAATTGCACAAACGCAGGCACTGCTGTTTGGAAAACCATTCTAGTTTCTGGGCAGAATGGCGGTGGTAAAAGCTATTATGCCCTAGATATTACAAACCCAGCTGCGCCTCAATTTCTATGGGAATTTTCATCTAGCTCAGGTAGTGGCTATGATCTAGGATTTACATTTGGCACACCAATAGTAACTAAATTGCCAGATGCTTCAGGCACTTGGGTAGTATTGTTGACCTCTGGCTATAATAATACAAACGGTTTAGGACATATGTTCGTGTTAAACGCTAATACAGGAGAGGTGTTAAATGATTACGCCACAACAGAAGGAACTTCTGCAGCCCCAAGTGGATTGGCCAAAATATCTGCATTCGCTAAAAAGGCTGATACCGATAACACCACGCTTTACGTATATGGAGGCGACCTTTTAGGTAATTTATGGCGCTTTGATTTATCTAGTGGCCCAAGCGCCACCAATCCTATGCTATTTGCAACGTTAAAAGCTGGTACTGTTGCTCAGCCGATAACAGTTGCGCCAGAAATTGGAATTATCAACGACACGAGAGTGGTATTTGTAGGAACTGGTAAATATCTTGAGAAAAGCGATCTAGACAATACTAATCAGCAAACTTTGTATGCAATACAAGATAGAAATGTGACGGCCACATTAAGTAATCCTAGATCAAATACTGCTGTCATGGTTAAGCAAAACGTAACACAGACATCATCTGGTAGAAGTGTTACAACTACTAGCCCCGTTGATTGGAGCACTAAGCGTGGTTGGTTTATTGATTTGCCAGATTCAGGTGAGCGTCAAAGCATTCCAGCTCAATTAGTATTAGGAACATTGCAGTTTGCCACGATTGTACCTACTGCTGATGCCTGTAGCCCAGGTGGTTATGGATGGATTAATTTTGTTGATTACAGAACGGGCGGGCCAGTTGCAGGAAGTTTCATCGGAAAGAAAACGAAGTCGCCAATTATGGGTATGAACGTTGTTTATATTAATGGCGTTCCTAAAACATCTATTGTGCGAAGTGACGGCACAATTGAATTTAGGCCAGATATCGTAATTAATCAATCTATAACAGGATTTAAGAAAAATAGAGTGATATGGCGGGAGTTGCTAGATTCGCAATAATACGTAGCCTCTAGACAAAAAGCCACGGCTACCTAGCTGTGGCTTTTTTATTGAGATACTGCATTTAATTGACGAGTTATAAGCCCATTAATCAAACCAAATACCAAAGCAGCTAAACTAAAAACAGGAATCAAATAAACGATTCCTGTATGTGGGATTAGCCAAAATCTGACGACTAAAAGTTGCCCAGCTATATGCGCAAATGCGGCGATGATGCTTAGGCTAATGGCGCTGAAATATTTGGTAGGTAATTTTTGAGCAATAAACAGACTTGCTAAACTGAACAAAGCGCCGCAAAGGCTTAGCATAAAAGTGGGCGATAAAAACTGCCCTAGTAATAAACTGCTAGCGAATACTCTTAGTAAGCTTACCCAAGCGGCTGTTTTGAATCCATATTGATACAGTACGTACAGCGTGACGATATTGGCGATGCCAGGCTTAACGCCAGGTAATGGCGATGGGATAATCGCTTCTATCATGTGCAAGCCAATAGCGACGGCTGTCAGTTTGGCTACTTGGTGATCTTCTGGCGTGGTGTGGATAACAATGCTACGATTTTTCATCGCATTAATTGTATTGTTTTTAAATTTAATAATTGAGCGAATCATATGCGCTTTTTGCGCCCATTAATTGCAAGCTAATTTGATTGGGCAAGCAGATAGCAACTTGTCCTGCTTGGTTAAGCCAGCCTTGGTGTACGCAATACTGATTGTTGCAGGGCGATTGTTTAAAGCGCACGCGGCCATTTTGTATGATGATATGCGACTCGCCAAGTGCGCCTTTAACATGCAACTCACGATTTTGGTTTAAATCAAAAATTCCAACTATTTGATTGCCTTGCCTAATTTTAAATTGGCTTGCGGGTGCATATACCCAAAATTGCTGGAACATTAAAATAACGCTGATGATGCCAGCGAATACTATCAGCCAATCACCCGCTAATGGCTTTGGCTGCTGGCTAAAGTGATTTTTTAAACGATTAAGGCTGAATTTGCGTAACATACTTCGCAGTAGCAGCATCTGTCCATTGAATGCGTTTAGCCATAGCTGCGCTGGCGATAATTTTTTTATCTGATTCAATAATCAGAAAATTTTCAACGTTCATTTCTTTAGCTATAGTTGCGCGTTGATTTTCATGCGCGATAAAAATAGGCTTAGAAGCCACATCAGATAAAGTGCCAGCGTTAGTTTGTGGTGGAATTAAAACTGTAACCGCTTGCACACCCGTGACAGGATAGCCTGTTGCTGGGTTAATAATATGGCAGTAGCGTTTATCTTTAATCATAAAATAGCGCTGATAATCGCCAGAAGTGCCAATCGCCCAACCGCTATCTAATGCTACAGTAGCAATGGCACTGGGCTTGCGTGGGTGCTGTATGCCTACACGCCATGGCTTATCGCCATGTTTACCTAGTGCAATAATATTGCCGCCAATATTGATTAATGCATTTCTCACACCATGTTTGCGTAAGGTTTGCAGGGCATTATCTAACGCATAGCCTTTGGCATAGCCGCCCAAATCTAGCTGAACATGCGGATTAGTGCTGGATACTTTCCCATTTTGAATCACAATATCCACCATGTGGGGATTATGGCTAACTAAAGTTTTAATTTTGTTGTCGTCAATTTTGATTGGCTTAAATTCATCACTTTGAAAGCCCCAATAATTGATTAAGTTGCCAATTGCTGGATTAAAAGCGCCTTTTGATTGTATTGACAGTGCAGTGGCATCTGAAATGATGGCTGCTAAATCTGGCTCGATGCTGACAGGTAAATTGCCACGCTTAAATACGTTATTCAGTGTTTTAACTTCACTTGCTCGCCAAGCATGTAGGCGGTTATGCAGTGCTTGAAAATCGCGAATGATTTCGCTTGCTAAATCTTGTGCCTCATTTTCTGGCTCGCCGTAAATGGTAATTTCTACCAGTGTGCCAAATACGTAGCTTTGGGTGTTGTGGATAGGTTCTGGTTTGGTGCAAGAGGTGAGTAGCAGGCAAATTGCAAAAAATGAAAGTAAGCGCATAACGCCACTATAGCGCGACTTGATTACGGCTGGCAAATACCTTGAAGCGCTACCATTAAAATCTCGGCTGGATTGCAAGGTGCACTTAATTTTTGCGTCTGCGCGGCAATTTCCACCATGCCAGTGGGGCTGGTCACATTAATTTCGGTTAAATAGTCGCCAATTACATCTAGGCCAACTAAAAACAGGCCATTTTCTTTTAATACTTTGCCGACAGTAGCGGCAATTTCAATATCGCGTTCACTTAATGCTTGTGCTACACCTGTGCCGCCAGCTGCCAAGTTGCCGCGTGTTTCGCCCATTTTGGGAATACGTGCTAACGCATAAGGTAATGGCTCACCGTTAATCACAATAATGCGTTTGTCGCCTTGCAAAATAGCGGGCAAATAACGCTGCGCCATAATGGTTTGGGTGCCAAAGTTTGTAGAAGTTTCTAAAATAGCGCCAATATTCGGGTCGTTTTGCGTCAGCCTAAAAATGCCAGTGCCACCCATGCCGTCTAACGGTTTAACAATAATATCTTTGTGCTCTGCTAAAAATGCGCGAATTAAATCGTTGTTAGCCGTCACCAAAAATTCTGGTGCAAACTGTGGAAATTTGGCGACAGAAAGTTTTTCGTTCCAGCCACGAATCGCAGACGGATTATTGATAATGCGCGCGCCTTGATTGCTGGCTAACTCTAGTAAATAAGTGCTGTACAAATATTCATTATCAAACGGGGGGTCTTTGCGCATTAAAATAGCGTTGAACTCGCTGGGTAGACACTCTTGGCTTTCGCCTAAATCATACCAATTATTTTTATCAGTAAAACTAAACGCACAAGCATTTATTTTAACGATTTGATTACGCAAAAAAACGTCATGTTGCTGGCATACATATAAGCTATGCCCGCGTTTAGCAGCCTCGCGCATGATGGCGATGCTGGTGTCTTTATAGCTTTTAAGGCTATCTAATGTATCTAAAATAAAAAGAAATTTCACGTATTTTTTGAGTGTTAAGTTATGCGTTAAGCGGATCTGTTTCTTGCAACTCAATCGCAGCAGCGAGTAATGCCAAGCGCGCGACGACGCCATAGGCATAAAAGCGATTGGGCACTGTGTCTGGGGCACCTGTACAATCTGGCAGGCTGTAAGGCTTTTCAAACGCCAGTGGAACAAACTGTGAGCCAGGCGCATTTAAATTTTCGTCAATACCGCGGCCAGTATGCACGCGGTAAAAACCGCCAATCACAAAGTGATCCATCATATAGACAACCGGCTCAGCCACTGCATCGTCAATACTTTCAAAGGTGTACACGCCTTCTTGAATAATCACTTCTGAAACTTGCTGGCCCTCTTTAATTACCGACATTTTATTGCGTGCTTTGCGATTTAAATCGCGCACATCGTCAGGTGATTTCACTGTCATAATGCCCATGCCGTAAGTGCCAGCGTCGGCTTTTACAATCACAAATGGCTCTTGCGTTACGCCGTATTCCGCATATTTTGCTTTAATTTTGGTAAGCAGTTGTTCCACCTTTAGCGCTAAACATTCTTCGCCTGTACGCGCATGAAAATCAATCTCACCGCATGTTTCAAAATAGGGGTTTAATAACCATTCGTCTATATCTAAAAGCTTAGAAAATTCACTTACTACGCGATTATAAGCGTCAAAATGTTGTGATTTTCGTCTAACGTGCCAGCCAGCGTGCAATGGCGGAATTAAATCTTGCTCTAAATTTTTAAGTATATCTGGCACGCCACCCGATAAATCATTATTAAGCAAAATGGCACAGCTATCAAAATTGCCTAATTCTTTATTCATTAACTTAATACGGTTGCCAACGCGCACTACAGGTTCTAATAAAAGTTTTTGGCCATCATGCGTTTCTAGTGTGGTGGGTTCAGTGATTTCGGGGTTAATGGTGCCAACACGTACATCTAAACCCGAAGCTTTCATAATATTTACCAGCTCAACCACGTTACGCAGATAATACGTATTACGGGTATGATTTTCGGGGATTATCATCAAGCGATGTGCTTCTGGGCAGATTTTTTCAACCGCAACTTGCGCAGCTTGCACACTTAAACTTAGAAATTCTGGATTCAGATTGTTAAAGCCACCTGGAAATAGGTTGGTATCTACTGGCGCTAGTTTGAAGCCTGAATTACGCAAATCAACCGACGCATAAAATGGCGATGCGTACTCTAGCCATTGTGAACGAAACCAATGCTCAATTTTTGGCATTGCTTCAAGCATGCGCTTTTCTAAGGTGAGTAGTGGGCCATTGAGTGCGGTTGTTAAATGTGGAACCATATTAATCCTTATGTAAGGCTGTGCGCTTAGGCGACTATATAATTTGTTGCACTTGCGCGAGTATATTATTTATTGCGTTTGCGCGGCTATATCATCTATTGTACTTGCGGCAACTATATAACCTGATGCGCTTGCGCGTCAGCATGATAGCTACTTCTTACCATGGGGCCGCTGGCGGTATTATTAAAGCCCATCGCGTCTGCTTTTTGTTTTAAGCTGTCAAAAATGGCAGGTTCAACATAGCGCATGACTGGCAAATGGTGAACACTTGGCTGCAAATATTGTCCTAATGTTAGCATGCTGACATTGTGCGCGCGCAAGTCTTGCATCACTTGGATAATTTCATCATCGGTTTCACCCAGCCCAAGCATCAGGCCAGATTTAGTCGGCACATCTGGATACATGGCATGGAACTCTTTAAGCAGGCTGAGAGAGTTTTGGTAGTCTGAGCCAGGTCTTGCCTGTTTATATAAACGTGGAACTGTTTCCAGATTATGGTTCATCACATCAGGGGGAGCATTGCGCAAAATATGCAATGCAACATCTAATCTACCTCTAAAATCAGGCACTAGAATTTCAATTTTGATGCTAGGTGAAGCTGCGCGCACCGCACGGATGCAATCTACAAAATGCTGTGCACCGCCATCTTTTAAATCATCGCGGTCTACACTGGTAATTACCACATATTTAAGACGCATTTGCGCGATAGTGCGCGCCAAGTTTTCGGGTTCATTTACATCTGGCGCAAGCGGTTTGCCATGCGCCACATCGCAAAATGGGCATCGGCGGGTGCAAATGTCGCCCAAAATCATAAAAGTAGCGGTGCCGCCGCTAAAACATTCGCCAATATTAGGGCAGCTAGCCTCTTCGCAAACTGTGTGCAGATTATTATCTCGCAACACCTGCTTAATCTCTTGAAAGCGCGCGCTATCAGGCACTTTCATGCGAATCCATTCAGGCTTGCGCAACATGGGTTGCGGAATTATTTTAATGGGGATGCGCGCGGTTTTTTCTGCGTCAATCTGCTTAACGCCCGCCACTTTTTTGGCAGGCGTATTGTTTATTGCAGATGTGTCATTTGTAACAATATTAGACATTTGCTAATTTTTCTTTCAATAATTGCATTAACTCCTGCCCCAACTCATGCGGCGTTTTCTCAATACCCAAATCTTTGGTTTGCGTCATTTGTAAACCCGCATAGCCACAAGGGTCAATCGCTTTAAATGGGCCTAAATCCATATCCACATTTAAACTTAGGCCATGATAGCTGCATTGATTTTTAAGGCGCAAGCCAAGTGAGGCAATTTTTTGCTGCTCATTATTTACCCGCACATAAACGCCAGGCGCATCTTTTTTGGTTTCGGCATTCACATTATAACGGGCTAATAGCTCAATCATGCTGGATTCCATCATGTGAACTAATTGGCGCACATTAAGCTGGCGGCGCTTTAAATCAACCAGCACATAGATAATCACTTGGCCAATGCCATGATAGGTAATTTTACCGCCACGGTCGACTGGCACAACGGGAATCGCATTCTCTGGAAAACGTGTACCTTGGCGATTAAGGCCTAAGGTATACACGCTGTTATGCTCTGTAAGCCAGCATTCATCGGGTGTTTCGGCAGTACGATTGGCGGTAAAGGCTTGCATGGCTGCCAATGTGGTTTGGTAATCGGTGCGACCTAAATCGCGGCCAAGTACTTGCATGCTTACAGCACAACTTTTACCATGGGGTGAGACGTTAAGGCGCGATAAATATCATCTAATTGCGGCTTGGATGTTACATGCACAGTACAAGTCAGGCTGATATATTTACCGCCAGAACTACCGCGCATTTCAATACCTGATTCATCAAAATCAGGTATTAAATTGCGAATTGTTTTTATCACTTCTTGCGTAAAATGCTGGTGGGTTTCACCCATGACTTTAATGGGGAAGTCACAGGGAAATTCGATTAATGTTTCTTCGTTTGTTGGTTGTTCAGCCATGCTTTAACCCATTATTACATCAGCATAAGACGAATGCTATCGGCGATTCTGCCAAAGAATCCTGCTTGCTCTACCGTTTTAGCGGCTAATAGATTTTGTGTATTAATCACTTTGCCGTTTAAACTGAACGTGATTTTTCCAATCACTTGTCCTGCTTTAATCGGCGCGATTAACGGCTGTTGGCTAGTCATGCTGGCTTTTACTTTTGCGTAATCGCCCTTGGGTAGCGTAAGGTAAAAGTCTTTTGCAACAGTCGCTGCAACCGTTTTATCTTGCCCTTTAAACACGCGCATGGTGTTAATGGTTTGTGCTTGTTTATAAACTAGTGTTGATTCATAAAATTGAAAGCCATAATTCAATAACTTTTGGCTTTCAGAGGCGCGCATTGCCTCATTTACAGCACCTAGCAATACAGATACTAGGCGCGTATCGCCACGTTTGGATGATGAAATTAAGCAATAACCCGCGCTTTCTGTGTGGCCAGTTTTCATGCCATCTACATTGGCATCTAGCCATAATAAGCGGTTGCGGTTAGGTTGTTTGATATTGTTATAAGTGTATTCTTTAACAGAATATAAACGGCGATACTCCAGTGGAAAATCGCGAATTAATGCAGTAGCTAATTTGGCTAAATCGCTGGCCGAAGTGTAATGGTTGCTATCTGGCAGGCCAGTTGCATTCATATAATGCGTATTTTTCATGCCCAGCTTGGCCGCTTGCTTGTTCATCATATCGGCAAATTGTTCTTCGGCGCCTGCAACGCCTTCTGCAAGCGTAATAGATGCATCATTGCCTGACTGAATAATCATGCCATGCAAGAGTTCGTCTACATTTACTGGCTTGTTTGGCTCAATAAACATTTTAGAGCCTTCCACTTTCCATGCTTTTTCTGATACTGGCAGATTTTGATCAAGCTTAAGATGGCCTTGCTGAATGGCATCAAACACCACATAAGCAGTCATAATTTTGGTTAAAGATGCAGGCTCAATGCGCTCATCTTTTTTATATTCCGCAATAGAAGTACCGCTATTAAAATCTTGCAAGAGATAGGCTTTAACAGCCAAAGAAGGCGGTGGCGCAACTTGCGCGATGCTGATAGACGGGGCTAAAAGCAGTGCAAAAAGGCATGAAAAATAAGTGGTAATACGCATAGATTTTGATGGATTGGTCATATTATTGATTGGTAATAATTGCGGGTAAATTGAGCTGTTTACGAATTTTAGCAGCGGCTAATTCTGCTTCGGGCTTGTTATCATATGGCCCAAGTTTTAAACGATACAAATTATTATTATACACGCTGTTAATGCCTGCATTTGGCGCAATTTCTAATGACTGAATTCTTTTGGCCAGTGCTTGTGCGTTCACCTCATTTTTGAAAGCGCCTGCTTGCACAAAATATTGCAAGGTGGCGGAATTGTTATTGATGACGGTTGCGGGCACTGGGCTTGGCTCAGAAGGCGCTGGTGCAATTGATACTTTTGCTGGCGTGGGTTTTGCTGAAGTGGCGTAGCTAGCAGCATTATTGGGATCTATTGCTTCTACCTCAACTAAGGTACTGCCGCTAGATGCAAAACGCAGCTGATAAGCCGCAGCGTAAGATAAATCAATCAATCGATTACTTTTAAATGGGCCACGATCGTTGATGCGCACAATGACAAAGCGGCCGTTAGCAGGATTGGTTACTTTAGCAAAACTGGGCAATGGTAATGTGGTGTGCGCGGCAGACATGCTGTACATATCGTACACCTCGCCACTGGCTGTTTTTCTGCCGTGATAGCGTTTGCCATACCAAGATGCTACACCACGCTCTTTATAAGGCTGCCAGGCTGTCATAGGCGTATAAGTTGCACCTAGTGCTTTATATGGTTTGTTAGCGCGCGGTAAATATGGCTCGTTTTTTGGTACCGCGTTTGGAATGCTATCAATATTTTGTGGTGGGTTATCCCCTGGGCCATCATCTAAATAATAGCCGCCCGGCTTTGATGAAGTTGTTGCTGGGGCTGTGCTTGTTTGTGGACTCTTTGCTTGTGGACTTTTGGGTGCTGGCTTAACCACCTGTGTGCCGCCACATGCCACTAAAAAACAGGTAAGAAGCAAAATAAGAACAAACTGATTTTTCATAAATGGCTATCCTGAGGCTACTAATTTTTTGTGGGTTTGTATACTCATTAAAATTCCAAAGCTAATAAATAGTGACACCATTGATGTGCCACCATAGCTAATTAATGGCAAGGGTACACCGACTACCGGCAATATGCCACTGACCATGCCGATATTCACAAAACCATATGTGAAAAAAGTTAAGGTGATGCTGCCCGCTAATAAACGGCTAAAAGTTGTTTGTGCTTGCCCTGCAATCACTAGGCCACGAATGATAATCAAGCTAAATAAAATGAGTAAAATAATGTTGCCAATCATGCCAAACTCTTCACCAAACACTGCAAAAATAAAGTCAGTGGTGCGTTCTGGTAAAAAATCTAGTTGCGATTGTGTGCCATTTAGCCAGCCTTTGCCAGTAACACCGCCAGAGCCAAGTGCAATAGTGGCTTGTATGGTGTGGTAACCCGCACCTAAAGGATCTTGTGTGGGATCAATTAAAATTTCAATTCGGCGGCGCTGATAATCATGCAATAGTGACCAGAAAACAGGTGTCAATGCACCAATAGCAACTGCGCCACCTAGCAAAAATTTCCAGCTTAAGCCTGCCAAAAATAGAATATAAAATCCTGAAGAGGTTACTAATAAAGCAGTGCCTAAATCAGGTTGTTTCATAATTAACACAACGGGTACCGCCAATAACGCCGCCGCAATTATAAAATCTCTGATGCGTGGGCTTGCTTCACGCTTTGCAAAAAACCACGCTAGCATCATGGGCGCGGCAATACGCATAATTTCAGACGGCTGAATTTTAGTAAAGCCTAAATTTAACCAGCGCCGTGCACCGTGACTAATATCGCCAAATAGCGCAACACCAATCAATAATAAAACGCCCAGCATATAAATAGGGGGAGCGATGCGTTCTAAAAACTGTGGCTGAATATTAGCCACAATCCACATGGCAGTCAGTGCTACTGCAATGTTGATGAGTTGCGCACTAACCCTGCCTAAACTTTGTCCCGAAGCGCTATAAAGCACAAACAAGCCAACTAGCAGCGTAAATAGCAGGCAGCTGATGAGAAATGAATCAATATGTTTAAAAAAACGTTGTACCAGCTTGCTAAACATAAAAACCTTTAACTAGCGTTAGCATTATTGGGTTTATTTTAGCCATATTCATGATTGTGCTTTTAGTCATGAGGTTCTTCTTCGGGCGCGTTTTCAATTGGCTGAGCACCTGCAGCAACGTTACCAGCCGCAGTAGGTGTCGCTTTTGCATCTTTGGGTGGCTCAACTACAGGTAGTTTGCCTAATAAATAATAATCCATTACTTTTCTGGCAATAGGACCAGCTGTAGAGCCGCCATGGCTGCCGTTTTCTACAATCACCGCCACCGCTATGGTTGGGTTTTCTGCTGGTGCATAAGCAACAAATAAAGCATGGTCGCGATGGCGTTCGTTAATCAGCTTTTCGTTATATTTTTCATTTTGTTTAATGCCAATAACCTGTGCGGTACCTGTTTTAGCTGCAATACTATAACCCGCATTGGCGCCTACAGCAGCAGCCGTGCCGCCTGGCAAAGTAACATCAATCATACCCAGTTTAACAATCTCTAAATTTTTGTCTTTTAGGGCAATCGTGTTATTGATAAATGTTGTATTGGTTTTGCTAATGCCTGTTTTGGTATTGGTAATTCCTGAAACCAAGTGTGGGCGCATGGCAACACCCTTGTTAGCCAAAATAGCTGTAGCCTGCGCTAGTTGCATAGGTGTTGCCAGCGTATAGCCTTGGCCAATGCCCACAATCACCGTTTCACCTTTATACCAAGGCTGTTTAAAGCGGCGCTGTTTCCATTCTGGCGTTGGTAATAATCCGCCTACTTCTCCTGCAATATCAATTCCACTTTTTTGACCAAAGCCAAAAAATCGCACAAAATCAGTCAGCTTTTCAATGCCTAATTCCATGGCTAAGCCATAAAAAAAAGTATCGCAAGAAATAGTAATGGCACGCCGCATATCTACATTACCATGGCCACCGGGTTTCCAGTCGCGATAACGGTGACTACTGTTTGGCAACATAAAATAACCTGCATCGCTAATGCTAAAGGGTGGCTGGCGCTTTCCTGCTTCTAAACCTGCCAATGCAACAAATGGCTTAAAGGTTGAGCCTGGAGGATAAATCCCGCGTAAAGGGCGATTAATCAATGGCTTGTCTAACGACTCATTTAATAATTTCCAATTTTCGGTATCAATGCCATCTACAAATAAATTGGGGTCGAAAGTCGGCATGCTCACAAATGCCAGCACCTCGCCAGTGCTAGGCTTAATCGCAACCAGTGCGCCACGACGCTCGCCAAATGCGGTTTCTGCAATTTCCTGCAATTTAATATCGGCAGATAACACTAAATTATTGCCTGAAACGGGTGCGGTACTAGAAAGCACCCTAACCGCTTTACCATCCGCATCGATTTCTACTTGCTGAAAACCGGTTGTGCCATGTAATTCCGATTCATAAGATTGCTCAATGCCGCTTTTACCAATGTGGTCTGAACCTTTGTAATTGGATAACACATCATTTTCGGCTAATTTAATCAGGTCTTTGTCGTTAATGCGGCCAATGTATCCAATCATATGTGCGCCCATTTTGCCATGTGGATAATGCCGAAATAGCCGTGATTTGATTTCTACACCAGGAAAGCGAAAGCGATTTGCTGCAAATTTTGCAGCTTCTACTTCGTTTAAATGCGTACGAATGGGCACACTTTCAAAACTATGGCTTTGTGCTTTTAACTTTTTAAAGCGTTTTAAATCAACGCTATTAATTTCAACTAATTGTGCTAATTCAGTAATTGTTGCTTCTAAATCAACAATTTTAGATGGCGTGATTTCTAAGGTGTAAACAAAAAAGTTGTGCGCTAATACAACACCATTTCTATCTGTAATGAGGCCACGATTAGGCGCAATGGGCACAATAGAAATACGATTATTTTCGGCTAGTGTTTGGTAATAGTCGTAACGATTGATTTGTAGAAAATAAAATCGAAATGCCAAAATGCTAAACGCAATGAGCACCAAAAAGCCAAGCACAGTTAGGCGTAGCCTAAATTCATGTAGCTCATTTTGATGGTTCTTAAGTTCGTTGCTGTAAGCCATACGAAAAAAGCTATTTATGTTTAGGGCGGGTAAGCGCGCCAAACAGCAGAATCATAATATGCCAGAGGATTAATCCTGAAAGCACTGGCAGAAAGTAAGTCCAGCCTGGAAAGCTGTTTCCTTCGAATAGTTTTAAAAACAACATTAAAAGACGATCAAACATGAGCAAGCCAAATACATAGCCAGCTAATTGCCATGGGTTAAAAAGTACCAATCTTCGCTGGTAACTTAAGCCAATGTAGGCGGTTAACGTGAAGCTTAGCGCGTGCTGACCCAGTAGGCTGCCTGTTGCCAAATCTACTAATATGCCTGCAATCCATGCAGTACCCACATTACATAAATTAGGCGCGCGCAATAACCAATATAAAATAACCACCAAAACAAAGTCAGGACGTAAAATAACGCCCTGACCAACCCAAGGAAAAAGCTGGCAGATAAGCGCTATTAATAAAGTGATGATGACTGCAATAAGGCTAGTTGGGCGCATTGGGTTTAGCCTTGTTTTTTGGTGCTGTATTTATCAATGGTTTTGCCAATACTGGCGGTGCAGCTGCTGCCACAGGCTTGCTATCAATAGAAATTGGTTTGCTAGGTAATGCGGCTTCTTTTGCTTGTGGCAATTCTAATATCAGCAACTGTAAGTGGTTGCTCACTTCGGCCACTGGTGTACTGATAATTTTAGCAAAAGGCGATTCAGGGTTTTGTAGAATCTTGGTTACTTTTGCCACGGCCAAGCCAGCAGGGTAAATGCCATCAATGCCAGATGTCACTAATTTATCGCCCACTTTAATATCCACATTGGCAGGCAAATAAGGAATATCTAAGGTGTTGTTGCCTTCACCAAATGCAATTGCGCGCAACTGGTTGCGCTCAATTTGAATTGGAATTGATAGTTCTTTATCGGTAATTAGCGTAACTTCGCTACTAAAAGGAAAAACTCGCGTGATTTGGCCAATGACGCCTTTAGAATCTGCCACTGCTTGACCAGCTTTTACGTTGTGTTGGCTGCCGCGGTTTACCACTACCACCAAGCTAAAAGGGTCTCGCCCAGTGTGTGATATTTCACCCAAAATCGCTTTAGGCTGAATCGGAACATCGCCATTGAGTAAGCTACGCAAGTGCGTATTTTCAGCTTCTATTGTGCTTAAGCGCTGCAATCTCACTTGGTGTTCAAACGCTTGCTGCTTAAGCACATAATTTTCTTGCACCAACTGGTTGTGCGCAGAAAAATATCGATTCACATCGCGTACCCAATTGCTGGGCGCTTTGGCAACTATTTCTAAAGGATGCAACGCGGCAATAAAACCTTGGCGCACTTGCGAAAGATAATTTAAACGCGCATCAATTGCCATCATGATGATAGAGAGCGCGCAAAAAAACACCATGCGAGAGAACGGACTAGCGCCGCGAACAAAAAAAGCGGGGGTTTGTTGCGGCTCTAACTTTTGATGAACACCCTTAAGCATGCCAACACTAAGAGACGTGTTGATTGATTAATAAGGAGTGTAAAACCGACTGCTTACTCATTTGCAAATACGTTGCCCAACTTATCCATTTCTTCTAGTGCGCGTCCACAGCCGCGTGCTACGCAGGTAAGCGGATCTTCTGCCACAATAACTGGCAAGCCAGTTTCTTCAACCAATAATCTATCAATATCACGCAATAGCGCACCACCACCTGTTAACACCATGCCTTTTTCAGCAATATCAGCGCCTAATTCTGGTGGTGTTTGCTCTAACGCTGATTTAACTGCGCCAACAATCGCATTCAATGGCTCAGTTAATGCTTCCAAAATTTCGTTGCTTGAAATGGTAAATTTTCGTGGCAAACCTTCTGCCAAGTTGCGGCCGGTTACTTCCATTTCTAAAACTTCGCTGCCTGGGAAAGCAGAGCCGATTTTCTTTTTAATCGCTTCAGCAGTTGGTTCAGAAATCTGCATGCCATAGTTGCGGCGAATATAATCAATAATCGCTTGGTCGAATTTATCGCCACCAACGCGCTCACTTTTAGCGTAAACAATACCGCCTAATGAGATAACGCCTACCTCAGTCGTACCGCCACCAATATCCACAACCATACTGCCAGTCGCTTCTGCTACTGGCATATCAGCACCAATCGCAGCGGCCATAGGTTCTTCAATTAAGAATACTTGTTTGGCACCTGCGCGCTCGGCTGATTCTTTAATGGCGCGACGCTCTACTTGGGTTGAGCCAACAGGTACGCAGATGATAATGCGCGGACTAGGTGAAAACCAACGTGATTCGTGCACTTTACGAATGAAATATTTGAGCATTTGCTCGGTAATGGTGAAATCGGCAATTACGCCGTCTTTCATTGGGCGAATCGCTTGAATATTGGCTGGTGCGCGGCCAAGCATGCCCTTAGCGTCAGAGCCTACTGCCAGTAATACTTTTTTACCGTTAGGGCCACCTTCTTGGCGAATAGCCACGACTGATGGCTCATTTAGTACAATGCCGCGGCCGCGAGCGTAAATTAAGGTGTTTGCTGTGCCTAAATCAATGGCTAAATCGTTTGAGAAGTAACTGTTTATAAAACCAAACATATTGTTTATCCTGTGTTTTTGGGTCTTAACATGCCAGCCACCGATGCAACTTAAGCATGCTTTAAATTCAAGGTATAATAACGTAAATTGCACCTTAAATTAAGCTGAATCCTCTAAATTTTCAAATTGAATCGTTTTTATGGCTCTCAACATCACCGATATTAAACGGATTGCGCATTTGGCGCGCCTAGAAATTAGCGAGCAAGAAGCTAATCAAACACTCACCAAACTGACAGGTATTTTAGGCTTAATAGAGCAAATGCAAGCGGTGGATACCACTGGTATTACGCCTATGTCGCACTCGCAAGATGTGACGCAACGTTTGCGTGAAGATGTAGTAACTGCAACAAATCAGCGCGAAGCTTTTCAAATTAACGCGCCTGTTTTGGGAAATGGTTCAGCAGAAAAAGCGGTAGATAGCGGCTTGTATCTTGTTCCAAAAGTGATTGAATAGACGTAATTTAAGAAGACCAGAATATGATTAACAGTAGCCTAAAACAATTTAGCCAAATGCTGGCTAAAAAAGAAATTTCTAGCGTTGAAATGACGCAAACGTTTCTTGACCGCATTAATAAACACAACCCAACAATCAACGCCTATATCGCCTTAGATTCTGATAAATCATTGGCGCAGGCCAAAGCGGCTGATGTGCGCATTGCAAATGGTACGGCAGAGCCGTTAACGGGCATCCCCTTTGCGCAAAAAGATATTTTCTGTGCCAAAGGCTGGCAAACTACTTGCGGCTCTAAAATGCTGGCCAACTTTGTGGCGCCTTACGATGCACATGTAATTACGCAATTTGACAATGCTGGCGCGGTGAATTTGGGTAAAACCAATATGGATGAATTCGCGATGGGTTCTTCTAATGAAACCAGCTACTTTGGCGGCGTTAAAAATCCTTGGGATTTTGACCGTGTTCCTGGTGGTAGCTCAGGCGGTTCAGCAGCGGCTGTTGCGGCTAGGCTTTGTGCCGCAGCAACCGGTACAGATACGGGCGGTTCAATTCGTCAGCCAGCCAGCCTTTGCGGCTTTACTGGCTTAAAACCCACTTATGGCTTGGTTTCACGTTATGGCATGATTGCGTTTGCTTCTAGCCTAGACCAAGCAGGGCCAATGGCAAAAAGTGCAGAAGACTGCGCACTGATGATGAACGTGATGACAGGCTTTGATGAGCGCGATTCAACCAGTTTGAATCGCCCGAAAGAAGATTACACGCGCGGCTTAGATAAAGTGGTTGGTAGCCAGCCACTAAAAGGCTTGCGTATAGGCTTGCCAAAAGAATATTTTGCCGATGGTTTAGATGCCAACGTGACAAAAGTCGTGCAAGACGCGATTGCAGAATATCGCAAGCTGGGCGCAGAGACGGTCGATATTTCTCTACCCAATAGTCAATTATCGATTCCTGTTTACTACGTATTGGCGCCAGCCGAAGCCAGCTCTAATCTTTCACGCTATGACGGCGTGCGCTATGGACATCGTGCGGCTGAATATGATGACTTGATGGATATGTACATGAAAAGTCGTGCCGAAGGTTTTGGTGCAGAAGTCAAACGCCGCATTTTGATTGGTACTTATGTGTTAAGTGCTGGCTATTACGATGCTTATTATTTAAAAGCGCAGCAAATTCGCCGCTTAATTGCCGATGATTTTACCCAAGCGTTTAAACAGTGCGATGTAATAATGGGCCCAACCGCACCTTCTACCGCATTTAAAGCGGGCGAAAAGGCGGATGACCCAGTGGCGATGTATCTGCAAGACGTTTATACCATCGCCACCAATTTAGCTGGTTTGCCAGGTATGAGTATTCCTGCGGGATTTTCAAATGGTTTGCCTGTGGGATTGCAATTAATGGGTAATTATTTTGATGAGGCGCGCATGCTAGACGTGGCGCATGCTTATCAACAAGTGACAGATTGGCATCTTGCTATGCCAGAGGGTATTTAAGATGGAATGGGAAGTTGTTATTGGGTTAGAGACCCACACGCAGTTAAGAACCAAAAGCAAACAATTTAGTGGTGCCTCCATCACTTATGGCGCAGAGCCAAATACGCAAGCCGATGAGGTGAGCATTGCGTTGCCAGGCGTGTTGCCTGTGTTAAATAAGCAAGCGGTGGAATGCGCCATTAAATTTGGCTTGGCGATTAATGCCGATATTCCGCAACGTTCGGTTTTTTCGCGTAAAAATTATTTTTACCCCGATTTGCCAAAAGGTTACCAAATTAGCCAATTTGAATTGCCAGTGGTTGGCAAAGGCGCGGTGACGATTCAAGTGCCCGCCAACGGCAAAAATGCCGCTTACGAAAAAGTGATTAATATCACCCGTGCGCATTTGGAAGAAGATGCTGGTAAATCGGTACACGGTGCTGTTGATGGCATGAGTGGTATTGATTTAAATCGCGCAGGCACGCCATTATTAGAAATTGTGACTGAACCCGATATGCGTAGCGCGGCAGAGGCTGTGGCCTACGCCAAAAAACTGCATGAATTAGTGCAATGGATTGATATTTGCGACGGCAATATGCAAGAAGGTAGTTTTAGATGCGATGTCAACGTGTCGGTACGCCCAAAAGGCACTGAAAAATTTGGTACCCGCCGTGAGATTAAAAATTTAAACTCGTTTAAATTTATGCAGCAAGCGATTGAATATGAAACGCGCTGGCAAATTGAAACGCTGGAAGATGGCGGTACTATTCAGCAGGCAACTGTTTTGTTTAACCCTGATACGGGCGAAACAAAAGCGATGCGTTCTAAAGAAGAAGCCAACGATTACCGTTACTTTCCAGACCCAGATTTATTACCATTAGAGGTAACGGCCGCTGATAAAGCGCGTGTACAAGCCACTATGCCTGAATTGCCAGAAGCGATGAAAGCACGCTTTGAGGCAGATTATGCTTTAAGTAGTTATGACGCGGCGGCACTGACTGCAAGCCGTGAGTTGGCTGATTTTTTCACCGCCACTGTAAGCGCAGGTAGTGATGCGAAGCCAGCCGCCAATTGGATAATGGGCGCAATCTCAGCTAAATTGAACTCAGAAGAAAAAGCGATAGGGGATTCACCAATTAGCGCTGTACAGCTAGCGCAATTATTAAAGCGTATTGCTGATAATACGATTTCAAACAATGCTGCCAAGCAAGTATTTGAAGCGATGTGGCTAGGTGAGGGCGAAGTGGATGCCATTATTGCTGCCAAAGGTTTAAAACAAGAATCCGATAGCGGTGCTATTGAGGCGATTTTGGATGAAGTGCTAAAAGCCAACCCCGCCATGGTAGAAGAATTTAAAGCGGGTAAAGAAAAAGCCTTTAACGCATTAGTTGGTCAAGCCATGAAAGCATCAAAAGGCAAAGCCAACCCCGCGCAAGTAAACGAATTATTGAAGAAAAAACTAGCTAATTAGGCTTATTTAGCAATATTGGTATTAGCATCAGCATTAGATTCTGTTGCATTCAAACTTGGCTGTTTAAGTGAAAGAAAGCGGGTTTTTTCTTCAGCGTAGTGTTTAGTTGTGGCTGCCATATTCAGCTTGCGCTGATTGATTTTTTTATCAATATTGTCTGATTCAATTTGAGATAATTTCATTTCATCACTTAAGTTTGCTGGCAGTGGTTTGTTTTTATCCTTCAAGTTTTGTGCGGTTTTGTTGTTGCGAGTAGCTCTATTAGTGGCAATTAGCTTTTGTTGCATCAGTGCTTGCATTGCTGCTTGGTCAGTTTCCAAATTACGGTCGCGTGCCAGATCAATTTCTTCGGCATTGGTATAAGAAGCAAGCAGTATTTTATCGCGGCGCGCTTGGTCTAATTTTTCTTGTTCTTTTAAATGATCAGTTGCAGCAGCTTGTTGGTCTAAAACAAGGTTTTTCTTTAAAACAACGCCTCTGTTGTTTAACTCTGTATTGCTGCGGCCAGTTTCTTGAGTAGGTAATTTATCGCCATAGTGTGTCACGCCACTGCTATCTACCCACTTAACAATTTTTTTACCTTCGGCAAAGGCTTGCAAAGATAACAGGCTTAAACCAAAAAATACGGTAACGATAATTTTTTGCATAAATTTACCCAACCTAATCGTACAAACAACACAAAATAAAATGGCTTAGTTAACGCCATATTGCTGGCGGTATGCTTGTACATTAAGCAAGTGCTGTGCCAAATCATCTTGATGTTGAATGAATTGCAGTAAATCACTTAAATTTGCGATGGCACAAACAGGCAGTTGATGCTGATTTTGTACTTCTTGCACAGCTGATAAATCGCCCAAACCTTTCTCTTGCCTATCTAACGCAATCGCCACACCACAAGGCGTAGCGCCATGTTTGGTAATTAAATCAAAGGATTCGCGCACTGATGTACCTGCTGAAATCACATCGTCAATGATTAAAACGCGGCCACTCAAAGGGCTACCAACAATTACACCACCTTCGCCATGGTCTTTGGCTTCTTTACGATTGTACGCATAGGGCAGATTATGACCATTTTTGGCAAACGCAATCGCAATTGCAGCGGCTAAAGTAATGCCTTTATAAGCTGGACCAAACAGCATATCGAATTTTATGCCTGATTTTTGTATGCTCTCGTAGTAAAATTCGCCTAGCTTTAACAAGCTTTCGCCATCGTTAAAAAGGCCAGCATTAAAAAAATAAGGGCTCAAACGGCCTGCTTTGGTTTTAAATTCGCCAAATTTAAGCACCTGTTTTTGAATAGAAAAAGCAATAAAATCTTGGCTTAATTGGTCTGCACCGTTTGTTTGCGCTGCATTAGGCTGCTGGATATTCATCATTATTTATCAATTGAAAGTCAATATGCGCATTATAACGGCTAATTTGAACGGAATTCGCTCTGCCAGCAACAAGGGATTTTTTGCTTGGATGCAAACACAGCAGGCAGATGTCATTTGCTTGCAAGAAGTAAAAGCACAAGAAGCCGATATGACTGCAGAGATGCTTGCACCTGCTGGTTACTATGGCTATTTTCATTATGCCGAAAAAAAGGGTTACAGCGGCGTTGGAATTTACTGCAAACAAAAGCCAGACGTGGTGATTAAGGGCTTAAGCCACTTTAATGCAAATATGGCCGATATTGACAGAGAAGGGCGCTACATTGAAGCTAGCTTTGATGATTTAAATGGAAAAAGTATAAGTGTGATTTCACTATATTTGCCTAGCGGCTCAAGCGGAGAAGAACGCCAGGCCTTTAAATTTGATGTGCTTGCGCGCATTATGCCGCACTTAGAGGCGCTAAGAAAAAGTGGACGCGATGTGGTGGTATGCGGCGATTGGAATATTGCGCACCAAGAAATTGATTTAAAAAATTACAAAGGCAATAAAAAGAATTCTGGCTTTTTGCCAGAAGAGCGCGCTTGGCTGACTGATTTGTTTGGGCGCGTTGGTTGGGTGGATGTGTACCGTGTGCTGCATCCACATACGACAGATGAATGCTATACATGGTGGAGTAATCGCGGTGCGGCCTATGAAAAAAATGTGGGTTGGCGGCTTGATTACCAAGTTGCAACGCCAGAATTGGCCGCGCGCGCTGTGCAAACATCTATTTACAAAGCACAAAAATTCAGTGATCACGCGCCTTTGATTATTGATTATGATTAATCAACTATTAAAAGTTGAATGATGAGAAACAAATTTGTAAGGCTTGCTAAATTGTGACGACTAAGGCTAGGTGTAGTGCATGATAAATCTATTTTATCTAGCCGCATATATCTCAATTTCTACCTTTCTAAATGAAGATGGTAGATTACTTAAAACAATTAGGAAGGAAATATTATGTCTATCGAAACATCATCAAAAATGAGCAAAGGTGCATTACTGGCAGTAGGTGCGGCAGCATTAATTTTGGCAGGCTGTGCTGGTAGCGGCGCTAAATCAGCTAGTAGCGGTTCTGCAACAGTTGCTTGCGTGGGCGTAAATTCTTGTAAAGGCACCAGCGCTTGTAAAACAGCGGGTAATGAGTGTAAAGGCCACAATGCTTGTAAAACAGCTAAAAATGCTTGTAAAGGTCAAGGTTCTTGCGCTATTGCAGCTAATGCATGTGCAGGCCAAAACTCATGTGCTGGCACTGGTCATTTAGCTTTAACAGGTGCAGAGTGCGATGCAAAAGGTGGCCACGCAGTTTAAGTATTGAGTTGTTGTTTCAGGCCATTTTCATGCAAATCCTCCCCCAGTTTGTGTGAAAATGGCTTCTTATTCAGTGAATATTCAACTATAAAATGTCTACAAATCACCCATTTCTTGGCTTTGGCCTAGGCTTACGCACAGAGCATTACAACGATATTTTAGAATCCAAACCCAATATCGATTGGTTTGAGGCGCTTTCCGAAAATTACATGATACCTGGCGGCAAACCGCTACAGTATTTAGATCGCATTCGCGAAAACTACCCAGTGGTGCTGCATGGCGTTTCGCTTTCTATTGGCTCAACCGCGCCCATGGATGCAGACTATTTGCGTGACTTACGTAAACTGGTGGACCGTGTACAGCCGGCTTGGGTTTCAGACCATTTATGTTGGACAGGCGTGCATGGCCAAAATATGCATGATTTATTGCCGCTGCCTTACACAGAAGAAACCGCGCTGCATGTGGCTGAACGTGTGGGTATTGTGCAAGATTATTTAGGCCGTCAAATTTTGCTGGAAAACGTATCTAGCTATGCCAGCTATGTCGATTCCACCATGACTGAATGGGAATTTATTGATTTAATTGCCGAAAAAGCTGACTGCCTGTTGTTGTTGGATGTGAATAATATTTATGTCAGCAGCTACAACCATCAATTTAATGCTAAAACGTTTATCGATGGCATCCCTAAAAATAGGGTTCAGCAAATCCATTTAGCAGGCCATAGTAATCAGGGCGATTACATTATTGATACGCACGATGCACCCGTAATTGACCCAGTGTGGGATTTATACGGCTATGCTTTATCAAGATTTGGCGCCGTATCCACCATGATAGAGCGCGATGACCAAATGCCAGAACTTGAAGAGCTGGTGCAAGAGCTGCAAATTGCGCGCGATATTGCTGCCAAAGAGCTAGCGGTGGCGGCATGAGTAACGTCAGCACTATTCAATTAGCCCAATTGCAATCCGATTTTCAAGCTTATTTAATAGATGCAGGCAAAGGTGCTGCCTTTAAAAACCGCATTGTAGACGATAAAAAAGTAGGCGTAACAAGGCGATTAGGCATTTATGCAGATGCTTACCGATTGCGCATTATTGAGGCTTTAGCTAATAGTTATCCTAAGCTTAAAGCGCTGCTAGGCGATGATTTATTTGATAAAACTGCGCGTACTTATATTGATGCCTACCCCTCAACCTACCCTAATATGCGCTGGGTGGGCGATAACATGCAAACGCATTTAATCAGCAGCCTGCCACAACACCCCATTGCTGCCGAAATGGCCGCTTTTGAGTGGGCACTGGGTTTAGCGTTTGATGCAGAAGACACGCCAGTGCTACAGCTACAAGATTTAGCAACACTGGCACCAGAAGCATGGGCCGATTTACCACTGGCATTTCATCCATCAGTACAATTATTACCGCTTAAATGGAATGTGTTGCTGGTTTGGCAGGCTTTAGATGCCGAAGAAACTCCGCCAGTGCCAGCGCAAATCAACGAGTCTTGCCTGGTATGGCGCAGCAATTTAAGCTCACATTATCAGTCATTGGATAATTTAGAAGAGCAAGCCATTAAGTTAGTGGCAACAGGCGCCAGTTTTGGGGGCCTGTGCGAGTGGCTAGAAGATAAATGCACAGAGCCTACTGAGCAAGCAGCACAATATTTATCTAGTTGGTTAAATCAAAGCTTGCTAGTGGTCACTATTTAGCAACTGTTCTCGCATTAAATTGATGCCAGAACAGGTTGCTTAGTCAGGTAAATCAATTTAGCTGGCGCAGAATTTAAGTGCTAAGCTTTGCAGTATTTCACCATTTTGGCTATTTTGCACAAACACCACAGCGCCCATATTTTCTAACTGATAACCGCGGCTTTTTAAATCAGGCTTAATGGTAAAGTTTTTGCTAAATTCATTTTTATTATTAATTTGATACGCACCAAAAAACTCACGTACCACATAATCATGTTTTAGCTCGCGACCATTATTTTCACCAGCATTCACCTTGCTCACCAATTTATTTTCATAAATCGCTACAAAAATATCGCTATGCTTAATATCACTAGGCCTTACCGCTTGCGCATCTACTGTTAACGTAATTTCGCCATTGGCTTGCGTAACAGCATTCAAACTTAAATTAGCGCGTGATGCCAATTTTTTGCTGGATTCCACCATGCTATTTAAACGTGAACCATCCGAACCCTTAAAATCGCGGCCATTCATCACAAATTGCGGCGTATAAACAAAGCCAGCACTATTAAACGCAGCTATTTTTCGTTGCCTAGCCGAGTATTCAGCGCTCGAAAATTTATCTTTCCAGCCAATATAGTCCCAATAATCCACATGAAAAGCCAAGGGAATCAGCTGGCTAGAATCTTGTTTTAAATTGCTTAACCATTTATCTGCAGGTGGGCAGCTACTACATCCTTCAGAGGTATAAAGCTCTAGTAGTGGCACAGTTGATGCGCCACTTTTTGATGAGCATTCAGCCGCAAATGCAGAATGAGAAAAGGCTAGCAATAGGCTTAATAACAGTGCGTTCTGACCATTCATAATAAGCTCCTAATATAGATACAACACTTAGTCGCTGTGATGATTAAAAGCTTACAGATTATTTATTACTCTTATTTATAACCACTGGCTTAGCTTTTGGTTAAAATAAGCCATTCAACTTAACGTAGCTCACTATGCATCAATTGCAGCGCATTCATCGCTTACTGGCTATTTTGGTGCTTGGTTTCGCATCAGGTTTGCCGTTAGCGCTCACAGGGCAAGCCATGCAGGCTTGGCTAACAACAGATGGCGTGGCGATTGCCACTATTGGTTTTTTGGCTTTGGTGGGTGTGCCATATACATTTAAGTTCTTATGGGCCCCGCTCATGGATCGTTTCGAGTTGCCTTTTTTTGGCCGCCGCCGCGGTTGGTTAGTACTTACTCAGTTAGTGTTAGCCGCCAGTATTTATTACTTATCTAGCGTTTCATTTTCGCTTGCTCCTGGCGTATTTGCCGCTATTGCGCTGTTAATCGCATTTTTATCTGCCTCACAAGATATTGTGATTGATGCCTACCGCACTGATTTATTACGCGCCGATGAGCGTGGCATTGGCGCATCCATGTCAGTGCTGGGTTATCGCATCGGTATGATTGCCTCTGGTGGCATCGCGCTAATTTGGGCAGATCAATGGAAAAGCTGGGGCAAAGTATATGCGGTAATGGCGGCTATTATGTTGGGCATAGCGCTATTTTCACTACTCGTTCTGCCTTCGGTAAAAAGTAATATAAAACCGCTTGCTAGCGACCCTAAAAAAGAATTACTCGGCTTTTTAGCGACGCTATTAGGGGTGCTGGCAGGCGTATATTTGGTGCGTGTAGCATTTAATTTGGCTGGCATTCATTTGCAAGAATCCAATAAATGGGTGCAATTGGCCTATGTGATGACAAGCCTAGCAGTGGCTTTACCATTAGGACTTAAAGCGGCGCAAAAAGCGGGTTTTGCAACTTTAAATCAATCGCTTGCCAGCTATTTTAGCCAGCAAGGCGCTTGGGCATTTTTAATACTGATTATTTTATACAAACTGGGCGATGCGTTTGCAGGCAGCTTATTTACACCATTTTTACTAAAAGGAATGGCGTTTAGCCAAATTGAAGTCGGCATCGTCAATAAAATTATTGGCATTTGGCTCACCATTATTGGCGCGTTTTTAGCGGGCTTGTTAATGATTCGGCTGAGTTTATTTCAAGCTTTAATGAGTTTTGGCATATTGCAATTGCTATCCAATTTTGGCTTTTACGCCTTGGCTATTTTGGGCAAAGGTGCGTGGGGTAGCTTTATGCTCATGCCGTTTGATTTAGGTTTTGTGTCAGTGCTAGAACCAACACAAATCGATCGGCTACTAATGGGCGCCATTGCCTTAGAAAACATCACCAGCGGCATGGGAACAGCCGCATTTGTGGCCTTGCTGATGAGTTTATGCAATAACCAGTTTAGCGCCACGCATTACGCGCTGCTTTCTGCCTTAGCGGCGGTAGGCCGTATTTATGTTAGCCCGGTGGCAGGCGTATTGTCTGAAACGTTAGGCTGGTCAAACTTCTTTTTATTTTCAGTAGTCATGGCAGTGCCAGGTATTGTCATGCTGTGGTGGATGCGGTCAGCGATTAATTTACTCAATCACAAAAGTCAGACCATTTCAGAAACTTAAGCCGCTTTTAAGCGATACATAGCCAAATTACCTAAAAAATTAGGCATAAAGCTAATTTCTTGCGAATCTGTAATTACTTTGCGCTCAATCACTTCAATTTTGTGATTTTTACAAAATTGATCAAAATCGTGAATCGTACAAAGGTGAACATTGGGCGTGTCATACCATTGATAAGGTAAAGTTTTAGATACTGGCATATTGCCAGCCGTGATTTGCAAGCGGTTGCGCCAATAACCAAAGTTAGGAAAAGTCACGACAATTTCGCGCCCCACGCGCAACATTTCAAGCACAATCGCCTCTGTATTGTGCATGGCTTGCAGGGTTTGCGACAATATTACAGTATCAAACGATTGATCTTCAAAGCCTGATAACCCAGCTTCCAAGTCCATTTGAATCACATTAGTGCCGTTTTCTAAGCAGGCCAGCCAATTTGCATCATCCTTTTCTACGCCATAACCTTTTGTCTCTAAGCTATTTTGTAAAAACTGCAATAAACTACCGTCGCCACAACCTAAATCCAGCACTTTCGAGCCAAAACTCACCCATCCCGCGATAATAGCAAAATCTTGACGATATTTAATCATATAATTTGTATTATTTACATTATTAGATAAGGTTTTAGTCATGGTCACACCTCTATCTTTTGTAAATAGGTGCGCAATATCGCATGATAATGTGCATCAGGCATCAAAAATGCATCATGACCGTGTGCTGCGGTTACTTCGGCATAGCTAACAGTCAATTCGTTATCCAGCAGCGCTTTTACAATTTCGCGTGAACGTGCTGGCGAAAAACGCCAATCGCTAGTGAATGACACCACCAAAAATTGTGCTTTTGCCACTTTTAAAGCGGCACTTAAATCATCATCAAATTCGTGTGCAGGGTCGTAATAATCTAGCGCGCGCGTCATGCGCAAATAGGTGTTGGCATCAAACTCGCCAGCAAATTTATCACCTTGATAGCGCAAATAAGATTCCATTTCAAACTCTACATCAAACCCATACTTAATCGTATTTTTAAGCTTGCGGCCAAACTTTTCACCCATTGCGTCATCGCTTAAATAGGTGATATGCCCAAGCATTCGCGCAATGCGCAAACCACGCCTAGGCACCGCATTATGCGCATAATAATCACCTGCGTAAAATTCAGGGTCCGTCATAATGGCCTGACGCGCCACTTCGTTAAAGGCAATATTTTGTGCAGTTAAGTTCGGGGCAGATGCTATCACCAAAGCGTGGCGCACTAAATTTGGATATGCAATCGTCCATTGCAAAGCTTGCATACCACCTAGGCTGCCACCTACCACCGCAGCTAATTGGTCAATACCAAGGTAAGCTAACAACCTAGCCTGTGAATTCACCCAGTCTTCAACAGTTACAATTGGAAAGCTTGCGCCATATGGCTGATTGGTTTCAGGGTTTATGCTTGATGGGCCAGAACTACCATGGCAGCCGCCCAAATTATTCAGTCCAATCACAAAGAATTTATTCGTGTCTAATGGCTTATTCGGGCCAATTAAATTATCCCACCAACCAGCATTTTTATCGGTTTCGGTGTATTTTCCAGCAACATGGTGATTGCCAGAAAGCGCATGGCAAATGATGACTGCATTGCTTTTGTCTGCATTTAAGACGCCATAAGTTTCATATATCAAATGAAACCGTGGCAATATTTGGCCACTTTTTAATAAAAGTGGTGTATCAAAGTGCGCAGTTTGCGCAGCTACTAAGCCTACAGAGTTGTTCAACAAAGGATTTTTTTCTAACATTTCGTGATTATACTATGTGCGCTAATCGGCAACATAGCGCCCAATCGTCACACGCATAATTCCTACTAAATCTTTTACATGGCTAATTTGGCTAAAGCCGTTATTAGCCAATAATAGGGCCACATTTTCAGCTTGGTTGTAACCATGCTCTAGCATCAGCCATCCATTTTTGGCTATATATTGGGGTGCATCACGAATAATTTGGCGAATATCATCAAGCCCATCTGCGCCAGAAGCCAGCGCAGATAGCGGCTCATAACGTAAATCACCTTGGCTTAAGTGAATATCGTTATCCTCAATATAAGGTGGGTTACTTACAATTACATCAAATCTTTGATTATTTAGCGCGCTAAACCAGTGACTTAATTCGAAATATACATTTTTAATATTCAAATATTTTGCATTTTCAATGGCAATAACCAAAGCTGCTTGGCTGGCATCTAATGCTGTTACCTGTACATTTGGACGATTCTTGGCAATTGCTAAAGCAATTGCGCCAGACCCTGTGCCAAGATCTAGCACGCTTAAACACTCAGCTCTGTACCCTTCATTAAGACAACGGTGAGCGGGTGCTAACAAGTCACGTTCATTGCCAGCTTTTGGTACCACTTCGTCATGATTCTTAACGCCACAATCATGGTGAGCCATCAGCTTATCGTTTGGTTGAATCACTAATGGAATTTTATCCAACGCCGCCTCAACTAATGTTTCGGTATCGGGCCTTGGAATCAAAGTATCTGGTGATACTGCTAGCTTTAAACCAAAAAACTCTCTATAACCTAAAATATAAGCAATCGGCTCGCCATTTAAACGTCGTTTAAGCAACACTTCAAATGCTTCAAGCAAGTTATTTTGCAAAGTATCTAATGCATGTGAAATAAGCCATGCATGGTTGACATCCAATACATGCTGCAACAAAAGTTGTGCTTCAAAATTAGCCTCTCTAAGGCTTGAGTTATTGATTATTGCTAATTTTTCTTGTCCTATTTGAATAGCTTGTTTAAGTGTAATCATAAACCTATCAGGAGTTTTGACTTTTAATTAGATAAAAATTATTTAACGAACAAAAACAAGAAGAACTCATGAGTTTGAACGTTATGATCGACATTAAATAGGCTGATTTTTCAAGCGTAGTACGGGGAAGGAGCTTTCTTTATTTGCATCAATACGAGTTATAAAAAATACTTGAGCCAATCTAGCATTGATTTTAGTATCTCCAAAAAAGTTGTTTGCACAATGGTGCATATCACCTTCAAATAAAATTAATGTGTTGTAGACGTTATTAACTCGTACAACTTCGTCAAACATAGTGTGGTAGCTAAAGTCAATTGGCTCATTGTTTTTAAAATGATCATCATTTTCTTTAATGATTTTTGAATATAAATCTTCGTTATAGCTAGCATTTTTTCTAAACAAAGAAGTACCAGCATTTAGCGGTGCATCGGGTGTTAAGTATAAAACTCCAGCAAACACTGTAAACTGATCTTGATGTATCAAACCAGAATTAAAGCGACCTTCAACAATTTGAAAACTAGTATTGATTTGCCAACGCATTACATCATGTTCTGGAATATGAAATACAGAGATTAACTTTTTACATACCTTTTCGTAAAGCGACATACTTAAGTTTCGCAACTCTTTTGTTCTGCTACCAGGAAAAACGTAGTTTATGTCTTTCATCTCATGACAATAAGTATACGATTGGGCTAGCGCATATTTTCTTATTTCATCGGGGTTCTTATAAAAATCACTGATAACTGTAACGGGATATAGCTTCATATTAAGCCACTTATGAATAGATTTTTTAAAGTAGATTTAATAAAAACGGCAACCGAAGTTGCCGTTTTAATTTTACTCACTAACTTAAGCAGGCTAAGCCTGCATTAAACTAGAAGAATAAGATTGCGCCTAAAGAAATAGTTTTTTCTTTACCTTCTGCATCAGCTGCAACACGGTTGTCAAGTTCACGCTCTGACTGTGAGTATTCAGCAACTAAGTTCAAGTGTTTTGTAATCGGATGATATGCACCAATTGTCCACATTGAGTCTTGAAGTTCACTGAAAGCCTCACCGCTGTTGCCGTCAAGTGTAGATTCGCCATATGAAACACCTAGTTTAGTACCTACGCCTGGTAATGCGTATGTACCTTGCAAGTACCATTGGTCTGAATCACGTGTTTTTCCTTGTGCATCAAAACCGTTACGTAATTGGAATGTTTGGCCGATACCATCACCTTGACCGTAGTAAGCAGTTAAACCGAAACCAGCTAGGTTAATTGTTGTACCAACATCCCAAGCAGTTGCATTGTCAGCACCAACACCACCAGCAAAGCCTGAAACTTTTTGGTAAATACCAGAAGCCCATACTTTACCACCAACATCGCCTGCCCATTCATATGATGCTTTGCCTTCGTAAGCAGATGCTGCGCCACTGCGCTCATTGCTACCTAAGCTTAGAACTGTACCAGTACCTTCATCAGCAGCAACTGCATTCCAACCTTGTGTAAGGCCAGCGGTGAAACTAAAGCCGTTAAAGTTTGGTGATGAGTATGCAACTTGTGATTTAAAGTCAGCATAGATATAACCTGAACCGATACGACCCAAAGTTGTTGTGTTACCAGCTAATGAACCAGCACCGCCACCAACGCCCAATAATGTCATGTCATTCAAAACAGCGTCAGAAGCATAAATGCCTAAGTCTTTACCTAATTTGATAGAACCCCAAGATTTGTCACCAAATGTTATGAATGCTAGACGGTTTTCTTGCTGAGCACCTTGGAAACCTGAATTAGAAGTTGAAGCTCCTGGGTTTAAGCTGATTGTGAAACCAACGTCTAAGTCGTTTTGACGTGTTTTACCAGAAACTGTCAAATAGTTTGCTAGCAAACCAGTTGTGATGTTGTTGCGTGAGCTTTTGTCAGCGCCTAAACCAAGTGCTGTTCTGCCTGCGCCATTGTCACCGCTATATTTTGATGTTGTGTAGTAAGCGTTTACAAGGCCACCAATGTCTAATGTCCAATCGCCAGCTGGAATCATGATACCAGCGTTTGCGCTTGAAGCTGCAGCTAATAAAGCTGATGCTACTGCTAAACTTAATTTTGTTTTCATATGAATCTCCAAAAATTTATTTCTTAAAGTTTGTAACCTAAATGCCTTGTTTTTCGATTTAAATTAATTTTTGTTGTTTAAAACAATTATTAATTTAACTGAAAAATAAGAAAGTTCACCAACTTTCCCAATAAAACAAATTTATATTTATTTACTAAGAAGGTTCACACAGTATGCCAAAGATGCTGTTTTAACGGCAAGGCTTTTGTGGCTTTTTAAGCGAGTTATGTAGGAATGTTGTTTTAATACAACATTATTATGCTAAAGGTGGCTTTGTACTTTGCCGTGGCTGTTATAAAGACTCTTCAACTGTGAATAATCTGCGGTGTTCGCGAATCGCAAATCGATCTGTCATGCCAGCAATGTAATCGGCAACTGCACGCGCTTTATCTACTTTGGCATTTGTTTGATGCTCTGGCGGCATAAGGCTAATATCGCTAAAAAATACTTCAAATAGTTCACGAATAATGCGCATTGCTTTTGCGCTCATGCGATTGACTTTGTAATGATGATATAAATTTTTACGTAAAAATTGTTTTAATGCTAAATTTTGCTGTGTAATAGCTGGGCTAAACGCAATTAAATACGGCGCCTGACGAATATCTTGTATGGATTTTGGCGCTAGCTGTGTAATTTTTTCTGCACTTGTTTGGCATAAATCGACGACTAAAATATTAATCATACGGCGCACGGTTTCGTGTATGAGTCGCCTTTGTTCAAGTTTTGGATATTTAGTCTTAACGATTTCTAGCTGCGAATTAAACAGTGTTACTTCTTGTAGTTGCTCAATGGTAATTAAGCCCGAGCGTAAGCCGTCGTCAATATCGTGATTGTTATAGGCAATTTCATCAGCAAAGTTTGTTAATTGCGCCTCTAAGCTTGGATTGGTTTTATCGATAAAGCGTTGACCAACATCGCCTAAATCTTTAGCGTTTTTGAGAGAGCAGTGTTTAAGTATGCCTTCACGCAATTCAAATGTTAAATTTAAGCCATCAAACTCAGCATAGCGTTGCTCTAATTGATCTACTACGCGTAGTGATTGCAAGTTGTGTTCAAAGCCGCCGAAATCGCGCATGCAATCATTTAATGCATCTTGTCCAGCATGACCAAATGGGGTGTGACCTAAATCATGAGCCAGTGCAATCGCTTCTGTTAGGTCTTCATGCAGGTTAAGCGTGCGTGCAATGCCACGAGCAATTTGTGCAACTTCTAGGCTATGTGTTAAGCGCGTGCGAAATAAGTCACCTTCATGGTTTACAAATACTTGCGTTTTGTATTCTAGGCGGCGGAAAGCGGTTGAGTGAATAATACGATCGCGATCGCGTTGAAAAGCGTTGCGTAATGGTGATGCGGGCTCTTCATGGCGTCTGCCAAAGCTGGCTTCTGGGTTGGCAGCGTAGGTGGCGAGTGTGCTCATAAACTATGTAAGCGAAAGCGTTTCATTCAGTTTGTTCGCATCGTAATCGCTGGTAATAACGGCTTTACCAATACCTTGTTGTAAAACTAGCCTAATTTTGCCATCGGCTACTTTTTTATCATTCGCCATTAGATGTAAATATTTAGTCACGCCTAAATGGGGTGCTTGTAACGGTAAGTTTGATGCACTGAGTAAATCGTGAATGCGCTTAAAGTCATTTGCTTTAAGCCAATTCATTCTTAATGATAAATCGGCTGCCATAATAGTGCCAGCAGCTACCGCTTCGCCATGTAGCCAAACACCGTAGCCCATGGCGTTTTCAATGGCGTGGCCAAAAGTATGGCCAAGATTGAGTAATGCACGCTCACCCGTCTCATGCTCATCTAGCGCAACAACCTCTGCTTTGTTTTGACACGATCTATAAATAGCATAACTGATGGCTGCTTCGTCTAAGGCCATTAATTTTGCAATATTGACTTCTAACCAGTCAAAGAAATCCGCATCGCGAATTAAGCCATATTTAATCACTTCCGCCAGCCCTGCAGATAATTCGCGCGGCGGTAAGGTTTGTAAGGTATCAATATCGGCCAAAACTAATTTAGGCTGATAAAACGCGCCTATCATATTTTTGCCCAAAGGGTGATTAATACCCGTTTTGCCGCCTACGCTGGAATCAACTTGCGATAACAGCGTAGTGGGAATTTGAATAAACGGTACCCCGCGTAAGTAAGTGGCAGCAGCGTAACCCGTTAAATCGCCAATCACTCCACCACCTAATGCAATAAGCGTTGTACTGCGCTCGCATCGATTTTTAAGCAGTGCATCGTAAATAAGATTGAGCGTTTCTGTATTTTTATATGCTTCGCCATCAGGCAAAATAATCTCAATAACCGTAACACCTTCTTTGCGCAAGCAGCTACTTAATTGATCTAAATACAAAGGTGCAACAGTTGTATTGGTCACAATCGCCACACTTTTACGTTTGAGATGAGGCAAAATCAAATCTGCCCGATTAAGTAAATCAGAGCCGATATGAATTGGATAAGAGCGGTTATCAAGTGCTACTTGTAAGGTTTGCATAATGAAATATTATTTTAATCTTGAAATTTTAGGTCTAAAGCGGTTTGTATTTTGGCAATAATACTACCTACTGGTTGATTGCCTGTATCAATTACATGAGTTGCTACTTCGGTATATAAAGGATTGCGCTCTGCGTATAGTTGCTCTAACTTGGCACGAATATCCACATTTTGTAAAAGTGGTCTGTGCTTATCGTTACGCGTTCTGTGCCAAAGTTCTGTGACATTAGCACGCAGGTAAATAACATGACCATTTGCTTTTAACAACGCACGATTTTCTGCTGCAATAACAGCGCCGCCGCCAGTAGCCATTACAATATTTTGCTGAGTAGCTAAATCTTGAATGACCGCAGTCTCGCGTTTTCGAAATCCTGCTTCGCCTTCTAAATCAAATATCACCGGTATTTTAACGCCAGTGCGCTTCTCAATTTCTACATCGGTATCATAAAACTGTTTGTTTAAATGTTTGGCTAAAATTTTGCCTATGGTGGTTTTGCCAGCACCCATTAAACCAATAAAAAAAATGTTATCTGTTTCTATCACAATATGTTGTCGCTTAATTTATAAGCAAAAATGCCTATCAGGTTAATGATAGGCATTTTAAGGTAAAGCAAGCGTTCTGTCAGTTAAGTCTTAAATTCAACTTTAATTTATTAGTTTTATCTCAAGCCTAAACTCTCATCCATAATTTTAGGCGTGATAAATATTAATAACTCACTCTTGTCATCTTGTTTTGTGCGACGTTTGAATGCATTACCAATAATTGGTAAGTCACCAAAGAACGGTACTTTATCAACACTATTACTTTCTGTTTGTTCAAAAATACCACCTAACACGGCCGTCTCTCCGTTAGAAACAAGTACTTGCGTCTTTACATTTTGAGTATTGATTGCAGGAACGCCAGCAAAAATATCTCCTGGAGAGTCTTTTCTGACCTCAAGATCCATAATGATTTTATCATCAGGTGTAATCTGAGGGGTAACCTCTAGGCTAAGCTCTGCTTTTTTAAACGCAACGTTAGCGGCGCCGCTACTTGAAGCCTGTAAGTAGGGAATCTCAACGCCAGATGCAATTCTAGCTGTTTGTTGATTGGCCGTTGTAACGCGCGGGCTGGATACAATTTTGCCTCTTCTATCGCTTTCCAGAGCTGTTAACTCTAAATTCAATAGCAATCCAGCAGGTAGTCTAAACAAGCTAAACGCAATGCTGCCAGAGTTTGCTAAAGTAGACGGCAAGTTTGAGTTTAAGCCACCAGTATTAGCAATAGCCGATGCTGCAGTAGTTGATCCAGTCGCGCTACCTGTGTTATTTAATACCCCACCTATACTCAAAGCATTATTTCCTGGTGTAGTAGCACTTTGTATGCCAAACCTAGCACCCAAACTCTTACTAAAAGTATCTTCAGCTAATACCAGACGCGATTCAATCATTACTTGTTTAACTGAAACATCAATTTTATTAATAATTGCTTGAATCTCTTCAAGTTTTTTCGCAGTGTCTTGTATGAACAGCGTATTTGTACGTGGGTCATAATTGACATTGCCACGTTTAGATAAGATTCGATTCTGACCAGGCTGTCCAGTTGCACTAGATCCACCAGATGAGTTTGTACCATCCAAAATTTTATTAAACTCGGATGCTTTTTGATATTTAAGTGTAAATACTTCTGTACGTAGTGGTTCTAAATCCTCAATTGCTTGTGTAGCTTCCAACTGCGCTTTATCTTTTGCAGTCACTTCTTCTGCTGGCGCAACCATAATCACGTTGCCCGTCTTGCGCATGGTTAAGCCTTTGTTTTTCATGATGATATCCATGGCTTGATCCCATGGCACATCTTTGAGTCTTAAAGTTAAATTACCAGTTACAGTATCGCTCGTAATAATATTTAAACCTGTAAAATCAGCGATAACTTGTAATACTGAACGCACTTCAATGTTTTGAAAGTTGAGTGATAGTTTTTCGCCTGCGTAGCCAGGTTTAGAGCCTTTAACTAGTTTATCTGGGTCTTCAATGACTTGACGCACATCGATAATGAATTTTTTGTCTGCTTGATATGCAGATTGTTCCCAATTGCCTTTTGGCTCAATTGAAATGCGACTGTTTTTGCCTTGTTTCATCGTATCAACATATAAAACAGGGGTATTAAAATTAATCACATTTAAGCGACGCTGTAACTCAGCAGATACATCAGTGTTAATAAAGTCGACTAAAATTAATTTACCTTTTTGTTTAATGTTGATGCCAGAGTTGGCATCAGATAAGTCTACAATAATGCGACCTTCGCCATTTTTACCACGGGCAAAATCTACATTTGTAATGGCATGGCTTTGGCTTGTAGCGCGTGCTTCAGCGAATCGCGTTTCTGCGCCTGTGTTGCCGGCACTTGCCTCATTGCCTTGAAGCGTAATCGTCACCTCTTTGCCATTAATCACAGTGTTGTAACCGACATTTTTAGATAAATTCAGTACAACGCGTGTGCGATCTTTAGCTTGTGCGAACGAAACACTTTTAAGCGCGCCTTGCTCACTGGCAATGCTGTTTCTATTTAAGCCGTTAGCGGTATTAGGAAAATCTAGTGCAATACGTGCAGGATTGTTTAATGTAAAACCAGCTGGTGGATTTGATAAAGCTTCTTTCATTAGAAGGCGCACACTTACACGGCCGCCTGAAAGAGCAGAAAAATCAATACTTTCAATTTTATTGGTCAGCAAAGGGTTGTTTTCTGCGGCAAGTGCATAGGGCGAGCTCACAACATAACTGGCTATGAATAGCGTCGTCGTAAAAATTTTTTTCATCATTTTAAACATAGTCATTCCCATCATTATTCTTGCAGATTAATACTTGCCGTACGCTCTATCCAGTCACCTGTTAAGTCATCTTGCACAATCTCTTTTAGTGCAATATCACTTTCATTAATTGCCGTTACTAAGCCATAGTTAGGGCCTATGTAATTACCAACTTTGACTTGTTGTACTGTGTTATCGGGTGTTTTGATAAGGGCGTATGTTAATTTATTACGACTCATTGATCCTACGTATTTTAGGCTTTCTAAAGGATAGGCTTCTAGTGCCTCTTTTGGTCTATTCGTATTGGGTTGCAATGAACCATTTTTGCTAGCTGCTTTGCGCGGTTTAAATGGGTCACTTAAGGTGCCGTCAGCATTGTATTGTAAGGGTGAGTAGGGCAATACTTCTGGTAAAGGTTCTACGCCTTTACTCATGTCATTTGATGCGCTAGACATAAACTTGTCTAAATCGTCTCCCTCGCCACTGTTGCAACCAGTGAGTATTAGACCAATTGACGCAATACAAGCTATTTTTAATAAAAAATTAAAACGCACCATTTATTTTACTTCCTTCTTTTCAGACGCTTTTTTAGCAGCAATCTCTGAAGAATCTAAGTAGCGATAAGTTTTAGCTACCGCCTCTAATGTAAGCGGACTATCTTTATTGCCGCCATTCACGGGGCCAATAACCATGTCGTTTAAAGTCACAATTCTTGATAGTTTTGAAATGTCTGTAGCGAACGCGCCAATATCGTGATAGCTGCCATTGATTCGAATTTGAATGGGCATTTCGGCATAAAAATCTGCAACGGTTTCTTGCCCAGGTTTAAATAAATCAAACTCTAACCCACGACCTAGTCCTGCTTGGTTAATGTCTGTTAATAAACCATCCATTTGTGATTTATCAGGTAATTGCTTAAGCAATGCACCAAATGTTTTTTCAATATCAATCATTTGTTGCTTGTAAGCTTCAATTTTTACTGCTTGGCTTTTTTTAGCTAGAAATGTCTGACGCAATTCTTGCTCTTTTGATAATGCTTGGTCAAACTCATCTATCTGAGGGCTCCATAAAAACCAATAGCCAAGACCAATTAACACCAAAGATAAAACGCCTAGCAAAACCAACTTGACAGGCATGGGCAAGCTGCCCGCGTTTTTGAAGTCAATATTATTAAAATCATCTAATTTCATATCTATCATGTCCCTTTTATTGTATTTTTATTGGGTGCTTCTTCCGCCTTTTGCACTTTTAAAGACACATTTAGCGTAAAGTCATTTTGCTTAATACCATTAACGGTAATAGATTTGATTTCGATTAGATTGGGCGATTCCATCCAGTTTGATACGCTAAGGTTACGCACGAGTGTTGCAACGCGCGCATTGGTATCTGCAACACCTTCTAAAGTAATGAGGTTACCTTGCTGCTTAACACTTTTTAGGTATAAACCTTCGGGCAGTTGCCTAGATAACTCATCTAATATCACAACGGATTGGCTACGATTTGTTTGTAAGTTTTCAACAATTTGTTTACGCTCTAAAACGTTGCTGATTTGATCTTTAAGATCTTTGATATCTGCAATTTCTTTATCGAGTTTGGCTATTGCTAGCTCTAGCCTAGTGTTGCGCTCAACTTGGGAATCTTTTTTTGCGCCTAAATATGTCCAACCCATGAATACAATAGCGCCCGCAACCACTGCGGCCATTAATGCCATAAGCCCAAATTGACGCTGACGCTCTGCGCGCTTTAATTGGCGGTGCGGTAATAGATTGATGCGCATCATAATTAGTCTAACCCCCGCATTGCTAAGCCACATGCAATTAATAAAGCTGGCGCATCAATCGAAGCTTGTTGTTGTTTAACTTTAGTAGCAAGCGACATAGATTGAAAAGGGTTTGCGATAATCGTGTTCACTTGAGTGCGGTCTTGCACTAACACATCAATGGCTGGAATCGCCGCGCAACCACCCGCTAGTACGATATGATCGATGCGATTGTATTGCGTTGAGCTAGTAAAAAACTGCAACGCACGCGCTACTTCTGTAGAAAGCGATTGCATGAAAGGCTGTAACACTTCATTTTCGTAACTTTCAGGCAGGCCACCTTTGCGTTTTGCAATTTCAGCTTCTTCTGCTGATAAGCCAAAGCGACGTTGGATTTCTTGGGTGAGTTGCGTGCCACCAAAAGCTTGCTCGCGTACGTAAATAGATTTGTTATCGTGCAATACATTGATGTGCATGATACCTGCGCCAATATCAATAATCATGACCGTTTGGTCTTTACCCTTGTTGGGTATTTGATTGGCGACCAAGCTATAAGCGGCTTCTGTAGCATAGGTGTCTACATCCATCACAATTACTTTTAGCCCTGCATCTTCAGCAGCAGCTACACGGTCTTCAATTTTTTCTTTTCTAGCAGCGGCTATTAACACTTCTACTTCATCAGGACTATTGGCTGCTGGCCCGATTACTTGGAAATCAATATTAACTTCTTCTAGTGGAAATGGAATGTATTGATTGGCTTCAGCTTCTACTTGCACTTCCATGTCTTCTTCGCGTAGCTCAGCAGACATCATCACTTTTTTGGTAATTACAGCAGCTGAAGGCAAAGCTAACGCAGTGCGCTTCTCACGTGAGCCTAACAATTTCCAAGCTAATTTAACAGCATCAGAAACTTGCTCTAACCCAGAAATATTGCCATCCACGATTGCGTCTTTTGGAATTGCGGCAATTGAGTAAGCCTCAAGACGATAAGAACCTTTGCCCGAAGACGAGAGTTCTACCATTTTGACAGCTGAAGTACTGATGTCCACGCCGATGAGTGGGGGAGTACTTTCATTGAAAAAATCGAATTTCAAATTAAAATTCTCTTTCTATATTCATGGGTTACGCACAATAGTGATAATTTACATTAAATCCTAGCAACAACTTTACGCCCTGTAAAGCAAATTTTTATTTTATATTTATTCTATGAGCACAATTACAACAGCTGTACCATTTTTAATACATGCACTCATCGCCGCTTATTCAGCAGTAAAAGTATCATTATTTTGCGTTAAGCTAATATGAATATGATGCACAATATCAACTCAATTTTGGTTAATGTTTATTTAACTTATATACTGTGGCTTGTGATTTAAATAATCACGACTCAATTCATTACAATATTTCGATGGTTTTAATGCATATGGCTCCAAAAAAATGGTGGCACTTTTTAATATTATTTATTCTGGTTGGGGGTTTAACACTGTCAGCTATGGCAGCGCTGGCGGTAACCTTAATCTACCCTACGCTGCCTTCGTTAGAGGCGCTTACTGATTACAAGCCAAAATTGCCTTTGCGCGTTTATTCTGCGGATGGTTTTTTAATTAGTGAGTTTGGCGAAGAGCGACGTGCATTTGTTAGCATAGATAAAGTACCCAAAAATTTGATAGATGCTGTTTTAGCTATTGAGGACAGGCGCTTTTATACACATGGCGGAGTCGATACAAAAGGTATTTTGCGTGCCATTAAAAATAATGTCACTGGCAAAAGTCATGAGGGTGCAAGCACGATTACGATGCAAGTGGCTAAAAACTTTTTTACTACGCCAGGTAAAAAACGCACCATGGTGACTAAAGTTAAAGAAGCGCTATTGGCTTTAAAAATTGAAAAAACTTTAAGTAAAGACAAAATTTTAGAGTTGTATTTAAATCAAATTTATCTTGGTCAGCGCTCTTACGGTTTTGCGGCGGCTTCTCAAGTTTATTTCGGTAAGCCATTAGCCAAGTTAACGTTGGCAGAGTCTGCTTTATTGGCGGGTTTGCCAAAAGCACCTTCTGGCTACAACCCTTTTATTCACCCTAAACGCGCTACAGATAGGCAACATGAGGTGTTGCGCGATATGCATCGCTTTGGTTTTATTGACGAATCAAAGTTTAAAGAGGCAATGGCGCAAAAATTAAAATTCAAAACATCTAAACAAGCACGCGACTTAGCGGCAGATTACGTGGCAGAAATCGTTCGCCAAAGTTTATTTGCGCGCTATCAAGACGATATTTATAGCAGTGGCCTAAAAGTGTATACCACGATTAAAAAAGCGAATCAGGAAGCGGCGAATATTGCAGTTTTACAAGGTATTTTGGAATATCAACGCAGGCAGGGGTATCAAAAACCAGAAAAAACAATTGATTTAGCGCAATTGCAATCGGCAGATATGGCAGAGGGATTGCAACAGGTTCTGGATGACATTGAAGAATACAATGGTTTTGTACCGGCAGTTGTTACTGAAGTGTCTGCTAAATTAGTTAAAGTATTTAGCAAAAAAGGCGATGTTGTTGAAATAAGCGGTGTTGGTTTAAGTTTGTTGCAAAAAAACTTATCTGATAAAGAAGTTAAAAATCACAAAATCAAGCCTGGCTCCGTAGTGCGTATTATTAAAAGCCAAGGCATGTGGCATATAGTGCAGCTACCGCAAGTTGAGGCAGCACTTATTGCGCTTGATCCTGAAAACGGTGCTGTAACTGCACTGGTCGGTGGTTTTGATTTTAACAAAAATAAATTTAATCACGTGACGCAAGCATGGCGTCAGCCTGGCTCTAGCTTCAAGCCATTTATTTATTCTGCGGCACTCGAAAAAGGGTTTACGCCAGCATCTATTGTAGATGACGCGCCTTTATCAATGACCGCAGAAGAGGTGGGCGGCAATGATGCGTGGGAGCCAAAAAACTATGATGCGCAGTACAGCGGGCCTATTCGTATTAGAACTGCGCTGACCAAATCGAAAAATATGGTTTCTATTCGGGTGATTGAAAAAATTGGCCCGCGATACGCACAAGATTACATTACAAAATTTGGCTTTTCGCGCAAAGATCATCCTGCTTATTTAACCATGGCTTTAGGTGCAGGTGCTGCAACGCCTTGGGGTATGGCGACAGGTTACGCGGTTTTTGCGAATGGTGGTTATCGCATCAAGCCACATTTGATTAGCAAAATTACCGATAGTAAAGGCAATATCATTGAAGAAGTGCGCTATCCAAGGGCGCAAAAAGATGCGCCAAGAGTGATTGATGGACGCAATGCTTTCTTGATGACATCAATGATGCAAGATGTAGTGCAAAGAGGAACGGCCACAAGGGCAAGGCAACTAGGGCGACAAGATTTAGCAGGTAAAACAGGTACTACCAATAATCAGGTAGATGCTTGGTTTGCTGGCTATAACCCGCGCCAAGTTGCCATTGCTTGGATTGGTTATGATCAACCGCGCAATTTGGGCCGTGATGAAACAGGCGGCAAAGCTGCATTACCTATTTGGATTACTTATATGGCAACAGCCCTAAAAGGCATGCCAGATAATCCTTTAAAAGTGCCTGATGGCGTAATGACGGTAAAAATTAGCCCAACGACTGGTGTGCTGGTCAATGAAGACGAAGAGGGTATTTATGAATATTTCTATCATGAAAATCCGCCACCATCGGTTGAAACTTATCTGCCGCCAATGACAGAGCCAGGTGAGTCTGCTTTTCCAGATAGTATGATTGACAACCCGCTGCAACCCCAGCCGCCTTCATTGCCTGATGATTCACAAGGTGAAGCAGTACTCACTAGGCCGCTTAGAGATAACAATGCGGCGGGCAGTGTTGCTAACCCAAAGCCGCCAAGCAGGCCTAGTAATGCAACTAGTAATACACCTAGCAGTTCAGACGCTGCAGCAAGAATGTTAAATCCATCTGCAAATTAATTGAGTGGTTGAATGGCACGCGAAAATCAGGATCATATTCGGCAGATGATTGCCCAGCAGGCCGCGCGTATGATGGCAGAAGACGGTATTCATGATTTTGCCTATGCCAAGAAAAAAGCGGGCAAGCAGCTAGGTATTAGCGAAAATAGTGTGTTACCTACCAATGCCGAGATTGAAGAAGAAATCAGGCTTTATCATGAAATTTATAACGCTGATGAACAACCAATTGAACTAGAAAAACTGCGTAAAGCAGCGCTAATCACCATGCAATTATTTGAGCGCTTTAATCCGCACCTAACGGGTAGCGTGTTGGATGGCACAGCAGGAAAATTTGCGCAAACCAATATTCATCTATTTGCGGATAGCGCCAAAGAAGTGGAAATGTTTTTGCTGAATATGCAAATTCCATTTGAAAGCAGCGAAAAGTCGTATCGAATATCTGACAAGCCCAGCAAAGATAAAAAAGATAAAGTACGTAAAACCGTACCCGTTTTTGCTTTAGAAACTGAATTAGGCGTACAAAAACTGAGTGTGTTTGATGTGGATGATTTGCGTATTGCTACCAAAAGATCTGGCGATGGCACTAACGCTGAGCGCATTGATATAGCTGAGTTGCAGGCCTTAATTTAGGCTTTAATTCTAATTTTTTCACTTTGAAGTTGAATTGAAGATTTAACCTTTCAACCATCTCGCTACATCCATCGCAAAATACGTCAAAATGCCATCGGCGCCTGCGCGTTTAAACGCCAGCAAGCTTTCTAATACGCAAGCTTTTTCATCAAGCCAGCCATTTTGCGCCGCCGCTTTTAGCATGGCGTATTCACCGCTGACTTGGTAGGCGAAAGTGGGTACGCCGAATTCATCTTTAACACGGCGCACAATGTCTAAATATGGCATGCCTGGTTTCACCATCACCATATCGGCGCCCTCTGAAATATCCAGCGCAACTTCAGTCATGGCCTCATCAGAATTGGCAGGATCCATTTGATAGGTGTATTTATTGCCAGTGCCTAAATTACCAGCCGAACCCACTGCATCGCGAAATGGGCCATAAAAGGCAGAGGCATATTTGGCGGAATAAGCTAAAATTTTAGTGTGAATGTGATGTGTACTTTCTAAGGCTTCACGAATTTGCCCAACACGGCCATCCATCATATCGCTTGGTGCCACAATATCAGCACCTGCTTGAGCGTGCGAAATGGCTTGCTTAACCAATACTTCTATCGTTTCATCGTTTAGCACATAGCCTGCATCATCAATCAAGCCATCTTGGCCATGCGTGGTGTAGGGGTCTAATGCCACATCAGTCATAATGCCTAATTGCGGATAGGCGGCTTTTAAGGCTTTTACCGCACGTTGCACAAGGCCATCGTTGTTGAAAGCTTCTGCTGCATCTAAGCTTTTAAACTTTGCATCGACTACTGGAAAAAGCGCTAATAGTGGAATGCCAAGCGCGACGCATTCGGCAGCTGTTTTCAAAAGCAGATCAATACTTTGACGTTTTACCCCTGGCATAGAAGCGACTTCTTCTATGCGGTTTTCGCCGTCCAGTACAAATACAGGGTAAATTAAATCGTTGCTGGTGAGCACATTTTCACGCATCAAGCGGCGCGAAAACTCATCTTTACGCATACGGCGCGGGCGGGAATAGGGGTAGCTCATCTTAATTATCCTTTAAAAACTATTTAGCCACAGAGGACATAGAGCGCACTGAGAAAACCAGATTTTCTATTAACTTACATCTACAAACAATGCTTAACTCTGTGCACTTTGTGGCTAAGAAAAATCAAGCAAACACTTTAGCTAACTCAGCGCCAGGCTCAGCTTGTCGCATAAATGCCTCACCCACCAAAAATGTATGCACATGATTATCGCGCATTAATTTCACATCATCAGCCGTAAATATGCCCGATTCAGTCACAGTGATACGATCTTGCGGAAGCTTATCTAACAAGCCAAGTGTGGTTTGCAAGGTTACATCAAAGGTGCGTAAATTGCGGTTATTAATGCCCACCAGCGGTGTCTCAAGCTGTAGCGCCAGCTCTAGCTCTTCGCCATCATGTACCTCTACTAATACTGCCATGCCTAATTCATGGGCTACTTTTTCTAGCGCGCGCATTTGGCTTAACTCTAGCGCAGCCACAATCAGCAAAATACAATCAGCACCCATCGCACGAGCTTCATATACTTGATACACATCAATCATAAAGTCTTTGCGTAACACAGGTAAATTGCACGCCGCACGCGCTTGCTTTAAATAATCGCTGCTGCCTTGAAAATACGCTACGTCAGTGAGTACTGACAAACAGGCTGCACCGCCATTTTCGTAGCTTTTAGCAATTTCTGCAGGATTAAAATCAGCACGAATAACGCCTTTTGATGGGCTGGCTTTTTTAATTTCGGCAATTACTGCTGCATTGCCAGATGTGATTTTGCTGCGAATAGCACCAATAAAATCACGCGGTTTTAATTGCGCTTGTGCAAGTTGCTTTACCTCATCAGTGCTAATCTTTAGTTTTGCCGCGGCAACTTCGGTAATTTTTGTGGCTAAAATTTTATTTAAAATATCACTCATGTTTAAACTTTGTATTAATGCTAGATGTTCAACCGTTATTGGTAAGTGTTGCCATTATGTTTAATCCAGCCGCCTAAATGGCTGCCTTGCGGGTCGCGATGCGTCCAGTGCACGATTCCACCTTTTGGGTTGTAGACATACTCACCGCGAAAACTGATGTCGTCACCCACTTGAATATCGGCAATGCGCGGTGCTAGATCAATATTATGAGCAAACAATAGCGTTTGCCCGCTAACAATTTTGACCAAAAATTTTTGGTGGCGCGAACCGCGGTTATCATCCGCCAGAATTTTAACCACTTTGCCATTATCTTGCACCTGCGCATCACTCATTTTGGCCAAGTACAGCACATGTGCACTGCGCAAATTAGGTGTATCAATGTCACTTTTAAAATCTAAATCGTTATTTGTTGTATTGCTTTCAAGTGAATTAACCCCTAACGATTTTAATTGCAGGTTTTGCGTTTGCGATTTAACAGCGGTTGCCGATTGTTTACTACCGTTAGTGCTTGCAGGCGGCTCATTTTGTGAGCAAGCGCTAACTAACAACGCAAGAATTAAGGCTTTAATAAAAGAGATTAGCATATAGGCTTGAACAATTAAGCCGCTTTAAGCGCTGCTAGTTTAGCTAGCACTTGGCCGTTATCAATAACCAAGCCAGCTTTGTCTATGCCCGCTTGCAGGCTATCGGCCACACCTGCTACATATATCGCCGCGCCAGCATTCATTAAAACAATATCTCTGGCAGGACCTTTTTCGCCATTTATTACAGCCATAATCATTTTTTTTGATTGCTCTGCGTTTTGTATTTGTATGCTACTTAAGTCGTGCACGCTTAGTCCAAATTGCGCTGGATTCACTTTGTACTGGCTAATAATGCCGTTTTTAAGCTCTGCTACCGCCGTGTCGCCAGTAAACGAAATCTCATCCATACCATCTGCGCCATGCACCACCAGCACATGCTCAGAGCCCAAATTTTGCAGCACTTTTGCTAATGTGAAGGTTAAATCTTCCCTAAAAACACCCATCACTTGGCGTTTAGCATTAGCGGGGTTGGTAAGTGGGCCTAGCAAATTAAATAAGGTACGCACACCTAACTCGCGCCTAACAGGGGCGGAATGCTTCATGGCGCTGTGATGATTAGGCGCAAACATGAAACCAATACCAATATTATTCACACAATCGGCTACTTGCTCAGGTGCTAAATTAACATTAACGCCAAGCGCTTCTAATACATCTGCACTGCCGCAAGTGGATGAAACGGAACGTCCGCCATGCTTGGCTACTTTTGCGCCTGCTGCGGCTGCTACAAATGCCGAAACTGTGGATACATTAAAGGTTTGAATGCCGTCTCCACCCGTGCCGCAGGTATCAATTAAGTGCCCGTTATCGCTAATATTTACTTTGGTAGATAGCGCGCGCATTACAGTTGCGGCGGCGGTAATCTCGTCTACCGTTTCGCCTTTAATACGCAAAGCAATCAAAAAGCCCGCAATTTGCGCAGGGCTTAGCTCACCCTGCATCACTTGTTGCATCACGCTCAGCATCTCATGGTGGCTTAAATCTTGGCCAGCAATTAGCTGTTCTAATGACTGCTTAAAATCCAGTGCCTGCTTAACAATCACTTAGTAAGCCTTTAAAAAGTTGTTTAACAAGGCATGGCCGTGTTCAGTTAATATGGATTCAGGGTGAAATTGCACACCTTCCACTGCCAAAGTTTTGTGTTTTACGCCCATAATTTCGCCAAACTCACCATTAGCGTCTTCAGTCCATGCTGTAATCTCAAGGCAATCTGGAATGGTTTCACGTTCTATCACCAACGAGTGGTAGCGCGTGGCGGTATAAGGGTTTGGTAAATCTTTAAATACACCTGTGTTGGTGTGATGAATTAAAGATGTTTTGCCGTGCATTAAGGTTTTAGCTTTAATAATGCGGCCACCAAATGCTTGGCCAATACTTTGATGCCCTAAGCACACACCTAATAGTGGAATTTTGCCAGCAAGTTCGTGAATTAATGGCACACTAATACCAGCCTCATTTGGTGTACAAGGGCCAGGAGAGATCACAATATGGCGCGGATTCAACTTTTTAACGGTAGCCAAATCAATTTCATCGTTACGATACACATGCACGTCTTGGTCCAACTCGCCCAAGTATTGCACTAGGTTGTAGGTAAACGAATCATAATTATCAATCATCAGTAACATGGTGACTCTGTCATTCTATTTAATATGGATTGGCTTATTAGCTAATTAAAACGCTGTTATTGCGATTCAACCAGCTTTTGAAAGTAAAAATTTGAAACAGGCTTACTAAAGTAAAACCCTTGAAAATAGTGGCAGCCAAATTTTTTCAACATTTCAAATTGTGCTAATTCTTCAATTCCCTCAGCCACAATATTGCATTGAATCGTTTGTCCAATCGCTAATATCATCTGAATAATCGCCACATCATTTGAGTCTGTTAGCATATCACTTACAAATGAGCGATCAATTTTAATCTGCATGATCGGCAATTTTTTGAGATACACCAGCGAAGAATGGCCCATTCCAAAATCATCAAGCGCAATTCTAACGCCTAATCTTTTCAGAATTTTCATTTTATTAATCACATCATCAATATTATCATTCACCGCGGTCTCGGTCAGCTCTAATTTGAGTAAATCAGGGTTAATACCCGTTTTTTTGATTAAATCGCGCAGCTCATGCACAAAGTGAATATACAAAAACTGCTTGGCGCTAATGTTTACAGAAAGCACAATTTTACTTAACTTGGGTGAAGCTTCCCACGATTTTAGTTGTTTACACGCCTGCTCTAATACCCAATGACCAATTTTAATGATTTGATTGCTTTTTTCAGCGATTGGAATAAATTCGGCTGGGCTAATCAAGCCTAGCGTGGGGTGCGACCATCTTAGTAGCACTTCTGCTGCAACAATTTCTTGATGTTCGTCAACAATGCTTTGAAAATGCAAATAAAACTCTTCTTTAGCAAGTGCGGTATGCAAAGACGATTCTAATGCAAAGCCGCGTTCTACATTTTCTTGCGTCAGCTCATCGTAAAAACGGAATGTATTGCGGCCTGCCGCCTTTGCTTGGTACATGGCCGTATCGGCATGTCGTAGGTGATCCTCAAAACTAAACTGGTCTCCGTCAAATAGTGTAATGCCTAAGCTGGCTGTTGTATTGAACTCGAATAGCTCAAACTGATAACTTCTATTAAGCTCCATAAGCAATTTTTGTGCGACTTCGTTGGCTTGGCTGTAAGCAATATTGGGCAGCCCATCCAAATTTTCGATAATCACAACAAATTCATCACCGCTCAGCCTAGCCACCGTATCGCCAGCACGAATTGTTTGCTGAATTCTGTTGGCCACCTCAATTAATAAGCGGTCACCTGCGTCGTGGCCTTTGGTATCGTTGAGTGATTTAAAGTGATCTAAATCAGCAAAAATCAGCGCACAGTGTGTTTTTGTGCGCTTGCAAGAAACAGAGGCGCGCTGAAAACGGTCGATTAATAAACGGCGGTTGGGTAAACCCGTTAAAGTGTCGTAATAGGCAAAATTCTCAATTTCTTGTTGCGCTTTTTTCTGCATAGAAATATCGCGAATAAACCCAGTGACTAATGAAACACCATCTTCATTTAATGCGGTAATGGTCAACTCAACAGGAAACTCAGAGCCGTCAGAGCGCATGGCAGTGAGTTCTAAACGCCTGTCAAAGATATGCTTTTTGCCAGACAATACAAATTCGCGATGTTTTGTTTCGTGTGGTTTGCGTAAATTTGGCGGAATCATCACGTCGGCCAGCGATCTGCCCAATACTTCTTCCTTTTTGTATCCGAAAATTCGCTCTGCCGCTGGATTAAACTCAACCAGCGCGCCTGTTTCATCAATGGTAACAATGCCATCTAAAGCGCCATTAATAACAGAGCGCAATTGTTTATCGTTACGGCGTAAGGCATTTTCGGCCAAAGTACGCTCGGATTGCAGCACGGAAATAAGCAACATAATAATCACCAAGGTCACCATAAACATCCATAGTGAAAAAATACCTTCTGTATCATTAATGCTATAAAAAGAGCCGTAACCATGCGCAGCAATTAGCACGCCAATAATGGATAAAATAATGACAACCAACGAGCCACCAACAATACCAAAATTCATCGACGCCCAAACTAAGGCTGGCAGTATTAAAAATATAGACAACATAAACTGCTTACTTAAATTAGGTACAAGAGCCGAAATAAGCAATTCACACAGCACAAATACAATTAACCATGCAATAATTTGATAGGTTTGACGTACATTAATTTTGAGCGAGTGTCTGTGTAGGTTAAGCACCAAAGGTAGCGCAAGTAAAACACCTATTGAATCGCCAACCCACCACACAAACCATATTTTGGCTAATTGATCGCTTGTAACGATATGGCTGAAATATAACGCTAGCGTGCCACCAGATGCAGAAATAAGCATGCCAAACGCAGCAGCAACCAGCATTAAGCCAATATCTCTTTGTTTGATTAAAGCATGATTAAACTGAAATTTTTGCAGTAACAAAGCACTTATAAAAGGTGCTAACGTATTGCTAAACGCAACGCCAATTGAGGTGTGATAAGGTAGGCCTACGGAAAATTCAGTAATAAAGGTAGCGATGAAAACCGCAGGCAAAACCTGCTTGCCCCAACGCATGATTGCGCCAACAGCAATGCCTGTTGGTAGCCAGATTAGGGTCACAATGGATTCTTTGTAAGGCACCATCAGGCCGATTTTAGCGGTAATCATGTACGCTAAAGCGACCAGCAGCAATTTCCCTACGTTCGAGTTGATAATTGTGAACATTTTAATCGTTTCACATTTTGATGATTTAAGGCCAAATAAGGGTTATGTTATTGAATATCTAATCCAGCTTGTACTAACTCCGCCGCACGCAATACTGCGCGCGCTTTATTTTGGGTTTCAACCCATTCACTTTCTGGCACAGAGTCGGCCACAATGCCTGCACCTGCCTGCACATATAAGCGATTATTTTTAATCACACCGGTTCTAATCGCAATCGCTACATCCATATCGCCATTAAAACCTAAATAACCCACAGCACCCGCATAAATGCCGCGTTTACTAGGTTCTAATTCATCAATAATTTCCATTGCGCGTACTTTTGGCGCGCCAGAAACAGTGCCCGCGGGGAATGTCGCTTTAATCACATCAATTGCATCCATGCCAGGCTTAAGTTTGCCTTCAACATTACTCACAATATGCATCACATGCGAATAACGCTCAATCATCATATTATCCGTTACTTTGACTGAGCCAGTCACCGCCACGCGGCCCACATCGTTACGGCCCAAATCCATCAATTGCACATGCTCTGCGCGCTCTTTGGGGTCGGCTAATAATTCAACAGATAATGCCAAATCTTCTTCACGTGTTTTGCCGCGTGGGCGCGTGCCAGCAATAGGGCGGGCAGTCACTGTGCCGTTTTCAAGCCGTACTAAAATTTCTGGAGATGCGCCTACTACATGGTGATCGCCCATATCGTAATAGAACATATAAGGCGATGGATTTAAGCTACGCAATGCGCGATAAAGTGATAGCGGTGGCGCGCTAAACTCTTGCGACATACGCTGGCTTAATACCACCTGCATAATGTCACCATCTAAAATATATTGTTGGGCACGCTTAACCGCTACTTTAAACGCTTCCTCACCAAATTCGGATTGCGCAGCGGATACTTTGCCCGCAACCGCTTCAGGAATCGCTACCGATTTACGTAGCATTTTCACCAAATCGCTTAAACGATTTAAGCCATTTTGATAAGCGCTAACCTCAGCGGGGTTGGTATAAACAATAAAGTAGAGCTTGCCGCTTAAGTTATCAACAACGGCTAATTCTTCAGATACCATCAGCAAAATATCGGGTGTTTCAATCGCATCTGGCTTGCTGGTGTTTGCTAAACGCTTTTCAATATAGCGCACTGTTTCATAGCCAAAATAGCCAGCAAGTCCGCCAGTAAAGCGCGGCAAGCCTTCATAAGGCGGTGTTTTAAAGCGTGATTGATAGCTTTTAATAAAGTCTAGTGGATTTGCATTGTCGGCCGATTCAATCACCGTTGCGCCTTCTAATACCTGCACATGATTACCATGCGCCACAATGCGTGTTTTGGCGGGTAAGCCGATAATCGAATAACGACCAAAGCGCTCGCCGCCTTGTACAGATTCTAATAAATATGAAAAAGGCTGATTGGCCAGTTTTAGATACAAAGATAGTGGCGTATCTAAATCGGCAAAGGTTTCTAACACTAAAGGGATACGATTGTAGCCCTGCGCGCTAAGCGCATTGAATTGATCTAAGTTAATTGTGCTAAACATAAATTTCCTAACAGTACCATTGGATTAAAAGGTGTTACTCATCGCTGTATTAAGCAGAAATTATCTGCATTTATTTACAAGCTTCGCCACCATCGCCAACTACATGTTTCTTTGTTATTTAGGAAATACATATTTAAAAATTGATTATTTGTAATGTCTACTATTGTAATAGACTGTTATCTTAATACGAATGCTTAATACTCAGTTGTCATTAAAGCCACTGTTTCCAGCAGGTTATTAATTAATGCATCAACCAAGCCAATATCTATACTATACCCCTGATTATAGCCGTATGGCACAGCAAATATAAAGCAACCTGCATTTCGTGCCGCTGCAATATCAGTTTTAGAGTCACCAATTAGTAGTGATTCGCAAACGGGAACGTTGAATTTTTCACAAACATAAAAAATTTGGTCAGGCTCAGGCTTCTTTTTTGGCAAGGTATCACCCGCCACCACCAAGTCAAAATAATGCAGTAATCCACTTTTTTCTAACAAAGGCATGGTAAAAGCCGCTGGTTTATTGGTAATGCAAGCCATTTTTGCACCTGTTTGCTGAATGGCTTTTAGCGCTTCTTCAACTAGTGGATAAGCCTGACTTTCGGTGACAATTTGCGCATAAAAATCAAAAAACAGTGTTTGTGCTTGCGCAAATAAATGAGCCTCAGGCTCGCTATCCAGTTTGCCTGTCAAACAACGCTTAATTAGTGTAATAGCACCTTCACCAATGTAACTTTCTATCAGCTTGGAATTTAATATTGGCCTGCCTAAGTTTGCCAACATAGCATTTGCCGCACGCGCTATTTCTGGCGCGGAGTGTATCAAGGTGCCGTCAAGATCAATCATGACGGCTTTCACCTTAAATTTCATCATTAATTAAGAAAAGAAAATTAAAATATCTAAACAAGACTAGGGCGTGAACAGAAATTAAATACGAAGCATGCAAAAGTATGTGAGTAATTAATTTCTGTGTAGCAACGACGTCCAGAATAAACCGTTGTGACGATATTTAGATTTTTAAACAGTTGCTAATGAAGCACGCATCGCGCTAACCACTGTGTCATAACGGTTCTTATCGTTTTCACCTGGCGCACCAAAAATCGCACTGCCCGCAACAAAGGTATCTGCACCAGCGCGTGCAATCTCTGCAATATTGCTGGCATTCACACCGCCGTCTACCTCAAGCCAGATTTGACGGCCTGTTTTTTCGTAGTAAGCATCAATACGCGCACGCGCTAATTTTAGTTTTTCTAATGTTTCTGGAATAAATTTTTGACCGCCAAAACCAGGGTTAACCGACATCAGCAAAATCATATCCACTTTATCCATGACGTGGTCTAAGTAGCTTAAAGACGTTGCTGGGTTAAATACTAAGCCAGATTTACAACCCAAATCTCTTACTAAAGCTAAACTACGGTCAATATGGTCAGACGCTTCTGGGTGAAAGGTAATAATATTAGCGCCGGCTTTTGCAAAGTCAGGAATAATGCGGTCTACAGGCTTTACCATTAAATGCACATCAATAAGTGCGCCTACTTTTTTAGCTGTTTCGCGTATGGCATCACACACCAAAGGGCCGATTGTCAGGTTTGGCACATAATGGTTATCCATCACGTCAAAATGCACAATATCGGTACCTGAGTTAATTACATCTTCAATTTCTTGGCCCAATTTGGCAAAGTTTGCAGAGAGAATACTAGGGGCAATTCTAAAAGTTTTATCCATGGCTAACATCCACAATTTTTATAAGTATATTTAAATTAACTGTAACGAATAACAGTACTAAGACGTTATTTTAACGCCATTTTGCACTTTTAGGACATGCGCCTTGTTTAAGATAAGCCGATACTTCAAAATGATGAGCGGTAATTTCACCATCTTAGAAATTGGTTAATCGACTTAACTGCGCTTTAATATTCGTTAAAGTTACTAATATGTTGAATGAGTTGGTAAAATAGCTATATGCAGCTTTATACAATTGGTGTGAATCACACCACTGCCCCTATTTCAATTCGTGAGCATGTTGCTTTTAATAGCGATATTTTGCATCACGCATTAAGCGATTTAACCGCACACAATGTGGCGGAAGCAGCCATTTTGTCTACTTGTAATCGCACCGAAATCTATGTGCAATCGACAAACCCAGAGCCTGTGGTAAATTGGCTGGCGCAATATCACCGCTTAGATTTTAATCATATTCAGCCTTACACCTACACATTAAGTAACCAAGAAGCGGTTAAGCACGCGTTTCGTGTGGCATCTGGCTTAGATAGCATGGTGCTGGGCGAGCCGCAGATTTTGGGCCAATTCAAGCAATCGGTCAAAGTGGCGCAAGATGCAGGTACTTTGGGCACGCTGTTACATAAACTGTTTCAACGCACGTTTGAAGTCGCCAAAGAAGTACGCACCAATACTGATATTGGTGGCAGTTCAATATCCATGGCAGCCGCCGCGGTTAAATTGGCGCAGCGCATTTTTGGTGATATTAAAAATCAAAAAATACTATTGATTGGCGCAGGCGAAATGATTGAGCTATGCGCCGACCATTTTGCCGCACAAAAACCTAAATCCATGACAGTTGCTAACCGCACTATAGAGCGTGGCGCCTTGCTGGCGGCAAAAATCAACGCGCAAACGGTGAATGCAGAGGCGATTTTGCTGAATGACTTGCCAGCCCGTTTTGCCGAATTTGATATTGTGATTACCAGTACCGCCAGCCAATTGCCGATTGTAGGTTTGGGTATGGTAGAACGCGCCATTAAAACGCGCCGTCATCGCCCAATTTTCATGGTCGATTTAGCCGTGCCGCGCGATATTGAGCCAGAAGTAGCACAATTAGATGACGTATTTTTGTATACGGTAGATGATTTAGCGCAAGTGGTAAACGATGGCATGGAAAACCGCCAAACCGCCGCTATTAATGCCGAAATGATAGTAGCCGCGCGCGTTGAAGGCTTTATGCAATGGCTAAAAAAACGCGATGCCGTGCCCACTATCAAAGCGTTACGCGATCAGGCAGAAGCCGTGCGCATCAATGAATTAGAAAAAGCATTAAAGCTGATTCAAAAAGGTGAAAACCCAGCCATTGTCTTAGATATGCTAAGCAACGCGCTGACCAATAAATTTTTGCATGCACCCAGCCACGCCCTCAATGCTGCGCATGGCGATGAACACGCTAGATTAGAACAATTATTACGTCAGTTGTACCATATTAAAAACTAGCTAAAATTGAGAGTTAGTTTGTGCCAACTTAGTTGAAATTACGCTTAATTTATACCATAATGGTTTCTTTTTGGTTTTTAAGATTTTTATGGCAACTTCTATCACACTTAAAAATATTCCAGATCATGTTTATAACAGCTTGCGAGCTGCCGCAGATGCGCATCATCGTAGCTTAAACGGTGAAATTATTGCTTGCATAGAACAAAGTTTGTTGCCGCAAAAAAGCAATGCGCAAGAACATTTGGCAAAAGCGCGTGAATTACGCCAAACATTAGCCCCTTACCATTTTGATGCAAATGAAATTGCAGAAGCCATTAAGCAAGGTCGCGAATAGATAAGCGTAGGCGTTTTAGTAGATGATAGTTGTAGATACCAACGTAATCGCAGCACTTTATTTGCCAAGTGACTACACCGCGCAAGCGGAAAGCCTTATTTTACAAGATGTGAATTGGGCGGCGCCTACACTATGGCGCAGTGAGTTACGCAATGTACTAGCTAAGTATTTGCGTGCAAGCATGTTGAGTTTGGAACAGGGTTGTAAAATTCAACAGCAAGCCGAAAAATTAATCGGCACAAATGATTATCAAATCAATAGTGTAGAAGTTTTAAAGCTGACAAGCTCAAGTCAATGTTCAGCTTATGATTGTGAATTTGTGGCTTTAGCGCAGTATTTACAGGTGAAATTAATCACGCAAGATAAACAAATTTTGGCACAGTTTCCGCAACATACAGTAGCCTTAAAAAATATAGAAATAAAGCAGATATGAAACCCAGCATGATTAGAAAGCTCGCCACTTTAAGCGAGCGCTTAGAAGAATTAAACCGCCTGATGAGTAGTGAGGGCGTTACCAACAATATGGATAATTATCGCAAAATTACCCAGGAACACGCTGAAATCACGCCAATTGTAGAGCAGTATCATCTATTTGAAAAAGCCGAAGCTGATATCAAAGAAGCGCAAAGCATGTTGAGCGACCCCGACATGAAAGAGTTTGCTCAGGAAGAAATTGAAAACGGCAAAGCAACGCTGGAAAAAGTAGAGCTGGATTTACAAAAATTATTGCTGCCAAAAGACCCTAACGATGATAAAAATATCTTCTTAGAAATTCGCGCAGGCACGGGTGGTGATGAGTCTGGCCTATTCTGTGGCGATTTATATCGCATGTACAGCCGCTATGCCGACCGCCAAAAGTGGAAAGTCGAAATTATGTCGGCCAATGAGTCAGAGGTAGGCGGCTACAAAGAAATTATCGCAAAAATCGAAGGCTATGGTGCCTATTCCAAGCTTAAGTTTGAATCAGGCGTGCACCGTGTACAGCGTGTGCCAGATACCGAAACACAAGGTCGTATCCATACCAGCGCGTGTACGGTAGCCGTGCTGGCAGAAGCCGATGAAATTAACGATACCATTATCAACCCTGCCGATATTCGTATTGATACTTACAGGGCATCAGGCGCAGGCGGCCAGCATATTAATAAAACCGATTCTGCAGTGCGTATTACGCATGCACCTACAGGAATTGTGGTGGAGTGCCAAGAGGGTCGCAGCCAGCACGCCAACAAAGCGCAGGCCTTGGCGGTTTTAGCGGCGCGAATTAAATCGAAACAAGTAGATGAACAAAACAGCAAAATCGCCAGTGAGCGTAAAAGTTTGATTGGCAGTGGCGATCGTTCTGAACGTATTCGCACCTACAACTACCCACAAGGTCGCATCACCGATCATCGCATCAATTTAACTTTATATAAAATTGACGCGATTACCGAAGGTGATATGGATGAGTTAATCGGCGCGCTATCAGCTGAACATCAGGCTGATTTGTTGGCTAGTTTGGGTGAGGATAACTAATAAATTGAAAGGCAAAACGATTCAATTTAGCAATGAAGAAGAATTTAAGCGATTACTTCAAGGTCTTGCAAATGATATTTTAGATGCTCACATGCATTACAAGCTTTATAAAGACTTATTAAGCGCAATTGAAAAGTTCCCACTGGTTGTTTCTCAATCAAATACTTTTTGGAATATGACGCTTAAATCTCATTTGAGCACAAGCTTATACATGCTAACAAAAGCTTATGACCAGCATACGGATGCGCTACACTTGCTGAGCTTTCTACAAACCATAAAAGCCAGTCCAGATTTGTTTAATGAGGATAATTTTAGGGAGCGTAAAAAAGACAATCCACATGTAGACAGCTTGGCCAGTGAATCCAGAGTTCCAGACTTGTTATCTTTAGAAGAGGATATTGCACTCTGCTCTGATGGTAACCATTTGGTTAAAACGCTAATTGTCCATCGTGGAAATGAGCTAGCACATCGAAATGCGAGGAATACAGCAATTGGTGTAAGTGTTAGCGATACTCACCCGCTTTCGTGGGAAGATTTTGAGATTCTTTTGAATCGCGCTGTAGTGATTTTAAACAAATATAGTCAACTCTTTGAAGCAAGCACTTACTCAACTAGACCAATTGGGGCTGACGACTTCTACTATATCTTTAAGTGTGTTAACTCTGCCGTAGAAGAATCTCGACTGAAAGCGGATATTGAGATGAGGCAAGCAGGCTATATAGAATGATTTCATCCGCGCTTAGCTCATTACTCTTTAATATCTAGCTCTTGAATCTTCCGCGTTAAAGTATTGCGCCCCATGCCCAGCTGATTAGCCGCTTCAATACGGCGGCCGTCGGTATGCTGAAGCGCCTTCACAATCATCACCCGTTCAAAATCTTTAGTGCGGGCTTCTAATACGTTTTGTTCACCGCGATTCAAAGCATCTGATACCTCCTGAGCAAGCGCTTCTTGCCAAGAATTAGCTGTAATCGTTTTGCTGGTGTCTTCTTTTAATTCTGGTGGTAAATCCACTACATCTACGTTTTGCCCAGGCGCCATCACGGTTAGCCAATGGCATACGTTTTCTAACTGGCGTACGTTGCCACTCCAATTGACAGCGGTTAAGTAACGTAAAGCAGCTGGCGATAATTGTTTTGGTTCTACGCCCAATTGAATCGCGCTTTGCGCTAAAAAGTGTTTAGTTAAATGTGGAATATCTTCGCGTCGTTCTCTTAACGGCGGCAAACGCAGGCGAATGACGTTTAAGCGATGAAATAAATCTTCACGGAATAGCCCGAGTTTCACGCGCTCTTCTAAATCTTGGTGAGTGGCGGCAATCACACGTACGTTGACTTTAATGGGTTGGTGGCCGCCTACGCGGTAAAATTGCCCGTCACTTAACACACGCAACAGACGTGTTTGCAAATCGGCTGGCATATCGCCAATTTCGTCTAGGAATAATGTACCGTTATCGGCTTGCTCAAAACGCCCACGCCTTGCCGCCGCCGCGCCTGTAAACGCGCCGCGTTCATGCCCAAATAATTCAGACTCTAGTAAATCTTTTGGAATGGCTGCTGTATTGATGGCGATAAACGGTTTTTCAGCGCGCGGGCTGTGTTTATGTAGCGCGCTAGCGACTAGCTCTTTACCACTGCCCGATTCGCCATTAATCAGCACCGTTGCATGTGAGCGGCTTAAGCGGCCAATGGCTCGAAACACTTCTTGCATGGCGGGTGCTTGGCCGATAATTTCGGGCGTTTCTTCAAGCACTACGTTATCAACCGCTTGGCGCATGCTTTCTTCAACCGCGCGCTTAATCACATCAATCGCTTGGTCTACATCAAACGGCTTGGCTAAGTATTCAAATGCACCGCCCTGAAAAGCGGCTACCGCACTTTCCAAATCAGAATAAGCGGTCATAATGATCACAGGAATATCAGGATGACGTTGTTTAATTTCGGCTAAAAACTCTAAACCAGAGCCATTTGGCATGCGAATATCGCTAACCACAACTTGGGGTTGCTCGCGATTAAGCGCGTTAAGCGCCTCGGCCACAGAAGAAAAGGTTTTAAACTCTAAATCGGTGCGTGCCAGCGCTTTTTCAAACACCCAGCGAATCGATTTGTCATCATCCAAAATCCAAATTGGTTTCATATTGCTCTCATTAATACATCAAATTAATTGCGTTATTATTAGGGTTAATTCTTCATTATTGCTGAATAATTGCATGTTTTATTACAGTAGTTTCAACTGGCAGCAAAATGGTAAAACTGGTGTTACCAGGCTGACTGCTGCAATCAATCATGCCGTGATGTTGCGTGACAAATGTTTGTGCCAAAGCAAGCCCTAAACCGCTACCGCCTTCGCGACCAGTTACCAATGGGTAAAAAATCTTATCGCGAATATCTGCAGGAATGCCAGGCCCATTATCAATAATCTGCAATTTAATGGCAACGCGATAACGTTTTTTAGCCAGCGTGACTTGACGCTCTGCGCGCGTTCTTAAAATCACTTCGGCATTGACTGTGCCATTCGATTGCATCGCCTGCACAGCATTGCGCGCGATATTCAACACTGTTTGAATCAGCTTTTCGCGGTCGCCAATTAAGTCTGGCAAGCTGGTGTCGTAATCGCGGCGCACTTTGATATTATTAGGTGATTCAGCCAGCAACAAACTGCGTACACGCTCTAACACTTCATGAATATTGGTCGGCTCATATTTAGGCACACGATGCGGCACCAATAATCTGTCCATTAAGCTTTGTAGTCTATCGGCTTCTTTAATAATGACCTGTGTGTATTCGCGCAAGCTGGGGTTAGGCAATTCATGCTCTAATAATTGCGCCGCGCCGCGCAGGCCGCCCAAAGGATTGCGAATTTCATGCGCTAAATTACGCAATAGTTCAGAATTAGCTTGCTGCTGAATCAACATGCGCTCTTCGCGTGCAATGCGCAATTGCTGATCCATTTGTTGAAACTCAAGTAGCAAACTCGCTTGGCTCATTTCAACAGGTGTTACCGTGCAAGTAACCGCAAACGATTGTTGGCGTACCGTGGTAATGGCAAACTCATGTTCGCGGTAAGGGCTATCATTTTTAACGGCATTATCAATCGCCAATTGCAGAATTTCGCAATTTAAAAACACTTCTGAAATATGGCTGCCAGAAATTTGCGTGGCGCTTAAAGCAAACAAAATTTCGGTGCTTGGATTGGCGTAAACAACTTGATTGGATTGATTAAGTAGCATCACTGCAGTTGCAAGATGCTCTAAACCTGAAAAACCTGAGGGAACGTTATGAACCATGACTTAAATACTACCGCAATTAAATAATTGCTTGTATATAAGCAAGAGGCAAGCCAGCTTTACATTGCTGCTAGAAGTTTAATTGCCTGCACCAATTTCTTTTGTGAGCAAGTCAATATTACGCTGATGTGCGTCAACATCGGCTTGTAAGCCACTCATTTTTTCCTGAAATTTGGCTACGTTGCGAAAGGTAGACGTTGTGCCATTTGCATTTCTTTTTTGATAAACCTCTGGTTTAGATTCGCCCTCAATATACGCTTCTTTTGCTCTAGCAAGCGCTTGCTTTTCCGCTTCTAATTCTGCTTGTAAAATTTCTTTACGTTTGCTGTCACGTTGATTTTGGGTTCCTGCATCTACCTTTGGAAAGCTGGCAGGTGTTGCTGTTCTGGCTTGTGGCGCGCGCTTGCTTTCGCGACTTGCGGCACTATTATCACCACCAAAATTCGTATCAGCAGGCTCTAAATCTAGTTTTTTTGCGCCTTTAAGTTTAACGTTAGAATAAGTGACCCTGCCTTCAGAATCGACATGTTTATAAATTTCTGCATGCACTAATGCAGGTAAAATTAACGCAAATAATAATGTGCTTAAAAATGTTAATTGTTTATTCATAGCAATAGTTTAGATGAGACTGTTAGAGTTAGCAACGAAGTATTTGTTATTCTGGTTGACGTTTATAAACGCACGTAAAAGCAATAAATGGATACAGACAAGCATTAGTAATGCACAAAATAAAAAAGGACAGCTTGCGCTGCCCTTTTTTGGTGCGTAAAACTATAGCTATTTTAAATAGCTATAGACTTAGCAGCTGTAGTACAAACCAAACTCAACTGGATGTGGCGTTTGACGTAACTTAGTCACTTCTTCCATTTTCAATGCAATGTAAGAGTCAATCCAGTCTTCAGAGAATACACCACCACGTGTTAAGAACTCGCGGTCTTTGTCTAAATACTCAAGCGCTTGCTCTAATGAAGAACAAACTGTTGGGATTAATGCATCTTCTTCTGGCGGAAGATGGTACAAGTCTTTTGTTGCTGGCTCACCTGGGTGAATCTTGTTTTGTACGCCATCTAAACCCGCCATTAGCAATGCAGAGAATGCCAAGTATGGGTTAGCGATTGGGTCTGGGAAGCGCGCTTCAACACGACGTGCTTTTTCACCATGCACAAATGGAATACGAATAGCCGCAGAACGGTTTTTAGCAGAGTAAGCTAATTTTACTGGCGCTTCGTAATGTGGCACTAAGCGCTTGTATGAGTTAGTGCCTGGGTTGGTAATCGCGTTTAATGCGCGCGCATGTTTGATAATGCCGCCGATGTAATACAAAGCGAAATCGCTTAAGCCAGCATAGCCGTCGCCTGCGAATAAGTTTTTGCCATCTTTCCATACAGATTGGTGAACGTGCATACCAGAACCGTTATCGCCAAACATTGGTTTTGGCATAAATGTCGCTGTTTTGCCGTAAGCATGTGCTGTATTTAATACCACGTATTTCAGGATTTGAGTCCAGTCAGCACGTTGTGTCAATGTGGCAAATTTAGTACCAATTTCACATTGGCCAGCCGTTGCAACTTCATGGTGATGCACTTCAACAGGCACGCCCATCGCTTCTAATGTTAAACACATGGCAGAACGAACGTCTTGCAATGAATCGACTGGTGGAACTGGGAAATAACCACCTTTAACCGCTGGACGATGGCCTGTGTTGCCGCCTTCAAATTTTTCGCTTGATGACCAAGCCGCCTCTTCTGAGTTGATTTTAACAGAGCTGCCGTGCATATCTACAGACCAGTTGATCGAATCAAAAATGAAGAATTCTGGTTCTGGACCAAAGTAAGCAGTATCGCCTAAACCACTGGCTTTTAAATAAGCTTCAGCGCGTTTTGCTAGTGAACGTGGATCGCGGTCGTAACCTTTACCGTCTGTTGGATCAACTACGTCGCACGTTAAAATTAATGTTGGTTCGTCCATAAATGGATCAATGTTTGCTGTTGATGCGTCAGGCATTAATTGCATGTCAGAGGCTTGAATGC